>Ga0081540_1004921_pt1 | contig 10059 bp, 10 predicted proteins | sample TabmetS2T1R1_FD_71024 | JGI IMG/M metagenome (GOLD analysis project Ga0081540, IMG submission 71024) | Tabebuia heterophylla rhizosphere microbial communities from the University of Puerto Rico - S2T1R1 | ecosystem: Host-associated > Plants > Roots > Rhizosphere ... | reverse complement strand
ACCTCTTGCTTACCCTCCCCTGGAGGGGGAGGGTCGACGCTCATGAAATGAGCGGCGGGGTGGGGTGAAGGTCTCTCAACGTCCAACAGTGCCCGAGTGGAGAGACCGTCACCCCACCCCGTCTCGCATTTCGCTGCGCTCAACGCGAGCCGACCCGCCCCCTCCAGGGGCGGGTAAACAAAAGCGCCCTTCCCGCTTACAAATGCGCGAGATAATGCGCGAGCGCCTCGATCTCCTCCTCGCTGAGGGGAAAGGCGACGTCCGCCATCGCCGCCATGGCGCCGCCGGATCGCACGCCCGATTTGTAATCGTGCAGCGCCTTGACGAGATATTCCTCGCGCTGGCCGGCGACGCGGGCCACCGCCTTGGTGCCGGCATAGGTGTCCGTGTGACATGAGGCGCAGCGCCGGCCGACGGCCGCCTGCGCACCTTTCGTTGAAAGATCCGGATTGTCATCCGGCTTTGGCGCCTTGGGCGGCGGAAGGGAGGCGTAATAGGCGCCGAGGTTGCGGATGTCCTCATTGTTGAGCTGCTCGACGATCGGCTGCATCTGTTCGTTCTTGCGGGTGCCGGCGCGAAAGAACACGAGCTGCCACTGGATGAACAGATCGGGCTGCGCTGCGAGCGAGGGAATGTTCTCCATCTGCGAAAGGCCGCCCTCGCCGTGGCAGCCGACGCACAGTTCGGCCTTCTCCTTGCCGGCGGCGATATCGGCGGCGCGGACAGGCGAACCGCATGCGATTGCCGATACCAGCACGATCCCGACCAGTGCATCTCGCATGTGAGCTCCTCTGCACCCCACCCCAAACAACAGGAGCTGCGGCCACCCGTTCCCGAGCAACCGCAGCCCCTGATGATTCAAGGCCTACTTCTTGTAGCTGATGCGATAGATGGCGCCGGCCCAGTCGTCGGCCACCAGAATCGAACCGTCCTTGGCGAGGATGATGTCGTTCGGCCGGCCGAGATAGTTCGTATCGCCCTCAAGCCATCCGGAGGCAAAGATTTCCGACTTGGCGTTCTTGCCGTCGGCATCGACGATCACGCGCTTGATCCGGGCGCCCTGGTACTTGGCGCGGTTCCAGGATCCGTGTTCGGCGATCAGGATGTTGTTCTTGTACTCAGCGGGGAATTGATCGCCGGTATAGAACTTCATGCCGAGCGGCGCCACATGCGCGCCAAGCTTGACCACGGGCGGCGTGAATTCGGAGCACGTGTGACCCATCGCGAATTTCGGGTCCGGCATATCGCCCTGGTGGCAGTAGGGATAGCCGAAATGCTCGCCGATCTTCGAGATCATGTTGAGCTTGTCGCTCGGCATGTCGTCGCTGATCCAGTCGCGCGCGTTTTCGGTGAACCAGTATCGCCCCGAACGCGGATCGACGTCGCCGCCGACGCTGTTGCGGACGCCAAGCGCCCAGATCTCGGCATTGCCGGTCTTCGGGTCGACGCGGCGGACTTGCGAGACGCTGGTCGGCGGGATACCGATGTTGAAGGGCGGTCCGAACGGCAGATAGAACCAGCCATCCTTGTCGACGGCGATGTATTTCCAGCCATGCGCGACGTAGGACGGCATGTCGTCATACACCACCTTGCCGGCGCCGAGATTGTCGAGATTGGCTTCGGCGTTTTCGTATTTGATCAGCTTGTCGACCGCGATGACGTAGAGCGAGCCGTCGAGGAAGGCGAGGCCGGTGGGCATGTTGAGGCCCTTGAGGATGGTCTTGACCTCCTTCTTCCCGCCATTGTCCTTGATCGCATAGACGTTGCCGAGACCGAAGGAGCCGACGAACAGCGTGCCCTTGTCACCCCACGCCATCTGGCGCGCGGCGAGCACGTTCGAGGCATAGACTTCGATGCTGAAACCTTCCGGCAGCTTGATCTTCTTTATCATCGCCACGAGCTCGGCGTCCGAGGCGCCGGTCGGCGGCCCGGATGGCGGTGCCTGGCCCTTCTGGGCCTCGGTCTCGTCGCCGAGGAACCAGTCCGGCGGCGGATTGACCCAGAAGTCCTTGGTCCCGGACTCGTATTTCTTCAGGGCCTTCTGCTGTGCGCTGGCCTGGCTGGCCCCCGCGACAACGAGGATGGCTGCGAGCGCAAGAATAGATCGATGGAAAGCCGATTTCATCGCGTCACTCCCCTATGCAGCCTGGAGGCTGCGCCTATTATTTATTTGAGCGTTCGAGAGGCGAACTTGGTCTGGTGAAGTAGAGCAGACCGCAAAAATGGTAGCACATCCGCTACGGCGGAGAAGCGCAGGCCGCGCGGCTCCACCAGTTCGAAGCAAATTTTGAGACGGATTGATAACCAGCCGCGTTCGATTCGCGTTTGCAGGTGCAGTCGTTGCACCGCGATATTCGTCGGGAGAGAAAGGAGGCCAATCGTGCGTGTGTTCGCCCCCGCCCGATCGCCCTATTTCCGCTTCACCGTCAGCATCGCCGCGCCTTTGTTATTTCGATAAAGCAGATCATAGAGCCCGGGAATGCTGAGCACGGAATCATTGACGAAGATGAACAGTTCGCCTTCACGGGTCGGCTTGATGGTGGCTTCGATCACGGAATCAGTGGGATCGGGATCGAGGAATGCCTCCTCGCCGCCGACGTCGCCATAGCGCAGAACGATCCGGAACCAGTCCCTGGTCAATTCACGGCGCAGCGGCACGCCGAGCCCGAGCAGGATTCGCTGATTCCAGGCGGGCTGGTCAGTGGGTGAGAAGCCGCCGAACGGGACTTTGATGCGGCCATCGTACCAGGTCTCCGACGGCACCGGCTCGACCTTCACCACATATCTGGCGCCGCCGCCATCGAGATGAATGCCCGTGGGCTTGCACAGATCCGATGTCCTGAATTCGACTGATAGCGCACTCTCTCCCCTGGCGAGACCTTTCGTTACCGCGCTCGGCGTGCAGGTAAGACCGGCAACGTCCTGGACGTTGTAGAGCAGGCGGTTGACGAGCGCCAATCCGATGTAGACGAACAACAGCGCGAAGAATGCAGGCGCCCACCTGCGCTTCAGCCCCTCATGCAGTGCGATGTAATACTTGTTGCTGCGGAGCCGATAGATGAAATCATTGGGCAAGCCCGACGGCGCAGCAGGCGTCTTTCGCCAGATCGCCCCCATGCGGTCGTCGATACGGCGCGCTATTCGCATTCCCCACAGGTTGAGGAACGCGACCAGGCCGGCAAGCAGCAGGAATGAAAACGGTGCGCGGGCATAGCCGTCGACCCATGTCGACGCAAAGCCCGGCAGAAACGCCCCGACGAAGCGTATGATGTCCGAGACCCATCGGATCGGGCTCGTGAATTCGTCCGAACGCGTGGCGCCGCTGATCAACGGAAACGCCAGCAGCCAGGCGGTGGCGCCGACGGTAGCGAAATAGACGACGCGCCGTTTCCAGATTTCGTTCCAGACGTGTTCCTGTGCGTCCGCGCGCGTCCTGGCCGCATCTGATGTCTCGCACTTGAACTGATCCTGCGTGACGATCTCACCGTCGGCTTTCACGACGTCATAGACAGCGGGCAGGCCGATCGGCGCATAGGCGTGCGCGTGGTTCCGGATTCGCCTGAACACGCTTTCGTGGATTTTCGGACGTTCGATCGTGACTTCGTCGTCTTCCTTTTTCGAATATCGGTAATTGCAGAGTTGCACGAGCTTTCGCGGGCCGTAGCGGTAATAGGCGCCGAGGCCCGCGCGCGGATTGTAGATTCGCCCATCCTTGTCGGCGCGCGAAATGGCATTCTTGAACGCATCCGGATAGGCGGGCGGATCGCCGGTTTCGGATTTGAACTTCAGGCCGCAGCGCCGCGCTTCGTTGAGCATCCAGACCAACGGAATGTAGGCCAGCGCATCGTCGGGATAGCCGCCGCCTACGTTGGAATGCACGCCGGCGAACCAGACCTGGCTGAGCTGCTCATCGGCAATGTAGCGCTTCTGCTCTGGATCGAATTCCGGCGACGCAACGACTTTCTCATCCCACAGTTCGGGATGAAATGTGGTTCGTTCTTCGTCGAGCGCCAGCGCCTGGCATGCGCGCGTGACACATTTGCGATTGAGCGTGTGATTGGGCAGTTCGAGCGGAACGATCCACCGGCTGACGCCTCGCGTCATCTCGTCCATCGGCAGGCCATAGGCAGCCACCGTATCCCACACACCCACGAAGCGGATGTGTTTGACCTCGCGATTGTCGCGCTTGTCGTACTTGATCGGGAAGAGGAAGTCGCGAATGGCCCGGTACCAGTCCTCGGGATGCCAGGGCAGCAGGGTATGATAACGCTCGGCGCGGTATCGCCGGTAGGCCGCGATGGCCTTCTTGTCGAGCTCGCTTTCGTTGTCGGCGGACACAAGGCCTTGATTGAGAATCAGGCCGATGACGACGCGGATCGTAAATGCGCCGCGGCTGAAGCCGAAGCCGTAGAGGTTATCGCCTTCGTCCCGGTAGTTGCGGCAGGCAAATTTGTAGATGTCGATGACGTTCCGTTTCAGGCCAAAGCCGAACGCGCCGCCAAGGATCGCCCACGGCTTGAATGTCGAAGTGCCGACGCCGTCGTCGTAGAAGGCGACCTGATCGTTTCCGGAAAGGTCCAGCGCCTCAAAGGTACGCCAGACGTTCGTGCGCCAGACCTTGGCCGCCGAATTGCCGGTGCCGTCGGACAGCAAAACAATGTTTCGACCCATGAAATTGCTCCGCCGAGTGACGAAACGACAATACAATCTCTGGTCTCAGAGCATTGCACGCTCCCTTCAAACGAAAAGAGAGCTGGATCACATCGGGAGACCAAAAAACGACGAGGCCGCCAAAATGGCGGCCTGACGTTCGATCTGGTGTTTTGCCTGAGAAGAAATCTGGAGCGGGCGAAGGGGCTCGAACCCTCGACCCCGACCTTGGCAAGGTCGTGCTCTACCACTGAGCTACACCCGCATCCGAGATGGCGGCGATCGCTCGCCGTCAACGGCAGACGTATGGCAAATGCGGACCGCGAATGCAACAGTCCGCGCGCAGTCCGAACCATTTCCCGGTTAGTCCGATTTCTTTGACAAATGGGCTCGAATCCGTCCGAAACGACGTCAAAATGGCGTTTATCGGCGTTCGGGGCGACCATCGGGAACCCGGAGCCCTGCCGACGCGCGATAGCCCGATTCGCGGGCAGCTTGGCGGCCGATTGATTTTTGCGGCCAAGCCGCCATCTAGCGAACGAGAACTTGGTTCCGGACCGTGCTAGAAGCGGCCGGACCCGCAGTCGATATTCTGCGTTTCTTCTCGAGACATCAGGCGAGGATACCGTGACGATAGTTGAGCAGGGCGGCGGCCCGGCGCCGCAGGCAGCACCCGATCTGATCAAGGAGACGACCACCCAGACCTTCGTGAAGGATGTCATCGAGGAATCGAAGCGTCAGCCGGTGCTGATCGACTTCTGGGCACCTTGGTGCGGCCCCTGCCGTCAGCTTACGCCCGTTCTCGAAAAGGCGGTCCGCGCGGCCAAGGGCAAGGTCAAGCTGGTCAAGATGAACATCGACGACCATCCGGCCATTCCCGGCCAGATGGGCATTCAGTCGATCCCGGCCGTGATCGCGTTCGTCGGCGGCCAGCCCGCCGACGGCTTCATGGGCGCGGTGCCGGAGAGCCAGATCAACGCCTTCATCGACAAGCTTACCAAGGGCATGACGGCGCCGGGCGAGCCGAATATCGCAGAGATCCTGCAGGAGGCCGAGGCCGTGCTGGCCGAGGGCGATCCTGCCGCGGCCGCCCAGATCTATGCCGAGATACTCGGTTTCGATGCCACCAATATCGCAGCCCTGGCGGGACTGGCGAAATGCTATGTGACGACGGGCGCCGTCGAACAGGCCAAGCAGACGCTTGCGATGGTGCCGGAATCGAAACGCAATGACGCGGCCGTCAAGGCGGTACAGGCTTCGATCGACCTCGCCGAGCAGGCCCAAGCGGTCGGTCCGGTGACCGAGCTGGAACAGAAGGTCGCCGCAAACCCGCTCGACCATCAGGCGCGATTCGACCTGGCGACCGCGCTCAACGCGAGCGGTAAGCGTAACGAGGCGACCAACCAGCTGCTGGAGATCGTCAGGCGCGATCGCAAGTGGAACGATGACGGCGCGCGCAAGCAGCTGGTGCAGTTCTTCGAGGCGTGGGGCGGCGCCGACGAAGCTACCGTCGAGGGACGAAAGCGGCTGTCGACGATTCTGTTCTCGTGAGGCGCGTATTCTATCGAAGCACACGAACTGACCGGGACTGCAAATGCCGATCAATGCCGAATACCGCGGACCCGGCGAGCTTCCCGAAATCATTCCGGTGTTTCCGTTGCCGGGCGCGCTGTTGCTGCCGCGCGGCCAGATGCCGCTCAATATTTTCGAGCCGCGCTATCTGGCGATGGTGGACGACGCGTTACGTGACGGTCACCGGCTGATCGGGATGATCCAGCCGGATCTTTCCCACAGCAGGGACGAGGCGAGACCGGAGCTGTTCCGGGTCGGCTGCGTCGGCCGCATCACGCAGCTCGCCGAATCCGGCGATGGCCGCTACATCCTGGAACTGACCGGCGTCGCGCGCTTCAAAGTGGTCGAGGAAATCTCGGGCCTGACCGCGTACCGGCAATGCAAGGTGAATTTCTTTCCCTACGCCGACGATTTCGTCGCGCGCATAGGCGAAGAAGCCGTCGACCGCACGGCCCTGCTCGACGTGCTGACCGATTTTCTCGAAGCCAACAATCTGAAAGTGGATTGGGAAGGGATCGAGAGCGCGCCAAACGAGGCGCTGGTCAACGCACTGGCGATGATGTCGCCCTACGGCCCGGCGGAGAAGCAGGCGATGCTGGAAGCGCCCGACCTCAAGACCCGCGCGGAAATCCTGATCGCGGTGACTGAAATGGATCTGGCCAAGAAGCGCACCAGCGGCGACACCGGTCTGCAGTAGGATTTCTGCCGACGAGCAGCGCACTCCGAGGCGCGATCCGGAGCAGTGGAAACCAGTTTTCCCTTGCGACAAACGCGCTGCGCGTTTACGCGAAGACCTTGCTCAAATGAACGGATAGACCGGCATGAAGATTCGAAGAACCGCCATCTCGTTCTACCGAACCGGAACGAGGTAGTGAATTTCAGATTCGCTTGAATTGGGCTGATATCGCTCGCCGTATTCTTCGATGTCAACGCCGTAGGTGTGCTCCAGATCGGAGTTCAGGAGCCACGTCGAATAGATGTAGTTCACGGTATGGTTGATGTTTCCGACGTCGCCGCGATGCGTGAACTTTGCGTATCGCTGTTCTGGAATTTCCACGCAGACCATATCATTGGGCAAGCGGCGCAGGGGTTTTTCGATCTCCACGGCGCTGATATATTCCAGCTCGCCCGAAAGGGCGTCGCATTGAAGAAGCAGCCCATACCCTGCCGCCTGCTTACGGTCGCGCAGTTGTTCCATGCGCGGCAGGAACTCTTGCCACAGCGCCGGCAATTTCTCAGCCATATTGTTCTTCTCCGACTCGACGCCGAAAAAACGGGTTCTGAGACCAACATATCTTCGCGCCGGAAGGACGATGATCTCCGGATTTTTTTCGACACGCTGGGCGACGTGCCTGAGGTATTCACGATTGATCCTGATCTTCTCCATAAACGGATGCGGTTTCCCGCTTTTGCGGAATTCACCGGGCGTGACACCGACATGGGATCGAAACGCTCTTGTGAAGCTCTCCTGCGAATCGTAGCCGGCGTCGATCGCGATCTCGATAATCCGTTGTTCGCCGCGGAGGAGAGCCTTCATGGCCCCGCTTAGCCGTCGAGCCCTGATGTAGCTCTTTAGCGTCTCGCCAGTAAGCGCGGTAAAGATGCGCTGAAAGTGCCAATGGCTCACACCTGCATATACCGAGACATCGGCGGATCGAAATTCATCGGCGAGATTCGCCTCGATGAACTCGATACCTCGGTTGATGCTGGCGATGTAGCTCATCAAACATTCCGGCCGGATTATCGGGGGGGCTCGAAGAAGCCCGTCATTTTGACGAGCTTTCCATCCGAACTATATTCGCCGAAGCTATACCCGTCACCGATCTTGGCGCCATCCGCGCTTTTCATGTCCCATCGGGCGAAGCTGGTGTTGTGATGGCTCAGGAAGTCCAGGACTTCAAAATATGCGCCCGGAATTCGCCGTTGAAAGTCTTCCATATAGGCGACGAGGGCATCCCACCCCTGCGCGGCCGTCAAGGGGTCGCTATAGCGGCAATCCGGGTCGAGGCTCGATTTGAACAACTCGACGCGCTCCGAGAGTTTAGCGCACGTCCAGGACTGCGAATAGCGATCCCAGGTTTTCCTGTATTCTGACTGGCTCATGTCCGGTTCCTTTCCGTAGTTGAAGAAAGGGGTACCAGCGCGGGCTTCCGCGTTCTTGATATTTCGTGCGACTTTTCGAAGTCTCAGGAGCCATGTGCGCTCTATGGTTCATGCGGAGTATGCAGCTCTAGTATCCCGCCACCGCGAGCACCACCACCGCACCGAGCGCTTTCCAGCCAAAACCGCGGCCGCGCGACCACCAGGCATTGGCGGCGGCGGCAAAGGCGTAGACCGCGACGATCGTCACGACGATCCAGTGTCGCGCGCTCTCCGATCCAAACGAGGGCGCGGCAATCAGCAGCACGCCGCCGCCGATCCAGGCCACGGTGCCGGCCTGCCATACCAGGCGGATCAGGGTCCGCAGGCTCTCCGGCTGGATGGTCGCCTTGGCAAACACCTTGGTTTCGCCCAGTGCGCCGTGAATCAGGGCCACCGCTATCCCGGCGACACCAGCGCATTGCAGGATGAGATCGCGCATCGATTACGCCTCCATACAGTACTGTATGGTTATGCGCCATGTTCTGGCGCCTGTCAATACAGTAGTGTATGGTGGGCTGACGCGGGACCGATCATGAGCGATCAACTATCGTCAAAGGACTGGCTCGATCAGGGCCTGAAGGCATTGGCGAGCCGCGGCTTCACCGCGCTGAAGGCGGAACCTTTGGCCAAGGCGATGGGGGTGTCGCGCGGCAGCTTTTACTGGCATTTCGCCGATATCGGCGCGTTCCACGCCGCGATCCTCGCGCGCTGGCACGAGGTGGCGGCCGAACAGATCATCGCCAATGTCGAGGCGGCCTCGAAAGACCAGAACCCGCTCGCGCTGCTGTTGCGCCGCGTCTTCGGCGAACGCTTGACGCTGGAACGGGCCGTCCGCACCTGGGCAAGTGTCGATCCCGCTGCCCGCGCCGCCGTGCAGGCGATCGATCGGCGGCGGCTGAGCTATGTGGAGGGCCTGCTGGTGCAGTCGGGATTGTCAGCGGAACTGGCTCGCGACCGCGCCCAAATTTTCTATTGGGCGTTTCTCGGCTTTGCGCTATCGGATCAGCCGTTGCCGAAGACGCGACAACAGGCCGTGGTCGACGAACTGGTGCGGATGTCAGCGTCATGACACCTCGCGATCCCATGTGGTAAGCACCACGCCCATCCGGAGACAGTAAATGAGCGCCTCGTCCGATCGCCTCGACGGCACCGTCGATCCAAAGCTGCTGGAGATCCTGGTCTGTCCGGTGACCAAGGGACCGCTCGAATTCGATTCGACCCGGCAGGAACTGATCTCGCGCTCGGCCAAGCTCGCCTACCCGATCCGCGACGGCATCCCGATCATGCTGCCGGAAGAGGCGCGGAAGATCGAGTGATCGGCGAATAGTGAGTAGCGAATGGCGAACTTCCATTCGCCACTCACTATTCGTCATTCGCTCTCTACAACGCCTCGCCCTTCAACAGCCGCGGCACTTCGCCTGACAAACCCGCGGCCTGGCGGATGAACAGGCTCTTCAGCGGCGGTGCGCGATCGACGAGGCCAAGCCCGATATCGCGCACGGTACGCAGCAGCGTCGATTCGTTCGAGAACAGGAAGTTCAGCGAATTGGTGGCGAGCCCCATCGCCATGGTGTCGAAGCGCCGCCAGCGCTGGTAGCGGTCGAGCACGTCGGCCTGCCCGGGATCGATGCCGAGCCGTGCCGCATCGACCACCACTTCGGCCAGCGCCGCGACATCCTTCAGGCCCATGTTGAG
>Ga0081540_1004920_pt1 | contig 10060 bp, 8 predicted proteins | sample TabmetS2T1R1_FD_71024 | JGI IMG/M metagenome (GOLD analysis project Ga0081540, IMG submission 71024) | Tabebuia heterophylla rhizosphere microbial communities from the University of Puerto Rico - S2T1R1 | ecosystem: Host-associated > Plants > Roots > Rhizosphere ... | reverse complement strand
ATCAGCCGTCGGATTATCGACGAGATGGGCATTCCCGCCATCCTCGCCGGCGGGCTCGACGCGGACAATGTCGGCGACGCGATTGCCGCGGTGCGTCCCGCGGGTGTCGATTCCAAGACAAAGACGGACCTTGCCGATGGGAGCAGCAAGGATCTCGAAAAAGTCCGCCGGTTTGTCGACGCCGCGAAGCTTACCAGGTGAAGGCCGTCCCTCGCAGTTCGACAGCGCCATTGTTTTGGATGACACCCAGCAGCCTGAACCGGCATTGCAGGCCCGGCGTGCAGCCGGACAATCTGTCGTTCTCCTCTTTGGTGAGGGTTGGCGGATCGAAAATCATCGGTTTGCCGCTGTCCGTCGGGTAACGGAGCGCCAAGGACGGCAGCGGAGCCTGCTGCGCGGCTGAAGGCGCTGCCAAGCCGACGCCGGCGGCGAGCAGCGCTGCCGTGAACCAGCGCCGCATCTCCGGCTCAGAGCGTTTTGAGCATGGTCTCGGCGCTGGACACCTCAAACTGCCCCGGCTCCTCGATATGAAGGGCCTTGACGACGCCGTTATCGACCAGCATCGAATAACGCTGCGAGCGGATTCCCATCCCCTCCTTGATGCGGTCGAGCTCGAGCCCGATCGCGCGCGTGAAGTCGCCGCTGCCGTCGCCCAGCATGACGATGTCACCGGCCCTGTGCTCCTTGCCCCAGGCGCCCATGACGAAGGGATCGTTGACCGCCAGGCAAGCGATCGTGTCGACACCCTTGGCCCTGAGCTGCGCCTCATTCGTGACGTAGCTCGGCAGATGCCGCTGTGAGCAGGTCCGCGTAAAGGCGCCGGGCACCGCGAACAGAGCAACCTTCTTGCCGGCAAAAAACTCGTCCGAGCTGACAGCCTTGACGCCGTCCGGAGCGAGATAGCGCAGCGTCACCGATGGTACCTTATCGCCCACTTTGATCGTCATTGATCCCTCCGGCTAGTTTTCCTCGGCAAACCCAGCACAAAGCGGCTGCTGGCTCAACCCTCGATCCTGGAACACACGAAAAGCTCGAGAGCACCCTTGCCTTTGAGCTCTATCAATCCGCGGCTTTGCCCCGTGCAACGCCCTCGGACCTGCGACCAGGCGGCACCGCTCATCAGGATCGTCCCGCCTTCCGCTCCAGCGGTGATGCGGGCGGCCGTGTTGACCGTGTCGCCCCACAAATCGAATAGATACTGGCGCCGCCCCATGATGCCGGCCACTACCGAGCCGCAGTGAATGCCAACCCGCACCAGCCAGCGTGGCTCGATCGATTGAGCGGCCGCGATCATGGCTTGGCCGCAGCGGGCCGCCGCCAGGACTCCGTCCTCGAGCGGCTGGAGGAGCGAGGCGGTCGCGAGAAAAGCGTCGCCGATCGTCTTGATTTTCTCCATGCCTTGCGCCGCCACGATGTCCTCGTAACGGTCGACCAGCGCCCGCAGCTCGGCCACGACTTTCTCGGCCGGGGTCTGGTCACAATAGCGGGTGAACCCGACGATGTCTGCGAAAAGCACAGTCACGTTCTCGTGCCGACGCGGCTTGACCTCGTTGTGCTCGCGCAGTTCCGCCACCGCGCTCGGCGGCAGAATCGCGTGCAGCAGCTCGTCTCCCCGGCGCTTTTCGGTTTCGAGCCGCTTCAGATAGAGCGCCTCGCTGTCGCGCAGCCGCTTCTTCTCGAGCGAGCTGCCGACCCGCGCCTTGAGCAGCACCGGGTTGAACGGCTTTGGCAGATAATCCTCGGCGCCGAGTGCAATGCAACGGACGACACTGTCGATGTCCTCGATCGCCGAGATCATGATCACCGGGATTTCGCGCCACGAGGGGTGCGCCTTGATCCGCTCGAGCACGTCATAGCCGTTCATCTCCGGCATCATGATGTCGAGCAGCACCAGATCGATGTTGTCGGTCTCGATTACATCGAGCGCGCGCCGCCCGTTCTCGGCCACTACGACATTCGGGTAACCCTCGCGCCGCAGTCGCCGGACCAGCGTGTAGCGGTTATCCTCGTTATCGTCGACGACAAGGATTTTCGGGTCCATCGCCGGCCGTCGGGAACCAGCGTCGCGGCGCAACTGGCGTTCGATCTTGTCGAGCAGCCGGGGCAGGTCGACAGGCTTGGTATCGTAGTCGTCGCACCCAGCCGCGAGCGCCTGCTCCCGGTCTCCCGCCATCGCGTGCGCCGACAAGGCGATGATCGGGATGTCCCTGGTCTCGGCTGCGGATTTGAGCCGCCCGGCGGCGTCCCACCCGCTCAGCCCCGGCAGGCCCAGATCCATCAGGATCAGGTTCGGCCCTTCCGAAAGCGCCAGCGCGACGCCCTGCTCCCCGTCGGGCGCCACGACGACATCATAGCCGCGGCGGCGCAGACGTGAGGTCAGCATGTAGACGTTGTCGTCGTTATCCTCGACGTAGAGGATCTTCGCCGTCACCCCTCAGTCTCCCGATTGCCGTGGCGCGCCAGCAACACTCGCAGCTGGGAAAGGAGCCCGTCGCGGTCGAGCCCGGCCTTGCGCACCACACGCTCTACCGCGCCGTTGAGCCGCTCGCGATCTTCTGTGGTGAGCTCTGCCGCGGTTATGACGATTACGGGGGGCATTCCGCCATCGGCATGGCGGTCACGCAGTTCGTCGAGAAACTCGAAGCCGTCCATCTCCGGCATCATCAGGTCGAGCAAAATGAGGTCGACAGGCTCGTTCTCGACGACCCTCAGCGCCTCCCTCCCGTTCTGTGCTTCGTCGACAATCCACCCCTCGCCCGAGAGAAAGCGCCGCAATACCTCGCGAGTGGTCGCATCGTCGTCGACGACGAGGACCCTGCCGCTCTCGTCGCCGCGCCGGATCGCGTATTTGGCCACGACTGCGCAGAGATCTTTGCGGTCGATCGGCTTTATCACGTAGTCGGCGGCGCCGAGCGCATAGCCCTTGGCCCTGTCGTCGAGGAGCGTCACCATCACGACGGGGACGCTGGCGAGCGCCGGATCGGCCCGCAGCTGTTGCAGCACGCTCCAGCCGTCGAGGCCGGGCATGATTACATCGAGGGTGATCACCGACGGTTTGCGCTCCCGGGCAAGCCGCAAGGCCTCCTGACCATCACTGGCGGTGATCGAATCATAGCCCTCCGCGGCGAGGAAGCTCGTTATGAGGGCGCGGACGTTCGGATCATCGTCGACGACGAGCACGGTGCCGGTATTCCGACCGGAGACCGCCGAGGCAGACCTTGGCCGATCGTCGTCTCTTACCGGCTCAAACGGCAGACGAACGGTGAAGCACGTTCCGCGTCCTGTTTCGCTTTCAACCTCGATCGAACCGCCCATCATCTCGCAAAGCCGTTTGGTGATCGCGAGACCGAGACCGGTGCCGCCATATCGCCGCGTCGTCGAACTGTCGGCTTGGCCGAACTCGCGGAACAAACTACCGAGCTGCTCTTGGGCCATGCCGATGCCGGTATCGGTGACGGCGACGTGGAACCACTCGCCTCCATCATCGCGCCGCTCGCGTTTTGCCTCCAATGTTACGATGCCGTTTTCGGTAAATTTGCAGGCGTTGCTCAAAAGGTTCAGCACGATCTGCCGCAGTCGGGTCGCGTCGGCGCGCATGCTGCCGAGCGATCCTGCGCACGCGATGTCAATGCGGTTGCCGTTGCGCGCGGCCAGCGGCTGCGCCGTGCGCGCCGCCTCCTCAATCAGGGCGTTCAAATCGACTTGTTCGAGGTAGAGCTCGAACCGGCCAGCCTCGATCTTGGAAAGGTCGAGCACATCGTTGATCAAAACCAGGAGATGCTTTCCGGCACGAGCCGTGCGCTGCAGCGGTTCCTCAAAATCTTCCAGCTTCTGATCCGCCGCATCCTCCTGCAGCATCTCGGTAATGCCGATGATGGCGTTGAGCGGCGTCCGCAACTCATGGCTCATATTGGCCAGGAAGCGGCTCTTGGCGCGGGTCGCCTCCATCGCCTGGTCGCGTGCGGCAGCGAGGTTGTCGGCGAGATCGGCAAGCTGCGCCTCGCGGCGTTTGAGCTCTGTGATGTCTGTCAACACCGAGACAAAGCCGCCATCCTGCGAAACCCGGCTGTTGAGCTGCACCCATCGTCCGTCGGAGAAATGGAGTTCGAGCATGCTGTCAGGCTGGCGCCGATGGCTGAGGATGGCTTCCATCGACTGATCCGCGCCGCTGCCGGGCGCAAACACGCCGGCTCGGTATGCCGCGCGAAGCTGGTCTTCGAACTTGATCCCCTCGAAGATCAGCTCCTCGATGCCGGGACCGGCAGCATCGACGTAGAAATTCCGGAACTTGCTGTTGCACAGGACGAGCCGATCCTCGGCGTCGAACAGCACAAAGCCGACGGTCAGCGATTCGATGGCGTCGGACAGCCGCGAGCGCGCCTGCACGGCGTCATCGCGCGCCGCCGCGACATGGTCCACCATCTCGTGCAGCTCGGCTTCGCGAGCCTTCAATTCCGTGATGTCGGTATAGACGGCGACAATGCCGCCCTCGCCGGTCCGGTGCTTGCCGACCTTGATCCATCGCCCGTCGTTGAGGCGGTATTCCTGGGCTCTCGTCGGGTTGCGGTGGTGTGCCAGCCGCTCGGCCACCCACTCCTCGCTCCGCCCTTCAGCGCGGCGGGCCACATTGCGCGCGACGCTCTCACGCAGCATGACCTCGAACCGCGTGCCTGGCGTCAGAAGGTCGCCAACCTCCGCATAAAAGTTGCGAAACTGACTGTTGCAAAGGATCAGGCGATCCTCAGCATCGAACAACGCGAAGCCCTCCGAAATCGCCTCGATCGCCTCATTCAACCGCCGCCTTGCCTGCTCGAGCGCCTCCTCCGTCGTTTTCTGCTCGGTCATGTCGCGGACCGCCCCGACCATGCGGTAGGCGTGGCCCGTCTCGTCGCGCAATGCCAGGCTGCTGTGCCGAACCCAGCCCCAATTCCCGCCCCGCCGCTGGTAGCGATAGGTGCATTCGAACCGCGGCGTGCGGCCCTTCAGATGATCGACAAGAGTATCGTATCTGCGTTTTGCGTCGTCGGGATGGATGCGGCGATACCAATCCTGTGCAGAAGTCGGGCGCTCCTCGCCTTGGAAGATGTCATAGCCGGAGAAATAGAGCTCCCCGCTGTCGATGTTCCACTCGTAGATGCTTTCATTGATCGCCTGCATCGCCAGTGCATAGCGCTCTTCGCTTGCCCGCAACGCCTCATCGGCATGTTTGCGGTCGGTGATATCGCGAATGGCGCCGACGAGACGCGTCGCTCGGCCGTTTTCATCGCGTACCGCGACGCCGTGGTCGAGGAACCAGCGGTATTCCCCCGACTTGACGCGGACGCGATACTCACATTGCAGCCCCGGTGTCTGCTCCTTGAAATGGGCGATCAGCGCCCTGCGATAACGCGCAAAATCGTTTGGATGAACGCGCTGCGTCCAGTCGATGTTCTCGCTGCCCCCCAAGCCGACGAGCTCGCGCAGGCGCGGCGAGGTGTAGAGCTGGCCAGTCGTGATGCTCCAATCGTAGATGCCTTCGGTCGCCGCCTGAGTCACGAGAGCCTGGCGCGTTTCGCTCTCGCGCAGCGCCAGCTCGGCGCGGCGGGCTTCGCTGATGTCGGAATAGCTGGCAACCAGGCCACCCCCGGAAATCGGGCGGTAGGCAATGCGCAGCCATCGCCCGTCGGCGAGTTGCCTTTCGAGCTCGTGACCCTTCCCGCGGCCGAAATCCTCCAGCTGCTCCTCGACCTGCGGTTCGATCACGCCGGGACGGTAATCACCTTGACTTGCATTAAAGCGGAAGATGTCGGCGAGCGGTGTTCCAGGCCGGCACAGCTCTGGCGGATAGGCGCGCAATTGACCGAAATGGCGGTTGCAGTAAGTCAAACGCAAATCGCGGTCGAAAACAGCAATTCCTTGATCGAGAAGATCCAAGCCCGCTTCGACCTGCCGCGGGGGAGACGGCGAAGGGAGGGGCTCGATTCCGGTCAGCGCCCGGCCGAGACCCCGCGCTGTTCTAGCCAGCGAACGCCGGGTGCGCCGTTTCTTGGTCGGGCCGGGTTCGGTTGCCATGACACGTCCTCCCCGGGCTCCGGCCTTGGGTGGATCACAACGGCCCGGCCTCGCCGCGAATCGGCGCGGCTATCCGGATAATGCGGTTGCAAACCCATCCTCGTTACTCTGCCACGATCCGACGGTCAAGCAGCGGTGCTCGACTTTAGGAGATGATTCGCGCTTGAAACGCCCCGATCTTTAGGTGAAAATTTAATCTATAAAGAACCGTCTCTGAGGGGCGGCATATAACTGCCGGCGAAATGTCCATACTCGGCATCTTCGGTTGTCGTGTCGGAAAATAAGCCAGCCGGGCTAGGTTGAATTGCCGAGCGGGGGTCAGATGGAAAATCGCGTCGCAATTGTCGACTATGATTGCCTGTCGCCGGTCGGCACGAAATTCTGCTCGACCTGGGAGAGGCTCACCCATAACGGCAGCGGCATCCAGTTCATCGACCGTTATGATCCTGCCAAGGAAACCCTCAAAGGCGTCTCGGCGATTGTATTCGGCGGACAGATACCGCTGCAATACGGCGACATCGCCGGTTCGAGCGAGCGCTTTCGGAGGTCCCCGGAACCGTCGCATCACTGTGTGACACCGGTTTGCCGGCGCATTTTCGAACGGCTGCAGTTCAATATCGCGCAGCACAACCCTCAGCGTATGGCCCTCATCGGGGCCACAGCGTTGACGTCACAGATTTCGCAGCAGACGCTGATGACGACGCAGCGGCCCTACGTCAACTTCATCTTGAACCAGTGCCACAACATCCCGTTGACACTGGTGGCCAAGGAATTCGGTCTGCAGGGTCCGTCCTTCAGTATTGGCGGCGCGTGCGCCTCCGGCAATCACGCGATCTTCGTCGCAGACCATTTCATCAGGACCGGGCTTCTCGACTGCGCTCTCGTCGTGGGTTTCGAATTTCCTCTGCTCCCTGTTTCGGTTGGGGGTTTTGAATGGCTTCATGCCCTTTATAAACGAGACAAGCCCGACGACAGAGCCTACGACGAACCGGAAGCCGCGAGCCGTCCGTTTTCGGGTGATCGACGAGGCTTTCTGCTCGCCGAGGCCGTCGGCGCGGTTTTCCTCAGCGACATGACCTACGCAGATCGGATGGGCTGGCCGGTCAAGGCTGCGATCCGCGGCGGCTATCTCAACTCCGACGCCGACCATCTGACCCGGATGGCGCCAGAAAACATTGTCACCTGCATGCGCGAAGCACTGAACGCTGCACATTGCAGCACCGACGACGTCGATTGCATCAACGCCCACGCCACCTCGACGCCGGTCGGCGATGCCGCGGAGCTATCCGGACTCCACCAGCTCTTCGGCGAGCGATTGGACAATATTCCTGTCGTCGCCAACAAGTCCCAGATCGGCCACTCGCTGGGCGCCTCTTCCGTGCTGGAACTGATGCTCGCCGTAGAGGGGATGAACGAGGGGGTTGTGCTGCCGACGTTGAATTATCTGCCGGACCCCGCACTGCCTCGCGCCTTCATCTCGCCCGCCGCCATCGAGCGCCGGCACAAGACGACGCTGCTCAACTCTTTCGGTTTCGGAGGAACGAACACGTCCTTGGTCGTCGAATTGTCCGATCGCCACTAACTGGGGAGCAAGCAACATGCAGCCTGGCGACAATCAAACGCGCGCGGTGTGGGATGCGTTGTGGACATCGTTGGACGGCAGCCGCTACGACGTCCCGTCGATGAAGACGACGGCCCGCGAAAATTCGCATTTTGTCGATGATTTGGGGTTGGACAGCCTGGATCTGCTGGAGTTCTACCTGAGGCTCGATGAGGAATTCAATGTCAGCCTGACCGAGGACGACTATCCGAAATTGACCTCGGTCGAGGCCACCACCGCATATTTGAAGGCGAAGGCAGCCCAGCAATGAGCCTCACGACGCTCCTCAAGGTGGCCGAGCTGGAGGAGCGGTATCGAAAAGTAAAGAAGTACTTCTTCCTCCGCGAATCGGCCTACGACGTGACGAGTACATGTCAGCTGAGGTGCGACGGCTGCTACTATTTCGAGGGCGACAAATACAAAGTCAAGGACTGCAAGGACCCGGGGGCGTGGCGGGAGCTGTTGCAGCGCGAGCGTGACCGCGGAATCACCTACGTCAACCTTGCCGGCGCCGAACCTTCCTTGGTTCCGCAGGTGTTGCGCGCCTGCTACGAGACGATCCCGTTAGGGACGATCTTCACCAACGGCCTGCGGAAAATCCATCCCGACATCCGATATCGTTTGCACCTCTCGGTGTGGGGGGATGGCACCGGGGACCCGATATACCGCAGATACGCCGGCGGCAGGGCCGGCCCTTATTGTCTGCCGATCCAGCTGAAAAACTACAAAAACGATGATCGCGTGATTTTTGTCTATACCTTCAACGGCGACAACGTCGAGCAGGTCGATGAAGTCTTGAAGCTCGTCGACGATCATGGTCACAAGATAACCTTCAATGTGTTCAGCATACCCGAGGGAAACCACTCAATCCTCAAGCTAAGCGACACGTTGAGGCGAACGCAGGATAAGATGATAGAAGCAATGGAGCAGTATCCCGATACTGTCGTCTATTCGCATTACAACGCCGAAGTCCATACTCAGCCGGTGAGCCTGCGGGGTCAGTTCCGATGTCCTTACCCTCGTGCGGCCATCGAGCGGTCAAGGCAGTTCGGGATCGGCGCCAGTTTCCGGAATTACCAGGCTGATCTCGGCTACAGCGCGGCATCTTGCTGCGTTCCCGACACCGACTGTACCGATTGCCGTCACTACGCCGCCGGCAGCGCGATCGTCACCGCAAGACTGGATCTCCACACAAAATCCGAGCAGTTATTCCGCGGCTGGCTCGACTACGTCGACACCTATTTGGCAATCTGGATCCTCGGCTATCAGAAGGGCGAGAATCTGTATTCGGTTCATTAAAGAAGCTACGCGACCCGGAATACCGCCTTGCCGGGAAAGCGTCGATCGCGCAACTGCGGTCCTGTGTTTGCGAGATCCTTCCAGCTCCGTTCTAACAGCAGCGGCTTCACCGACCCATCGGCTACCAACGAAACCAGCAATGCGAGGTCGGGGGCAAACCGCTCTTCGGCCTCCGAGGTAAAGTAGGAGAAGGCCTGAATGCGGGCGTTCGGGTGCTCGGCAAGGTCACGGAAGCTGATCTGTGCCGGCTCGCCCGACGAGTTGCCGAATATGACGATCGTGCCCTTGGCTTCGATGCGAGCGATTGCCGCTGTGAGCGAGGCTCCGCCTACAGCTTCGAGGATCAGCGCAAAGCGGCCATGCGCCTGATCGATGCTTTGAATGATCACATCGGCGCCGCAGAGGTGGCGGGCGCGCTCGGGGCTGGCTACGATCGCGGTGACATGGGCGCCGGATCGGGCGGCGATCTGGGTGGCGAGGTGCCCAACCCCGCCGGCGGCTCCGGTGATCAGCACCCGCTTGCCGAGCAGCGGCGCGCCGTGGCGCAGGGTCCGCAATGCCGTCAAGCCGGCGACGGGCAGCGAGGCGGCGTCCTCGCAACGCACATTGCCGGGCAATGCCGCCATGCGATGGGCGGGGACTGCGGCCCGCTGCGCCCAGCCCGCATTGTCGGTCAACGCGACGACGCGAGTGCCGGCAACCGGGCCACTGCCGTTTGCCGCCGCCTTGACCACGACGCCGCTGATGTCCTGGCCCGGCCGCCAGCCCTCGGGCCGAATCTGCATCAGCCGCAATTCGCCGCGATTCAATGAAAAAGCCCGCACCTCGACCAGCGCCTCGTTCAACGCCGGTTCCGGCTCGGGCACCTCGCGTAACTCGACCGGCGCCGCGCCGTTGGGTGTATTGACGAGGGCGAGCATGTCAGGTGCTCCTTCTTTGCTCGTCACGGCCGGGCTTTTGCCCGACCATCCACAAAGCTGCGCGAGATCCCCGGGTCAAGCCCACGGCTGTCCGGTTCCCGTTTCAGTTCCATTGGAGCAGCAATTGAGCCGGATTGGGGATAGCGGCGGGGTCGGGCTCAAGCAGGCGGGCGACGGCCTTGCGGTGGCT
>Ga0081540_1004919_pt1 | contig 10060 bp, 10 predicted proteins | sample TabmetS2T1R1_FD_71024 | JGI IMG/M metagenome (GOLD analysis project Ga0081540, IMG submission 71024) | Tabebuia heterophylla rhizosphere microbial communities from the University of Puerto Rico - S2T1R1 | ecosystem: Host-associated > Plants > Roots > Rhizosphere ... | reverse complement strand
CCCACACCGGCCCCCCCGTGGTGGGGGGGGCGGCGCCCCCAGCGGGGGGCCCCTGGCGCCGCCACATCAGCGTCCCCCTGGTTCGGGGGGCTGAGCCTCATCGAGCGGCGCCCTGCGCCGCCACATCAGCGTCCCCCTGGTTCGGGGGGCTGAGCCTCATCCAGCGGCGCCCGGCGCCGCCACATCAGCGTCCCCCTGGTTCGGGGGGCTGAGCCTCATCGAGCGGCGCCCTGTGCCGCCACGTCAGCGTCCCCCTGGTTCGGGGGGCTGAGCCTCATCGAGCGGCGCCAGGCGCCGCCACGTCAGCGTCCCCCTGGTTCGGGGGGCGGTGTCGCCGGGCGGCGGGCCTCGACGCTCGCCGCAGCGCATGGCCTCCTGCTCACGGAGTGGCGCTGCAGCCGGGACCGCGACCGTGCTAGGCGGGTCGGGTTCTGGAGGTGCCTTCCATGCTCCGCAAGGTGGTCTTCGCCCTCGCCGCCATCATCCTCGTCGTCCTCGTGGTCATCGCCATCCGGCCCTCCACCTTCCGGGTCGAGCGGACCACCCGCATCGCTGCGCCACCGGACGTCGTGTTCGCGCTGGTCAACGACTTCCACGCCTGGGACCGGTGGTCACCCTGGGCGAAGATCGACCCCGGCATGAAGTCCGAGATCGGCGGAACCCCGACCGGAGCAGGGACCGGTGCGACCTACCACTGGAGCGGGAACGACAAGGTCGGCGAGGGCAAGATGCTCATCACCGAGAGCCGCTCGCCGCAGAGCGTGGCCTTCCGCCTCGACTTCATCAAGCCGATGGCGAGCGTCAATCGCACGGACTTCACCTTCAAGCCCGACGGCTCCGGCACCCGCGTCGACTGGGTGATGACCGGTCCCCTCGACTTCATGGGCAAGGGGATGGACCTCTTCGTGGGCATGGACAAGATGATCGGCCCGGACTTCGAGAAGGGCCTCAACGCCATGCGCCGGGAGGCCGAGGCCGACGCGAAGAAGCGCGCCGAGGCCACGGCGAGCGCCACTCCGCCTGCGACCCCGCCGTCCCCCGACGCCGCACCGAGCGCGCCGGCCAAGTGACGGTGGAGCTCGGCGCCTGACGGTGTCCGGGAGCGACCACGGTCGACCCACCTCCGCGGCCGCGCCGAACGGGTGACGACGGACCTCGGCGCCTGGCGGTGTCCGGGAGCGACCGCGGTCCTCCACCGCTGCGGCCGGACCGGTGCAGCGCGGCTAGCGGTCGATCGCGCCGAGGCGCCCGGCCTGGAAGTCCACGATCGCCTCGTGGATCTCCTCGGGCGTGTTCATGACGAAGGGGCCGTAGCGCGCCACCGGCTCGCCCAGCGGCACTCCACCGAGGAGGAGCAGCCGCGACGGGACCTTCGCGTCGGCGGACACGGAGAGCGTCACCGCGTCTCCGGGGCCGAAGAGCGCCGCCTGGCCGTCACGGACCTCGCGACCCTCCGGACCGGCACGGACCGCGCCTCCGAAGACGTAGGCGAACACCTGGAAGTCGGCCGGCACGGGCACCTCGACCCGTGCCCCGGGCGCCAGCGTCCAGTCGTGCAGCAGCACCGGAGTGCGGGTCTCGATGACCGCCTTGCCTCCGAGCGCCTCGCCGGCGAGGACCCGGACCCTGGCGAGCCCGTCGGCGCTCGCGCGCTCCGGCAGACGGCTGCTGGGGATCTCCTGGTAGCGCGGCGCCATCATCTTGTCCCTGCGCGGCAGGTTCACCCAGATCTGGAAGCCGTGCACCCGACCGCCCTTCTCGCGGATGCGCTGGGCGGGAAGCTCCGAGTGCACGACGCCCGCGCCGGCGGTCATCCACTGCACGTCACCGGGCCCGATGTGGCCGCGGTGGCCCGCCGAGTCCTCGTGCTCCCAGTCACCCTCGAGCAGGTAGGTGACGGTCTCGAAGCCGCGGTGCGGGTGGTCCGGCGCGCCCACCGCCTCGCCGGCCCGGTACTCGACCGGCCCCATCTCGTCGAGGAGGAGGAAAGGGTCGATCTGCACCAGACCCGGGACGGGGAAGGGGCGCCGGACGACGAAGCCCGCGCCCTCCTCCTGGGTATGGGCTTGAAGGACGCGGCTGACCGGACGGGGGGTCGACATGGTGGATCTCCTGGACGAGCAGCTTCACCGTTCCGGCGGCGACCGCAACCGGCGCCGCGGTGAATCCACCGTTCGCCCAGGAGCAACAACGGCCCCGGGGCGGGGGGCTACTTGGTGGCGCTGTCCGCAGCGGACTTGACGTCGCTCGACGCCTTGTGGGCGCTCTTCTTGGCCTTCTTGGTCGTCTTGCTCGCAGCAGCGCTGGTGTCGGACGCGGCCTTCTCGCCGGCCGCCTTGGTGTCGGACGCGGCCTTGTCGGTGGCTGCGGCCGCCTTGTCGCCGGCTGCCTTGGCATCGTTCGTCATCTTGTCCGTCGCCGTCTGAGCGAAGCCGGCCAGCGGCAGGGAGAGCACGAGCGCAGTGATCAGTGTCTTCATCGAGATGAGCCTCCGGCACGCGGGCGGTCGGGGCAGTCCCTCGGCCACGCGTGACCGGTTCCCGGAGTAGCACAGGGGTGGCGCCCGGACCGCGTGGTAAGCCACGGAACGTCCGGTGAAACCCGTTCCGCCCCTCCTGCGTACGCCCTCGGAGAGCACAGAGACCGACGAGCGGCTGATGGAGAGATTCGTCCAGGGGGACGAGGGAGCATTTTCGGAATTGTTCACGAGGCACGCCGGACGCCTCCGCGCCGCCCTGCGCCGCATCGTCGGCCCTGCCGCGGACGACGTTCTCCAGACGACGTTCCTCTCCATCGTCCGCGCTCGCGGCCGCTACCAGAAGGGCGCGCCGTTCCGTCCCTGGCTCTACACGGTGGCGATCAACGCCGCGCGCGATCATCTGCGCCGGCACCGTCGGGAGGAGTCGCATGCCACCGACACGCTGCCCGACGTTCCTGCCGAGCAGGCGCCCCTCCCCGACCCGGGCCTCACCCGGACGGTCGAGGCCGCGCTGGCCCAGCTTCCCGAGAACCAGCGCGAGGCCATCGTCCTGCACCGGTTCGAGGGTTTCTCCTTCAAGGAGATCGCCAAGCTCCTCGGCGTCACCGAGACTGCGGTGAAGGTGCGCGCGCACCGCGGGTACGAACGACTGCGGATGTTGCTCGCTTCGGAGAGGGGGCTCGCGTGAACGACTGCGATCGCTTCCTCGAGGCCCTCGCCTCGGACCAGCTCGACGACGCCTCCCGGGCCCATGCCCGGGGGTGCACCAGCTGCCGCCCGCTGCTCCCCGCGGACTCGCCGGATGACGGAGCGTCGGCGGCCTCCCTGGAGCCGGTGCGTGCCCGGGCGCTCGAGGCGCTTCGCACCACGCCGCTGCGGCCGTGGACGCGCGACGCGGCCCGGATCGCGCTGCTGCAGGGGGCGGTGGCCCTGGTGGTGGCGGTGATGCTCGGGGACAAGAGCTGGAGCTCGCCGATGGCGCACCACCTCGCGCTGGCCGTGGTCGGGGCCGTGCTCCTGGCGGTGGTGACGCTGGGGAGCGTGCTCGCGCTCGCCCCCGGCCGCCGGTGGACGCGCTGGATGCTGGTGCTCATCCCGGTGGTGCCGGCGCTGCTCGTCCTCTCGGGCAACGGAGTGCACACCACCACCACGATGCGCACGGCACTGCCGTGCCTGGTGACGGTGGTGCTCACCGCGGTGGTCCCCCTCGCGGTCGGGCTCGCGCTCCTGCGCGGCATGGCGCTCGATGCGCCCCGGACCGTGTCCCTGGCGCTCTCCGCCGGAGCCACCGGTCTCTTCGCACTTCACTGGCACTGCTCCGACGGCAGCGCGTCCCATCTCATGGCTTACCATGCGCTGCCCTGGGTCGCCCTCGCGCTCCTCGCGGTGCCGCTCCGCCGCGCGCTCCCGACGGAGAGTCACGTTCCCTGAGGCTCATCATGCGCTCGCTCCTCGCCCTCGCCGTCCTCGCTCCGACCCTCGCCGTCGCCGAACCTCGCCCACCGGTCCTGGTGGAGCTCTTCACCTCCGAGGGCTGCTCCTCGTGTCCTCCCGCGGATGCGGCGCTCGCGGCGCTGGCCCGTGACCCGGCGTTCAAGGCGGCCGAGGTCATCCCGCTCGAGCTCCACGTGGACTACTGGAACAACCTCGGGTGGGCGGACCCATTCTCCGCGCCGGAGTTCACCGCCCGGCAGGAGGGCTACGCGCGCGTCCTCGGTGGCGACGGGCTCTACACGCCGCAGGCGGTGATCGATGGATGGGTGTCGGGCGTGGCGAGCTCCGGGACGCTGCGCCGGGGCGTGGAGAAGGCCGCGGCGCGCGGGAAGGCGAAGCTGGAGGTCCTCGTGACCAGCGCGAAACCCGGCCTCGACGTGGTGGTGCGGTCCCCGTCCGGCCTCTCCGGACGGCTGCTCGTGGCGCTCTCCGAGGACCGGCTCTCCAGCAAGGTCGAGCGCGGCGAGAACAAGGGCCTGACGCTCGCCCATGCTCCGGTGGCGCGCCTGTTCGTCGACGACGGGCCGGTCTCCGCCGAGCACCACGTGCGCCTCGGCATCTCACCCGGCTGGAAGCGGGATCAGCTACGGGTCGTGGCCTTCGTGCAGGAGCCCGGCGGGCGGGTGGTCGCGATCGGGACGGCGACGGTTCCGCCCGCCCGGAGCTGAACCCGCCCGCGCCCGAGGGGACCTGCCCCCAAGGCGGCCGTTGCAGCACCCCCGCCGACGAGTTACCCGAAGCGTACCGTTGGCCGAAGACGTCACACGATTCCGCCTCTCCGTCCTCCGCGAGAGCTTCCAGCACACCCGGGCGACGCTGACCCTGGTCTGGGCCGCCTCGCCGCGCATGACGCTTGCGCTCGGCGCGCTCACGCTCGTCTCGGCGGTGGTGCCCCTCGCCGTGGCGTACGTGGGCAAGGAGATCATGGACTCGGTGGTGGCCCGCGACGGCGCGCGCACCCTCCGCTGGGTCCTGATCGAGCTCGGCGTGGTCGCGCTCCAGGCGTTCGTCATTCGCGGGCTGGGTCTGGTGCGCCAGCTCCTCGGGGCCCGGCTGGGGCTGGTGATCAACAGCCGCATCCTCGAGAAGGCGCTCTCCCTCGACCTTCGCCACTTCGAGGATCCCGACTTCTACGACCGGCTGACCCGCGCCCGCCGCGAGGCCTCCAGCCGGCCCATCTCGGTGGTCACCGAGTCCTTCCAGCTGGTCCAGAACGTCCTCACCCTCGGCGGCTACGTCGCCCTGCTGATCCGGTTCTCGGGGTGGGCCGTGATGGGGCTGGTGATCGCCGCGATCCCGGCCACGGTCGCCGAGATGCGCTTCAGCGCTCTCGCCTTCCGCCTCCGCAACTGGCGTAGCCCCGAGAGCCGGCGGCTGATGTACCTCGAGTACGTCCTCGCCAACGACGAGCACGCGAAGGAGGTGAAGCTCTTCGGCCTCGGCCCGGTGCTGCTCGATCGCTACCGCTCGATGGGCGAGCAGTTCTACCTCGAGGACCGGAAGCTCGCCGTGCAGCGGGCGGGATGGGGCACCGCGCTCAGCCTCGTTGGCACCGGCGCGTTCTACGTCTGCTACGCGCTGATGGCGGTGGCCACGGCAGCCGGACAGCTCACGCTCGGCCTGATGACGCTGTACATCGTCGCCTTCCGGCAGGGCCAGCAGGCCTTCCAGAGCATCCTCACCGCCATCGGCGGCATGTACGAGGACAACCTCTACATGTCGAACCTCTTCGAGTACCTGGCCATCCCCACGGGCCGGCCCACGCCGCCGCCGGATCTCGCGGCGCTGCCCTCGGGACAGGAAGAGGGCGTGCGCTTCGACGACGTGGGATTCCGCTACCCCGGCGCCGAGGGGTGGGCGCTGCGGCACGTCTCGCTCTTCATCCCCCGTGGGCAGAGCCTGGCGCTGGTCGGCCAGAACGGCGCCGGGAAGACGACCTTCATCAAGCTGCTCACCCGGCTGTACGAGCCGACCGAGGGGCGCATCCTGCTCGACGGGCGCGATCTGCGGACCTGGGACGAGGAGACGCTCCGGCGACGCATCGGAGTCATCTTTCAGGACTTCAACCAGTACCAGTTCCGGTTCCGGGACAACGTGGGCTTCGGGAGCGTCCAGCACGCCGAGGACGTGGACCGGCTCGGGCGCGCGGTCGGACGCGGCGGCGCGGACGAGGTCCTGCGCACGCTCCCGGCCGGCCTCGAGACGCCGCTCGGACGGTGGTTCAAGGAGGGCACCGAGCTGTCCGGCGGCCAGTGGCAGAAGGTGGCGCTCGCCCGGGCGTTCATGCGCGAGGAGGCGGACATCCTCGTGCTCGACGAGCCGACCGCCGCGCTGGACGCCGAGGCCGAGCACGCCATCTTCGAGCGTTTCCGCCAGCTCGCCCACGGGAGGACCACGCTGCTCATCTCGCACCGGTTCTCCACGGTGCGCCGGGCGGACCGGATCGTGGTCATCGAGCAGGGCCACATCGTCGAGCAGGGGACGCACGAGGAGCTGATGGCGCTCGGCGGCCGCTACGCGCACCTCTTCACGCTTCAGGCGAAGGGGTATCAGTGACAACCTGGGCGCCGCGAGGAGGCTGACCATGAGCATGCGCGCGGTGTGCTTCGACCTCCTCTCGGCGCTGCTCGACAGCTGGTCGGTCTGGGACGGCGTCGCGGCGTCTCTCGGGCGACCGGAGCTCGGCCGACCGTGGCGCCAGCGCTACCTCCTGATCACCTCGACCGTCGGGAGCTACCGGCCGTATCTCGAGCTGGTCGCGCGGGCCGCTCTGGACGCCGGGCTCCCCGACGGGGCCGTGCCGCGTCTCGAGGGCGCCTGGGACGACCTCCAGCCCTGGACGGACGTGGTGCCCGCGCTCGCCAGGCTGCGGATTCCCCGGGCCGTCGCGACGAACTGCTCCGTCACGCTCGGCCTCCGGGCGGCGGCCTGCGTGGGGATTCCGTTCGACGCGGTGGTCACCGCCGAGGAGGCCGGGGCATACAAGCCCGACCCGGCGCCTTATCGGCTGGCCTGCGAGCGGCTCGGGATGGCGCCGCGCGAGGTCGCCTTCGTCGCCGGCTCTCCGTTCGACGCACGGGGCGCGCTCGCGTTCGGGTTCCCGGTCACCTGGGTGAACCGGCTCGGCATGCCCGTGCCTGCGGACCTCGCCGGGGTCCGGATCGTGCCGACGCTGGTCGGGTGGTCGCCCTAGGCCTGCTCGACGCTCTCCTCGAGCAGCTCCTTGAGCGCCTTCTCCGGCTCGGCGAGCTTCGGCTCGGTGTGCTCGACCAGGTCCTGGACCTTGTCGAAGTACTTCTCGACGACCTCGCCCTTCTCGAAGCTGCTGAGCACGCTCGGCTCGATGTAGCTGTTCCGGGCGACCGCCGGCGTGTTCCCGAGCTCGGCCGCGGTCTCCTTCACCGCCTCCACCACCTTCTTGCGCACCGACCGCTTCGGCGCGGCGAGGATCTCGTCGTCCTCCGCCACCCGGGCCAGCGCGCAGGCGCAGATCAGCGTTCCGGCCCAGGTGCGGAAGTCCTTCGCGGTGAACTCCGGGCCCATGACGCCCTTGATGTAGTCGTTGAGGTGGTCGCGCTTGACGTCGACCACCGCCCCACCGTCGGCGAGGAACTTGAAGACCTCCTCGCCCGGGAGCTTCTTCATCGCACGGACGATGCGCGCCACGCTCCGGTCGCGGATCCCCCGGTGCTGCCGCTGGCCTGACTTGCCCGGGTAATCGAAGGTCACCCGGTCGCCCTTCACGCTCACGTGCTCGTTCCGGAGCGTCGTCAGCCCGTAGTGCCGGTGCCGGCGGGCGTACTCGTCGCTGCCCGGACGCAGGAAGCAGGTCGAGAGCACCCGGATGGCACAGGCCAGCACGCTGTCCCGGCCCAGGCCCCGCGAGCGGATGTCGCGGGCGACGCGCTTTCGCATCCTCGGCAGCGCATCCGCGAAGTCGACCAGCTTCCGGAACTTGCGCTGCTCCTGCCGCCGGCGGAACCGCGGGTGGTACCGGTACTGCCAGCGCCCCGCCTTGTCCTTCCCCACCGCCTGCAGCTTCGCCGTGGCCGAGGGCGCCACGTGGACCTCGGTCCACGCCGGCGGGATGGCGAGCTTGCGGATCCGGGTCACCTCGGGCGCGGGCACCGGCCTGCCCCGCGCGGTCCGGAACACGAAGCCCTTCCCCGCGCGGACTCGGCGGATGCCCGTCTGCTGGAGCCTCTCCAGGGCCGTCATCGAGGACGGAAAGCTGTGCACCGCCCTGAGCCCAGGGGAGTCCCGGCCCTCCCGGCAAGGATGAATCCCGTGTCATCCCGGTCCGTCGAAGCCACGTTCACCGGCGGCCGGCCATCCGCAGAGCGTCCAGGATGTCCTCTCGAACTCGACTGCTTCCGCTGCTCCTGGGCGCGCTCGTCGCCTCCGGTCCGGCGCTCGCGCAGGGGCGGTTCGGCATGCGCACCCCGCCGCCGAGCTCCGCCCCGCACCCGGTCACGCCTCCTCCGTCGGGGGGCTACGCGGGCGGCGGCTGGGTTCCCCGCGGGCCGCCACCGGTCGTCCACCCCGTGCCACCGCCGTACGTGTACGGCTGGGGATTCGGCTACCGCGGCTGGCTGTGGGACCCCTGGTACACGGACCCGGTGCTGGTCGGTCCCCCGACGGTCGTCGCGCCCTACGGGACCTACGTCGCACCCGCTTATCCCCCCGGCGTCTACCCTCCGGAGAGCTATCCGCCGCCTCCGCCCGGAGCGCCCGTCGACGAGGACGGGCTCCCGCTCGTGCCCGAGCGCACCGTCAAGCGCACCGTCTTCAGCCTCACCGCCTACGGCCAGCACGTGGAATCGAAGGGCAGCGCCTACGGTGTCGGCCTCGGCATCGAGGGCGAGCACTGGGGCGTGCTGGCACAGTGGAACGGCTTCTACCTGGACTCGCTCACCGGCGTCGGGACGGACAACATCAACGTCGTCCATCTGCAGGCGACGTACTCGCTCTTCAGCGGGCCCGAGGGACGGCTCCGGCTCCACCTCGGCGGAACCGGCGCGTTCGCCCCGGACCTGAACCGCGTCGGGCCGTCCATCGGCGCGTCGGCGGCGATCGGACTGATCGGCCCGCTCGGCATCGAGGGGCAGGTGAGCTACACGCCCACCCCGTTCATCGAGTTCGACGCGTTCGCGGGCGCCGCCATCGGGTGGGACCACTTCGCTCTGCGCGGCGGCTACCACTGGACCTACCTCGATGACCGTGGGCTGGTGGACGGAATCCCGCATTCCGAGTGGTACCAGGGTCCCTGGATCGGGCTCGGCATCGCCCTGTAACTCGGTCCCTCGAGGGGGTCCGGCCACCCCGGCGGTGTAGACTTCGGGCCTCGTTGACCCTCAGCACGAGCTCCTCGTGGTTCGGTCGGTACCGGCTGACGTCGCGCATCGCGACGGGCGGCATGGCCGAGGTCTACCTGGGGCGCGCGCTGCAGGCCGACGGACGGTTCGGGCCCGCGGTCGCGGTGAAGCGGCTGCTGCCGCACCTGACCTCCGACGCGGCGATCGTCCGGATGTTCCTCAACGAGGCGGAGATCACCCGGCAGATCGATCACCCGAACGTGGTCCGCATCCTCGACCTCGGCAACGTCCAGGCCGAGCCGTTCATCGCGATGGAGCTGCTGGAGGGTCACAGCTTCGCCGAGCTGCGACAGACCGCGGCCCAGAGTGGCCGGCGCGTCCCGCTGGGCGTCACGCTGCGGGTGCTCACCGAGGCGTGCCGCGGACTCGATGCTGCGCACCGTGCGGTGGACACCAAGGGGCACGAGCTGCAGATCGTCCACCGCGACTTCACGCCGGACAACATCCACGTCAGCGTCACCGGCGAGGTGAAGGTCATCGACTTCGGCATCGCCAAGTCAGCGGCGGTGCCCGGAGGCACCGAGCCGGGCACGCTGAAGGGCAAGTTCTTCTACATGTCGCCGGAGATGATCGCCGGCCACGACGTGGACCACCGGGCCGACCTCTTCGCCGCCGGGGTGATGCTCTACGAGCAGCTCTGCGGCCGGCGGCCCTTCACCGGGCTCAACACCGAGGAGGTGCTGAACCGCATCTCCGAGGGACGTCCGAAGCG
>Ga0081540_1004918_pt1 | contig 10062 bp, 8 predicted proteins | sample TabmetS2T1R1_FD_71024 | JGI IMG/M metagenome (GOLD analysis project Ga0081540, IMG submission 71024) | Tabebuia heterophylla rhizosphere microbial communities from the University of Puerto Rico - S2T1R1 | ecosystem: Host-associated > Plants > Roots > Rhizosphere ... | reverse complement strand
CATCGTGGTCCTCACGGTTCGCTTCGTCCCGAAGGACTGGTCGGGGCTGGAATGGAAGGTGTTCGATCCGCTGGTGGTCTGCGGCCAGCAATCGCTCGCGGTGTTCTGCGTCGGCGTATTCCTCTCCTTCGTGGCGCACTTCCTGCTGACGCTGAGCTCGGGTTCCGTCCTGGTGCAGATCCTGGTCAGCGTAGCCGGCATCTCGATCATGACGCTGGTTGCCTACTACATCTCCTGGTCGAAAAGGCAGGACAAGCCGACGCCCAAGGCGCCAGCTCCCAGGCCCGCAGCAACTCCCGCGGCCTGACTTGAGTAACCCGGCGGCCGGCGTTCACGCTGGCTGTTGTGTGCTCTGCGCCACCACCGCGCCGACGTCCGTGAAGATCCTGACCAGCGGCGCAACCACCCGATGCATCGCGTTCTTCGAAATCAGCGTGTCGTGCAGCACCAGACGATCGATGCCTGTCGTGAGAAAGCAGATCATCGCATCCTGCGGCGTCTCCACGATCGGCTCGCCCTTGACGTTGAACGACGTGTTGATCAGCACCGGCACGCCGGTGAGCCGGTCGAATTCCTTTAAGAGACGATAGAGCCGTGGATTGGTGGCTTCCCGCACGGTCTGCACCCGCGCGGTGCCGTCGACATGCACGATGCCCGGAATCCTGTCGCGCCACTCCGGGCGCACCGGCTTTGCAATCAGCATGAAGGGCGAGTCCTCCTCGCCCTCGAAAATCTCCTTCATCCGCTCGGCGAGCACGATCGGCGCGAACGGCCGGAACGCCTGCCGGTGTTTGACGCGGCTGTTGAGGATGTCCTTCATCCCGGCACTGCGCGGATCGGCGAGCAGGCTGCGGTTGCCGAGCGCGCGCGGCCCGAACTCCGATGGCCCCTGAAACCAGCCGATCACCTTCTGGTCGGCAAGCAGCTTCGCCGTGTCGCGGCAGATATCATCGCTGCGCACCGCCGTGATCTGGATGCGCACCAGCGGCTTCTGCTGCGCTCTGACGATCTCGTGCTCGCCATAAACGCGGCCGGTATAGGCGTGCTCCATCACAGGGCCTCGCGGCTGTTTCAGCACTTCGAGCCAGCCGTAATACGCGCAGCCGATGGCGATGCCATCGTCGCCGGCGGCAGGCTGGATCCAGACATTGTCAAATCCACCTTCGCGCGCGATCCGCCCATTGGCCACGCAATTCAGCGCCACGCCGCCGGCGATGCAGAGATTCTTGGCGCCAGTCGTCTCGCGCAGCCAGCGCGTTCGCGCCAGCAGCACGTTTTCGGTATCGTCCTGCACCCGCCAGGCAAGATCCTCCCAATGCCGCATCGCCGGGTGTTTCTCCCAATCGCCCGAGCCCAGCAGATAGGGCTGCTTGAATCCGGCATCCCAGCTCGGCACCCCCAATTCGCCATCACGAAATTCAAGCAGAGACTTGAACTGCTCGCGGCGGCCGTAGGGCGCAAGTCCCATCAGTTCGCCGCACTTGTTCCAGTCGCCGAACACGTAAGTCGAGGCGCGGCTGTACAGCGCGCCAAGACCCGGCATGCTGTAGAACTCCTCGTTGAGCATGCCGCGCGAGGGCTCGAGCCAGACCTTCTTCAGGCATTCGAGCCGAGTGCCTGAAAAGCGGTAATAGCTCTCGGACTCGCGGGCCAGCGGGGTGCCCTTGTCGCCTTCCGGAAGCTTTTCCATCGCGTCAGCGCGATAGCTGCCGACGCCGTCGACGATCATCACCACGCCATCTTCGAACGGCGAAGCCGCAAAGGCGCTGTAGGCATGCGCCAGATGATGCGAGATGGAGACGACCTTGTCGGAGTTGGCCCGAAAATAAGGATGCTGCTCGGCCTGCTCGCGCTCGGGCGGCGGCAGAAAGCCCGGCATGTCCTGATAGGTCAGCCGCGCCTCCATGTCGGGCACCGGCATGATGTAGCAATTGCGCACGACCAGATCGACATCATCAAGCGTGATGCCCTCGGCATCGAGGCAATAGTCGATCACCTCTTTATAGAAGCCTGTGGCGTGCTTCTCGCGGGTCAATCGCTCCTTGCCGATCGCATAGGCGATGGCGCCGTTGCGCAGAAGGCACGCGCTGACGTCGTGGTCATAGGTGTTGAGACCAAGAACGTAAGTATGTTTTTTCGGCATTGGCACTTTCTGGGAAGGAACACGTTCGGGCTCAAGCTTACGATCATGTCGAGACTAGGGTTGCACAATGGCATTTCACATGCCGCGCTTTCTGCGACGCACAACCGTTCATCTGCCGTTCATCGTCAAACGAATTTTGCAATGTAGATGAACCGGTTGCGAGCTTGACCTTACTCTGACGGCTCCCTTAAAGTCTCGTGCGAGTCCAAGAACCTTCGTCGAAATATTGTCTTGGCGCATTCGAACCGAATCCAGATCTCGCGCGTACTAGTGAGATCGCATCATGCGGTTTGATGCGTTGGAAATGCCGGGAGATCTCGATGGCCAAACGCTACAACTTGCTGACGCGCTGTCTGGCGGCAGTGGCTCTGCTCTTCATGTATGTCGTCAGCACGTCTGCCATCCTGGTCGGCGCCACCACGTCGCCGGCGCAGGCCTATCGCGGCGGATGGGGATATCGCGGCGGATGGGGTCGTGGTCGTGGCTGGGGCTATCGTGGGTACGGTTATCGCGGCTACTATGCGCCCCGCGCCTACTACGGTTACGGCCCGCGTTGCTTCTGGAGCTATCGTTGGGGCCGCACCATCTGCCGCTACTGATCGAATAGAACTTTCGGGTTAGTCCTTGCATCGGGCGCGTCGGACCTCCGGCACGCCCGATTTCTGTTGCGCAGCGCGATCCTTAGAGCGGCTTGTCGCCGTCCGTCACCGGCGAGGTGATCACGAGGAACACGAGATCGACGAGACCGGAGTTCGAGATCGCGTGCTCGACGCCCGGCGGCAGGAAGATGAAATCGTGCTTGCGCACGACGTGGTTCTTGCCGGCGATCTCCATCAGCCCCTCGCCCTCAAGCACGTGGTAGATCTGCTCCTGGACCTGATGCTTGTGGCGCGCCACATGCGCCATCGGCTGGTACATCGAGATGCGATAGTCGATGTGCCTGCTGCCCGCGGTCTCCGGCATCACCAGCGGCTTGGAGAGCGCGCCGCCAAAGTGATTGGGAAACTCGCGCCAGGGCACCTCGGCGATGTTGCGAATGAAGGCGCCGTTTTCCGAAGCCATGTTCTCGCTCCCTCGTAGCGCACTCAACTGACCAGCGCGCCGCCGTCGATATAGACGATCGATCCGGTGGCAAAGCCATTGGCCATGAAGGCGAGGATTTGCCGCGCGATATCCTCGCCCTGCCCCACCCGGCCGACCGGCAAACTCGCAGCCGTTTTCGCCAGCATGTCGCGCCGCGCCTCCTCCGGCATGGCGGCGCGGATCGGCGTGTCGATTACGCCGGGCGAGACCGCATTGACCCGCACCGGCGCCAGCTCGAGCGCAAGTGACTTCGCCAGGGACTCCAGCGCGCCATTGACCGAGCCGACGATGGCCGAATTCGGCCGCGGCCGCACGCTGAGAAAGCCGGTGACCAGCGTCAGCGATCCGCCGGGACGGATGTCCGCCGATCGCGCTACCCGCCAGGCGCCCCAGAACTTGCTCTCCATGGTGGCGCGGACGTCGTCCATCGTCACGGTCTTGAACGGTCCGGTGCGCAGCTGGGCCGCGGTGACCACCACATGATCCACCGGCCCGGTGCGGCGGAACAGGTCGATCACGCTCTGATCATTGGTGACATCGGCTGGGATTGCGACCGCGTTGAGTTTTTCCGCGACCGCATCGAGCTTCGCCACGTTGCGCGAAGCGATGATGACATCGGCGCCCTCATGCTTGGCCATCCCGGCGGTGGCAAGGCCAATCCCCGAGGAGCCGCCGACCACCACGACCTTCTTGCCTTTGAACACCATGCTGTCCCCCAAACCTTTGCGATCACGCCGGCTGATAGCGCGTGCCGATGCCGGCCTTGCTCTGACCGAGGCCCGGCAGCTCCCATACGCCTGCGCCCGCCGGATTGATGTCAGCGGCGATATCGACGTCGATCAGATACGGCTTGTTGGCGGCAATCGCCTTGCGGACGGCATCGCCGATATCGCCGGCGCGATCGACCCGCACCCCCTCGATGCCGCAGGAGCGCGCCATCGCCGCGAAATCCGGATTGTAGCGCTCGCCGGTCCTGGGATCGTGGAAGTCAGTCGCCAGTTCTCGTCCGCCAAGATAACCGCGCTGCAGGCCGCGGATCGACGCATAGGCGTAATTATTCCAGACCACCCAGACCACGGGCAGATTGTATTCGACCGCGGTACCCAGCACGTTGGCATGCATGAAAAAGGCGCCGTCGCCGCAGACGGAAACGCAGGGACGGTCGGGCGCGGCGAACTTCGCACCCATGACGCCGGCGACGCCAAAGCCCATCGGGCCGAAGCCCATCGAGCCGATCAGCGAATCCGGCCGGCGCGGCTTGCAGAAGCCGAGCAGCCAGTTGTGGTGCACGCCGATATCGCTGACGAGAATGGCGTCCTCCGGCAGCGCCTTGTCGATCTCGAGCGCGGCGCGTTGCGGATTGACCGGCGTGGAGTCGTCGGAGAAGCCGGGCGCGACGAAGCGATCCCACTCCTTGCGATACACGTCGATCTGCCCCAGCCATTTTTGCCGCGCGTCGAGCTTGCCGCTCAGATCGGCGCGCCGGTCGAGCTCGGCATGAACCTGGCGCAGGAAGGTCCGCACATCGGCCATCAGTCCCAGCGCCACCGGATAGTTGCGGCCGATCTCTTCGGGGTCGATGTCGACGTGAATGAGCTTCGTCGGCGGAATGGTGAAGGAGTAGCCCGGGATCCACGAGCTTGACGTGCGGTCGTCAAAGCGCATGCCGAGCGCGAGCAGCACGTCGGCCTGCCGCGCCGCATGATTGGCCTGGTAGTGGCCGGCGCGCGCCACGAGGCCCAGCGCCAGCGGATGATTGCAGTCGAGCGCACCGAGGCCGGAAGCCGACGCCGCCACGGGAATCTGCAGCCGCTCGGCGAGCCGCTTCAACTCGTCCGCCGCCCCGCCATAGCGCACGCCCTGGCCAACAATGATCACCGGCCGCTCGGCCGACAGCAGCATGTCCACCGCCTTGACGACGCCTTCGGGATCGGCGCCGCAGCGGCTGGAGATGTTGGCGTTCCATGCGATCGCGTTTGGTGCTTCCTCAGCGGCCGCCTCCATGAAGACGTCGAAGGGCACGTCGACCACGACCGGACCCGGCCGTCCCGTCACCATGGTCTTCCAGGCCTGCCGCACCGCCAGCGGCACCATCTCGCCGCGCGTCGGCTGAAACACCTTCTTGCAATAGGAGCGCACGGTGGAGGGGAAGTCGGCCTGATAGTGCCGGTAAAGCTCCTGGAAGGCGCCGCGGTTGAACTGGCTGGTCGGCACGTTGCCGGTGACAGCCATGAACGGCACGGAATCGAGAAAAGCGTTGGCGAGCGAGATCGGCAGGTTGGCCGATCCGGGCCCGCACGAGGTGAACGTCGCGGTCGGCCGGCCCGAGACGCGGTAGTACACGTCTGCCATGAATCCGGCGACGCTCTCGTGATGCACGGAGATAGTCTTGATCTCGCTCGAGCGCTCATAGAGCGCATCGATGAACTGGATATTGCCGTGGCCACACAGGCCGAACACCTGCGGCACCTTCTCCTGGATCAGGTAGTCGACGATGACCTGCGCCCCGTTGAGCGAATTGCGAGACATCACTCTCTCCCTGCGGCTCAACGGCCGGGCGGGCCGCGTTCTTATCGCGCGGCGTTAAACATGGCCGGACCCTATTTCTCATAATACTGTACGTCAATTGCTATTGTGATATGCTCGCCGGCGTGCCCGGCGGAGCACCGGTTGCCATCCGGCCGGCGAGGGCCAGATACGGAACCAACCGCGCCAAGGGCGGAGAGGAACAGAGTGAAAGCACGCACCAGGACCAAGAGCAGCGAAAAGACCGGCGAGAAGCCCGCCGAAAAACTGGCCGCGCCGCGCAAGTCGGCAATTGCCCGGCTGGTTCAGTCGAACGGGCCGACCATCGATGATGAGGCGGAGGAACGCGCGCGCGGCGGCGTGCAGTCGCTGGGACGCGCCTTTGCCATTCTGGAGGAGATCGCGCGGCACCGCGAGGGCATCGGCCTTGCTGACCTCAGCAAGCGCGTCGGCCTGCACAATTCCACCACCTTCCATCTCGCCAAGACCATGGTCTCGCTCGGCTATGTCCGCCAGGAGCGCGACACCAAGCGCTACCGCGTCGGCCGCCCGCTGTTTGCGCTCGCCGCCAGCGCGCTGGACGAGATCGAGATGGTCAATCTGGCGACACCGATACTCGAGGATCTGTCGCGGGAAAGCGGCGAAAGCGGCCATTTCGCCGTGCGAATGGGCGATGCCGTGGTCGTCATCGCCCGCACCAGCGGCGCCGGCGCGTTTCAGTTGACCGACCGCGTCGGCGTGGTCCGCCCTGCGCATTGCACGGCGCTGGGCAAGATCGTCCTGGCCTCGCTCCGCCCCGACCAGCTCAAGCGCTTCCTCGAGCGCGTAGAACTGAAGCCGTCGACCAGGAAGTCGATCACCGATCCGCCCGTGCTGCTGCGCGAGATCGCCGAAGTGCGGCGCAGCGCGGTCGCCATCGACGACGGCGAGTTCAATTCCGAGGTGCGCTGCGTTGCCGTGCCGGTGTTCAATTTCACCGGCGACGTGATCGGCGCTCTCGGCGTTTCGGGTCCGATCTGGCGAATGACGGACGACGTGCTGAAGACTCGCGCCAAACAGGTACAGGCGGCGGCCAATCGTCTCTCCGCCGAATTCGGCGCCAAGGGCTAATCCCTCCCCAAATATCGGTCTGTTTTGCCTGCGACGCATTTTGCGTTGACAGGTGCGGCTGCGTCCGGAAATACTCTCTAACAATAAAAGAACGTCTCTCACATTGTCGCATACGCGATTTCGAGCAGGCGTCGCGACGTCACCGGGAGGAGGAGACCACGATGGTCAGCTGCGACAGACGTACGTTGTTGAAGGGTGGCGCGGCCTTCGCCGGCGCCTCAGCACTGGGTATGCCGGCCATCGTCCGGGCGCAGACCGCCAGGATCAAGATCGGCCATCTGGTGCCGCTCACCGGCTTTCTCGGTGCGATCGGCGGCTATGCCCAGCTCGGCGTGAAGATGGCGGTTGAAGAGATCAACGCGTCCGGCGGCATCATGGGCAAGCAGATCGACTTGATGTCCGAGGACTCCGTCAATCCCGCCACCGCCGCCACCAAGGCGCAGCGCATGATCGAGCAGGATGGCGCGGTGCTGCTGTTCGGCGAGATATCCTCAGCCTCATCGCTGACCATCATGCAGGTCGCCGAGCGCAACAAGAAGGTGTTCTTCTCCACCGGAGCCCGCTCCGACGCGCTGCGCGGCAAGAACTGCAACCGCTACTCCTTCCACTGCGATATCCCCAACACCGTAATGGTCAATGCGGTCGGCACCGCGCTGAAGCAGCAGGGCATGGTGAAGGGCAAGAAGTTCGTCACGCTGACCGCCGATTACATTTTCGGCCATGACCTGCTGAAGGCCGCCAAAGCCTTCTTCGACGCCAATGGCGCCAGCCTGATCGGTGACGAGCTGATCGCCACAGATGTCACCGACTTCAGCCCGTATCTCCTGAAGATCCGGCAGGCCAAGCCCGACGTGGTCTGCTGCAACCTCGCCGGCAACCAGGTCACCAACCTCGTCAAGCAATACGCCGAGTTCGGCTTCCCCTATCCGCTGGTCGGCTTCAACCTCAACACCGGCGATGCCTGGGCGATGGGCGAAGGCAATCTTTCCGGCATCTGGCCGACAGTCTGGTATCACACGCTCGATAACCCGGCCTCGAAGGCCTTCGTCGAGTCCTTCAGCAAGAAATACGGCAAGCCGCCGGAGAACCACGCCTGGATCGAATACATCACGATGAAATTCATCGCGCAGGCGATCGAGGCAACCAAATCCACTGAATCAGATGCGCTGATCGCGCATTTCGAGAAGGAGACGCAGTTCGACATCATGAAGAACCGCAAGGCCTATTTCCGCGCCTGGGACCACCAGCTGGTGCAGGAGGCCTATCCGTTCACGGTCAAGCCCAAGGGCGAGATGAAGGACAAGTGGGACATGCTGGTGCTCGGCGCTGCGGTGCCGGTTGCGAGCGAGCCGCTGGAATCGATCTATCCGACCAAGACGCAGAACCCCTGTGAAATGAAGGCCTGACGCCCCTTTCCCCTTCGTTGGCGTCAGCGGCGCCGGCACCGATCAGCCGGCGCCGTCTTTTGTTTGAGGCAAAGCAGCGTCCATGCAATTCGCCTTCTTGCTGGAACAGGTGGTTAATGGCCTCGTGCTCGGGGGCTATTATCTGCTGATTGCGCTCGGGCTGTCGCTGATCTTTTCCGTCGGCGGCATCGTCAATCTCGCCCATGGCGCGTTCTACGCCCTCGGCGCCTACATCTCGGTCGAGCTCACCAGGTACCTCGGCTTCGGCCCGGCGGTGACGGCCTCACCGGTGCTGGTGGCGCTGCTCGGCATCCTGTTCGAGCGCTTCATCCTGCGCCGCTTCTACACATCCGATCCGATCCTCAGCCTGCTCGTGACGTTCGGGCTTGCGATGGTCGCAGAGCAGGCGATCCGCATCATTTGGGGATCGCCGCCTTTGCCGGCATCGGTCCCGCCAATGTTCCGCGGCTCGGTCTTTGTCGGCGACTTCCTGTTCTCGCGCTATCGCCTGCTCATCCTCGCCGTCGTCGCCGCGATCCTGCTCGGCGTCTGGCTGCTTCTGCACAAGACTTCGTTCGGCCGCGTCGTGCGCGCCGGCATCCAGCGGCCGGACATGGTGGCCGCCCTCGGCATCCGCCTGCAGCCCTACATGACCACAGTCGTCATGCTCGGCGTCGGCATGGCGGCGCTGGCCGGCGCCTTCTTCGCCCCGATCTCGATCGTCCATCCCGCCATGGGCTCGGAGATCATCACGGTCGCCTTTGTCGTCGTCGTCATCGGCGGCCTCGGCAGTTTCTGGGGCGTGGTGCTCGCGGCGCTGCTGGTGGGCGTGGTGCGCGGCATCACCATCCATTTCGAGCCGGCTGCGGGCGAAGCCTCGATCTATGTCCTGATGTTCCTGGTGCTGCTGGTCCGCCCGCGCGGGCTGCTCGGCGAGCGGATCGAGAAGTTCGAATGATCATCTCCACCGCCCAGAAATATCGTCCGCTGCTGATCGCCGTCGTCGCCGCGATCGCGCTGCCCTTTGCGCTGGCGGCGATGGGCCTCTCACACAACACCGGCACCATGATCGTGGCGCTGGCGATTGCCGCGATGGGGCTCAATCTCTGCATCGGCTATACGGGCCTCGTCTCCTTCGGCCATGGCACCTGGTTCGGCATCGGCGCCTACGCCGCCGGGCTGATTCAGCTCAACTGGTTTCCCGGCCAGATCTGGCTGCCGATCCTGCTCTCCACCATCGTGGTTGCCGCTGCCTCAGCCTTTGTCGGCGCGGTCATCCTGCGGCGGCGCGGCGTCTATTTCTCGCTATTGACGCTGGCGCTCTCCGCGCTGGCCTACACCATCGCGTTTCGCTGGACCAAGGTTACCGGTGGCGAAGACGGTCTCGGCGGACTCAAGCGCGGCAGCATCGGTAGCTTCAGCCTCGACAACGCGCTGTACTATTACATCGTCGTCGCGGTCCTGTGCCTTGGCGTGCTGTTTCTCCTGCTCCGCCTGGTGCGCTCGCCGTTCGGCCATGTCCTGATGGCGATCCGCGAGAACGAACTGCGCGCACGCTTTCAGGGCTATCCGGTCGAGCGCTACAAGCTGGGCGTCTTCGTGATCTCTGCTGTCGTCACCGGCATCTCCGGCGCCCTGATCGGCTTCCAGAACTATCTCGTCTCCGCCGAGGCCGTGTCCGTCCCCTTCTCCGGCGAACTGCTGGCCGTCGTCGTCATCGGCGGCATGCGCAGCATGCTCGGGCCGGCGCTGGGCGCGCTGTTCTTCATCCTGTTCCGCGAATTGCTCACGATC
>Ga0081540_1004917_pt1 | contig 10062 bp, 10 predicted proteins | sample TabmetS2T1R1_FD_71024 | JGI IMG/M metagenome (GOLD analysis project Ga0081540, IMG submission 71024) | Tabebuia heterophylla rhizosphere microbial communities from the University of Puerto Rico - S2T1R1 | ecosystem: Host-associated > Plants > Roots > Rhizosphere ... | reverse complement strand
GGAGTTGGGCTAATCGTAGCACTCGGAGTAGGTGTTGCGGGAGGTGTTGGAGTAACCGTCGCTGTTGACGTAGGGCTAGGAATCGGCGAAGGAGTTGCACCAGGCGTTGGCGAAGGAGTTGCACCAGGTGTTGGCGAAGGAGTTGCACTGGGTGTCGGCGTGGGGGTTCCGGTGGGCGTCGGTGTGGGAGTGCCTGTTCCGGTTACAAGCGGATGCGGGTACGTGTATGGCGTGTAACCCGGCATGGGGGTGTTGTCGAAGTAATCCTCATTGGCTCTTACGCCCGGTGCTCCCGAAAAGCGGGCTTGCCCATTATTCCACGAGTAGCACGGCTCGGTCACTTGATCGTTCCATCCGGCAGGAGGGGACGGGGTCGGATCAGGATTGAGGAGAGAACCAAGCGCCCTTCCAGGTTGGTCCAATGCGTGATTTACTTTGCGAATTTCAAGCGAGTCACCCGGGCAAAACGCCAGCGAGGGTGTCTGAAGCTCGCCGTTGTCCGAATACGTAATCTCGTTCGATGTGTTCGACAAAATCCAGGAAAAAGGAACCGTGTTTAGACTGCACACGTTACTAGTGCGTCGGATGGTATATCCCGCCCACTGGTTCGTCGTCCAGTTAACGCCGGTGACCGTGACCGTGCATGAATTTCCAAAGCACGAACTATTGTCGGCTGCCGTTCCCGTGAAAAATACGGTAGGCTCATTCACGTCCCACGGGTTTGTTCCGTCAGCCCCGCCCCACGGGCCAAACGAATAGAAGTTTCGGAAATTAATGAGTGAGAACCTGGGTTGATTGGTATAGCCACTGATATCATTATCATGAAAAAGAAGCCCGCCTGAGCGCGAGCCGCCAACGAAGCTGTTGAGGTTCGTTCCAGTGTACATATTGTTATACACTTCCATCGCCCTGCATCCGCGTGTACGTCCTGTGCTTTCCGTCCCGTGATTGGTTACAAAGCTGTTAAAAATCGTGTTGTGCCTAACAACAAATCGCGCCCCGGCATGAGCATCCGTTACTACACGTTGCACCGATTGACTGTGAGTAAAGGTATTGTCCTCGATGAATAGGAATTGGGACGAGCCAAATCCGGTGGGCGCAGTCCACGAGCCGTCGCCCCAAACGGCTCCATCCCAATTTGAGTCGTAAATGTAGATTGCTGTTTGGGTACGGTCGAGAACGAACGTATTGTGATCTATCACACCAATCACGGTGTCGAAGACGGGGACCCCATTTAGATTGTTCCATTTGGAGTTGTCCCAGCGAAACATTGAGCCGTTCGTGTTAGACCCGTCAACATGCAGTACGCCTAGGGGAGCACCAGCCTCGATCACTCTGCCTCCGTCTTGAAATTCAATCCCGGTCAGACGCGAGTTTGTGCCAGCCGGAAGCGACCAATGAATTAGGTTGTGGGACTGAACGTCGTCCTTGAGAATCGTGCTGCCTACACCTGCGCCTTGCAAGGTGATCGCCTTGTTGATGTCCACGCGCGTTGACCAAGTAAACGTTCCTGCCGGCAGCGTAATAGTGTCGCCGTTGTGCGCTTGGTTATCGTGAATAGACTGAACACTCTCCGCTGATCCGTCGGAATGATAAACGGTGGCCGCGCAGCGCGGGCCGAAAAAGCCGCTCAATAAAAGAATAAACAGAAGGAATCCCGACACCTTCATAATTGCGGTCTATCGATCCTGGCGATAGGCCGCCCGCCTTCATATCTGATTCAATCCCAATAACAAGAAAACTTTTCTATTTGGGCCATTTTTTTTGCAATCCCGGGTCAGCGAATCTCTTCACCGCAGTCGAAATCTTTGCCCGGCATCAAACCGCGGAACTTTTTCGCGGCCAATCGTCGGGGTTCGCCGTAATGCGAAGTATGCACCCTGCAACTCGAAAAATCCTAAAGCGTGGTTTGCTGGCGGCGTAGGGGTGATCCGAATTACCAAACCAAATGACATTACAGGCGCGTAATAATATCTGGAGCCATGAGTCCAGATTCGAAACCGGAGGAATACGAACGGAATGCTGAGCTTCTTAAAAAGGCTGTCGAATCATTGAGGAAGGGCGAGCCCCAGCAACCCGAGAAGCGCACTAGTAGCGTCTCGCCACGTAACAAGCGGAAATCGCGACAAAAACGGAAGGGCTAAAGTTCGTCTCGAGATTGCGTCCCATTTGTCTTGCGGCGCGGAAGACAAGAAGAGCGCCGATGCCCTTGTCTAGAACAAAAACAAGCTACGAATGCGCATTCGTTCGCCCGTGCGACATATGGGCTATCCGGACCGCGTCCCGGCAGAACGTCCATTCTTTCGGAAGCCCGCCGGAACCGTTTCGCCCCGTAGGAACCGCTGCAGAAGTTGTCGAGCGCGTCGTTCGTTTCGTCGCTCGTTCCACCACCGATTGGTTCTAGAAGGATGCGGAAAGATCAAGAACCGACGTCCATAAATGCTTATCTCCGCCAGAAAAGGCATGTCGCGGAAGCCGAAGCAGCGTGCGGCGTTCTTACCGAGCAGAACGATCCGTTCGACGCGCCAATCCAATAGGACGTCGGCGGCGCTGACCTTGCCTTTTGCGTGGTCGAACGCGTCGCCTTTGCCACCTTTCCCGTTGTAGTGTGTGTTCAGGTGCTTTCGGCGACACGCGATTAGCTCGTCGTAACTCATTCCGGCAAGGCGCGCGATCTTCTGCCCATTCGGTCCGCCAAGTGGTTTGCGTGGGTCGCCGCGTCGCGACGGCGCTTGTCCAACCAGCCCTATTTTGTGTGTCTCGATCTTCTTCTGTTTCATGGTGCTGCCAGGTCACGATGGAACGCTGTCAGATTCCTACCAACGTCCGTTTCACTAAATCCATTTTGGCGGCAACGCTAGTTAAATTGCTCCGGCAAAGTGTAAAAAAAACATTAACGTGAACCGGACAGCGGAGTTTGCGTTACCGCGGCAAAGCGATCGGCGTGCTGCAATCGTTCACCCCCTCGCAACTCCTCCCATGAGCGCTTCCATTCGCCGAGGCCGCCACGAAAGCCAAGCTCGCAGGCAGTATTGAAACTTAACGGGCGATCATGATTGCGACGCGAAACAAAGCTGTGCGACGCGAACGGGTCATGTTCGGTTTTCATTGCCGCAAGATCAGATTCGACGTCGCGTATCGCCGCAGTTGAGTCGTTGCAAGGCATCCTGAACACGTACCGCTCGCATGATGTTCGTTTGATTATTGGTTGTTGAGCGTCAAGCTTCCGGGTCCGGGTGTTTTGGATTGCGCCGGCGGTCCGATAGCCGCGTTACCAGGCGGGTATCTTGTTAGATGCGTGTTAGCGACCAAGACTCTGTTCGATCACGAGCAACGGGCCGGAATCTGTTATGTGTGCGTTGGCGGCATGCAATTAGGACTCATTTTTACGGGCTCGAGCGATTGACCAAGTTAGGTAACATTTTGGTAACCTAATTGTTAGTGAGGCTGCGATTCTGTCGCCACCAAACTGGTGTCGACCGACGATAGATTCTAAGTCCGCATTGAAGCCCCACTGGGGATTTAGTGAACTCTACGGTAGCGGAGAGGCCGGGCTGTTCGGGTTAAACTGACACAGAAGGAGGAAGAATGGATTGGTTGCATTTGATGTGGAGTATTGCGTCGGTGTGGGCGATTTGCGCTGGGTGCTTGGCGATATTCATTGCGGTCCTGAAGCGCAGAAATAGAGGCTGACGCGGAACAAATTGCGGCGGGTAGAACAAGCGCCTGGCCGCGGAGTGGCCAAGTCGAAAAGGCCAGCCCAACGACTCGCCCCCGTTCCGTTGGAAGCCGCCGGCACCGTGTCCGCGCTGCAAGAGTTCAAAGTTCAGACCTATCCCGTGAGGTCGTTACTTGTTCGACGATTCTCCAAACCGCATATCGACCTTCTCACCGCATTTCTTGCACTTGTAGAAATGGCGTTTCTCTTGCTCGCCTAATTTTTTGAAGTCAGCGGTATTCATTTCTAGCAGTGAGACAAATTAGCAACGTGAGCGCTTGTCATCATACCGCCTTGTTTATAACTCCGACCCTCTTTGTGCGCACGGTGACAGGGATGGTGATTTCTTTCCACTTGCCAGGGCCAAAAACCCATCGTTTGAATGTGTCTGTACTAACAGTGCTAATACACGCGGGCATCGCAATGTAGGGCACAGTCAATGGCTCTGGCCATAAAAGTGATCAACGTAATCGCGATCATTATCAGCGCTTTCATTTTGGTTCTTCTTTCTTGAAGTAATCGGGGAATCGTTCTTAGGGCGCGCATTGCACCAGCGCACGCTCAAAAGCAAGCAAAAGCACGTCTGTGGAAAATGGGGATTTCAGGGGACGTGCTATGACTTTAGCGCACACCTGTTATGCCCAGGCTGTGATTTCAAAGCGTTTTACCGATGAAAACGAGCGGGCAACGGGAATCGAACCCGCATGGCCAGCTTGGAAGGCTGGAACTTTACCATTAAGCTATGCCCGCGTGGTGTCGGAAGTGAACCCCAACAATCTTCTCGAGTGAATAGTGACTGGTGACAGGCCAATAGTCAAAGCGATTGCCCCACGTGTGGTGCGCCTGCCGGTTGGGCACCAGGTTATTTTTCGAACGCGGTTGCAACGAGGGTGGCATTGTGGCCACCGAAACCGAATGAGTTATTTAATGCGACGCGCACTTTCTTTTCGCGCGCGACCTTGGGCGTGTAATCGAGGTCGCATTCTTCTCCCGGATTTTCCAAATTGATCGTCGGTGGAATAACCGAATCGCGGATAGCGAGCGCGCAGGCGGCCATCTCGATGCCACCGGCGCCCCCTAGCAAGTGGCCGGTCATCGATTTGGTGGAGCTGATCGCGACCTTGTAGGCATTGTCTCCAAACACCTGTTTGATCGCGCGTGTCTCGCAAATGTCGCCGATATCGGTCGAGGTAGCGTGCGCGTTGATATAGTCGACTTGATCGGGTGATAGACGCGCGTGATCCAGCGCCAATTGCATGGCGCGTGCCGCGCCTTCGCCATTTGGCGGCGGGGCTGTCATGTGATAGGCATCCGCGGAAACGCCGTATCCGGTGAGTTCACAATAAATTTTCGCGCCACGTGCCCTAGCATGTTCCAATTCCTCCACTACAGCGATTCCTGCGCCTTCGCTGACAACGAAACCATCCCGGTCACGATCAAAAGGTCGCGAGGCCCGTTCGGGTTCATCATTGCGTGTGCTCAATGCTTTCATTGCAGAAAACCCAGCGAGGCCAATCTCGACAATGGAGGCCTCTGAGCCGCCGGCCAGAAAAATGTCGGCGTCGCCGAATTTAATGATTCGCCACGATTCACCTATAGCGTTGTTTGCTGTCGCACAAGCGGTGACAATACACATGTTGGGTCCGCGCAGATCGAATTCCATCGAGATAAGGCCGCTCGCCATATTGCTAAGCAACATGGGAATCGTGAATGGCGAGTTCCGGGAGGGGCCCTTAGTCAAAAGGATTCTTAATTGATCCTGGAGGGTCCTCAGTCCGCCGATCCCACTACTAACCAAAACACCGAAACGGTCTCGCCTCTTTAAGTTTGCGACATCAATTCCGCTATCCTCGAGCGCCATCTTTGCCGCGCCCATCGCCAGTTGTGAAAAACGGTCCGTGCGGCGGACATCCTTTGGGTTTTTAAAGAACGGCTTTGGATCGAAATCGCGGACTTGGCCGCCGATTTTGCAATCGTATCTGGTTACATCGAATGCATCGATGGTATGAATTCCGCTAACCCCGTTTTTAAGATTCGACCAGAAAGTCTCCACGTCGTTGCCGACCGGCGTCAGGACGCCCAAGCCAGTGATAACTACCCTTCGATCGGTCATGGCGATGATTCGTTAAAGCGTGAAGCGTTGAAAGGTTAAAACGTTAGCTCGTTCCCATTCCAACGCTTTGAACTGTTTGAAAGAGCTTTCCTTCGGTCTTGATAGAAGGCGCGATGATAATCTCGGTTTGCTGAAACTCGGCAATGTTTCGCGCGCCAACGTTGCCCATGCAGGTAGTAATCGCACCGACCAGATTTTGGCTACCATCGTCAACTTCTGCCGGACCAAATAAGATCTGTTTCAGGGAGCCCGTTGCGCCCACCTTGATGCGCGTCCCTCGCGGAAGATTGGCGTGCGGCGTGGCCATCCCCCAGTGGTACCCACGGCCGGGCGCTTCGTTCGCCTTGGCAAATGCACTTCCCACCATCACAGCGTCCGCGCCGCAGGCGAGTGCCTTGCAAACGTCACCGCCTCTGCTCATTCCACCGTCAGTGATGATTGGCACGTAGCGTGAAGTTTTCTTGAAGTAAGCATCGCGCGCTGCCGCGCAATCGACGGTGGCAGTGACCTGCGGAACACCAAGTCCGAGCACACCGCGTGAAGTGCAGGCCGCTCCCGGCCCGACACCGACCAAAACCGCCGCCGGACCACATTCCATAATTTCGAAGGTTACATCAAAACCAACAGTGTTTCCGACAATCACAGGAATGCGCATTTCGCGGCAAAACTTCTCAAGATCGAGCGACTTGTACTCTGACGATATATGTCGCACCGTTGAAACCGTGCTTTGCACGACGAAAACGTCCGCGCCTGCTTCTTGTGCGATCTTGCCAAATTCGGCCGCGCGCTGAGGAATGGAACTAACTGCGGCTAATACGCCGCTGTCTTTAATCTGACGCACACGCGCCGCGATTAGATCTTCTTGGACGGGTTCCTGATAAATTCGTTGCAGAAGCGCGGTGATTTCGGATTTATCGGCCTCGACAATTTTTTGCAGTACTTCTTGCGGATTTTTGTAGCGCGTTTGCACTCCCTCGAGATTCAAAACGGCCAGCCCGCCCAATTTGTTCATGGCAACAGCGAAGCGAACATCGACCACGCCATCCATGGCACTGGCGAGGATGGGAATTTTCATTTCGAGCGGCTCCGCTTCTCTGCGCGGTAAGCGAAAGGTTATATCGACTTCGTTTGGATTGATCGTCACGCGACCGGGTACTAGCGCGATTTCGTCAAATCCGTAGGTCACTCGTGCTTTGCGATTACGGCCTATCCACATTCCCATATTAAATCGGCTCCATTCCAAATCGTTCGTTTAAACTTCCACAGCGCGGGCAGCGAGGAAGCATGGCGTCCGTTCGATCTTCAAATTCGAACGCGCAAATGACACAGCGCAGCCGATACTGCAGAGCTCGTCGCTCCCGCCGCCGACGATTCCATTCTCCCACTATCCAGAGGAGAAAAACCGCCGCAAGAAAAAGCAGCAAATAAATCGTGACTAGGGCTGCGAGACTAACTCGAATCACGGCGTGGCTTTGCCTGGCTGTCTTACCTGCGGAAGCGCAATGTCGCTGCCCCACTCAATTATTGCAATCCCCCAGGTTAAGGACGCGCCAGGCTTCCCGCCCGCCAGGTCGCTTCGAGAGAAACGGCAATGCGTGAGATAGAGCCGGGCCTGTTCGTCCAGTCCAGGATCACCCGAGGAATTCATAGGAAAACAATATCTGATTTCTCCAAGTCTGCTGACAGCTATCCGAAAACGAATTGCTTCAGGTGTCTCTCCGTTCGAACCGATGAACTTCAGCTCCGGCAATATCGCAGGCCCAAAAGCGTCGAGCTCGTTTGAAAATGAAACGGATGTTGGGATCGGTCGGCCACTATCAGCGCTTTTCTGGCGTATGAGCGGTACCGCCGCTATCGGCTGAGAGTCCGGGGCGCGCGAATCGCTTTCCAAGGGAGGAAGTTCCTTAAGAGCCGGTTCCATGGCATGGTAGGAGGGCACGTGTTCAACCTTCGGCAAAGCGCGCAGCCTTGCTTCCGGCGGACGATGGGTCGTAAAAGCAACCGCAGGATCTTCCGCGTCGATCCAGCGAAGCAGCGTGCGGCCCTCTTCAGACGCAGGAGTTATCAAAGCCACGCGGGCAGGAGGTGGCAAAAGCGTGACCGTAGGTGGATAAACCACTTGGAAAATGTAAAAGCAGACGGCATGCGCCAAAAAGGAAAGCGCCAGAAAGCCCAGGAAGGCTACTCGTCTGCGCCGAGGTGAATCCCAACTAAAGAGCAACGGCTCTGTCGCAAGCTCGGGACTGAGATTATTCATCGCGGCGAAGCGCCGGCAAGTGCCACTGATGTGATGCCATGTTCAAGAGCAGCATTTGTTACGCCTGCGACTGTTTCGTAAGAAGTCGAGCGGTCCGCCTTGATGATAATTGATTGTCCCTCGCGCTTAGCCGCATCTAGCAGGGGCCCCAATTGCTCCATGGTGACCCGCTGGTCGCGGAAGTAGATCGCTGGAACTGCACCGCCGGTAATGCTGATGATTTGCTGGTTAGTTTGCGGGCCAAGCGTAAAACGAGAGAACGGCATAGAAACAGAAATCCCCTGTTGCAAGATAAAATTTGAACTCAGCAACAGAAAAAAAACCAAAAGAAAAGCGACGTTTACCAGCGCCACTAGCACAAGCCAGCCGAAGTTGTAGTCAATTGTGCGCTCGAGTTTCATGATTGATAAACTGTTAAAAGGTCAAAGAGTTAAAAGATTACAACGTTTAGCGCGTTGGGCTCTTTCCGAACCATCAAACAGGCTTTTAACGCCTTTAACTTTTCCTATGCTGATTACAAATCCGGGCGTGCTTCGAGCTCGCGCACAGTCTCATTGGGTTGTTGAAAGCTGATGATCCCACTGATCGGACGGCTTTCAGTCAACATGTGCACAATTTCGATTCCTGCCCGCTCCATGTCATGGACCATGTTATTTACGCGGGAAGAAAGGTAACTGTAAGCGACGAAAGTCGGAGTAGCTACAACCAGACCTGCTGCAGCCGTCAGCAAGCTTTTGTATACGCCACCGGAGAGCTCAGTCACCGTGGCGTAGCCGCCGCTTGAAGCGATAGTGGCAAATGCATCGATCATTCCTGCGACGGTCCCCAGCAACCCAAGCAACGGCGCTAGGAAAGCTATCGTAGCAAGCACCGGGAGAAACCGCTCCAACTTCGGGACCTCGAGTTGGGCGGCTTCTTGCACGATGTCGCGCAGTTCTGCACGAGGTGCGTCGTGCCGAATGATTGCGGCATGAATCACCCGGGCTACTGGGCCTGGAGTCCCGGCTGATTCATGGAGTGCCTCCGCGAAATTGCGTCGCCGAATCAGATTTGATAGCCCCTTCAAGAATTCGCCCACGTGAATCGTTGCACGGTGAAAGTAAAGCAGGCGCTCGGCAAAGACCGCGATCGAGATGATGCTACACACTAGAATTGGCCACATTAGCAGGCCGCCCTTTTGGATGTAATCAATCACGCTAATTTTGTAGTCTTCTTTGCGGGCTGTGGCAAGCCAACAACCAGATGTCCCTGCGACTGGGCGCTCATGCAATAGATAACATTTGGCGATTTTCCAAACGCCTTCTGGCGAGTCTTATCGGTAGGCCTTCTGTCGAGCCTTGGGAGAAGAAGATGGGCGGACCTTTCCAGCGCTCTTGCCTCCTACCAATTTGCCGGATGCGTCGAACACCGAATATCCGGTCTGCTTGCCCGATGCGTCGTAACTGTAAACGATCCTGTGCAAAAGCGTGCTGTCTGCGGTGCTTTGAGTCTCTTCCAAGAGATGGCCGGCATCATCGTATTTGTAACGGCTCTTGAAGCGAAGGCGACCATCGGGTCCGGAAATTTGACCGCTGGAAAAGCGTCCAGCATCATCCAATTCGTAGCGAATGGTCTCGCGAAGTTTGCCATCCGGGTCGTTGGTTGTTGCCACAGCTTTGTGCTCCGCATTGTCGAACTTGTAAACAGTGCGTGACCCGTCTGGATGCATTGAAACGGTAACCCGCACAGCGGTACTTCCAGTTTGTCCTGGCGATTGGCTGAATCCGATTTTGGTGCCACAGACGACAAGGACACAAGCCACTGTCAGGCTTGCTTTGAAAAATTTCATGATCCGAGGAGCTTACGGTTGAGGTGAGCAGGCGCAAACGGGCCTGAAATTTTTTATTGACCGCGCGTTGGGAAGGTGGTTAAAAGTGGTGTCAAGTGGAGGAAAATGGATGAATTCTCCACTCGATACATGGACAACGATTCTCC
>Ga0081540_1004915_pt1 | contig 10063 bp, 10 predicted proteins | sample TabmetS2T1R1_FD_71024 | JGI IMG/M metagenome (GOLD analysis project Ga0081540, IMG submission 71024) | Tabebuia heterophylla rhizosphere microbial communities from the University of Puerto Rico - S2T1R1 | ecosystem: Host-associated > Plants > Roots > Rhizosphere ... | reverse complement strand
CGGCGCCTCCGTCCCCTTCCCGCTGCCCAGCATCCAGGCCGCGTACCGCAGGGTCGCCGACCTCAACCGGGAGCCCGTGCCCGCCAGCGTCACCGCGCCGATGGCCCGCGCCCAGGCGGCCATCCGGCGCCTTGACGTGGCGGGCGCCCTGAGGGAGTCCACGGCGGCGGCGACCGCGGCCGAACGGGAGATCCGCGTCCGGGCCACCGCCCAGTTCGCCGCGCCGGCCGGCGAGCTGATCGCCTACGCCAACAGCGCCGCCATACCCCTGACCGACGTGCTGACCGCGATGCTGGCCGCCGCCTCCGACAGCAGCCCCGGCGACCGTGTCTTCGCCGGCATCGTCTACGCCATCGCGGCCCAGGCCAACCACAGCACCGCACCGGACGTGCTGGCCGGGCGGGTCAAGGTCGACGCCCTCGTGCCGGCCGCCTACGCCCGGCTGCCCACCCCACCCAACTTCAAGGCGTTCTATGTCACCACGGCGCAGGCCTCCGGGGTCAAGGGCGACACGATCTACGTGCAGACCAACCTGGACGTGACGGATCTCGCCGACCGCGGCACGGTCATCCACGAGCTGACCCACGCCGAGCGGGACCGGGGCGCCCAGGCCCTGCAGTTGCGCCCGACCGACCAGACGGAGGCCGAAGGGTACCGGGGACAGGGGCGGTACTTGCTGGACCAGTTGGCCGCCGCACCCGCGGCGAACCGGGCCGGGCTCGTCGGACAACTGGCCCCGCGCCTCGGTGTGCTGGAGGCGCTCGGGATGGCCATCGAGACGCTGACCGACCGCGCCCGGTACGAGCCACTGATGGTGCTCGTCGCGGCGGCGAGCCAGCCGCCGGTGAACCAGGCCCAGGTCACCGCGCTGCTCAACCGGGGCGGCGCGGCGCTGACCGCCGACCTGCTCGTCCGCATCAGGAACGGCTACCAGCTCCAGCCGGGTCAGAACACCGCGATCAACGGGCTGACCGGCGAGAGCACCCTGGACCTGCTTCGCGGACCGTGACGCCGCACCCCGGTCGGGCGGGCGCCACGGCCCGCCCGACCGGAGTCAGTCAGCTCACGGGAAGCTGACCACGTTCGACGGTCTGGTACCCGACGGGGTGACCGCACCCGTGTCGTTGATGACGTGGGTGATGGTGCCCTTGAAGTTGAGCGAGACCGTGAACACGCTATGGAACCGCACGCCGGCCGCGTTCGGCACCTCGAAGGCGTGGTAGGCGCTCACCGCGGGGTTGGTGTTGAAGAAGCAGTAGCTGCCCAGTCCCCACGCCTCGTGCGTGGTGACGTTGGCACCCACCTTGTAGGCGGCGTACCCGTTGATCCCGCTCGGGTTCATCCAGGACGCCTGGTCCGGCACGTCGTAGGGCATCTCGTTCTGGAAGAAGATCGTCTTGCCGCCCTGACCGTTCCAGATGACCTCGTACTTCTGGTAGTGCTCGACGAACAGGCCGGTCGCCAGCACGTTGTTGCCGTTGACGATGACACCGGTGTCCGCCGTGTTGACCGTCCACCCGACGGTACCGGCGTTGCCGTGGTCGGCGCGCCAGGCCCAGGTGTGGTCGATGATCACGTTGTTGCTGTTGACGACCAGGCTCGCCGTCGCCTTGCCCACGCTGGCACCGCCGATGCGGTAGAACACGTCCTGCAGCGTGGTCGGGTTGGCCGAGTGGTCAGCGCTCGAACCGCTCGGGCCGACGGTCAGCAGCGCCGCCGAGTTCGTCGTACCCGCGTCGAACAGCAGGCCCTTGATCCGCACGCCGTCGACATCGGCGACATGCATCGCGTCCAATCCGTTGTCCGGGATCAGCGTCGGGTACCCGATGCCCAGCACGACCGTGTTGGCCCGGTTCACGTTGAGCGTCTGGTTCAGGTGCCACACGCCGGGCGTGAAGAACAGGTTGCAGCCCGAGGCCAGCGCCGCGTTGATCGTCGAGGCGGTGTCGGCTGCCTGCACGACGTAGAACTGGCTCATCGGCAGCGAGGTGCCCGGGGTGCTGCCGCTGGCCCAGCTCGGGCCCGAGGCGTTGGTACGAAGCGACGGCAGGAACACGCGGTACTTGCCGGTGCCGTCGACATACAGGTACGGGACGTCGCGGGAAACCGGCGTGGTCGCCACCGTGGTCTCCGGCGGGCTCGGGAAGGTGTTCGCCGGGGCACCGCTCACGCCGGAGAACACCATGTTCCACACGCCGCCGGTCCAGCTGCCGAGGCTGCTGTCCCGGGTGTACCACTGCTGCTGCGAGCCGGAGACGACCTGCCCGGAGACCTTCGAGTCGGCGACGTAGCCGCCGCTGGCGAAGCCGAAGCTCGCCGGGGAGAGCTGAAGGCCGCCGTGCACGTCGACGCGGCGGAACGGCGCCGCCTGCGCCACCGCCCAGCGGTCGCTGCCGCTGCTCGGCGTGATCGACAGGTTCTCCACGGAACGCCAGAAGTTCTGCGTCGCGTTGCCGGCGTCCGAGGCGTTGAACGCGTCCACCGTCACGTCACCGTTGATCAGGACGTCGTCCGGGTTCTGGCCCAGGCCGGAGACCGAGGTGTAGAAGCCGACGTTGTCGTGTACCGCGTAGGTGCCCGGCTTGAACAGGTGGGCCACCCGTCCCGAGGCCATCTGCGCGGTCTGGGTGCTCTTCTGCGCGTTGAAGTCCGCGTCCAGCTGCGCCTGGATGGTCGTCGTGGACATGCTGGTGTCGAAGACCCGCACGTTGGGACCGAAGTTCGGGGTGTCCGACTGGGTCGGGCACGTTCCGGTGGTACCGATCGTGTAGGTCGCGGTGGCGACCGCGGAGTTGTTCAGGCCGGACGCGATGCCGATGGCCTTGACCGTCGTCGTGGCCGGGATGGTGATCGGTCCGGTGTAGAGCGTCGAGCTGCCCGTGGGCGTCGAGCCGTCCAGCGTGTACCGGATGCTCGCCCCGGCCGTGGTCGTCGAGATGGCGACGGACTGCGCCGTGGTGTAGGTGCCGCCCGGCGGGTTGAACGTCGGAGTGGCGACCGCGGCGACGTTGATCGTGTAGGTCGCGGTGGCCACGGCCGAGTCGGTCAGGCCGGACGCCATGGCGATCGCCTTCACCGTGGTCGTGGCGGAGATGCCAATCGGCCCCGTGTAGAGGGTCGAGGTGGCCGTCGGCGTCGAACCGTCCAGGGTGTACCGGATGCTCGCCCCCGAGGTCGTGGTCGAGAGGGTCACCGACTGGGTGGAGGTGTAGGTGCCGCCCGGCGGGCTGAAGGTCGGTGTGGCGACCGTGCCGCTGCCGCCCTGGGTGTAGAAGAAGTGCGGCGTGTCGAACTGGGGACCGTTCTTCTCGTAGGTGAACCAGTACTCGAGCACGAAGCCGGTGGGCAGCGAACTGACCGTCTTCTGCCAGGTCCCGGCGTTGTTGGTCATGCGGAAGTTCTGCTGACCGGCGTTGGGGGACAGGTAGTGGACGTCGACGTACCGGGCGGGGGTGGTCGGCGTGAACGAGATCAGCGCCTGCGACGCGTTCAGCTGGGTGACGCTCTGCGTGTAGTCGGCGGCGGCCGATGCCGTACCGGCGCTGCCGACGACGACCAGTACGGCGGCGGACGCGGCGACCGCGAGCCGGGCCAGCCGGGCCCGCCATCGCGAGTGGTGGCGGACGGGGTCTCGTGTGCTCTGGCTCATGGGGTGTGGGCCTCCAAGCATGGAGATCTGGAGTGGGACGGACGCGCGTGAGAGCGCTCTCACATCCGGTGACGGTAGGGCGGCAACGATGGCAACGGAAGAGTTACGGGTCCGAAACATCCACGGATGGAACTGTCCGCATGTCTTGCCCTACACCGAGTCAGGCGTCGACGAGCTCGGCCGCCGCCGCTTCGGGCCCGGGCCGTTGGTGCTCTTGTAGGTCGGTAGCCTTTTTGTTACGGTCCAGATTCTGTTACCGACCGCGCGAAAGGGTGGGCATGCCATGAAGGCGTACGAGGCATCGTCGGTGATCGACGCGGCGCCGGAGGCGATCTGGGCGGTGCTCACCGACGGGTCCAACTGGACCAGCTGGGACTCCGCCGTGGTCCGGCTCGACGGCGAGATCGCGCCGGGCGGGACGGTCACCGTCTACCCGGAGGTCAACCCGCGCCGGGGATTCAGGGTGAAGGTCGTCGAGTTCGCCCCGGGGGAGCGGATGACCTGGCGGGGCGGGATGCCGCTGGGCCTGTTCACCGGTACCCGCACCTACACGCTCGTCCCGCAGCCGGACGGGAAGGTCCGCTTCGACATGCGGGAGGAGTACACGGGCCCGCTGGCGCAACTGATCGGCAAGTCGATCCCGGACCTGTCGCCGTCCTTCGCCCGCTTCGCCGCCGGCCTCAAGCAGCGGGTGGAGTCGTCGGGTTGAGTGCCGCCGCACCCAGCCCGGCGAGCGACCGGTTCGACGCGCTCGGCGACCCGTTCGACGCGCTCGGGGATCCGCACCGGCGCTTCATCGTGGAGTTGCTGCGCTCCGGCGGCCGGTCGGTCCGGCAGATCGCCGACGAGCTGCCGATCAGCAGGCCGGCCGTCTCCCGGCACCTGCGGCTGCTCAAGGACGCCGGGCTGGTGGTGGAGGAGGCCCGCGGCACCCAGCGGATCTACCGCCTGCACAACGAGGGGGTGGCCGCCGTGCAGGCGTACCTGTTGCAGGTCTGGGGCGACGCCGCCGCGCGGATGCGCCTGTTCGCCGAGAACACCGAACCATCGAAGGATGCACAGTGACCGAGCCCTTGCGCATCGCCTTCGACGTCGACTGCCCGCCGGAGCACGCGTTCCGGGTCTGGACCGCCAAGGCGTCGTCCTGGTGGCCGGCGGACCACACGGTCAGCGGTGAGAAGGACCTCGAGGTCGTGGTGGAGGGCCGGGTGGGCGGCCGGATCTTCGAGCGGACGGCGGCCGGCAGCACCCACGAATGGGGCGAGGTGACCGCCTGGGACCCGCCCCGGCGCCTCGGCTACCTGTGGTACCTGCGGCGGGACCGCGCCGACGCCACCGAGGTCGAGATCACCTTCCTCGACCAGGACGGCGCGACGCGGGTGGAGATCGAGCACCGGGGATGGGAACGGCTGGGCGCGCGCGGGCCCGACTGGCGGGAAGCCAACACCGCTGGCTGGCAGGGCCTGCTTCCACACTTTGTCGCGGCCTGCGCGACGGAAGGAGACCCTGATGAGTAGGACAGTTGTCGTCCGGTACCGGACGAGCCCGGAGGCGGCCGAGGAGAACCGGCGCCTCGTCGAGCAGGTCTATGCCGAACTGGCGGCCGACGACCCCGGCGGGCTGCGGTACGCGACCCTCCAGCTGGCCGACGGAGTCACGTTCATCCACATCGCGGAGATCGACGGCGCCGCCAACCCGCTGGACCGGTCGGCCGCGTTCGCCGAGTTCCAGAAGGGGATTGCCGACCGGTGCACCGAGCCCCCGTCACCCAGCGAGGCGACGATCGTCGGCTCGTACGGTCTCTGACGGACCAAGGTCGTCCTGGTCGAGGGTTGAAATGATGGCATTGGTGCCCCCGGTGGGATTCGAACCCACACTGTATGGATTTTGAGTCCACTGACTCTGCCGTTGGTCTACAGGGGCGCGGGTCGCTCCAGCCTACCTATTACGCTGATCCCTGCGGCGACCGGACAGGGTACGCCCGGATCGGACATTGTTGGGGGTAAGACCAGGTGGGCGAGACGCAGGCGGCACGGCACCGGGTACTCATCGCCGAAGACGAGGCGTTGATCCGGCTCGACCTCGCCGAGATGCTGGTCGAGGAGGGCTACGACGTCGTCGGCGAGGCCGGCGACGGCGAGACCGCCGTGCGGCTGGCCGAGGAGCTCAAGCCCGACCTCGTCATCCTCGACATCAAGATGCCGATTATGGACGGCCTGGCCGCCGCCGAGCGCATCGCCCAGGCCCGGATCGCCCCCGTGGTCATCCTGACCGCGTTCAGCCAGCGCGACCTGGTGGAACGGGCGCGCGCCGCTGGCGCCATGGCCTATCTGGTCAAGCCCTTCCAGAAGACCGATCTGGTACCAGCGATCGAGATCGCCCTGTCCCGTTTTGCCGAGGTTTCGGCGCTGGAGTCCGAGATCGCCTCCCTGACCGAGCGGCTGGAGACCCGCAAGGCGGTCGAGCGTGCCAAGGGTGCGCTGATGACGCAGTACAGCATGACCGAGCCCCAGGCGTTCAAGTGGATCCAGCGCACGGCCATGGATCACCGCATGACGATGCGGGAGGTCGCCGACCGGATCATCGCCGAGTCGGCCGGCGACGGCAACGTCGCAGGTCAATCCATTCCCTGACACGCCCAGTAACGGTTAGGTCAACCCGACCGGCTAGCCCTTACGGTCCTTTCCGAAGTGGGATAACGTCCCCGGCCAGATCGGCACAGCGATCTGGTACCGGGACATCACGTTCGGGCGACGAGCCCAGTGTGCCCGGCCAACGGATGGAGGAGGGTTCGAAGCCTTGAGGCAGGGACTCGTACGTGCGCTGGGCGGTGTGGCCATTTTGGCGCTCGTCGCCGGGGCGGCAGCTTGCAACAGCAACAAGAGCACCGGTGGCTCGTCCAGCGGTAGCAAGAACTGCGGATTTGAGATCGCGTATTTCGGCGCGTTGACCGGTTCGTCCGCGAACCTCGGCGTGAACATCGAACAGGGTGCCGAGCTGGCGGTTGACCAGTACAACGACAAGAACGGCGCCAACTGCATCAGCATCAAGAAGTTCGACTCGCAGGGTAGCCCGGACGTCGCGCCCGGTCTGGCGCGCAGCCTGGTGACCGACACCAAGATCCTCGGCATCGTGGGCCCGCCGTTCTCCGGCGAGTCCGAGGCCGCCGACCCGATCTTCGACTCGGCGGGCATCCCGCTGATCACCCCGTCGGCCACCCGCCCGTCGCTGAGCACGCACGGCTGGAAGATCTTCCACCGCGCGGTCGCCAACGACGACGCACAGGGCCCGGCCGCCGCGGCGTACATCCAGAACGTGCTCAAGGCCACCAAGGTCTTCGTCGCCGACGACCAGTCGGCCTACGGCGCCGGCCTGGCCGACGTCGTGAAGAGCAAGCTGGGCTCGGCCGTCGCGGGCACCGACAAGACCGGTGCCGACGGCAAGCAGACCGACTTCTCGGCGACCGTCCAGAAGGTCATCGCCAGCGGCGCCACCGCCTTCTTCTACGGCGGCTACTACCAGAACGCCGGCCTCCTGCGTAAGCAGCTGACCGCGGCGGGCTGGAAGGGCACCCAGATCGGCGGCGACGGCGTCAACGACCCGGGCTACGCCAAGGCGGCCGGCAACGACGCTGCCGCCGGCAGCATCGTGACCTGCCCGTGCGCCCCGGCCTCGAAGGCCAGCGGCACGTTCGTCACGGACTACAAGACGAAGTGGAACACGGACGCCGGCACCTACAGCGACGTGGCCTTCGACGCGATGAACATCTTCCTCAAGGGCATCGACGCCGGTAACACCACGCCGGAGAAGATGAACACCTACCTGAGCACGGTCAACTACACCGGCGTGGCGAACACCTACAAGTTCACCAGCACCGGCGAGCTCGACTCGTCGCTCATCAAGGTGTGGGCGTTCAAGTTCGACGCCAGCGGCAACGTGGTTCCCGACCAGGAGGCTCCGAAGAGCTGATCGGCTGGCCCGACCAGCAGATCACCATCACCCCCGATGGCGCGGTGCGGCCGGTACCCTTACCGGCCGCACCGCCCTCTTCGCCGCTGGAGCCACCCACATGAACTTCTCTGGTCTGTTCCACAACCTGGGGCCGCTCACCATCACCGGGCTCGCACAGGGCGCCATCATCGCCCTGTTCGCGCTCGGCTACACGCTCGTCTACGGCGTCCTACGTCTGATCAACTTCGCGCACTCCGAAGTCTTCATGGTCGGTACCTTCGCCGCCCTGTACACCTGGGGCTTCTTCGGCCTCGACCAGAACTCCCCAACCCCGTCCCTGGGCGGCGTGATCGGGTACATGCTGATCGGCCTGGCCGCGGCGATCGTGGTCTCGGGGGCCACGGCGCTGCTCGTCGAGTTCGTCGCGTACCGGCCGCTGCGCCGCCGCAACGCGCCACCGCTGGCCTTCCTGATCACCGCGATCGGCGCCTCGCTGGCCATCTCCTCGACGGTCGGCGTGTTCACCCACCAGAACATCAAGGGCGTACCCCCGCTGATCCGCCCGGCGACCGTGGTGCACATCGGCAATACGGTCATCACCAACCTGCAGATCCTGATCATCGTGCTGGCGCTGGGGCTGATGTACGGCCTGGACCGCTTCGTCAACCACACCCGGCTCGGCCGCGGCATCCGCGCGGTCGCCCAGAACCCGGACAGCGCCGCGCTGATGGGCGTCAACAAGGGCCGGGTCATCTCGCTGGTCTTCCTTATCGGCGGTCTGATGGCCGGCATCGCCGCGGTGATGTACGTGCTGAAGATCGGTGACACCAAGTTCGACTCGGGCTTCAACCTCGGCATCGAGGCGTTCACCGCCGCCGTTCTCGGCGGCATCGGCAACCTGCGTGGCGCGCTGCTCGGCGGCCTCGTGCTGGGCGTCGCGGAGAACTACGTGTCCGGGGTGTTCGGTACCCAGTGGCACACGGCCGGAGCGTTCGTGATCCTCATCGTGATTCTGATGTTCCTGCCGACCGGCCTGCTGGGCGAGTCTCTCGGAAGGGCACGCGCATGACCGAGCCGACAGCGAGCGAGCCTCGCGCAACTGAGGAGGCCACCGCGCCGGCGACCGAGGCGACCACGGTGGTACCGGCGCAGACGCGGTCCGGCATGACCGCCGCGTCCAGCCTCCCGGCGGTACCCGAGGCGGAGGTCAAGCGGGCGACCGTGCGTGGCTGGTTCGGGCGGCAGCCCTGGCCGGTACGGGCCGTGTTCGTGCTGATCTTCGTGGTCCTCGCGTACCTGCTGCCCTACATCGGCAACGTCCCGGTGATCGGGCCGCAGATCGTGACGCAGGGCATCGACTGGCCGAGCGCGCTGTTCGACATGTCCTACTTCGTGCTGCTGGCGCTGGGCCTGAACGTGGTGGTCGGCTTCGCCGGCCTGCTCGACCTGGGGTACGTCGGCTTCTTCGCCGTAGGCGCCTACACGGTCGCCCTGCTCACCTCGCCGGACAGCGTGTTCAACACGAAGTTGGCGTGGCTGGCGGCGGTACCGGTGGCGATCGTCGTGGCGCTGCTGTCCGGCCTGATCCTGGGCTGGCCGACGCTGCGGCTGCGCGGCGACTACCTGGCGATCGTGACGCTCGGCTTCGCGGAGATCATCCGGATCACCGCCGACAGCACGCCGAACTTCCTGCGCGGCGACCGCGGCTTCGGCGGCATCCCGCACCCGCCGGGCAACAAGGCCGACGGCAGCGCGATCTTCGGGGTCCGCGACGCCACGCCGTACTTCTGGCTGGGCCTGAGCATCATCATCCTGGTGATCCTCGCGATCCGTAACCTCGACCGCAGCCGGGTGGGCCGCTCCTGGCTGGCGATCCGGGAGGACGAGGAGGCGGCCGAGATCATGGGGGTGCGGACGGTCAAGTTCAAGCTCTGGGCGTTCGCCATCGGCGCGGCCGTCGGCGGTTTCGGCGGTGTCATGTTCGCCGGCGAGCAGGGCTTCATGAACTCGAGCACCTTCCAGCTGCAGTTCTCGATCCTGGTGCTGGCCGGCGTGGTCATGGGCGGCTCGGGCAACATGGCGGGCGCGATCCTCGGCGGCGCGCTGATCTCCTACATCCCCGACCGGCTGCGCGGCATCAGCGACCCGCTGACGCACACCGACCTGTTCCAGTGGCGGTTCGCGCTGTTCGGCGTCGTGATCATCGTGATCATGATTCTGCGGCCACAGGGCATCATCCCCAGCCGTCGCCGCGCGATGGAGCTGAAGGACCGGGCCAAGGAGGCGGCACCGCAATGACCGAGCCACACATGGAGTCGCCGGACTGGGAGGGCTACAGCGCCGGCCACCGCACCGACCTGCCGGAGGTCACCGGCGCCGCGGGCGACCTCGGCCCGACCTACCCGGTGGACCCGGGAGCGCTGCTGGAGGTGGACAACGTTTCCCTCCGGTTCGGCGGCGTGC
>Ga0081540_1004914_pt1 | contig 10063 bp, 12 predicted proteins | sample TabmetS2T1R1_FD_71024 | JGI IMG/M metagenome (GOLD analysis project Ga0081540, IMG submission 71024) | Tabebuia heterophylla rhizosphere microbial communities from the University of Puerto Rico - S2T1R1 | ecosystem: Host-associated > Plants > Roots > Rhizosphere ... | reverse complement strand
GCACGGCTACGACGAGCAGATGGGCGCCCGGCCGATGGCCCGCGTGATCCAGGAGCACATCAAGAAGCCGCTCGCCGACGAGGTGCTGTTCGGCCAGCTCAAGGGCGGCGGCCATGTCCGCGTTGTGCTGGTCAAGGACGAGGCGACCGCCAAGGACAAGATCGGCTTCGAGTTCGTCGAGGGCCCGGTCACGCCGAAGCCCGAGAAGCTGCCGGGTGCGCGCAAGCGCAGCGGCCCGCCGCGCAAGCCGAAGCCGCCGGGCGGCCCCAATGGCGGCGGCGGATCCAAGGCGCCGCCCTCGCGCGGGCCGCTGGTGAAGGCCTGAGCGATATTGATGACAAGCAAAAGGCCGGCTGTTGAGCCGGCCTTTTCATTTTTGTGGCTGGGGAAGGCTCAGCGTTCGATCAGTTGCCTGATCTGCTTCTGGAGCTGGCGCTGCTTGATCTGGCTGCGGCGCAGCCGGGCGTCGAGATCGTTGGACTCCGGGTCGGTCACCATGGTGCGGAAGGCAAGGCCAACGCGGTTGGCGTGGCGCCAGATCAGGTCGGCAATGAACGCGCGGCCCTTGCTGGGGATGTTCAGATTGAGGTTTTCAGGGAGCCTTGCGGTCTCGTCGATCTCGACGCAAGCGCCGTGCTCATTGATGTTGCGCACCACGCAATCCATCGTCGAGCCGCGCTCGTTGAATTCGGCAATGCCCCCGAGAAATACCTTGTCGCGTACGCCTTGACGTCGATCCTGCATAATGGGCGTCCTCCCGCCTGGAATGACGAGTTTACGACGCTTCGGGAGGCGAATGAGGGTCGGCGGGCGGGATTTGTCGCGTTAACGTAAACCGGCCGGGAACCCGGAACCCGCTGAGAAGGGTGGGAAATTCACGCAGCCGTATCGCGGACGCCCTTGGCGATCTCTTTCTGCCGGTCGAATTCGCGCCGCCGCCGCGCCAGCTCTTCGGCGCTCAGCATGGCCGCATTGCTGTAGTCGCGCTTCCAGGAATGGTCAGCGCTCCAGCGCAGCGGCGACTGTACGGTGGTCTGCGGACCCGGCGCCGTCTCCAGCACACGCAGCCCTAGCTCCAGCGTCAGCGCCTGCGAGGCGAGGTCGTGCGGCTTGCCGGCCGAATTGCCGAGCGGGAAGTCGCTGAACAGGAAGCGCGGCACCGCGGCGTGCTCGACGATGTCCTTGCCGCAGCCCATGACAACGGTGGAAATGCCGCCGGCCTCCAGATGCCGCGCCACCAGGCTGACGGTCTGGTGGCACACCGGGCAGTTCGGCACCAGCACGGCGGCATCGACACCGTCCTCGCGGCAACGCCGCAGGATTTCCGGCGCGTCGGTATCGATGGTGACGCGATGGCTGCGGTTGGTCGGCGCGCCGAAGAAGCGCGGCGCGACGTCACCGATGCGGCCCTCGCTCGCGAGGCGAATGAGCTGCGGCAGTGGAAACCAGGTGCCGGGGTCCTCGGCCGAGGTGTGCACGCGGTCGTAGGCGATATGGGAGATGCGCAGGTCGTGCGTCTTCGACGTGTCGCCGTCATACACGGTGTAGAATTTCGCACCGCCATTGTATGCCGCCCCGGGCCCCTGATCGCCTCTGGCGGGATCGAAGGGAGCTGCCGTGGTGATGATGGCGACGCGCGAATTCTGCAGCGGCTTCTTCAGGGGCTGGAAGGGAGCTGACGTGTAATGCGCCCAGCGATAGGGCGTGTCGTACCCGATCGCGGCATAGTAATCGCGGGTGCGCGCCATGTAGCCGATCGGCGCGTCGTCGTCGGGCGCGAAGCCGAGTTGGTCGTCGGATGGTGCAGCCATGCCTTGCGCTCCCGGATGCGGGCACCCATTCTGGCTATAGCTAGAGCACGGGGTTCCACTGTCAAGCGCGGCGTTCCCGGAACAGGATTGCGATGCGAACAGGTCTGCTTTTCAGCGCCGTGCTCGCTTTGGCTGCGACGCTGCGGCCGGCCGCGCTTCTGGCGGAAGAGAAGCCGCTGCGCCTGGCACAGTTCGGCTTCGAGGAGCCCGCGGCTGAGCCGGCGAAACCGGCCGAACGCGAATCCGACACGCGCGAGTCGATTTGCCTGATGATCGAATCCGCGGCGCGCGAGTCCAACCTGCCGCTGGAATTCTTCGCCCGCGTGATCTGGCAGGAGAGCCGTTTTCGTCCCGATGCGGTGGGGCCGATGACACGGAGCGGCCAGCGCGCGCAGGGCATCGCGCAGTTCATGCCGGGCACGGCCGGCGAACGCGGCCTGCTCGATCCCTTCAATCCCGTGCAGGCACTACCGAAGTCGGCGGAGTTTCTCGCCGAGCTGCGCCAGCAGTTCGGCAATCTGGGACTTGCCGCCGCCGCCTACAATGCCGGCCCGCGCCGGGTGCAGGAATGGCTCGCGGGCACCGGCGGCATGCCGGCCGAGACCCGCAACTATGTCTATGCCATCACCGGCTCGAGCGTGGATGAGTGGGCGAAGGCCGCAAAGGGCAGCAAGCCGCCGGAGCGCATGCCGACCTCGAGCTGCCGCGAACTGATGGCGCTGCTCAAGCAGGCGCCCAATCCCTTCATTGCCAACCTCGAACAGCACGTGACGCTGGCCGCCGCCAAGCAATGGGGCGTGCAGCTTGCCGCCGGCTTCTCCCGCGACAAGGCGCTGGCGATGTACGGCCGCGCGGTATCCCGTCTGTCCGCCGTCATCGGCGACCGCGATCCCTCGATCCTGACCTCGCGCCTGCGTAGCCGCGGGCCCGCAGCATTCTACCAGGTGCGCTTCGGCGCCGACACGCGTGCAGAGGCCGACGATCTCTGCAACCGCATCCGCAAGGCGGGCGGGGCGTGCTTTGTGCTGCGAAACAGGGTGTAAGGCATCCTGCATAACTGCCCTGAGACGGCCTTCGCTTGACGCGGCTCCGCCCATCGGCGTTAAGCAGTTCCATGCGGCTACCGCCCCTCGATTCACCCAGCTGGCAAAGTCCCGTCCGCGCCTTTGCGTGGGGGCTGAGCGCGATCACCTCGACCGTGCTGAGCCTGGTGCTTTTTGCGACCTATCTCGGCATCGGCGCGCTGGCCCATGACACGCATTTCAGCCTCGGCTGGGTGCTGGCAAGCACGCTCTTGATTTGGGCGGGACCGGCGCAGATCATCCTGATCACGACGCTCAGCTCCGGTGCGACGGCCGTGCAGGCGGCCATTGCCGTGACCCTGAGCGCGATCCGGTTGTTTCCCATGGTGGTCTCGGTGCTGCCGATGCTGCGGATGCCGCAGACCAGGCGGCGCCACCTCTTGCTGGCGGCGCATTTCATCGCGATCACGCTGTGGGTCGAGTGCTATCGCCTGCTGCCGCACGTCCCCCGCGAGCGGCGGATCGCCTTCGTGCAGGGAATGGGCTGCGGCCTCGTCACCGTTTGCCTGATCGCGACCACGCTGGGTTTTGAGCTTGCCGGCAAGCTGCCGCCGCTGTTTGGCGCCGCGATCCTGCTGCTGACGCCGCTTGCCTTCCTGCTGTCGACCGCGCGCAACTGCACGCAAATCTCCGACATCCTGGCGCTGGTGCTCGGGCTCGCGCTGTACCCGCTGGTCGCCTTCTTTCACACCGGGGTCGACATCCTGATCTCCGGCGTGGCGGCCGGCACGATCGGCTATGGCGCGCACTGGTGGCGGAGGCGCGCGAGGACATGAGCGGTTTTGTCGGCGACTGGCACGCGCTCCTTCTCCTCGTCCTCGCAGGCTTCCTGCCCAACGAGATCTGGCGCATGGCCGGGGTATGGTTCGTCAGCGGCGTCGACGAAGGCTCGGAGATGCTGGTGTGGGTGCGGGCGGTCGCGACCGCGATCCTTGCCGGCGTCATTGCGCAGATCCTGGTGCAGCCGCCGGGCGCGCTCGCCAGCGTGCCGGATGCCTTGCGCTATAGCGCCGTCGTCTTCGGGTTCATGGTGTTTCTCGCCACGAGGCGCTCGATCTTCGCTGGCGTCGCCTGCGGCGAAATCGCCATGGTTGCAGGCAAATGGTGGCTCGGCTGATTGCAGGCGTGCAATCGGATTTGCGGGCGGCGCGCAATCCGGTAGTGTCCGGGCGCAGAAGAATTGGGGAGACGGCAATGCGATGGCGCGCAGCCCTGTTCAGCCTCGCCGCGGCGCTGATGTTGGCACCGCAGGTCCACGCGCTCGATTATCCGACGCGCCCAATCAAACTGGTCGTACCCTATGCCGCCGGCGGGCCCACGGACGTGCTTGGACGGCTGGTTGGCGAGTATCTCGGCCGCGATCTCAAGCAGGTCGTTTTGGTCGAGAACAAGGCGGGCGCGCAAGGCGCAATCGGCGCTGAAGCTGTCGCCCGTTCGGAGCCCGACGGCTACACGCTGTTCGTCACGGCAGCTTCGATCTTCGTGCTCAATCCGCAGCTGTACAAGAAACTGTCCTACGACCCGGTGAAAGATTTCCGGACGCTGGCGCTGATCACCGAGCTGCCGGTCGTGTTGGAAGTGCATCCGTCCGTGCCCGCGAAGACGATTGCGGAGTTTGTGGCCTATGCCAAACAAAACCCCGGCAAGCTGAACTTCGGTTCGGCCGGTATCGGCGGCACCATCCATCTGGCCGGCGAGATGTTCAAGCAGATGGCAGGCGTCGATCTCGTGCACGTGCCCTACAAGGGCGCTGGTCCCGCGCTGACCGATCTGTTGTCCGGCAATATCCAGCTGATGTTCGACACGCTCGGCACTGCGCTGCCGCCGGTGAAATCCGGCCTACTGCGCCCGCTTGGCGTCAGCTCGAAGCAGCGCATCGCCGATCTGCCCGATGTGCCGACCATTGCCGAAAGCGGCTATCCTGATTTTTCCGTCTCGGTCTGGTACGGCATTTCGGCCCCCGTCAAGGTACCCGACGAGGTCGCGCAGAAAATCGTGGCGAGCCTCGACCGCGCGTTGACCGATGAGGCGTTCCGCGCTTCGCTGGAAAAGATCGGCTTTCCGCCGCTGCGGCCACGCAGTCAGGCTGACATCAACAAGTTCATCGACGACGATCGGGCGCGCTGGGCCGGCGTGATCAAGTCGCTCAACATATCCCTGGATTAGAACATGGTTCGAGAGAGTGAAGTCCGCGAAGGCGAAGTCGCCATCGATTTGCCCGCCACCGATGACGCCGGCCTCGTCTTCATCGGCCGCATCCGCACGCCCTGGACCTCGCGGCTGGAGACGCCGCGGCAGGGGCGGCTGGACGGCCCGATCTGCCGGCTGGAAATCTTTGAGCCCTTCGTGCCCGCGATGAAGGGCGTCGACTTCTACGAAAACCTCGAGGTGATCTACTGGCTGCACGAGTCGCGCCGCGACCTCGTGCTGCAGAGCCCGAAGAACAACCAGAAAACCCGCGGCACCTTCTCGCTGCGTTCCCCGGTGCGGCCCAATCCGATCGCGACTTCGATCGTCAGGCTGGTCGGTGTCGAGGGCAACACGATCCTCGTGCGCGGGATGGATTGCCTGGACGGCACGCCGCTGCTCGACGTCAAGCCGGACCGCTGCGAGTTCACGCCGCTCGCCCCGCCGCAGCCGGGCGATTTCCAGACGGAGTAGGCGGGTTGGTCGAAATGAGAGAAAGAGCTGGGAGGCTGGTCTTGCTGGGGACGCTGCTCGCGCTTTGTATCGCGGGGGGCTTGACCGGATATTGCCTTGCAGAGGAAGCACCAACGACTGATGACTTCTATTGGAGCAGGGAGAAACCGAGCGGAGTTGAAATAGCGTCTTCGCTGAGTGATCCCTCGCTTAACTTCTTCGACGTGGGCGATCTTTCATATTATAGTTTGTATCTGGTCCAACAATTACTGGGCAGCCTTTCAGGCGCGACGGGAATAGCTATTGATAGGAACCTGAAGAGTTCCTCACTCTCGATTATCCACGATACAAAAGTCTTTTATCGGCTGAAGAACGAAAAGGATCGTTTCCGGGCCTTGGGGATTTCGGATGTGGTCATCGAATCTCTGGAAAAGAGAGCGGCCGACGAAACGACTAAATGTGTGACGATGACGCATTCTGACGAGAACGGCGACATCAAGTTCACGATAGTTCTTCTGTCAGAGAAGTTTCACGACTGCCTAATTGCTGGGCTGTTGGATTCGTTTGGTCTGCATCATACGAGGGATATCACTCTCAGGACGCTTTCCAGCGCCTGTGTACTTTATGAGGGGCGGCGACGAGGCCTTCGGGACCGCCAAAGTCTTACGCGGGAAACTCCGAGACTTCGCGAAGTTTGCTTCGCCAAGGCTTTGGAAAAGCCAAACGAGATCGGTTCCGCGCAGTAGCTTTCGAAGCGGCAGATATGAGGCACGCTTATCCCAGCCCCGCGATCAGCTTGGTCGCGTTGTCCTCCAGCACCTTGACGTCTTCCTTGCGGCTGGCGGGCGGCAGCAGCGCCACGCCATTATGGCGCGGCATCACATGCATGTGCAGATGGAAGACGACCTGTCCGCCGGCCGGCTCGTTGAACTGCTGTACGGTGATGCCGTCGGCCTGAAAGGCCTTCATCGCCGCGGAAGAAATCTTGTGCGCGGCGCGTGCGACATGGGCGTAATCGTCGGCGGTGATGTCGAGGATGTTGCGGGCTGGAGCCTTCGGGATCACCAGCGTATGGCCCGGCGAGCGCGGCATGATATCGAGGAACGCCAGCACGTGGTCGTTCTCGTAGACCTTGTAGCAGGGGAATTCGCCGCGCAGGATCTTTGCGAAGGGGTTTTGCGGGTCATAGGCGGCCATGGCGGTTTCCTTGGCGGTTTCTCGAAGGACGGATTTATGGCTGGTTCTTAGCCGAAATGCTCAGGGCGCGTCATCAGCGCTTTTGCGGAACGGGCCGGATGCGGCGAGCTCGCGGCCGACCTCGGCGACATAGGCGCGCTCGCGCTTGAGGTAATCGGCAATCGCCCGGCGCAGATCGGGGTCGGCGATGAAATGCGCCGACCACGTGGTCTGCGGCAGATACCCGCGCGCGAGCTTGTGCTCGCCCTGCGCGCCGGCCTCCACCGTATCCAGACCGCGTTGAATGGCGAAATCGATCGCCTGGTAGTAGCAGACCTCGAAATGCAGGAAGTTGTGATGCTCGATGGCGCCCCAGTTGCGGCCGAACAGCGTATCGGAGCCGACGAAGTTGATGGCGCCGGCGATCCAGCGGCCGTTGCGCCTGGCCATGACCAGCAGCACGTCCTTGCTCATGCTCGCGCCGATCTGCGAGAAGAATTGCCGTGTCAGATACGGCCGGCCCCATTTGCGCGAGCCGGTCTCCATGTAGAAGGTGAAGAAGGCGTCCCACGCTTCTTCATTGATGTCGCTGCCGGTCAGCCAGTGGATGGTGATGCCGGCTGAGACCGCCTCGCGCCGCTCGCGCTTGATCGCCTTGCGGTGGCGCGAATTCAGCGTGGCAAGGAAATCGTCGAAAGTCTTGTAGCCGCCATTCTGCCAATGGAATTGCTGGTCGTTGCGGATCAGGAAGCCGTGCTGCGCGAGACATTTCGCGTCCGCCTCGGGCGCGAAGGTGACATGCACCGATGATGCCTCGGTCGCGTTGCACAGCGCCATGAGGCCAGCGGCGAGCGCATCGCTCACGCGCTCGCGGTCGACGCCGTCGCGGATCAACAGGCGTGGGCCGGTCGCCGGCGTGAACGGCACGGAGGCCTGCAGCTTCGGATAATAGCGCCCGCCGGCGCGCTCATAGGCGTCGGCCCAGCCGCGATCGAAGACGTATTCGCCTTGCGAGTGCGATTTCAGATAGCAGGGCACGACGCCCACGATCTGGTCGCCGAGCTTGGCGATCAAATGCCGCGCGCCCCAGCCGGTACGCGGCGTGGCCGAGCCGGAAGCCTCGGCTGCGGCAAAAAAGGCGTGCGATACGAAGGGGTTGTAATAGGGCTTTGAACCGCCGGCGCAATCTCCGGCCGGATTGGCGCAGGCGTCCCATTCAGCGGCGGGAATCGCGCTGATCGAGGAGACTGCTTCGAGGGTGATTTCGGATGAGGCCATCGACATCCCAAAGATCGTGCATCCGCTGTGCCACTTCAAGGGCGCCTGACGCATCTCAGGTTCCCGGCACGAACCCCTCAAAAATCATCTGATCGGCGTAGCGCGCGGCGCGTTCGCGCTGCTCTGATGTGCGCACGGTCCAGGTCAGCAGCGGGCAACCAAAAATGTTGCGGGCGATCCATGGCGCGGGCGCGGGCAGCTGGTTCACCCAGAAGGCGACGAAATGCGGCTCGGTGCGAAAGCCGTGGCGCAGATGGAGCATGCTGTCGCGCTGCTCCTTTGTCAGCTTCTTCCAGTAGTCGTCGTCATAGTCGCGTTGGGCAACAATGCCGCGCGGCAGGTTGGGGACGATCTCGCGCAGCGCCAGCACCTGGTCGGGGTCAAAGGACATGCCGACCACGGGCCCGGAATAGGAGGACAGCACCTCCGCCATCCGCGCGACCAGCTTGCGGTCGCCATCAAAATGGCTCTTGACCTCGACCACCAGCGGCACGCGCCCGGCAACGCGCGCGCACAGGTCGGCCAGCGACATCATGTGCTCGCCGGTGTTCTTGAATTTCACCGCCTTCAGCTCCGCTGCGGTCTTCTGCAGCAGCGGGCCTGAGCCTTCGTTGAGCCGGCCGAGCGCATCGTCATGATGCACCATCGCCTCGCCATCGGCGGTGAGCTGGATGTCGACCTCGATGGAAAAATTGCCTGTGATCGCCGCCTCGACCGCGCCCGGCATGTTCTCGACAATGCCGCGCGCAATGTCATGCAGGCCGCGATGGGCGACCGGCCGCGCCGTCAGCCAGGCGGGAGCGCGCATGCGATCAGACGACCTCGAAGACGGCCTCGACCTCCACCGCCGCATCTGCCGGCAGCGAGGACACGCCGACGGTGGTGCGGGCGTGGCGGCCCTTGTCGCCGAACGCCGCCACCATCAGGTCGGAGGCGCCGTTGAGCACTTTCGGCCCATCGAGGAAATCGGGCGCGGAATTGACGAAACCGCCGAGGCGGACCACGCGGGTGACCTTGTCGAGATCGCCCAGCGCCGCCTTCACCTGCGCCAGCAGGTTGACAGCGCAGCCTTTTGCCGCCGCATAGCCCTGTTCGACGGTAACGCCGGCGCCGAGCTTGCCCTTGGCGATCAGCCCGCCGTCGGGGTTCATGCAAACCTGGCCAGAAACGAACAGCAAATTGCCGCTGCGCACGAACGGCACGTAATTCGCGATGGGGCTTCGCGGTTCGGCGAGAGTGATGCCTTCCGCCGCCAGTTTCTGTTCAACCGTACCCGCCATGTCGCGTCCCCAAATGAATGCGCTGTTGTCCAACCGCTTGCGATCGGAAAGGGCACCTTGTTTCGCGCAGGATGTTAAGACATGCAAGCGACGGCTGGTTGCCGGAACGCACGGGATTTTTGCGGGGTAAATCTACATTTTCGTGATGCCGCCCTAGTTGCGGCGCAATAGGGCGGCCAGTATTGTTGCGAATCTTCCACAATCAAGGGAATGCCATGGTCCGCCTGCTGCCGCCGCGCGCTGTGCTCGCCGTAGTTGCCGCCGTTGCGGCTGGATCGGGTCTGGCAGGCGGGCCGGCGCAAGCCGCGGGGCCGGGTTTTCTCTCCCATCAGGCGCTTTATGAGCTGAGCCTGCTCAAGTCGCGCGGCGCCAACGCCATCAACGCCGCCCGCGGCCGCATCCTCTACAATTTCACCGGCAGTGCCTGCGAGGGCTACACGTCCGAATTCCGCCAGGTGTCGGAACTCAACAGTGGCGAGGGCAAGTCCACCCTCAGCGATCTGCGCTCGACCTCCTGGGAAGACGGCGAGGGCAAGAGCTACCGCTTCAAGATCGACACACGGATGAACGATTCCGACTCGCCGCCGGTCGACGGCCTGGCCGAGCGGGTCGGCGACCACATTACGGTCAAGCTGAAGCAGCCGGTGGCGAAAACCTTCAACCTCGAAGGCAGCGTCGTCTTCCCGACCGAGCAGATCCACAAGATCATCGACGCCGCCCGCGCCGGCAAGCCGGTGCTGGAACTCACCGTCTATGACGGCTCTGACAATGGCGAGAAGGTCTACAACACGCTCTC
>Ga0081540_1004913_pt1 | contig 10063 bp, 10 predicted proteins | sample TabmetS2T1R1_FD_71024 | JGI IMG/M metagenome (GOLD analysis project Ga0081540, IMG submission 71024) | Tabebuia heterophylla rhizosphere microbial communities from the University of Puerto Rico - S2T1R1 | ecosystem: Host-associated > Plants > Roots > Rhizosphere ... | reverse complement strand
ACCCCGAAGGATTGAACACGTTCTTCCGCTTCATTCCGGCGCTCGCCGTCGACCGCAACGGCGACATGGCCATCGGCTACACCAAGTCGAACGCGTCGACCAACCCCCAGATCAAGTACGCGGGCCGGCTCCCCGGCGGGCCCCCCCACACCCCCCCCGACCCGCGCCGCGCGGGCGGGCCGCCCGCCCGTTCCAGGAGAACCCTCGTGGGGGCAAGCAGGCTCCTCGCCTTGAGCCGCCAGGTTCCCGCCGGTCGGATGAGCCGGCCGAGCGCCGCCGGGGACAGCCCGGCCAGCCGGCGCGCCTCGAGGCGGCGAGCCGCATGGAGATTGCCGATGGCGCGAGCGGCGCCCGGCCAGGCGGTATGCTGGGTGAGCACGGCGCCCACGGCCACCTCGAAGGCGCTCCGTGCCGGCCACCAGCCCTGCGGGCCATAGCGCGCGTGCAGGGCCGAGTAGAGCCGGAGCAGTCGCTTCTTCATCGACGCATCGCCAGGACTTCGGAGGCTTCGTGACGGGACTCGGCGTGGGACTGCTGGCGGCCATCACGATCGCGGTAGCGGGTCCGCCCACCTCTCCCGAGTACCTGCCGCTCCAGGTCGCGCGCGCCGAGGGCTACTTCACCCAGGAGAATCTCGACGTGGTCCTGAAGGTCGAGCGCACGGAGGGCGATGCTGCGCGCTCCCTTGCGCGCGGGCAGGCCGATCTCGCCGCCACCTCGCTGGACACGGCCTACCGTCAGGGCCACGTGGCCGGCGCGCTGCCCCCGCTCTTCTTCGGCCTCACCGCGGCGGCGCCGGTGGCCATCCTCGTCTCGCCGAACCACAAGGACACCATCCACACTCCCACCGAGCTTCGCGGGCAGCCCGTGGGACTCCCCGGGGCGGGCACACCGGAGCACGTGATGCTCACCGCCGTGCTCCTCCACGCGGGCGTCAAGATCCATCAGGTACCGCTTCGGAGCTTCAGCAACCGCGCGCTCGAGGGCGCGGTCGGGCGGGGCGAGGTGGCGGCAGGCGTCATGGGCGATCCGCTGATCACCCGCATGGTCGAGGACCAGACGGGCTTCATCCTCGTGGATCTCCGCAAGCGCTCGGATGCCGCGCGCTGGCTCGGCGCGGAGACCGTCTACGCGGCTCTCTTCGTGCGCGCGGGCAGCACGCTCGACGAGCGCGAGCTCACCGCGCTCGCGCGGGCTCTCCTCCGCGGAGTGGCCCGCGTCACCGAAGCCACGCCCGAGGCACTCATGGCTGTGCTCCCGGAGCCTGTGACGGGCTCGCCCGCAGACTTCCGTGCGCGGCTCGAGGGCGTCCGCCAGAGCTTTCTCCCTCGCGGCCTGGTCACCGACGAGGTGCTCAAGGCGAGCATCAACCAGGCACGCGCCCGAGCCGCCTTCCCCGCGGTCGTCAAGCTGCCATGGTTCAGCTGGTCCTCGCTGCTCCTTGGCGCGCCCCTGCAGCGGGCCCTCGAGGCGCCCGCCGCACGCTAGAGCACGCCCCACCGTTCGAGCAGCCGCCGGGTGGTGTCCACGGGCAGCCCGATCACGTTGGTGAGGCAGCCGTCGACCTGCGCCACCAGTCGCCTCCCCTCGCCCTGGACGGCGTAGGCCCCGGCCTTGTCGAGGGGCTCACCCGTGGCCACGTAGGCCGCGATCTCTTCCTCGCTGGCTGCGGTCATGGTCACCCGCGTGGTCACCGACGCCGTCTCCTCGCGGCCCGACGGCACCTCCACGAGGGCCACGCCCGTCACCACTTCATGGGTTCGGCCGGAGAGCTCTCGCAGCATGCGCGTGGCATCGGCCTCGTCGAGGGGCTTGCCGAGATAGCGGCCGTCGAGGACGACCTCGGTGTCGGCGCCCAGGATGACGGCCGAACCCGCCACCCACTCGCGCGCCACCTTCCGGGCCTTGTCGAGGGCGACGGCGGCTACCGCGGCCTGGGGCGTCCCTGGCGGATGAATCTCCAGGACCTGACTCGCGCGCACCGTGAACGGCGCGCCGAGGCGGGCGAGGAGCTCGCGGCGACGGGGCGAGGCGGAAGCGAGAACCAGCGTGGAGGTACGGCGCGGAGCCAACCCGCGGCTCAGGAAACGATGAGGGGGTTCTTGTCCGTGATGACGCGGTCGTTCTTGGCGAGGGACGTGCTGAGGAACTTGGGCAGGTTGAACGAGTGTAGGTGCGCGGCACCGTTCCAGTAGCCGAGCGTGTCCGGATTCATCCGGGACGCGATGAGGGCGTCGATCTGGGCTGCCGTCTGCTGGCGTGGATCGGTGCCTTTGGAGGCGAGGATGAAGCCCCACGGCGTGCCGAAGCAGGAGATGAACCCCTGATAGGGCGCCACGACGGGAAAGACCTCGCGCAGCGTCCGGTTGACCGCGCCGAAGAAGAACAGCTCGTTGATCTTGGTCATGCCCGCCTGCATGGTCATGACCCCCTGCTCGGTGAGCCGGTCACGGATCAGGGTGTAGAACTCCGTGGTGAAGAGGAGACAGGCCGGGCCTTCCTCGAGCGGCTCCGGCAGGTCGACCACGATGAGGTCGAAGCGCTCCGCGGTCTTCTCCAGGTAGGCGCGGGCGTCCTCGTGGAGCACGCGCGTCCGCTTGTCCGCGAAGGCGCCCTGGTGCATCTCGGGCAGGTGCTTCTTGCACTCCTCGACCACCTCGCCGTCGATGTCCACCATCAGACAGTCGGTGATGGTGGGATGGCGCAGGATCTCACGGACGGTGGCGCCCTCGCCGCCCCCGATCACCATGGCCCGCTGGGGCTTCGGGTGGGCGAGAAGTCCGGGCTGGACGAGGATCTCGTGATAGATGAACTCGTCATGCTGGCTCGACTGGATCCGCCCGTCGAGCACGAGCACCTTGCCGTAGGAATGCGTCTCGAAGATTTCCATGAACTGGAACTTGGTCTGCCGCGTGCTGATGGTGCGGGCGATGGCGTGCATGTGCCCTTCGACCGGCGTGGTGCTCTCGAAGAACCACTTGTACTGCGGAGGACCGCTCATCCGCCGATGGTGACCTGACGGTCGGGCAGCCGCGCCCCGGCCGGCTTGTGGGGCATGGGAGCGGACTGGAGAAAGATGCCGCGCTGGAGCTCGACCACGGAGGCCCGGGAGGCCCCGAACTGCTCGACGAGGTAGTCGGCCGCGGTCTGGGGCTGGAGCACGTCACCGCAAGAGAACACGTCGACGGCGGCGTAGCGATACTCCGGCCAGGTGTGGATGGCAAGGTGCGACTCGGCGATCACGACGACGCCGCTGATGCCGAACGGGTTGAACTCGTGGAACACCACGTCCACGATGGTCGCTTGCGCGCGCTTGGCCGCCTCGACCATCGACGTCTTCACGATTTCAAGGCTGTTGAGCGCTTCCGCATCGCAATCGAACAGCTCGAGCAGCAGGTGTCGTCCCAGTGCTTGCACTCTCTCCCTCCTTTCCGCTCTCTTCTCGCTCGCGCGAAATTTTGTTGCCGATTTTTTGAATGTAGGGCCATGTTTTTGGCATTGCAAGGAAAAAATGGCCTCAACAGCGATTTTTGGCGGCGTCCGCGGTGGCGCCGAGGGCCGCGGAGCCGCTCCTGGAGCGGTCGCGCGCGGGTTGCGAGGGAGCCGAGCCGCGCCAGAAGGCCACTTTTCGCTTGCGTTCTCACTCCGAGCCGCTAACATAAACGGAGTTTTTTCTGATTCTCGTTCTTCATTACACGAGGGAGGGCAGAGCGAAAGATGGGATGGAAACCGGTGACCAAGGCTGCAACGACGTCCGGAAGCGCCGAGGGCACGACCGCGCTCAACGCCTTCGACAACGCCTTGCTGGCCGCCGGCATCGGCAACATCAACCTCGTGAAGGTCTCTTCGATCCTCCCGCCGGACACCGAGGTCGTCGAGCTGCCCCGCCTGCGCCCGGGCGCCATCGTGCCCACCGCCTTCGCCGCCATAACGAGCGAGGTGCCGGGCGAGGTGGTGGCAGCCGCCGTGGGCTGGGCCCGGCCCGACGACGCCACGAAGAACGGCGTCATCATGGAATTCCACGACAAGGCGACCCGCGAGGAGGCGGAGCGGGCCATCGTGCACATGCTCCAGGAGTCGTTCAAGGTGCGCGGCTGGAAGATGCGCGACATGCAGGTGTGCGCCGTCGAGCACCGCGTCGAGCGGACGGGCTGCGCGCTGGCCGCCGTCGCCCTGCTCTCCGACGACGACGTCGTCTAGCCTCGCGCTGGACGAACGGGGCGCCCGCCCCGCCCCCTCGGACGAGTCGAGTAACCCTGTGAAGCCGGCCGATCCACGCTTTATCGCCTGCCGCCCGCCCTATCCCGAGGCCCGCCTCGTCGTCTTCGGCATTCCCTTCGAGGGCACGGTCAACCTCCGGCGCGGAGCCGATCACGGCCCGCGCGAGCTCCGGATCGCCTCCGACTCGATCGAGACCTACTCTCCCGCCCTGGACCGCGACCTCGAGGACCTGGACATGGCCGATCTCGGGGACTGTGAGCTGGGCATGGGCACGCCGCGCGAGCAACTCGCGCGCGCCCGGGAAGAGATCCGCACGTTCTGGCGGCCCGGCGTCGTCCCCATCATGCTGGGGGGCGATCACACCGCGACCCTGCCAGTGGTGGAGGTGCTCGCGCCCGCCGTCCCCGATCTGCGCATCCTCCAGCTCGACGCCCATCCCGACCTGCGCGAGGAATTCCTCGGCGAGCGTTACAACTACGCTTCGGCCATGGCTCGAGTGATGGACGTGATCTCCGCCGAGCGCGTCTACCAGGTCGGCATGCGGACGGGAGCCCGCGAGGAATACCGGCGCAAGGCGCCCCATGTCTTTCCCGCCCACGCCGTCCGGCCCGTGGACGCGGTGCGGAGTCTCCTCCCCGAGCTCGTGGGCCACCCGCTCTACGTCACCATCGACGTGGACGTGCTCGACCCGTCGGAGGCGCCGGGCACGGGAGCGCCCGAGCCCTGCGGCATCACGGCCGCCGAGCTGGTCGAGATCGTGCGGCTGCTCGAGCCCTGCCGCATCGTGGGTACCGACCTGATGGAAGTCGCCCACGCCTACGATCCGTCGGGCCGCACCGGCATCACCGCCTCCTGGATCCTCCGCGAGGCAATTCTCACGTGGTGGGGCAAATGAGGACCGGCCTTGCCAAACTGGCCCAAACGCGGACACCGGAGTTCAGCCTGTTGAGAGTTTCCACGGAGGACGAGTGCCCTAACCTGCTCCGCCCGACTGCCTCCGCAGAAATCGAGTGCCCTAACCTGCTCCGCCCACGGTCAACATGCCTTCGGCATGTTGAGGTTAAATGACCACGAATTATTCGTCGCCGCGCTACTACGAGATCGCCTTCGACATGAACCGCAAGCAGGAAGTGGATTTCCTCGCCTACTGCTTCCGTCGCTTCGCCAAGCGGCCCATCAAGACGGTGATCGACATCGCCTGCGGCACGGGGCCGCATCTGATTCGCCTCGGGCGGCGCGGCTACCAGATGTCGGGACTCGATCTCTCCCGCGAGAACATCGACTTTCTGCGCGAGCGCGCGGCTGAAGAAGGTCTCGACGTGCGCCTCCATGTGGGCGACATGACCCGCTTCACCTTGCCCCGGCCCGTGGACGCGGCCATCTGCATGCAAGACTCCCAGGGCCACCTGCTCACGAACGAGGCGATCCTCGCCCACCTCCGCTGTGTCGCCCGCGCCGTCAAGAAGGGCGGGCTCTACGTCTTCGACCGCTACATGTGCTCGTCGTGGACCGATCCCGCCCGCCGCTGGTCCTGGACGCGCACGCGCGGGCGGGCGACGGTGCGGGCCACCTTCGAGGCGCTCAAGGACTTGAATCCGGTGACCCAGACCTTCTTCGAGGACATGGAGCTGGAGGCGCACGAGAACGGGGAGCGTCACGTGTACCGCCAGCGCCACGCCTCGCGCATGGTGTTCCCGCAGGAGCTCCGCGCCCTCGTCGAGCTGGCGGGAGGCTTCGAGCTCGTGGAGTGGTTCTACGGATTCAAGTCGCACCTCAAGCTCGATCGCGCCCACCACCCGCTGCTGATGGTGGTGGTCCTCCGCAAGCGGTAGCGCTCGGAGACGAGCGCCGAGCCGTCGTCCCGCCATGGCCAGGCTCGTTCTCAGGCGCGGGGCCGAGTCGCGGCTGCGCGCGGGGCATCCCTGGATCTACCGGACGCAGGTCGCCGATCTCAAGGGCTTCACGAGAGCCGGCGAGGCGGTGGACGTGGTCGACGCGGGCGGCCGGTTCGTGGGCCGTGGCTTCTACAATCCGCGCCCTTCGCTGTGCTGTCGCCTCCTCACCCGTCGCGACGAGACGATCGACGCGGAGTTCTTTGTCCGCCGTCTCGAAGCGGCCCGGGAGTATCGGCGCGCGGCGGGTCTCGTCGCCGACGCCTACCGGCTGTGCTGGAGCGAGGCGGACGCTCTCCCCGGCCTCGTGGTCGACTGCTACGGACCGGTGAGCGTGGTGCAGTGCCTCACCCTGGGGATGTCCGGCGTCCATGAGTGGATCGAGGCCGCGCTGGGCCGGATGTTCCCCGACGGCCGCGTGCATCGTCAGGATGACGCCACCGCGGCGCGTCTCGAAGGCTTCGAGCCTCGCCATGATCCGCCCGACGCCGAGCTGGTGATCACCGAGGGAGACTGCCGCTTCGCCGTCGCCCCCGGTGCAGGCCACAAGACGGGTCTCTACCTGGACCAGGTCGTCAATCGCCGCTTGGTGGCGCGCCACGCCGCGGGACGTCGCATCCTCGATGCCTTCTGCTACTCGGGAGCCTTCGCCTGTCACCTCCTGCGCGCCGGCGCCACGCACGCGCTGCTGCTGGACTCCTCGGCCGATGCGCTCGCCCTTGCCCGTCGGAATCTCGAGTTGAACGGCGTGGCGGGCCAGGCGGAGCTGCGCGAAGGCAACGCCTTCGACGTCCTGCGTGAGCTCGAGTCCGCAGGCGAGCGCTTCGGGGTGATCGTGCTCGACCCGCCCCCCTTCACGCGCCGGAAGGACGCGGTGGAGGCCGCGGCCCGAGGCTACAAGGAGATCAACATCCGCGCTCTCCGGCTGCTCGAGCCGAGCGGCGTGCTCGCAACGTTCTCCTGCTCACACCACATCACGCCCGCGCTCTTCGAGGAGATCTGCCGCGACGCCGCCGGCGATGCGGGCATTCACCCTCGCCACCTCCACACCCTAACCCAAAGCCCCGACCACCCCATCCTCCTCACCGTGCCCGAGTCCCGCTATCTAACCGGCCTCCTCTTACAACGCCCCGCCTAGCCTCACTCACTCGGCGGCGCTGCTCCTCCGATTCTATGCGCCGCATCCGTCAGGCAAAAAGCGTCCAGACGCGAGGCGGCGCGCAATGCCCGCAGCGGTCAGGCGGGCCCTTCTCGCCCCGCAGCGCGCACGCCCGACTCCGATAATTCACCCCGCGGCCGTCAGGCGGGCGAGAAGGGTCCAGATGCGAGGCGGCGCCCGAAGGCAGGCGGCGAGGCGTAGTCTCTCTACGTTGAGCCGCCTGTCGAGGGCGCCAACGAAGCAGCTGGGCCCTTATCGCCCGCCTGACTAGGATTCGCGGTAGAGGAGGAGGAGGACGCCCACCATCGCGAGCCCGATGGACCACACACGCCCGGGCAGCTTCGTCTCGCCGGGAGGCAAGCGCAGCTCGAGCCAGCGGCCCCAACCCACGAGCATGGCGATCACGCCCAGCGGAGCGTGCGTCACCTCGATCAGGTACTCCGACTTGAGGTTGAGAGAGGCGTGTGAGTGAGTGAGGAGGAGCGCCCCCCCCACCGAGCAGAGGATGGGAAACACGAGCGCCGCGCGCTTGGAGCGGATGCGCCCCGTGCGCACCATCCACTCGAAGGTCCCGAAGCCCAGCACGAGGAGAACGAAGATGCGGTGCTGCACCACCTCGGAGTAGTGCATCCCCTCCCAGAAGCCCTGGGGCCCGAGCGGCCAGGAGCCGGGGTCATTGCGCACGAGCAGGAACGCGGCGAGCCCGAAGAAGACGAGCGGCCAGTGTCGCGCCCACGGCGCCCAGCCCGTGCGGGAGAGGATGGCCAGCACGCCCATGAGGAACACGAAGGCGCCGGCCACGTGATGGTTGAACTCGCTCCACTGTCGGTCGGCATCAGTGCGGGGAGCGAGCCGATCCTCCAGGGGCATGTCGGCGAGCTTCGACGAGGTGAACGAGGGCACGCGCGGCATGAAGACGTGGGCGACCTCCGCCAGGGTCGCGCGATCCGCGACCACGTCGACGGCGGGGGGCAGCGAGGTGAGCGAGGCCGCCGCGAAGAGCACCGTGACGCCCAGGCCCAGCTCCACCTCCACGAAGCGCCGCAGGCGCAGCACAGAGATGGCGTCGGCATCGGGCAGCCGGCGCACCACGAAGAAGTTCAGGGCGCCCAGGATGAGGAGCAGCCCCAGCACCGCCATCTTGGTGCCGACCATCATCCCGTAGGCCGTGCCCGTGAAGGCGCCGAAGCCGTCGACGTAGTAGTAAGTGAGGCCGAATCCCGCGATGACCAGCACAGCGACGGACACGAGGGCCATGGCCGAGAAGCGCTTGAGCATGGTGGCGGGCCACGGCTCCTGCGGCCGGCCGAAGGCGGCCAGCGAGAGGTGCATCAGGCCGCCGACCCAGACCGAGGCGGCGTACTGGTGGAGCAGGTCGAAGATGCGCAGGACGTTCCCGTGCTCCAGCCGGGCCGTGGCGTGGCTGATGGCCGCCGAGCCCGCGGCGAGGGCGACCGTCAAGAGCGTCATGGCCACCCACCACCCTCGCGAGCTCGGATGCCGTCGCAGGCGGAGGGCGCCCACGATGAGGGCGACACAGGCGAGGATGCGCCACACGCTCGCCTCGAAATAGGCGGTGGCGAGGATCTCCCGGAGCGGCCAGCCGTTCTCTTCAGCGAGGACGACTTGCTGGACACCCAGGGTCGAGACCTGTCCCACGATGACGGCCAACCCGCCCAAGGCGATGAGCGCGAGGAGACGGCCAAGGATCGGGGAGAGCTCCGAGCGGTCCCTTAGGGCAGGCCGGACCACGAGCAGCGCGAATAGCACACCACCGATCGCCGCCGCCTGGCCGCAGAGGGCGAGGCCGCGGAGAAGCACATCGATGAAGCCGGCCACGCGCTAGCTGCTCCCTCCCCGTCGATCCGCCCACAGGCGCAACAGGACGAAGGCCGGCGTGCCGAGCGCCACCAGCACGAGGAACCACGCCGACTTCCCGAAGGCGGCCAGCGCGATGATGAGATAGATGAAGTCGCGATTGGCCAGCGCGTCGGCCATGCGTGCCCCCGCGGAGCGCGCGGCGGGCAAGGTGGGCAGGGTGACCTTGTGAGGCTCCACCGCGAAGGCGGCCACGAGCGTGCTCGCCACCGCCACCACGCCCAGGAAGAGCGGCCACGGCGAGCCGGAGGCGATGCTCCAGCCGAGAGCCATGCAGCTGAACACGGCCACGTGCACGGCGTTGTCCCCCCAGAAATCGAGGGCGGCTCCCCCCGACGACTCGAGGAACTTGAGCCGGGCGATCTCGCCGTCGCAGCCGTCGAGAATCGAGTGCAGGAGGAACAGGAGCGCCCCCGCGACCTGCCACTCGGGCACCCGCGAGAGGAAGAAGGGCGCCCCCGCAAGGCCGACGGCGAGCGAGACCGCCGTCATGCCGTTCGGCGTCAGCGCGGTCCACACGAGCCGGCGCGTCACCGCGAGCGAGATGCGCCGCTCCACGTGACGAGACATGAAGCCCTCGCTGTCCTTGATGAGGCTCTTGAGGAGCCAGGTCTCCGCGGCGCGGAGATCGGCCGCCGCGTGGACGACGAAGCGGCCCTTGGGGCTCGCGGGCGCCTCGATGGTCTTGAAGCGGCCCGAGAGCGAGGAGATGAGGTCCGCGGGGCTCGCCGCCCGGGCCGCGGCCAGCAGCACGGGCTCGGGATCGTCGGTCTCGACCACTGCGACCATCGCGGGATCGACCCAGAGCGTCTCAGGCTCGAGCGGCATGTCCTTGAGGCTCCGGAGCCACTGCACCTGGGGGATCACGTTCGCGGGCAGGAGGAGGAGGCGCCGGCGTCCCGATTCCTGTTCA
>Ga0081540_1004912_pt1 | contig 10069 bp, 8 predicted proteins | sample TabmetS2T1R1_FD_71024 | JGI IMG/M metagenome (GOLD analysis project Ga0081540, IMG submission 71024) | Tabebuia heterophylla rhizosphere microbial communities from the University of Puerto Rico - S2T1R1 | ecosystem: Host-associated > Plants > Roots > Rhizosphere ... | reverse complement strand
CTGAGATGTTCTCCACTAGAAGTAGAAGGGGCTACAGTCCTGGAGTGACAGAGGACCTGTTCTCCGAAGCTGTAGATACATCATTTACTCCCGTCAATCGAGTTGATGCGGCGAGCCTCATGCGAGTCTCGCGGCAGTTGGAGAGTATAGCGGAACGACAGGGACCGCGAATCGCGTTCAAGGCAAGAGGCACCATTTTATTGTTGAATCTATTCGACATTGTGGCGGTGCAAGCAGAAGGCAATTACGTCTCGTTGCAACATCAACTTCATCACTATCTGGTGCACGAATCCCTCTCGTCCATAGCCGATAAGCTCAAGCCCTACGGTTTTATTCGCATCCACCGATCGGTCGTCGTGAATATCTCGGCCGTTGAGGAGATCCGACCTCTAACGACGGGGGAATCCAGGCTGCGTGTAAGAGGCGGTAAGGAGTACTTGGTCACGCGTACATACAAACACAACCTCAGAGATCTAGCTCAACTGTGGGTAGGAACAGAATGGCTTTGCGGATAAGGGGAGCGCCTATTTTCTCGCCACATCACTATGGGTCGATGGTCGCGATAACATAGACCCTCTTGTTTAGCGATTCATTCTCTGAAGAATTGGACCCAATAAGTATGCGACGAAGAAGCCGCATGGCCGTATGAAGGCCGATTCTCAAAGAATTACCCGGCTGACCCTGCTGACTTCTGATCTTGGAGAGCCCTGTGATGCAGAGGCTTAAACGAGGCGCGATCAGATAAGTCATCAGGAAGCTGATGTTCAAGGCACACCGACATACGTGGTGGGCGACAGAATGTTTTCAGGAGCGATGTCGCTTGAGCAGCTAGAGGAAGCGATTGATGTTGCTGGTAGCGACGTTAGCCCTTCGCTGAACCGCATCTCTCTGAGGTAGTGGCTAGGCAACGGCCCGGTTCAAGGTCAGCCGCAGCTCGGAACAATATGCGATTCTGAGCTTCCACGCACTCTCAGCGGGAAAGGCCTTGCGCCGAACCCCGTGTTAGCTTTGACGTACATTTTCTTGACCCTTATGAGCTCAACCGTTATCCGCTCACCTGACTTCTCCTTACGTGCGGCCCTTCGGCTCGCCCTCCTCTTTGCCGCCATCAAGCTCGTCCTGCAGTTCGCCCTTACACTCTGGACCCAGCACATCGGCTACAGCTACTTCCGCGACGAGTTCTACTACATCGCCTGCGGCCGTCATCTCGCCTGGGGCTTCGTCGACCACGGCCCAATCGTCGCCCTGCAAGCACGCCTCGGCGAGCTCCTCTTCGGCGACTCCCTATTCGCCATCCGCATTCTCTCCGCACTCGCCGGAGCCGCCACCGTTTTCCTCACCGGCCTGCTCGCCTGGGCTCTCGGCGGCCTCCGCCCCGCACAGGCACTCGCGATGATCGGTGTCCTCGTCGCTCCCATCTACATCGCCATGGACGGGTTTCTCTCCATGAACTCCTTCGAGCCCGTCTTCTGGATGCTCTGCGCGCTCGCGCTCATTCGCCTCATCGACGGCGCTCCGCAGCCCTTCTGGTGGACCATCTTCGGCCTCTCCGCCGGCATCGGCCTGCTCAACAAACCCTCGATCCTTTTCTTCCTTATCGCCGCCGGCATCGGCCTGCTCCTCACACCGCAACGCCGCATCCTCTTCACTCGCTGGGCCGCACTCGGAATTGCATCAATCATCGTCATTGTGCTGCCCTACGTCTTCTGGCAGATTCACAACCACTGGCCCACGCTCGAGTTCTTCCACAACGGCAAGGTCGGAAACAAGAACCTCATCCTCGGCCCTATGGGCTTCTTCCTCGCCCAGCTCTCGCTGATGCACCCCGCCAACGCTCTGCTCTGGTTCACCGGCCTCATCTCTCTTCTGCGCGCGCGCTCTATCCCCCGCGGCCGCTGGATCGGCTTGACCTTCCTCATCTTCTACGTGCTCATGTTTGTCCTGCACGCCAAGGACTACTATCTCGCCCCCATCTATCCAGTGCTCTTCGCCGCCGGCGCCATCGCCTGGGAGCGCCGCTTCGCTACAAAGCCCCTCGTCGCTGCCAAACGCGTCTTCGCCTTCCCCATCTTCGAATCCGCACTCATCCTCACCGGTCTTCTCGCCCTGCCGATGTCCTCGCCCATACTTCGCCCCGCCGCCTGGGTTCGTTACACCACCGCGCTGCACCTGAAGAGCAACAAGACCGAAACCGCCTCCAGCGGTGAGCTCCCGCAGTTCTACGCCGACCGCTTCGGCTGGCAGCAACAAGTCGCAATCGTCGCCCGCACCTTCAACTCCCTTTCACCTGCAGAACAGCACCGCGTCTGCATCTTCGCCGGCAACTACGGTGAGGCCGGTGCCATCGACTTCTTCAACCGCCGCGATCATCTCAACCTTCGACCTGCCCTCAGCGGACACAACAACTACTGGCTCTGGGGCATGCACGGCTGCGATCCCGACCTTGTTATCGCTGTCATTGATGACTCTCCAGACGATGTCTCGAAGAAATACGAGTCCGTCACCATCGTTGGCGTGCGCGACACGCCCTATGCCATGCCCTTCGAGCACGGCAACATCTACCTACTTCGCGGCCGCCGCGCCTCCGCACCCGTCCATTGGGCAGACGAGCGCCACTACTACTAAGCGATACTCACGCTCCTCGCCCACGAAGCAGTTCGTTATGCGCCCCGTTTGAACACATCCCGCGCGTTGGTGCGCTCACAGATTTTCTCGTCAACACCATGACTCCGCACATCATAGAAGCATTGAGATTCACGGGTTGGTCCCCATAAGTCTTTCTAGCGGAAGAGATGTACCGGGTGTAACTGAGGGACGTTTTCAAAGTTTTCTGCTGCCCGACTGGCTGCCAGCCAATTTCTTCGAACCACGTTGGGAGATGGAACGCGGAGGTTTGCCACCACAGCAGACGGAAGACGTTTTCTCATCGGTGTGCCCGATGCGCGCTTACAGGTTCTGTCGGGGTTTACAGGACGCAAGTTACTCCCCTATGCGCGTTCTGCCTGGCATGGCGATGACAGGTAAGGCATCGTTCGCTAAGGCGCATTGACGACGACGTAGGTCGTCGAACTGCCTGACATTTGCGGCTGGTACCAGGTCCCGTTGCAGTTCTGGTAGGCCAATCCGTTGACGACCTGCGTTACGCAGCCTGCGGGCGGGGAGCTGACGACCGAACCGATGACCGCGGCTGTCACCACTGCCGCGGCTGTGACTGCGGCAGCGGTGGCGACTGGATGATAGCAGCAGCCCCCGCCGTAGTAACCGCCTCCGCCGTAGTAGCCGCCATGGACGTTCACATCGACATCCCGATTTACATTGACGTTAGTGTTGCGGTTCACGTTAGTGTTACGGTTCACGTTGGTGTTGCGGTTGATGTTGGCGTTGTTGTTGCGATTGACGTTGTTATTGCGATTCTGGTTTTGGCTGACGTTCCGGCTCGGGGAGTTGACGCTGGACCGAGCGCTGCTGCGAGTGGCGCCACCACCGCCTCCACGGCGTTGGGCGGAAAGAGACGTTCCGGACATGAGGATAGCGATGGCCAGCAGGGCTAAGATTTGAGTTGATCGCTTCATGGGTCTCACCTTATTTTCCTTTCTCGGCAGCGTCGGCTTTTTCTCCTTCGAGAACCACGCGTTTGGCATCTGGCGGCGGGCTAAAGGCGAAGGCGCCATCGTTGAAGGATGGCGCGAGGTTCCAAGAGAGGGTGTCGCTGTGCTGCGGCCTAGCGTCGTCGGTGAGGGTCGTGATGACTAGCTTGCGCGGCAGAGGAAACTCTCCGAGTTGAATCCAGAGCTGCCAATCGACACCTTCCTGGTGGAAGGCATAGTGTTCGCAGGTGACACCCTCTACTGAGCTGGGGCCAATGTCGATTGCGGTTTTGATCTTGTTGATATCGTCATCTTTCGTGCCCCAGTTGTAGAGGTCGTATAAGGGCAGTTCGATGTCGTATTTTTCAGTGACTTTTTCGAGGAGTTCGCCGATGGTTGGCGGGGCCGGAACGGTAGCGTAGTAGTTGACGAGCCTTGCCCAGACGGTAAACTTTTTCCCATCGTAGAGATATAGCCTGTGCCTTTCATCGGAAGTGACCTCGATCCGCAAGCGGTTGGGCCGTGCGAGGAGGTAATCAACCTTGCTGTTGTGTTGAACGATCAGTCCGTCTTCGAGGACGTCATCCTGGGTGACATTGTCGATAATCTGGTACGACTTCAGCGTGTGTAGATAGGCGCTCATTTTTTTAACCGCGTCGACTGCATCCGGATCGATCGCCGAGGCGTCTTTCGCGTCGGCAGTCTGTCCTGTCTTTGCGTGAACATGAGTTACCGCTGAGCTGCAAAGGAGGACTCCGGCGATAACAAGAAGCATCACGAGCAGGGTCACATTTTTGGCAGAGAGCCACGCGATTTTCTGGTTAGGTTGACGGATGGATGAAGACGGTTGAGTCGAGTTGGTTGCAAATCTCTTTAAGGAGTTCATATTTGTCTCTCCCTCACGAGTGAGTGGGTGGAGGTAACGAAATGACGTGCACTCGAGGAAATTTGTCTTTATTGCCGTCGACCTTAAATTGCATGCAGAAACGTAACAGTCAAAGGCCTGGCAAAAGAGATCCTGCGGCACCAATTGATTGCGGGAAACGAGAAAAACCTTGAAAAGCAAACAGCGAGAGAACCAGTCAGGCCCGAGTTCCTCATCAGCCAAGCCTGGTAGATTATCGGCACTCTTGCACTGCCATCGATTTCGCGTCAAAGTATAGGCCAAGTATTGGATTGTGTCACCTGCCACTTATGACAGTCAGCATGATCTGGTTCATGGAGCAATAATTTCTTGCGATAAATATGGCGATCGCCCACAACGGTCGGGTGCAATATTGGCACATATCCATCCTCGAGTTACAGATGTCGCAAAGATGCCAGCTATTAACCGCCGAGTTGAGTAAGTATGAGCTGCTGCGGCGCATCATTGAAGAACCCAACCTGCGATCGCGACCGAATCTCAATTCGGCGCATAATCGGCAATGCGCTCACTGAGATTCTGCAGAACTCGGCGTTCTGGACGTATTACCGATAACACGGAAATAACGCCGCCTGGCTGGTAGCTTCCGGATGGGAGACTACTCGCTCAGAATCGTCGAACGTGAAGCGCAACGCCAGAATTCGACTCACTTTTATGCTGCAGCTTTCAATGGTTGATCCTTTGCTCCCCGAATTAAGAGCCACAAGATTATCGCGGGTTCCCCCAGGGTCAACGGGATGTTCGCAATCCAGCCCACAACATCTTCGTAACTTGGCAGAAGCAATGGCGTAAGACTATCCGCCAAGTAGCCGAAACATGCGAAGGCAACACAAAACCCTCCATACATGATGTATTCAGCGCGAATCCTCATGGTGATGTTGGTAACACTCGGGCATAAAAGGCGCAAATCATTATAGAGACCGCTTCGCAGAGATTGTTTACTTGCTCCCGCAGCCTTATGCGACAGTTTGTTGTCTGCCAAGTGTTCTAGTGTCTTCACAAGCGGAGAGATTATGTGGCCTGTCGTATAACCAGCTAATATCCACAGCAAGATAGAAGCGAATGACGGGTCCTTCATTCTAATTACGTGATGTATGCCGATCGCTCCTAAAAGGCCTTCTCCCGCAATCAGATAGATGCCAAATAAAAGGAATAGTCCAGGGACGACTCTTGCTATCAAGTCAAAGAAAAACATCGGGACAACTTCAGACGCTTTGCTACCGCCCTCTTCCTCTTTCTCAGCCATATGCAGTTCGCTTTCTCCCTATTCGGGACGTTCAGAAGCTATGTACTAGAAAGCCCGGCCACTCTTGAGAACTTGTTTTGTGATTTGAATTGCACTAACGGCACCATCCGCAATGTGAACATCATTGGAGAAGGAAGTGTAGAATTTCGCTGTAACATCATCCGGAGCTACCAACACAACTGGTCGATTAGCCTTGATAGCCATGCGGCTTCTGATGCAGTTCCGCTACTCATTCCACAAACAAGAACAACTTGGCTACTCAAAACGTTAATTGGGTTCCTGGCATCCCACATACCAGTGAGAATTGGGACATCTACATAACTTGAAACTTTAGCCAAGTCGAGATCTCGAAAAGGAAGAATACCGATTGTGCGACCGTTGCGGCTCTTAGCACCTTTGGAAGCTGCTTCCATCACTCCACTTGACCGCCCGCCCGTGAGTAACGTCCATCCATTCTCCGCAATCAATGCACCAAGCTCTTCGGCCAGAGACAAAACTTCTTGGTCCGCGTTACCGGGCCCCATGACGCCGATAATGGTTTCCCTCATGCGGCTCACTATATCCGACGAGAAATCACCGATCAACATTTACATAAATCGGGTGGCCTTCGTGAGCAGTTTGGGTTAATGCATAGGGATAGGATCTGATCTTCGATCTTCCACACGGCTCTCGGTCTTCCAAGCGCAAGCGTCTGGTCTACTGCCGTATGACTCGTGCTGCCTAGGATAGGCAACCTACAACTGTGGCAGAGATCCTTCGCCACCGTAAGAATCGCGACGCGACGCCTGCAACCATTCTGTTGAGTTGGATGGGGCAGAAAATGGTCGAATCAAACAGGGCTGAATCCGAATGTTAGTACTATTTGCAAGTAATGCTGGGATTATCTTTCGCTAGTTCGAGACACGCTTGGTGCTGCTTTGCCGCGGTTGCGGGATCGGGCTGTGTTACAGATGCGGTTGCTTTAACGGCTCCGTTTGGAGTAACTGCTGGGATAACTGCGGAGCTGACTGGCGCTTCTGCGGGAAGGCTGGTTGACGTTGGAGACACAGCGATGCGGCCGTGAATCTGCCAATCAGAGGTGATGAGTTGGCACGCGTCTTTAGTCGCGTTTTCTACTGTGTGCGTTGCGCTTGTGCCCAAGGGCCCTGCGGTTTTATTCGTATCCACCGCTCGGTTGTCGTGAATATTTCCGCAGTGGAGGAGATCCAACCTTTACCGACCGGAGAGTACAGGTTGCGTGTAAAAGGTGGGAAGAACTACTTGGTAACGCGCCCATACAAGGACAACCTCAGAGATCTGGCCCAACTGAGGGTAAGGCTCAGAGCGCTTTCCCGGCTAGCAGACAGCCAGGGTATTCACCTTATTATTTACTCCGATAACGGCCTCCGTCCAACAATCCGGCTCTCGGCGAGATAAATCGCCGCGCCACCATCGACAATTGAAAGTGCTCCACATGGACAAATAGTCCGCATTTCGGACACCTGCAACCGGCACCGCGACCTCGGAAACCACTCCTCCGACAAGCCGGTATTACGGACAAGTGGCGAGAGGCGGCTAAGTGGGTTGTGGTCTCTGTCAGATTTGCAGCAAATCTGATAATTGCTGGAAGCTAATCTGCACGGGCAGGTGTTTGTAAATCTCGGGTGGTTCACGGACGAGGACTTCAACGCGGGCCGCCAAACTGTCGACAAGACCACCGACGACGTACAGACCGCCTTGCGTTCTCAGGGACGGCGCACACACAACGACTTGGCGATGCCTCCCCAGACATTGATGAGCAAGGTTGTGTCGTCGTCCTTTCGTATGCCGTTCAGGAAGTCGAAGTACCAGACTCGCGCGGTAGGACGCCCACGGTCATCCTTTCTTTGAGTGCTGCTCCATTGGTCCCCTGTCAAGAACAAGTTCCCCTTCACGTGGTAATTCATAGCTTCAACTCCGTGCCAGCGAGAGGATGGGTTTATGCCGGGAGCTTCAGCGCTCTTGTCGTAGATTTCCTGCAACTCATCGATCGTCGGCAGCCTCCAGTCGGAATAACCAGCCAATCGCAAGTCGCGGCAGTACTTCTTTGACCTTTGCCAGTTAGCAGCTTTGCCGTTATCCTTCCCAGCCCACATCAGTCCCGTGGCTGGATCTGTCCAATCATCAGGTGCCTGAGTCTCTCGTACGCGACTTTGGTCTCCCGGCGTAGATTGAGCGCCTTCCACTCTGGAAATGACCGAGAAAAGGATTAGAACAACGATTGTCTGACGTTTCACAGTGCAAACTCCCAATACAAATCAATTCCGAAGGAAGCACGCCGTCTCAATCTACCTTCCGCATCTCTAGAAGGCATGAGCGACCCATTGAAACGCGTTGACCATCCCGAAGAAGAGCCCCATCTTCGCACCTTGAAACCCACCAGTATTCCGGATCAGTTTGTTGTTGCTTTGGACGATCGCATGAGCCGTGGCCCGCGAGATAAAGGGATTGAAGTACATACTGACGGTGACGTGATTCGTGTCGTAGTTGTAATCGTGAACTATTGCCGCCCAATCGCCCTGTCCGCTCGGTGTACCCATCCCATCCGGACCTGCCCAGTGATCGTTCCAGAAGTCAAGTGGGCCACTTAAAATCTGCATCACGGTTCCCGGATCAGACGGACCGAATATCCCATGAATCCCTACGTCCTGGTGAACCAGAAAGGTCATCAGCTGGTCAAGGGTTCCTCCGACGATCATGCTCGAAAGCCACGAGGCGTCAGCCGATGCAAAGACGTAGCCACCACAGCCACTTGAGCAATTTCCATTTGCCTCCGTTCGCGCGCCTGCACCGAACTTGGCATAGTGTACGTTTCCGCCATCGTAGGAGGCCACCTGGAACTGGCCAGTATTGCTGTTGTACGCGGTATGATCTTCACTCACGTAACCAGGCACCGAGGTTCCACCACTCCTGGGATCGCCGCATTCTGTTGCATTGCTATTGTGATCGATCGATTCGACGCGATTGCCGGCGTCATTCGCGTAAATACAATCAAGACCGGGCGGAGCGATGTTTATCAGTGGGTTGTTGAGCGCATAGCTGTTTCGATTCAAGGTCTGTGGATTCGCCGGCTTTGCCGACGGGTCAGGGCCCGTGAAGCTTCCCATCAAAGAGGCGTAGTCCCTAGCCCCGAAGTAGTCGTTGTCGGATTCTGTATCCCTTTCTTTGCCGGTGAAGTGATGTTCCGTGGCGCCGAGGGTCATATTCTGCGACACCAGCTTGGCGACGAACGGACCTGACGTTGAAGTCAAGGACGGTTCGGCGATCGTGAAGAGCCAATCCCCCCGGAGAGATTCCACCACAGTTGAATATGTTTGTTTGGCGGCTTTGGCTTTAGCACCATCTGGAAAGACATAGGGATGCCAGAAATAGCTATCGTGCGAAAGCTTGCTGATCTGTTCCTTAGCTGTGAAGCAAGCAGGCACCGGATTATCAGTACGTTGTGCTATTGGAGCACACGCCCGCATAGCAGCCTGAGCAAAAGCCGTGGTCTCTGTTGATGTGAGAACTAAGAGGAGCAGTACAAAGCGGACGGGGGACATAGACGAATATCTCTCCGGTAATTTCTCGTTGTGTGCCTGTACTGATCTGGCCCCCAATCATAACAACGTGCATTGGTACTCCTAAACGCTCTTCTGGCACCTGGGCGAAAAGTCCGCATCTCGGACAAGTGACATCCTGTAGTTCCTTGAAAACGGCGCTCATGGAACCTGCCTGCCATGCTGCTCGCGCAAAGGGACCAATTTACTGAATCCGGACCAAGCTCAGACTTCTTCCGGCACCATGAAAGGCGTTCGGTAGCCTCGATCGTCGTCGCGCAACAGCCGCTGCGCTTCTTCATCGCCGATAACCTGCTGCGTGTCCGGATTGAAGTTTATCGTCCTGCCTAGCCGATAGGACGCATTCGCGAGATGTACAAGCGCACAAGAGATGTGTCCTTCCTCGATGGGGGCATTCAGATCTGCCTTGTTTCGGCTGGTCACGCAATCAATGAAGTTCTTGAAGTGAGCCAGTTCCGTGCCACCATGCGCGACAGTCTGTTCCTCTTGATCGCGACCCATCCATATCGCATAAGTATCCGCGTCTTCATCGCCCGTGGCGAGGTATCCTTTCGAGCCGTAGAATATGTTTCCGACTGTATTATGGCTGCCTGCCATTGGACCTAGCTTCTCGTTGACAATCGACTTCTTTGGCTCGGGCGTGCCAAGACTTGGTGTTCCGATCTGGGCCTCATGATTGGTAATCCAATGCCTGACTTCGAAAGTGATCATGCGGCGCTGGCCGTTCGGGAGATCG
>Ga0081540_1004911_pt1 | contig 10071 bp, 9 predicted proteins | sample TabmetS2T1R1_FD_71024 | JGI IMG/M metagenome (GOLD analysis project Ga0081540, IMG submission 71024) | Tabebuia heterophylla rhizosphere microbial communities from the University of Puerto Rico - S2T1R1 | ecosystem: Host-associated > Plants > Roots > Rhizosphere ... | reverse complement strand
TCTTGTTCTGGGCTGTTTCCCTTTAGACATACAACCTTATCGTACTATGTCCGATTATTTAATATTCATATTAACCCTTCCGAGTGCAAATACTCTCCGATAAAATCTTTACGATCCCCCGATGTATACAAACTTATTATAATAAAATATTTATTTTATTATAAAAGTATTTTGACCGAGATCACAGTTCTGTACCTGCTAATATGTTACTTAAATTACCTACTAATATAGGTTTCGCGGAAAACCAGCTCCACTAGTCAGTTTTGTCTTTCACTAACTTACCATTATTCTTCGGATATCTTTACAACGATAACCCGTTCGGACCTTTATAATCCTGATAATGGTAAGATCACTAGTGTCCGGGTCTAATTTTAGATACTTTCTCATTTTTTCATAATCGATTTATCTGCGACTGGTGTGGAACTTATACTATTTAGCTCCAACAAGGTTATTAATCCTTGTATATTTGTCTCTTCTTTAAAGATTTGACAGTATTATTGATCTTTTGCCTTGCATCTAAAATTAACTTGCTGACCCATTATGCAAAAGGTACGCTCTTATTATTTATTAATTTTTCACTCGAGCTGCTTATAAAATTACTATTATGTATTTAGTTTCCCTCACGGTACTTTCTTCATTTTTTCTCTATTGCGTATAATACCATATTTAGTCTTAGAGGAAGGTTCCCCTTTATTCAAACAAAAAATCCATTTTACTTATTAAAATAACTTTAGTTTGGCTTTACCCTGTTATTAAGACTTTTCTACCTTACTTCTCATTATATGTAGAATCTCATTTGATTTATTTTCCTAAGATTACTTAGATTTTTCTGTTCATCTTGTTTATTTATAAGATTTTTCTTAGTATATCTTTGGTTTATAGCAATTTATTCATAATAATTTCTTTTTATACTTTTTGATATTTTTCAAAAAATATTCCTTATACTAGACTTATTATATCTTTTTTATTTGTTAAATTATTGGATTTTTTTAATTTATATATATTATTTCTTTTCAGTTTTTTAATTGATAATTATTTCCTTGTCTGCTATCTATTTTTAATGCATTTTTACCTAATTCGAATACAAAACCTAAAGTTAAAATAAGGAAAAATACTAACATTATTATTAAACCATATATACCATTAGTATAAGCACTTACTACATAAGGATATATTAATAATATTTCTAAATCAAATAATAAGAATAAAAGTGCAAATATGAAGAATGATATACTGAACTGAGTCCTGTTTTGCCCCAAGAAAGAGTGAAAACCACATTCAAATGCACTATTTTTCTCTTGGTAAGGGTTATGTGGTGATAATAATATATTTAAAACCAATAGTATTAACGCTAATGCTGGTATAAATATGAAAAAAATTGATAAACTTGTCATTTTTAAATTTTCCATCTAAATATTAGTAAAAAACGATGTGAATTAAATATTTTTACTATATATATTTAATTAAATATATATAGTAAAAATAAAGATTATTTAGGTTCTATAAAAATTAATATATTATCTAATAATATTCAATAATAAAAATATTAAATAAAGAAAATATTATACCTGTAAAAAATTTTTAAGCTAGCTGGCTAGATTTAATTTTTAGCTTAAAATGTAACATCTAAAAATCTTATTTAATGAATATTATTTTTTTGATATAGTTAATTCAGCTAAAGTATTTTCTAATAATGTTACGAATGGAACTATTAATATAAAGTATAAGAAGTATAAACTTGTACTAATTTGTCCGAATTCTATAAAAGGAGACTCAACATGTTTTGCACCTAATTGCATCAATATTAAGAAATTTGCTACAAATATATAAAATAATATTTTACTTAAAGGTCTGAAAGGAATACCTCTTAATTTAGATAAGTCTGATAATGGCATAACTAGTAATGCTAGTATAGCAGCAAACATTGCTATAACACCTAATAATTTGTTAGGTATTGATCTTAATATTGCATAGAATGGTAAAAGATATCACTCTGGTACAATAGCTGGTGGTGTTTGCATAGGATTAGCCATAACATAATTTTCACTATCTCCTAATATATTAGGCATGAAAAATACAAATATAGATAATACTATTATAAATAAAAAGATTGTAATTAAATCTTTAAATATGTAATAAGGGTGGAATGGTAATCTATCATAATTACCAGAAACACCTAAAGGATTGCCTGAACCACTGGAGTCGTGTAATGCAATTAGATGCATTAAAGCTAATGCAGCTAATACAAATGGTAATACAAAATGTAATGAAAAGAATCTATTTAATGTGGCATTATTAACACTAAACCCTCCTCAAATGAATTCAACTATATCTTGTCCTATTCATGGAATAGCACTCATTAAATTAGTAATAACTGTTGCACCTCATAATGACATTTGACCATATGGTAAAACATACCCTAAAAAAGCTGTAGCCATCATTAATATAAAAATTATAGTACCTATTATTCATGTTAATGTTCTTGGTGCTTTATAAGATGCATAATATAAACCTCTACCTATATGTAGATAAACTAAAAAAAAGAATGCTGAAGCTGTATTTGAGTGTAAGTAACGTATTAATCATCCGTTATTTACATCTCTCATTATATGTTCTACTGAATCAAATGCTTCTAATACATTAGGTGTATAATGCATTCCTAATGTAACACCAGTTACTATTTGTATTATTAAACAAAATGCTAATAAAGATCCAAAATTTCATAAGTAACTGATATTAGAAGGTTGTGGTGAATCAACTACGTATGAATTTACCATTTTTAAAAGTGGATGACTTTTTAATATTCTCATTTTTTTTCTTTTACTATATTAGGTTAATATATACTACATAGTGGAAAACTATATAGTATAGTTAGTAAATTTTTTTTCTACTTTTTGATAAATTTTTATCAGATTTTAAAATATTGGTAAAACAATATTTTAAATGAATAATTGTTAAATTTTCGAATTAAAAATCCAACAATTAAGCTTTAAAACTTTATATTATCAGTAATTAAGCTACATATAATAATAGGAATGCCATCATTAATGCAAATAAACCTGTAGCTTCTGAGAATGCAAATCCTAAAATAGCGTATGAGAATAATTGTCCTCTTAATGAAGGATTTCTAGATACACCTATTATAAGAGCACCAAATACTACTCCTATTCCAACACCTGCACCTATTAAACCTGTTGTAGCTAATCCTGTACCTATAATTCTAGCGGCTTGTATCAAGAAAAATTGATTATTGAAAAGATTAACAATTAATATACTAAAAAATTCTTGTATAAAACAAAAAATTTATAAAAGGTTTATATTATAATTCACAGATTTTACTATTTTTATAAATTTTATTATTATGATTTGAAATACCTTTAAAAAGTTGAATACTATTATGATTTGTAAAAAGCAAGTAGGTATAGGATTTGAACCTATAATTATGTATTCGTAGCACATTGTTTAACCATTAAACTAACCCACTTTCACCCTAAAATTATAACTTTTAAGATGAAAAATATAATTAAGACGATATAAAATTATATTAAATAAAAATTTGTAGGAAGAATTGAGAGACTATAAACTATACATGGTATTAATACAATAAATCCTATAATGATAGGTAATAAAACAGTTCAACAATAAGACATTAATTGATCGAATCTTATTCTAGGAAAAGATGCCCTAACTCAAATAAAAACAAAAATAAGGATGGATGATTTTAGACCTAAACTTAAGCTATATATTAATCCTTCAAATAATATAGTAAATATATTTATATTAGTTTCAGCTAAATTTAGTTCAAAACCTAAAAAGTATATAATGTTAATTATATAAGATATTGAAAAAAAAGTTAGATAACCACCTAAAAATAAAATACTTGAAAAAATACAAATTAACACAATACTAGCATACTCAGCTAGGAAAAAGAATACAAATATTGCTGCAGAATGTTCTGTCATAAAACCTGAAACTAATTCTGATTCCGCTTCTGCTAAATCAAAAGGAGCTCTATTAGTTTCTGCAATACACCCTATAAAAAATATTATGAATATTGGTAATAGAGGTAGAACAAAATACACTATTTTTTGTGCTTCAACATTTACAGTTAAATTTAAACTACCTGTTAATAAAACAACTAGTAATATTGCTGAGCTTAAGATTAATTCATAACTTATTAATTGTGCTGTACTTCTTAATGAACCTAAAAAAGCATATTTAGAATTAGCAGATCAACCTGCTAATAATATACCATATGTTGATAATGATGATACAGCTAACATATATAAAATACCTAAATTTAAATCTCCTATAGATAAACCAGGTCCATATGGTATAACGGCATATCCTAGTAATGAAAATATTAATGTTATAATAGGTCCTAAGAAAAATAACATTAAATTTGCTTGTGTAGGAGCTACATATTCTTTTAATAATAATTTTAATGCATCAGCAAATGCTTGTAGTAATCCGTAATAACCTACTATATTTGGTCCTAATCTACGTTGCATACTTGCCATAGTTTTTCTTTCTGCTATAGTTGTAAAAGGAACAACTAATAAAGCAGGAACTATAACTAAAACGACTTCTAATATTGAAACCAAGACTTGCAATTCTTTATTTATTTATTGTTAGATTAAATATTTATATATTATTTGCATTTTCTAAACTATAATGTAATTTTTAAAAATATTAAGTTATATTTAAGTATTTAAATGGTTATGTTGTATTTTTAGTTCTCATTATTTTATTGAATTTTTTGTATTTAATAAAATAATATTTTTATATGTTTTTTAGTTTTCTTTAAATTAAATGAATTTATTCTAAATATTAAAAATATTTAACTTGCTAAACGTAACTTTTGTCCTAATTTTTTATTATATTATTATTAAAATTAACAGCATAAATTATTATAATAAATAATAATGAATCTCCCATATCACTTGTTAAATATAATATAGATATATAGAAAATTAAGGCTACTAATATATATAAGGCATAAGATGTAACAACTCCTGTACTTAATTTATTAATATAGCTACTTATATTTGTAAGACTCTTTTCTAATCCAAAAGGTCCAAATTTTTCTATAGATCCTTTATCCATTATTTTTGTAGTTTGACCACCTAAGTATAAAACAGGCTCTGAAATATATTTATTATTATACATTTCAACTAAAAAACGTTGATTAAGGAATCCAAAAATATTGTAACCTAAATTAGATAATTTAAATTTTATAAGTAATTTAGGATAAAACTCAGTATAAATTATAGATATTATGCTTAAAAAGATAGTAAAGAACAAAGGTAATAATTTATAAAAAGTAGGTACAGCGAATTCTGTATCTAACATAATTTCATGTTTAGGATGTATAAATAAACCATTATCGGAAAAGAAATCAGAACCTAATCCTAAAAATATATCTTTAGTTATATAACCAAAAAATATAGAAAATATAGCTAATATAATTAAAGGTAAACTCATATATATATCACTTTCATGTGCACTATGACCTGATTTATAATTAACTATTGGTCCATTAGGATTAGTTAAAAAAGTTAAATATAAAACTTTAACTGAATAAAGTGTAGTAAACATTGCACCTATAACAGCTATAAAATAAACTATCATACTAGATATATGATATTTTCCAAATGCAGATTCAATTATGAAATCTTTAGAATAGAAACCTGTCATAAAAGGAAAAGCTACTAAACTAAGAGAAGCTATTAACATAACAGAGTAAGTAAGAGGTAAGTATGATATTAATCCTCCATATTTTCTAAAATCTTGATTATCTGCGACAGCGTGTATTACTGCTCCTGCTCCTAAAAATAATAAACCTTTATAAAATGCATGATTAACTAAATGAAATAAAGCTATATTATATGAAGATAATCCTACAGCTATAACCATCATACCTAATTGACTCATTGTACTATAAGCTATAACTTTTTTAATATCTTGCTGGAATAAACCTATAAGAGAACTAAATACGGTTGTTATTGCTCCTACTCATAAACATAATAACAATACAAATGAACTATATTCTATTAAAGGAGAAACTCTCATTAGTAAATATACACCAGCTGTAACCATAGTTGCTGCATGAATTAAAGCTGAAACTGGTGTAGGACCTTCCATAGCCATAGGTAATCATACATGTAAACCAACCTGAGAACTTTTAGCCATAGCACCAATTAATAAGCATATACCTATAATTATTATAACATTTTCATTAAAATATGGTGCTAGTGAAAACACCGTACTATAATCTAAATTACCAAAAGATCATAAAATTGCAAACATACCTATTGTTAGAAAACAATCACCTATTCTGTTAGTTAAAAATGCTGAAATAGAACTTTGATTTGCAGCTATTCTTGTAAATCAAAAACTAACTAATAAATATGAACATACTCCTACACCTTCTCAACCAACGAACATTAATAAGAAATTATTTGCTGTCACTAATATAATCATCATAAATGTAAATAAACTTAGATAACTGAAAAATCTTTGATTATGAGGATCATGACTCATATATCCTATAGAGTATAAATGTACCAAAGATGATACTATTAATACAGGTATTAACATAGATACTGTTAATGAATCAAAATTAAATGCTCATTTTACGTTTAATGACTCAGCATCCACTCATCTAAATAAATCTACTTTTACTACTATTTGATTTAATCCTACCTCAAAAAAAGTAATTATAGCTAATATTGTTGTTATTATAATACAAGTACATGTTATTATTCGTGCTCCACTAACTCCGACTTTTCTACCAAAAAACCCGGAAATTATTGAACCTAATATAGGTAAAATTATTAAAGCTAGATACATTATTTATATTCTATTGCTATACTTCCTCTTAATCTATAAAATGCCACTAATATTCCTAATCCTATAGCTGATTCTGCTCCAGCTATACATATTATATATATAGAAAAAGTTTGACCTAATATATCATCAAAGCTTAATGAACTTATTAATATTAAGAATGTTATAGATAATAGCATTATTTCAATTGAAATAAGCATTAATATTATGTTTTTTCTGTTTAAAACAAAACCTAAAATTCCTATCAAAAACAGAATTAGTGAAAAACTCATTTAATATTTAGATTAAATTATGGAACTTGAATTTGATAATAAAAGATTTTATAATATAATTCTTTAATTTTTTGATATAAAGAATATTTAATAAAAAATCTTAAATTTTTATAAGTTAACTTTCTATTTGATCATATAATCAGTACAAGAATTTCATTAATGAAACACATTGTATTGATATAGGCATAGAACTGTGTAATATACCACATATTTCTGAACATTGACCGTAGAAAGTTCCTTCTCTATTTAAATAAACTGAAGATTGGTTTAATCTTCCAGGATATGCATCACATTTTATACCTAATGATGGACAAGCATAAGAATGTATTACATCGGCACTTGCTACAACAAATCTTGTATGTGTTAATTCTGGTATTATTACTCTATTATCTACTTCTAGTAATCTTAGTTGTCCAAGTTGTAAATCACTTTCTGGTATTATATAAGAATCATACTCTATATATTCTTCTGCATCATTTACAAAATCTGGATACTGATAACTTCAATATCATTGATGACCTTCTCCATATATAACTAATGAAGGATCTATAACTTCATCCATTAAATATAATAATTTAAATGAAGGAAAAGCTATTAATATTAATATTAATGCTGGAGTTATTGTTCATATTAATTCTACTAAAGTTCCATGATTTACATATTTATTAGAAATTCTTTTGTTTGTAAAGTTTAATATTATTGATACCATTATTCAACTAACTGAGAATAAAATTATTGCTAAATAAAACATAATGTTATTATGTAATTCCTCTAAACCTTCCATTTGAGGTGTAGCATTATCTTGGAAAAAAAGTCCTCAAGGTTCTGGTGTATCATTATTTACAATATTTATCTTAGTTAAATTTTTTAATTCTAAGCTTGTAATTATATTTACCATATCTTTATATTTAAATTTATTATCATAGAAATTATATAATTTATTGATATTTGTATTTATCTATTATTTATAATTTGTTTAAAGTATCTAAAATAATTTAATAAAAATTATAGATGTTAATACATTTGTATTTTCAGTTAAAATGTACTTTTATAGTAGAAATTGGAAAAGAGATATAAAAAGAGATAATTATACATAAACCTATGTCTATGAAAATTATTTGATTATTTATTAGGATTTAGTATTAAATTTTAATTTTTATATTGATATAGAATAAGTTATTACTGATAGTAAACTACATAAATTTAATAACTCATCAGGTATTAATATAAAACTAAGAATACCTAAATTTATAATACTTAATGTTATGGAATATATGTTAGATAATGAAATATCTGTGTATATGTATATTTTTTCATATTGTGAATTTTCAAAATAAATAGTTTTAATAACAGTTAAATAGTAAACTGCACCTACAACACTTGTTAAAATACCAACTAATACTAACACTGTTTCGTTATTATCTAGAGCTGTTGTTAAAACCATCTGTTTACCGAAAAATCCTATTAAAGGAGGTAATCCTACAAAAGAAAAGAAAGTAATAGCCAAACATAAAGCTAAAACGGGATTAATAGAAAAGTAACCTTTTAATTGACTAATTAATTGTATAGGGCTATTGTTTTTTTCTGATAAATTATTATACTCAGAAACATTAGTATAATATAAATATAAACTAAAACCTATAGCTATTAAAATTAAAAAGGCATTTAAACTTGTTAAAATATATTGGATAATATAGAACATAAATGCTTGATATGAATCAATACTATGAACAATTAAAGCTAACAATATAAACCCTATATGTGATATAGTACTATATGCTAATAATCTTTTTATCCTTGTTTGTGTTAAACCCAATACTGTTCCTATGATTAAAGAGAAAAAACAGCTTATAGATAGACTAGTTGTTCATGAATAAAATTGTACTGTAGAATGTAATAAACAACTTGTATATTGTACTAATTCTAAAAATAATATCAAGATAGCAATTTTTCCTAATATAGCTATAAAGGTTGTTACTACTGTTGGAACACCATCATATACATCAGGAGATCATCAGTGAAAAGGAGCAGCAGCTATTTTAAATAAAAATCCCACAGATATTAATAATAAGCTGTAGAATATATAACTGTGCATATATCATGTAGAATATTCTACATATCTTTCTGAATCTGATATAATACAGTATAAACTATCTAAATTAGTTAATCCTGAATTTGCGTAAATTAATCCAACACCTAATAAAATAAAACAAGATGCAAGACCACCTAATAAGAAATATGTTAAAGCAGATCCTGTTGAAGATTCTGAATTTCTATGCATTGAAGATATTATATATAAACTAAAACTTTGTAATTCTATACACAAATAAATAGAACCTAAATCTCCACTAGCTAATAATAATGTAGCTCCACTTAAAACAAATATTATAATTAAAGCATATTCTATTATTGTGAACTGTTCTGATGTTTTATTAATTATATTTATATATTGTTTTACTTTTTTAAATAATATGTCTATAATTGAAGTAGAGTCTCCTATGTATTTTTTTCTAGGATAAAATCCTGTCATAAGTAATATTATACCACATATTATTAGTATAAATATTTGAAATATATGAGTTATAGCTGTTATATTAAATAATCCTCCATATAATCCTATTCCTTTTTCTAAATAAGTTATATATAATGTTGTATACGCTGAAATTAAGCTATATAACGTTATTAATATTCCTATACGACTATATAATATAGATGTATCTGGTCTATTTGTTAAACCGTTAGATAGTAGTAATAATAAAAGAAAAGTTAAAATCATATATTAATTTTCATGTGTATTTTTGAATTATTTTTAACTATTAGTTAAATATTTTGTTAAAATTTGTTATTTAATAATAAATGTTATTTTTAATAAATATATTTAATATATTTAAAAATATTTAAATTTTATTACTTTAGCAAGTTATTTAAAATAAATGCTATATAATAAATT
>Ga0081540_1004910_pt1 | contig 10071 bp, 8 predicted proteins | sample TabmetS2T1R1_FD_71024 | JGI IMG/M metagenome (GOLD analysis project Ga0081540, IMG submission 71024) | Tabebuia heterophylla rhizosphere microbial communities from the University of Puerto Rico - S2T1R1 | ecosystem: Host-associated > Plants > Roots > Rhizosphere ... | reverse complement strand
CCCGCCCGGGTCGACACCCCGCACGGCTCGGCGGCTCACAGCGGGATGTTCCCGTGCTTCTTCGGCGGCAGCGTCTGCCGCTTGCTCCGGAGCAGGCGCAGGGCGCGGACGATCTCCGCGCGTGTCCGCGACGGCGCGATGACGGCGTCGACGTAACCGCGCTCCGCGGCGATGTACGGGTTGGCGAGGGTGTCCTCGTACTCCGCGATGAGGCGGCGGCGCTCGGCCTCGACGTCCCCGCCCCCGTCCGCGACAGCCGCCAGCTCCTGCCGGTACAGGATGTTCACCGCTCCCTGAGCTCCCATGACCGCGATCTGCGCCGTCGGCCACGCGAGGTTGACGTCCGCGCCGAGGTGCTTGGAGCCCATGACGTCGTACGCGCCGCCGTAGGCCTTCCGCGTGATGACCGTGACCTTGGGGACCGTCGCCTCCGCGTAGGCGTAGATGAGCTTGGCGCCGCGGCGGATGATCCCGCTCCACTCCTGGTCCGTTCCCGGCAGGAAGCCCGGGACGTCGACGAAGGTGAGCACGGGCACGTTGAAGGCGTCACAGGTGCGGACGAAGCGCGCAGCCTTCTCGGACGCGTCGATGTCGAGCGTCCCGGCGAAGCGCAGCGGCTGATTGGCGACGACGCCGACCGGCCGGCCCTCGACCCGTCCGAAGCCCACGACGATGTTCGGCGCGAACAGCGCCTGGACCTCGAGGAAGTCGCCGTCGTCGAGGACGTGCTCGATCACGGCGTGCATGTCGTACGGATGGTTGGCCGAGTCGGGGATGAGCGAGTCGAGCTCCCGGTCGGCGGCCGTGACCTCGGTGGAGCTGTCGGCGTCGGCCGCGACGTCGAGCGCCGGCGGATCGGAGAGGTTGTTCCCCGGCAGGTACGACAGCAGGGCGCGGACGTAGTCGAGCGCGTCGTCCTCGTCGGCGGCGAGGTAGTGGGCGTTGCCGGAGCGGGTGTTGTGCGTGCGGGCACCGCCGAGCTCCTCGAAGCCGACCTCTTCGCCGGTCACGGTCTTGATGACGTCCGGGCCGGTGATGAACATGTGCGACGTGTGGTCGACCATGATCGTGAAGTCGGTGATCGCGGGTGAGTAGACGGCGCCACCCGCGCACGGACCCATGATCAGGGAGATCTGGGGGACGACGCCGCTGGCATGCACGTTGCGGAGGAAGATCTCGCCGTAGAGGCCGAGCGAGACGACGCCCTCCTGGATCCGTGCGCCGCCGGAGTCGTTGATGCCCACGACGGGGCAGCCGATCTTCATGGCGAGGTCCATCACCTTGACGATCTTCTCGCCGAAGACCTCCCCGAGGGAGCCGCCGAACACGGTGAAGTCCTGCGCGAAGACGCAGACCGGCCGACCGTCGATCGTCCCGTGCCCGGTGACGACGCCGTCGCCGTAGGGACGGTTCTCCTCCAGGCCGAAGCTGCGGCTGCGATGCCGGGCGAACTGGTCGAGCTCCGCGAACGACCCCTCGTCGAGGAGCGCCTCGATGCGTTCGCGGGCCGTCTTGCGGCCCTGGGAGTGTCGCTTCTCGACGGCGCGCGCGGAGCCGGCGTGCAGCGCGGCGTCCTTCCGAAGCTGCAGGTCCTCGAGCTTGCCCGCGGTCGTGTGAATGTCGGGCACGCGCTCGTTGGTCTGCTGGTCGGTCTGCTGGTCGGTCTGCTGGTCGACGTGTGCGGCCTCCGCCATACCCGGAGGGTAGCTTCGGCTCCGTACGGACGGCCGCTGCCTTCCCGTCGGATCGCCTTCCCATCGGATCGCCTCCCCGCCGGATCGGTCCTGCGCCGCGAACGGGAGACTGCTGCCGTGAGTCAGTGGACCGATCTTCGCCGGCCACCGCTGCGGGCGGCGGCCCTCAGGCGGGCCCTCACCGAGGAGCCGGGCGCGTCGTGGCGCGCGATCGACGTCGTACCCGGGACAGGGTCGACGAACGCCGATCTCGTCGCTCGCGCCCGGGCGGGAGAGCCCGAGGGGCTCGTGCTCGCGGCGGACCACCAGGACCGCGGACGCGGCCGTCTCGGCCGGGCCTGGTCGGCGCCGCCCCGCGCCGCGTTGACGGTCTCGATGCTGCTGCGCCCGGCCGTCGACCCGGCCCGCTGGTCGTGGCTGCCCCTGCTCGTCGGCGTCGGGATCACCGACGCCCTCACCCGAACCTGCGAGCTCCCCGCCGGGCTCAAGTGGCCCAACGACGTGCTCGTGCCGGAGCTCCACGCCGGCGAGCCTCCTGAGCTCGGCGAGCGCCGCAAGGTGTGCGGGATCCTCGCGGAGGCCGTCGCCGGGCCCGGTGGCGCTCCTGACGCCGCCGTCCTCGGCTTCGGCCTCAACGTCGACCAGGACCGGAACGAGCTGCCCGTGCCGGACGCGACGTCGCTACGGCTGGCGGGATCGGCGACGCTGGACCGGGACACCGTGCTGCGCGCGTGCCTGCGGGCCGTCGGCGTCCGCTACCGCTCCTGGGTGGAGGCCGGGGGCGATCCCAAGGAGAGCGGGATCGGCGCCGCCTATCGGCGGGCCTGCCTGACCCTGGGACAGGAGGTGGAGGTCGAGCTTCCCGGAAGCCGGCCGGTGCGGGGCACGGCCGAGGAGATCGACGACGCCGGCCGCCTCGTCGTCCTCGAGCCGAGGGGGCGCAGGCGCGCGCTGGCCGCGGGCGACGTCGTCCACGTCCGCGCGGAACGAGCTTGACGGCTCGCCGCGTGCGCAATGACATCGAACGGCGTCGACGCGGCATCATCGAAGGATGGGGTTGCCCGCGAAGGTGCTCGCGGACGGCGAGAGGCCGCTCGTCGTGCTCCGTCCCCATGTCCGCCGGCTGGCTCGGCCGGCCCTGATCCTGATCGCGCTCGCGCCGCTGGCGTCGTTCGCGGTCTCGGCCGTCCCGCGCGGCGGCGTGCAGGCGCCGTCCAGGCTCGTCGTCGGAGTGCTGGCCGGCATGGTCGCCGCGCGCTGGGTCGTCACGCCGTTCCTGCTCTGGTGGAACACGGTCTACGTCCTCACCGACCAGCGCTTCTTCGAACGGCAGGGCATCCTCCGGCGCACCGGGCACGACCTGCCACTGCGGGGCGTGTCGGACGTCGTCGTCGCGCAGCGGTTCAGCGAGCGCGTGCTGCGCAGCGGCACGCTGACGGTGAGCTCGGACAGTGGGCGCGACCTGGTGGTCACGGACGTTCCGGCAGTGGTCCGGCTGCAACGCAGTCTGCTGGCCGTCGCCGATTCCGTGGTGGAGCGAGCCCGGGCCGCCTACGAGGAGCGGTGGGGGCACGCCCCGGACGCGCTGCCGAAGGAGCAGTTGCCCGTCGATCGGGACGAGGACCGGCTGAACGAGGACCCGCTGGCCGAGGATCGCCTTGGCGAGGATCAGGCGCTCGAGATCCGTGTCGGCTCTGCGGTCGGGTCCGACGACGGAGTCGAGGACGGGGAGGGTCTCGACCGCGAGCTCGCCGTCGCCGCCTCCGGCTGGGACGTCGGCGGCTGGGGTGACGACTCCTGGGACGAGACGCCGGCCGGGCTGAGCCGGCGGGAGGCGCGCCGACGTGACCGGGAGACCACCCGCCGGCTCAAGACGCTGCAGGCGGAGGTGCGCCACGGCCCTCGCCCGGAGTCGCCGCTGGAGGACGACGGGACCGATCGTGGCCACCTCGATCGCCACCGGGCGAGCCAGACCGAGCAGTCGGCCGACGATGTCGAGGCCGCGCAGGAGCCGGCGGAGACCCAGGGCGCTCGGATCCTGCGCTTCCCTCGCCGGGCCGCTGACGACTGAGCCGGGACGAGCGCAGCACCGTTAGGGTCGGCGGTCATGGCGGACGGTGCTGCTCAGATGATCAGCGTCGAACGGTCCGCGCGGAACGCGGCGGGCGCTGGCGGCATGCTCGCGCACGTCGTCCTCGATCGTCCCGAGGCGCTGAACGCGATCTCCACGGCGTTCGCGCAGCAGCTGGGGGACGCCTTCACCGAGCTGGCCCGCGACGACGCGCTGCGTGCCGTGGTGCTCTCGTCCAGCAGCTCGCGCGCCTTCTGCGTCGGCGCCGACCTCAAGGAGCGCAACGGCTTCACCGACGCCGAGCTGCGGGCTCAGCGCGTCGTCTTCCGGCGGATGGCGGCCGCGCTGCTCGCGGTGCCGGTCCCCGTGGTGGCCGCCGTCGCCGGCTATGCCCTCGGCGGGGGCCTCGAGCTCGCCCTGCTCGGCGACGTCGTCGTCGCCGACACCACGGCCGTGGTCGGGCTGCCGGAGGTGTCCGTCGGCGTTCTCCCCGGGCTCGGCGGAACGCAGCTGCTGCCGCGGCGCATCGGCCCTGGGCGCGCCGCCGAGCTGATCTACACGGCTCGGCGCCTGGACGCCGAGCAGGCCACGGCGCTGGGGGTCGTCGACCGTCTCGTCCCAGCGGGCGAGGTCGTGGAGGCGGCCCTCGCGATCGCCGACGAGATCGCCCGCAACTCGCCCGTCGCCGTCCGGAACGCCAAGCGGGCGATCCGCCACGGCGCGGGCGTCGACCTGGCGGCGGCCCTCGACGTCGAGGACGGCGCCTGGCGTGCGACCGCCTTCTCGGCCGACCGGAGCGAGGGAGTGCAGGCGTTCGCGGAGAAGCGGACGCCGCGCTGGCCCGGCCTGCCCTGACGACGCGCTGTCCGCGGCATGTATCAGGCCGGCCCTCCCACTGCACTATCCCGCGACGGCCGGGCCGTGGACGCGCGAGGGAGGGGCTTGCACGTCCACGGCAGGGCCACCACGACTGGCCGTCAGCCGGCGCGCTGCCCGCGTTCGAGCTCGATGGGAGCCCGTCGTGCGTTCAACGGCACCGGCTGGGCCCCGTCCATGGCCAGGGTCTCGGGGTCGAGCGGCTCCGCGTCCGGGTCCTCCGCGCGGTCACGCCCCTCGGGATCGATGAACTCGGTGAAGACGAACGTGCGGTAGGCCCAGAACCGGAAGAGCGTGCCGAGTGCCACTCCGATGACATTGCCGGAGATGTTGTCGGCAAGAGTCGACGTGAGGCCGAATCCGTCGTGCGAGATCGCCAGGCAGACCACGGCGATGCCGGCGGCGATGACGTTCATCACCACGAACATCACGAACTCCCGGCCCCGGGACGAGGTCCGCCGGTGCCGGAAGGACCAGTACCGGTTCCCGAGCCAGGCGATCACGGTGGCAGTGCCCGCCGAGATCAGCTTGGCGAGCTTCTCGTGCCCGTCCAGAGGAGGGGCGCCGCCGCCGAACCACAGGTCGGTGGTCAGGAGGTTGAACAGGCCCACGTCGACGACGAACGCGAAGGCCCCCACGGCGCCGAACTTGAGCATCTCCCGATAGACGACGCTCAGCGTCCCGCGCAACCTCGAGAACGCGGCGATGCTGCCGCTCACCCGAACACCTGCCCTCTCCTCGTCCACCCCCCGGCGCCTCCAGGCACCAGCGGTCGAGGGTACTACCGGCTGCTGTGGGAGGCCTTTCGGGTGGCTACCATCGCCCGGTGACCGATCAGGCGGCGCCCGAGTCCGGCGGGGTCCTGGGCGACAGCAAGGCGCAGTCCCGTTCGCTGGAGTCCGTGGCCTCCGCCGTCCATTACCACGATTGGCTCACGTCGCTGGCCCGACCCTGGCTCGGTGACCATCCGCTCGAGCTCGGGAGCGGCCTCGGTGACTACGCCGGTCGCTGGCTCTCGAGCGGTGTCCCGAGGATCACGCTCATCGAGCGGGACCAGGACCGGCTCGCCGTGCTGCGACGGTCCTTTGCCGGCGACCCACGGGTGAGCGTGCTGGACCTGGACGTCCTCGACCCGGATGCGGGCACGGACGACGCCCCCTACTCGTCGTACGTCGCGTTCAACGTCCTCGAGCACATCCCGGACGACGTCCAGGCCCTGCGTGCCGCCCACCGTCTGGTGCGCCCCGGTGGTCGAGTGATCATGTTGGTCCCCGCGTTCGAGTTCGCCATGAGCGAGTTCGACCGGACCGTGGGCCATGTCCGCCGGTACACGAAGCGAAGCCTGGCCCGGGTCTACCGCGACGCCGGCCTCGACATCGAGCGTCTCCACTACGTGAACGCCCCGGGCCTGCTGGCATGGTTCGTCGGGATGCGCCTGCTGCGGATGACGCCGGGTGAGGGGGCGCTGCTGCGGACCTGGGACGCCGCGGTCGTCCCGTGCGCTCGTGCCGTCGAGCGCCGGCTCCGACCACCCTTCGGCCAGTCGGTCTTCGCGGTGGGGGTGGTACCGGGCGAAATCGAGCGGGAGACCCGAAGATCGGGTTAAGGTTCGGCCTGTGGCCAACATCCTCCAGTCGCAGGAGGCTCCGGTCGACCGAATGGCCGGCGGCACGGGAACGTCTGTCGTCGAGCTGACGGTGGTTCTGCCCTGCCTCAACGAGGCAGAGACGCTGGCGACCTGCATCCGCAAGGCGAAGGCGTCATTCGCATCCCTCGGCGTGGCCGGCGAGGTGCTGGTAGCGGACAACGGCTCGACGGACGGCTCGCAGGAGATCGCCGGAGCCGAGGGGGCGCGCGTGATCGACGTCCCGGTGCGCGGCTACGGCGCCGCCCTGAACCACGGCTTCCAGGCCGCCTGGGGCACATTCGTGATCATGGCCGATGCCGACGACAGCTACGCGCTCGACGACCTCGGGCCGTTCCTTGAGTCGCTGCGTGGGGGCGCGGACCTGGTGATGGGCAACAGGTTCGAAGGCGGGATCGCGCCCGGCGCCATGCCTGCCCTGCACCGATACCTCGGCAACCCGGTGTTGTCCCGAATGGGGCGGCTCTTCTTCAAGATCCCGGTGGGGGACTTCCACTGCGGGATGCGGGGGTTCCGTCGGGATGCGGTCGTCGACCTGGGGCTGCGGACCAGCGGCATGGAATTCGCCAGCGAGATGGTGGTGCGTGCCTCGCTGAAGCGACTGATCATCCGCGAGGTGCCGACCACTCTGCGGCCGGACGGCCGGTCCCGGCGGCCCCATCTGCGCACCTGGCGTGACGGGTGGCGGCACCTGCGCTTCCTGCTCGCCTTCAGCCCGCGCTGGCTGCTGTGGTACCCGGCCCTCGTGCTCGGGGCCCTGGGCGTGCTCGGCCTGGTCTGGCTGCTCCCCGGGGGGCACCAGGTGGCCGGCGTCACGTTCGGCATTCACACCATGCTCGCCGCGGCGACGGCCACGATCGTGGCGGTCCAGCTCGCCGGCTTGGCGGTGCTCTGCCGGGCCTATGCCGCGGCGCTCGGTCTGCTGCCGCGGCCCTCGGCCTTCGCCCGGGCGGTCGAGCAGTGGTTGCTGGCGTGGGGAGGGCCCGTCGGTGCTCTCTTGACCCTCGCCGGGGTCTCCTGCTTCGTCGGCGCGCTGGTCGGCTGGGGTCAGGCCGCCTTCGGACCGCTGGACCCGGCCGCCACCATGCGGCTTCCCATCATCGGCATGGTGCTGATCCTGCTCGGCGTCCAGTCGGTGCTGCTCTCGTTCACCCTGAGCCTGACCCGGATCGGCGACCTGTAGCGGATCCGCTCCTGAGCCGGGCGACGAGGGTCGTTCTCACCGTCGGATCGCGACCACCGTGTTGCTCGGGAGCCTTTCGATCCACCAGTGCGCCGGGCTGAACAGGTGCGGGTCGAACTTCAGCGGCCCCCAGCCCCAATAGCTCCTGTACTCGTTGAGCACGAAGACCTGGATGGCGCCGTAGCGAGTGCTTGCCGAGGCCGCAGCGAACGCCGCGGGGTCGGTCAGCTGGGAGAGGGCGCGAAGTTGCGCCACCCGATCGTCCCAGTGGGTGAAGGTGTTCGAGGCCTGCCGCTCGACGGCGACGTACGCCGGCCAGGGGAGGAAGGCGAACAGCTTCTCGTTTGCCGACAGGGTCAGCGGTCGTGCTCCCGGTCCCAGCCTTCTGTCGACCGCCGCCTCGATGGGCCCTGTGGGGAACCACGTGATGCGCAGCTTCGGCTGGTGGTACTGCGGCAGCGTGCCGTTCGGCAACGGCTCGACGTGGGCGTACGCGGCGAGATTCGGCTCACCTGGGGTGGGGTGGGCCGCTCGGTCGGAGCTGCCGATCGGCGACGGCGTCGACACCTGCCACACCGTGGCCATCGCGAGGATCCCGAAGCCGGCCGCGGACGCGATGCCGATCCCGGGCGGGAACGGCCGCCGGAGCCTCGCGGCGATGATGGGCGCCGCCGTCCAGGCCGTGAGGATCCCGCCGATGATCAGGAGCATCGAGATGATGCGACCGGTGTAGTCCAGGTAACCGGTGTGCCCGGTGGCCACGAACACGAGCAGGAAGACCATCCGGTAGAGGTACGCGCCGGCCAGGAGTGCCAGCAGTGGGGCCGCCCACCACCGTCGGCGGCGGAAGGCGAGCAGGCCGACGAGCCCGATGATCGTCAATGGCGCCAACGATCCCTCGATGAGCCGGTGGACAGCCAGCGGGTCGCTGGTGATCTCGCCGGCCACGTAGTAGTCGTTCACCCGTGGGCCGCCGATGGTCAGCAGGGCATGCACGAAGGGCACCAGGTACCAGGCCGCGACGACGACCGCCGTTCCGACGATGCCGGCGAGGTGGAGAAGGAACGCACGGTCCTGCCCGCGCCGCCTCGCGTCGCGCCATCCCATCACGGCCAGCGCGAGCAGGCCGGCCGCCGTGAACAGGACGTACCCCTGGTAGACCTGGAGAATCACACCCAGAACGAGCCCGGCGGGCAACCAGTGCAGGCCACCCGGACGACGGAACCGGCACAGGGCCGCCAGCGCGCAGGGAACCAGGATCGCCATCGTGAAGATCTCGTAGACCTTGCGCGGTTGACCGAAGGCGACGGGAGCGGCCATCGCCAGCAACAGGGCCGGCCAGGCGGGGATGATTCGCTGCCAGAGCAGGAAGCCGGCGAGCACGGTCAACGACATCAGCAGCGCCTGGGCATGTCCCACCAAGCTCCAGCCCGGCCTGTGCACGACGTCGGCTGCCCGTGCGATCAGCCATGGGAACAGTGGCGGGTACTCCGTCGGCACGGACGGCACGAAGGCGTCCACGGGGAGCAGCGTGACGGTGTAACGCGTGACCATGGCTGTGAACCGGGCCGCGTCGCCACGCAGCCCGGAGTCCCCGAAGGGGGTGCCGTGGTACCCGGACAGGATGCACAGCTCGACCCAGACCGCGGCAGCACCGGCGGCGAGACCGGCGAGGATCGGCGTGTGCACACGGACGGCCGCGACGACGACGACGACCACCAGGAACAGGCCGACGGCCGGCGGGAGCACCGCACCGCGCGAGGTCAGCGGGTTCGCGTTGACGATGTGGACCCCGAGCACCACCAGCGGGACCCCGACCAGCCAGACGGCGACGGCGGCGAAGGACGGCGTCAGCAACGCATCCCATACCCGGCGCCGTCGGCGTCCGCCGACGCTCGGTCCGCCGCCGTCCGCAGCAACCGGCTCGTCCTGGGCGGCCGCAGGTTCCAGCACGCCCGGTCCGGGCTCGGGCCGGGACTCCGTGCTGCTGCCCACGTTGTCGGTCTGGGTCACGCGGTCGTCCTCCACCATCCGACGGGCGGTCCGTCGCCCGGATCTCAGGATTGGAGCATCCCCTGAACGCCCTAGGCAGCATGACACGAGTCCCCCGGTGCCGGCCCGGTCAGGCCGATCTTCGCCCGACCGGCGGCGGTGCACGCACCACCACGCCGTCGGGCAGCGCTCGCCCGAGGGCGTCGATGCCTGCGGGAGCGCGCATAGGGTTGCGCGTACACCAGCGGTGCCGGCATCGCCCATGGCAGGGGAGGGAGACCTCGATGCGGATCCCGTCCGGCTTCCCGGTGGTCGGGATGGTCGGCGGCGGTCAGCTCGCCCGGATGACCCAGCCGGCGGCGATCGCGCTCGGCGTCCGGTTGCGGGTGCTCGCGGAGTCCAAGGACTCCAGCGCGGCGCAGGTCGTTCCGGACGCACCGGTCGGGGACGCCGGGGATCCGTTCGCCGTCGGCGCCTTCGCGGCCGGCTGCGACGTCCTGACGTTCGACCACGAGCAGGTCCCTCCCGAGCTGCTGCGGTCGCTGGCGGCCGACGGCGTCGCCGTCCGGCCCGGCCCCGACGCGCTCGTCCACGCGCAGGACAAGACGAT
>Ga0081540_1004909_pt1 | contig 10072 bp, 9 predicted proteins | sample TabmetS2T1R1_FD_71024 | JGI IMG/M metagenome (GOLD analysis project Ga0081540, IMG submission 71024) | Tabebuia heterophylla rhizosphere microbial communities from the University of Puerto Rico - S2T1R1 | ecosystem: Host-associated > Plants > Roots > Rhizosphere ... | reverse complement strand
TGGATGTTCTCGATCGTGACCAGGCGGATGTATTCCGGGTTGGCCTGGTCGAAATCGAAGGTGAATTCCGCAAGCCTGCGGATCGCGGCCTCCGGCTCCAGCGCCTCGAGATGCAGCTCTTCTTCGGCAAGGCGCATCTTGGCGTAGGCCATCTCGAGCACGGCGATGAACAGCTCTTCCTTCGAGTTGAAGTAATAGAAGATCAGCCGCTTGGTGATGTTCGCGCGCGCGGCGATCGCGTCGGTGTTGCCGCCAGTGAGACCGTTTTCGGCGAACTCCGCAAATGCGATCTCCAGGATCTCACGCCTGGTCCGTTCCCGGTCGCGCCGCCGGATCGGCGGCTTCTTCGCATTCGCTGACGCGGGTCTTCTCGCAGGCTCCATCTGGCAGTCCGCTCCTTGCGCGCCGGGGGTGCGCGCCGGCCATCATGGACCGAATCGATCGCTGTTGACAGCAATTATCCCAAAGGGTAATTGTAATTATCCCATAGATTAATTAGGGGGCGGAGGAGATGACGCGCGCGGTGCTCGGCCTTGCCCACCTGACGGCCCTCGAACTTTCGCCGCCCGCGCTGGTCGCCGAGGCGGCGTGCGCCGGTTTTGCGTCGGTTGGCTTGCGGGTCGTGCCGGCGACAGCAGGCGGTCCGGCCTATCCGACGCGGGTCGGAACGGAAGCCCACCGCGCGCTCAAGCAGATCCTGTCGGCGGAGGGGGTCCGCGTGAGCGATATCGAATTCGTCCAGCTCACGCCCGATATCGACGTGCTGGCCTTCGCTGGCGTGTTCGAGTCCGCCGCTGATCTCGGCGCCATCTCGGTCACCGTATCCGGTGACGATCACGACCATGCGCGGCTGACGGCGCATTTCGCCGAACTCTGCGACCTCGCGCAGCCGTTCGGCCTGCGCGTCGATCTCGAATTCATGCGCTGGCGCGCGATCGGCGCGCTGCCGCAGGCCCTGGCGATCGTGCGAGAGGCGAACAAATCGAACGGTGCCATTCTCGTCGACGCGCTGCATCTCACCCGTTCCGGCGGCAAGGCGGCCGATTTGATCTCGATATCAGACGAATGGCTACGGGCCGCGCAAATCTGCGACGCCGGAGCGGACATGCCCGCAACCGAGGCCGCCATCATCGCCGAGGCGCGCGAAGGACGGCTGCCGCCGGGCGAAGGCGCGCTGCCGCTTGGCGACCTTCTGGAGGCGCTACCCGCCGACGCCTTCCTCAGCGTCGAGATGCCGATGCCGGCGCTCGAGACGCGGGCACGGATCGCCGCAGCCTTTGGGGCGACCCGACGCCTGCTTGATCGCCGGTCGCGCGGCATGATGAGACAGGCGATTCAGGGACAGGACACATGACATGAAGACTATCACCATCGGTGTGATCGGCGCGGGGCTGATCGGACGCAAGCATCTCGCCAAGCTCGCCGGGCGTGACGACTATGATGTGGTCGGTATCGCCGACGTGAATGTCGATCGGGTCGCCGCCGAGCACCCCAGGATGCACGTCTTCGCGGACTACCGTCAGTTGCTTGACGAAGCGCGGCCCGAGGCCGTGATCATCGCCTCGCCCAACCAGCTTCACGCCGAGACGGGCATCGAATGCGCCCGGCGGGGCATTGATATCCTGATCGAAAAACCGGTTACCGATACGGTCGAGACCGCGTCCGCCTTGATCGCGGAAGTGCGCAGGAGCGGCATCAAATCGCTGGTCGGACATCATCGTCGCCATCACCTGCAGGTCAAGACGCTGAAAGCGCTGCTCGGCGAGGGACGGATCGGCGACATCGTCGGGGTATCGGCGATCTGGGCGACGCACAAGCCGGCCCACTATTTCGAGACGGCACCGTGGCGGACCGAGGCCGGTGGCGGGCCGATCCTGATCAACCTGATCCACGAGATCGATTTCCTGCGCTTCACCATTGGCGAAATTGTCGCGGTGGAAGCGATCGCCTCGAAGCGCCAGCGTGGCTTTGCGGTCGAGGATACCGCCGCCGCGCTGATCGAATTCGATCAAGGCGCGCTCGGCACCTTCTTTATCAGCGACAGCGCGGTTTCGCCCTGGACGATGGAGCAGGGGCTGGGTGAGGCGCCGGAATTCCCGTTCAGCGGGCAAGGAAGCTATCGCCTGATGGGCCGTCGGGGTTCATTCGAGTTTCCGAATCTCGTGCAATGGGCGCAAGCAGGCGGCGCGCAGGACTGGAACCAGCCGATCCAGGCCCAGCAGATCCATGCCGGCACGATCGATCCCTATGTCGCGCAGCTCGATCATTTCCGCGACATCATTCGGGGCACGGCGCCATCGCTGCAGCCGGTCGAGGATGGGGCGCGGAGCCTCATAGCAACGCTTGCCATTGCCGAAGCCGCTGCGGGCGGGCGGCGCATCGACTTGCGCGACCGTTACGCGGCGCTTTCAGCGTCGAGCGAGCCAACATCCAGGGACAAGCGAAGGGCGTCGTAACGCAGACGATTTCACCGCCGGCAGAAAGCTTCCGCAAAGGGGACGACGAAGGCAGCTCAGTCCCGTTCGGGACCGACGGTTACGACCATAACGCCGTCGATCTTGATCAGGAACGTCATGGTCGGCTGGTCGGATGCCGGGGCCCGTTCGACCGCATGGCGGAACGCTGCGATCTCCGCTTGTACGGCCGGCCGCAGGCTGAGCGTTGAATTGGGTCCGCAGACCGGGGCGCCGTCCGATGTGAGCGCGGTCAGATCGGCCAGCAGGTCGGCGTCGCCACAGATTTCCTGCGCGGCGGCAAGGCCGTCTGCTTCAAAAGCGAGAGTCGGCCTCCGGTCGATATCGAGAACAAAAACCGGAAGCGAGCCGGATCCGTCCGGTTGCTGCAATGGTTTGTGGGCTGACACGCCAGACAACTCCTCGATCACTCAAGTGGCAAGCCGGGCCGACAGATCAGGATTTGCTCAGGGTCGGAAATTGTCAAATCCGCAATCGTTGCGTCATGAATGCCGGGCTGAGGCCGATGTCGCCGGGTCGGCGGCGTCAGGCAGGCCGATTGGAAACCGCTTGGACATATCCTAAAATTTTGTGCGAAACAGCGAGGCGGGTTCGTGCGTTGCATTCCCGCAAGCCCTCCAGCTTGCCGTCGGGCGGCAGCTTCCTGCGATATCCAGATTGCGACCATCCGAATTGTTCCCGGTCCCTACATTGTTGCGCCGTCAGTGCATTCGAAATAGCATCGATGGCGAACAGGCGTGGGCGGGGCAGTTGAAATGACATACGAGGCCCTTCATTGCAGCTTTCTGCCGTCGATCACTCGGTAGCGAATACGGACCCTGCGCACTGGAAAACGCGCCTTCGCTGCCCTCGCTGTTCGTCGGCACTGCGGAACGCGTGGTCACAGCCGTCCTGTTCCAACCGTGCCTGCGAATACAGCAAGGCCGGGTTTCCCGTGATCGGCGCCCAGCCGGTGCTGATTGATTTTGCGGCCAGTATTTTTGAGCGTCGAATGTACGATGCGGAGAAGGGCTCGGCGCTGCAGCGGGACGTCAGCCGCCGTTCCATGGGGTCGCGGCTGCATCGCTTGACCTTCGGGGGCAACCCGGTTGCGGTCTCCAACAGCACGAAATTCATTGATCTGTTGAAGCGGGAATCGCGGCGGCCGATCGTGCTGGTGGTCGGCGGCGGCACGATCGGCTCCGGCGCCGACGAACTCTACCGGGACGATTCCATCGAACTCGTCGGCACCGACGTCTATGCCTCGCCGCACACCGTGCTGGTGGCGGACGCTCACAAATTACCGTTTGAAGACGGCGTGTTCGATGGTGTCTGGGTGCAGGCGGTGCTGGAACACGTGCTGGAACCCGCGACCGTCGTTGCCGAGCTGCATCGTGTGCTGCGGGTGGACGGCCTGGTCTATGCGGAGACGCCGTTCATGCAGCAGGTACACGAGCAGGCCTATGACTTCTCGCGTTTCACGCAAAGCGGCCACCGCTGGCTGTTCAGGCGATTTTCCGAAATCAGCGCCGGGCCGGTCGGCGGCGCCGCTGTGGCGCTGGCCTGGTCGATCCGCTATTTCTCGCGCGCGCTAGGCGCGGGCAACAAGCTGTCACGGTTGATCGTGCTGCCGTTCTTCTGGATCAGGTATCTCGATGCGTTCGGCCGCGGCCGGGCGGCGGCCGATGCCGCCAGCGGCTTCTTCTTTCTCGGTCGCAGGGCCGAGCACGCAATGGATCCGCACGCCATGCCGGAATACTACAACCGGCAAAGGTGAGTTTTGGCGGATGGCGTGGTGCTAAGAGATGCCCTTGATCTTCTTGCATGGCGTCGATGCGGTCGACGACATCCGCGCGACGTCGGTGACGGAGCGGATGGCAAGCTTTTCCTTACGGGTGATGAAGCGCAGCACGCCGTGCGGATGAGCGTCGCAGAACTGCGCAAGCGTGGCGGCTGTTGCGGAAATGCTGTCCTGCTTCGGGACCACGGCGATGCCGCCATCCCTCAGGATGTACGCGTCCTTCACGTTGGGCATGGCTGTTGTCGCGATGCAGATCTTGAACAGGTCGTTATAGGCCTGCGGCGTCAGGGCCAGGTCTCCGCCGGGTGTGCCCAGGAGATACTCGCGGCTCTTGCGGCAGTTCTCGCTATCCGCCCGCGCCGCACCGGCCGCGAGCGCAAGCAGCATCGCGGTCGCGACCAACAGCTTCATGCGGTTAACCCGATCACGCCGTCCGCGGGTGCCCGCTTGCCGGCATAGGCCAGGCCATAGGTTGTCGCCGCGCAGCGCTCCCATGAAAGGGCGCGGGCATGGGCGGACGCGCCTGCCGCGAGGATGGCGCGCAGGCCTCGATCCGCGGCCAGCTCCGCGATCGCCTGCGATATGGCCTCCACCGACGGTGGCACGAGAATTCCGGTCTCGTCGGCGAGCACCGCGTCAGGCACCCCGCCGACCTCGGTCGCAACGCTCGGCAGGCCGGCGGCGCCGGCCTCGAGATAGACCAGTCCAAATCCCTCCACCCGGCCGGTGGTGCCGGGCAGTCCGGTCAGGCAGAAGAAATCCGAAGCCGCGTAGAGATCGCGGATGGTTTCGTTCGGCTGCGGGCCAAGAAAACGAATGTCGCACGCTGTTTGACCAGCGGCCCGTCGCAGTTCGCCGACATAATCGGCTTCGCCGTCCGGGCCGATCACGAGCCATGTGATGCGCTGGCGCAGATTGCCCGGAAGCTGCGACAGTGCGGCGAGCGTCAGATGATGCCCCTTGCGGCGTGTGATCCGCGCGACCGTGATCATCACCAGCCGGTCTTCTGCCAGCCGGTAGGCCAGCCGAACTTCCCGGCGTTTCCTTGGCGCATCGAACCAGAATTCCGATACGCCGAGATTGATTGCGCTGATCCTGCGCGGGTCGACGGCGAACCGTTCACGGAATAGCGTCTCGGTGAAGCGGCTGTTGGCGACCACCTCCGTTCGCGGCCCGAACACGCCGGCGCCGCGGATCGCTATTCGTTTCAGCCGCGTCTGTGTCTCGTTGATCTCGGTGCCATGCACCGTCATCAATACCCGCGCCGGCGTTCGCCATCTGGAAAGTGCGACCGGAATGAAGAACGGCCAATCGGCGGCATGGACTATGTCGTATCGATCGCCGCGGACGCCGCGGCGCGCCAGCATGATTTTTCGCGGCAGGTCGCGCATGGAGTGAAGACCGCCGCGAAATCGAATGACCTCGAAGGGCAGGGAACGGTCATCGTCGCCGGTCTGCCGCGCGTAGTCGGGCGCCACCACCGTGACTTTTGCGCCGAGCCGGCTGGCGGCCGCGGCAATTTCGCAGGCGTAGGTCCCGATGCCTCCCATCGCGGGAGCGAACTCGCTGGTCAGCAGAAGAATGTTCAACCCGGCGCCCTCAACAGGTCGGCGCCGCGGTGGCAAGTCCGCGCGCATCCTGAATTTCCTGATGATAGCGGAATACCCGCGCGAGCTGGGCGCCAGGGGTGAACGCCCTGATGGTCTCGGCGACCTGGACCGGATTCGTCGCGCCCATCTCAATGGCATCACGGACGTCGACGAACCGTTGAACCAGCGCGTCCACCATGTCGTCGCGACTGCCGTCGCGAGCCACCAGATAGCCGCTGACGCCGGGGCGGATCACGGATTCGAGCTGCGGCAGGTGCATGGCGACGACGGGGCGGCCGACCGCCAGGGTTTCCAGCACGCAACGCGGCATGCCCTCGAACTCGGAGGTCAGGATGCCGGCATGGGCACTCGCCAGCGTCTCCGCCATGCCAGCGGCATTCTTGAAGCCGTGACGCACGGTGATGTCCTCTATGGCGGCGAATTCCTCGAACCGGTGCGGGTCGCTGGTGCCGATGTAGTGAAACCTCACGTCGCCGTCCAGCCGCCGCCGCAGGCGATCGATGGTGCGGAACATCAGCGGCGGGTCCTTGAATTCATCGAGCCGGCCCGCGAACACGATCTGAAACGGCGAAGAGTTCAGCGGCCAAAGCTGCGGCTTGAAGATATCCGTATTGACCCATGTCCAGAGCGTGTCGATCTTGTCCTTGCGGCGCGGATAGGTTTGCTGCAGCCGCTCGGTGATGAACGGATTGACGCAAAGAAATTTTTCGCTCATGGCGACGGCAAACCGCTCGCCGGTGTTGTGGACGAAGGCGTATTTCCGCAGCAGCGAATCCATCTGCAATTTCGGCGCGCCCTCGCCGTGAAGCATCTGCACGAATGGAAGCCGCAGGATCGCCGGCAGCCATGAAAATTCGACGCGCCGCAGGTCGACCGAGCATCGCCTGGCGCGGATCAGTCGTGCGATCGGGCCGAAGTGGCGGAGCAGCGCCATGAAGAATTGGCCGGTCAGCGAGGTTCGAATGCTGCGGGCCGCTTCGCGCGCCTGCTGATCCGAATAATGCAGGATGGGCAGGAAGTCGAAACCGCGGCCGCGGAACGTCAGCCGGTGAAGTTTTCCCAGCTCCAGTTCGCCCGTGGAGTCGACACCGATAAAGAGGATATCGGTGTCGGTCGGATGAAAGGTAATGAAGTCGCGGATGTATGTTTCGAGGCCGCCGACCTTTTCGCCGCGAGGATCGAACGGATGAATGAGGCAGATCTGGTAGCGCGGCTTGATACGGCTGGCATTTCGCGCCCGTAGCGCAAGGGTCAATGTTGACGTCATGCGGCTTTCCTCATGCGTGCCTGGACGATTTGCGGAATGGTTCGCGCAACAAGACTTGGAACCACGCTCATGCATCTGACATAGCGGGGGCCGAGCCGTCGCGGCTCGCGCAGCATGCGCCACGCCCATTCGAGTCCTGTTCTGCGCGCGATGGACGGCGCGCGGCTCTGTGTGCCGGCGATGAAATCGAGCGCAGCCCCGATGCATAACACGCCGGTTCCGTTCAACTCGTCGAGGCAGCGCGCGGCAAACAGCTCCTGCCGCGGCGCGCCCAGCGCGACGAAGCAGAGCCTAGCGCCAGAGGTGCGAATGCTTTCGACCGCTGCATCAGCCTCGCTGGAATACGGATCGAACCCAGGTCCCGGCGCAAGGCATCCGGCGATCTGCAATCCCCTGAATCGTTCCGACAGACGCTGCGCCGTCATGTTCAGCGTGAGGTCGTCGGCGCCCAGCAGAAAGACCGACAGTCCTTTCTTTCGCGCTTCCGCGCAGACCGGTTCGACGAGATCGGCGCCGGCCGTCCGCTCGATGCGCGTTCCCATGAGACGGCTCAGCACGACGATCGGGAACCCATCGGCTGTGACAAATCGGGCACGGCGATAGGCGGCGCGAAAGTTCGCGTGTTGCTGCAATTGAACGACATGATCGAGATTGAGCGTGCAGACGCTGAAGTTGTCGCCATGTTGTGCGGCTGACACGATCGACGAGACCGCTTCTGGAAGCGATGGAACATTGATGGTGATGCCATCGACAGTGAGGCGCGGCTGCAACGATATCGGCGGTTCCGCCATGTCGATCTCCTGATGATGATTTGATCGAGATGCATTCACGCTGAACTATCGACATGCCCGTTACTTAGCGACGGGAACTGCGTGTCGAAGTTTTCTCTCAATCAACATCGTCACGAAATCGAACTAATGCGACGCAACGATGGCGATGTCGCGTTGCGAACGGTGAGACGCAGCGACGAATCATTCACATGATGGAGATCAGCTATGCAGCAGTGGTCGAGGCGAAATGCGCTCGCTCTCATCGCAGGTGCAAGTGTTGCATCGTACGAGAACAGAGCATTCGCCGCGCAGCCTACGCAGAGTCTCGGCGCCATCGCCGCTCGCAACGGGCTCGTGTTCGGCGCCGCCGCAGGTCCTGTCATCGACAAGGATCATGCCTATCGCGAGCTCTATCAGACGCAGACACGTATCGTGACCACAGATATCGCGATGAAGATGGGAACCATCGCGCCGCAGCCCGGCCCGAAGCGGTTCGAAAGCGCGGATCGTCTGCTGCAATTCTGTGCAAGCAATAACATTCCGATGCGGGGCCATTGCTTGATCTGGAACGAATGGGTTCCGCAATGGATCAGGAACATGAGCAGCACTGAGCGCGAGAAGTTCTTTGATTCCTATATCGAGGAAGTGGCTGCCCGTTATGACGGCAAGCTGCACTCTTGGGATGTCGTCAACGAGCCGTTCTGGCCGGGGCACAAGGCGCCCGGCGGTTACAGGCTTGGCCCATGGTACGACACGTTCGGCACGGGATATGTGCGCCGCGCATTTGAGCGCGTGGCGATGGTGGACCGGAAGACAAGACTGGTTCTCAACGAGGCACAGAGCGAACGCGACGATGACGTCGGCCTCACGGTGCGCAAGGGATTGCTGCAGCTGGTAGACGAATTGAAGCAGGCTGGCGTGCCGCTGCATGCCGTCGGCCTGCAAAGCCACCTGCAGCCGCGCTACCCGCACGACCCCGGACGCTTTGCCGAATTCCTTCATGCGCTCGCCGATCGTGGCGTCGATATCTATCTGACCGAGTTCGACGTGCGCGACGACACGTTTCCGGATGACATCGCGGCCCGCGATGCCATGATCGCCGAGACGGCCGAAAAATATCTGAACAATGCGCTGCGCGTTCCCGCCGTCAAGGTCGTGATCGCGTGGGAACTTGCCGATAACTATTCGTTCTATACCGATGCGGCGAAGAAGAAGGATCCCCTCGCGCAGCGGCTGCCTCGGCCTCTGCCGTTCGATTCATCGATGCAGAAGAAGCCGCTCTGGTTCGCGATGGCACGCGCGTTCGAGAACACGCAAAGGTCATAGGCGCGATCGTGCCAAATCTGCTCACGCCCCCGAAGGCTGGGGGCGTGCGCGGAGCATCCGCACCAGTGTCGGTGCGTAGAGCAGGGCAAGCGCTCCGAAGTAGGCGGCGGCGCCCGCCGCGATATGAACCGCGAGAAGAGGAAGCGTCGGCGCCGCCGGAAAGATCCGCAGCAAGGCCGACATCGCGATCGTCGCTAGCGCGATGCGGATGAGATGCCCGATAGGCAGGCGCAGGCCAAACCGCGCAAATCCGATTGAGAAACTGACGCCGGCCGTAGCCAGCGCCGCCAGAACGGTGGCGCCGGCAACGCCGGGCAAGCCCCAGCGCGGCAGGAACAACGCGCTCAGCGCCACAGTCGTCGCAGCATCGATCGCTGCAATCCCCATCATCCAGCGTGTGCGGTTCTGCAGGAGAAACACCTGGTCACCGAAATGAGCGCGCAGGTTGCGGATCGCGCCGGCGAGCGTGGAGAGTGGCAGAACGGCGAGCGTCACCGCCTGAAAGGGCGCTGCGATCAGCAGATGCACGATCTCCGTTCGCAGCATGACGATGCCGGCGAGGCTGGGCGCGAGCATTGCGACGAGGAGAGCGCTGTTGTTCGAAAGCTGCCGCATCCCAGCATGGTAGCCGCCTTGCTCCATACTCTTGACAGCCAGCGGGAATGCCGCCGCCGTCACCAGCATGGCGGCGACCGCCGCGGCGCGCTGCCCGAGGCCATAGCCGACCGCGAACAGGCCGGCGGCAGCTACGCCCGACATTTCGTTGACGATGAAGCGCGACGCATTGAGGCCGACCCAGCCGAGCGCGCCGCCGACGATCAGCGGAATGCCGTAGCGCAGCGCGT
>Ga0081540_1004908_pt1 | contig 10073 bp, 8 predicted proteins | sample TabmetS2T1R1_FD_71024 | JGI IMG/M metagenome (GOLD analysis project Ga0081540, IMG submission 71024) | Tabebuia heterophylla rhizosphere microbial communities from the University of Puerto Rico - S2T1R1 | ecosystem: Host-associated > Plants > Roots > Rhizosphere ... | reverse complement strand
TGGCGGCCAGGGCTGCAAGCCGCCAGTTGCTCGCCTGAACCCGCGCGGATCTCAAACGCTCGTCCCAGACCTGGGCTGCCTTCTGATACGGCGTTACTGGTTCCGGCGTTTGACCATATCGAACGGACACGCGCTGAAAGGGGTGATCGGCCATGTGTCAGTCCTCCCCGAGCTTCGGACCCGACGATTGCCCACCCTTGTCGCCCTCTTTGAGGGTATGGGCGACAACCCGAGCGGCTTCGCCTACTCGCTGCCGCCCTGCTGATGCTGGGGCTCGGGCGGGGCCTCCCGATTCTCCGCTCGCCGCAGGACCACCGCCTAGACTGGATAGCTGATCGCCGGCCGCAGCTCGCGCGGTGCCGCCGGCCGAAGATGCGCCTCCCGCCAACGATGCCGCCGAACGAACCGCTGTTGCTGATCCGCCTGCAACTGCCCGGAGCCCGCCCATCGCCGCCGCCCCTCCCCCAATCGCAACGGCGGCTGCGCCAGCCAGCGTTCCGGCGGCGGCACCAGCACCCAGTTGAGGCGCTCCCGAAACCAGACCTGCGGCGATGCCGGGACCAAAGATCCCAAGTCCAAACAGGGAAAGCGCCGCAAGTAACAGGCTCATGGCCGAGGCAATATCGATCGGCCGCGTCAGGGTGCTCGCAAGCTGACCGAAGATGGTCGACCCGATGCCGATGATGATAGCGAGAACCATCACCTTCACGCCGGAGGCGACAACGTTGCCGAGTGTTTTTTCGGCCAGAAACGCGGTCTTACCCCAGAGGGCGAATGGCACCAAGATGAAGCTCGCAAGCGTCGTTAGCTTGAACTCGATCAGGGTGACGAAGAGCTGCACTGAGAGCACAAAGAATGCCAGTACGATCACAATCCAGCAAAACAACAGGATCAGGATCGTCGGCAGATTGGTCAACACATCGAAGCCAGAGAACTGGCCCGTCTCCTCCAGAAGGGGATGCGCGGCCGTAAATCCGGCGGAAGCGACAAATCCCGGCCGGGTCAAGTCGGCAGCACTGAGGGTGCCACCAGCCGCCTTCAATCCAATGCTCGAGAACGAGCTGAAGATGATATCGGCGAGGCTCTTGAAGTTGCCAATGATGAAGGCAAACGCGCCGACATAAAGCACCTTCTTTGCCAGCGTCACCAGGATCTGATCGTCGGCCCGCACACTCCAGGCAAGGCCGGCCAGCGTGAGATCGATAACGACGAGTGTCGAACTCAAGAAAGACACTTCGCCGGACAGAAGACCAAAGCCCGAGTCAATGTACCTCGAGAAGGTCTCGGTAAAGCGGTCGATAACGGAGAGATCAGCCATGGCGCCTCTCCTACCTGCGACCGCTATAGGCGCGGCCATCGCCGATGAAGCGGACGAAGCGCTCCTTGGCGGCAGCAACGGAAGCCTGCTGCTCGGCGGCCCTTAACGTGTCAGCCCGTGCCTGGGTTGCGAGTAAGACTTGCGTCTGCAAGGACTGCTTTATCTGCAGAGCCAGCAATTCGTTGGCCGACTGTTGAGCCTGCAGCGAACCAACAGCCCCCGATGAATTCGCCATCAACGTACGGAGAGTCTGGCCATCCTGGTCCAGGGTGCTGACGATGGCCGACTGGATGGTCAGCGTCTGCTTGAGCCCCTCGTAGCTGTTGTCCCAGCGAACGGTCGCTTCCTGAACCATCTTGTCGGACGAGGTGGCCGCCCCATACTGGCGAGGGTAGAACCGCGCAAAATCCTGCTGAGTTCTCTGGACGTCAAATGAGATGCCTTTCGCTTGCGCAATGAGGCTGTTCATCTGACTGATGGTCGACGTGAGCTCGCCCACGACACTGGTCGGGAGGCGTGTTAGGTGTTTGGCCTGGTTGAGAAGCGATTGAGTCTGATTTTCGAGGCTTCTGACCTGGTTGTTGATTTGCTCAAGCGCTCGCGCGGCCGTCAGTAGATTCTGGCTGTAATTCGATGGATCGAACACGACAGCTTGCGCGCGAAGCCGTCGCGATCCGTTCACCGCAATGATGAGCGATAGAACGATGGTCGCCAATGCCCCTACCGTTGTGCGGGAGCATAGGCGGCAGATGCCTTTGAGCATGCGTCACTCCGAAGCTGAAGGTTGAACTCAGGCCCTGTGAGCCTGTTCGAAGGTGCTGATGAGGTTGGCGGCCCAGTGCAGATTTCGTTCGGCGAGATAGCGCTCGGCAAAATGATGGGGGCCCGACCGGGACAAGACCGCTTCGATGCTGCGCTGGTCTTCCGGCGAGGATGCTCCAACGAGCGCAAGTGCGACCGGGCCGAGGCCGAGCTCGAACAAGCGGTTGCCCGCGCGAGACTGCAGATAATAGTCACGCTTGGGAAAGGCTTCCGCGATCAGTCGTATCTGGGTGTCGTTCAAGCCGAAGCGGCGGTAGGTTTCGGTCTGGGTCGGCTCAAGGGCGCGTGGATTCGGCAGGAATATCCGCGAGGGACAGGATTCGATGATTGCGGGCGCAATTTCGCTTTCAGAGATATCGGCGAGCGACTGGGTGGCAAAAATCACCGCGACATTCTTCTTGCGCAATGTCTTCAACCATTCACGAATCCGGCTGGAAAACAGCGGGTCGTCCAGAAAGACCCAGGCTTCATCGAGCACCAGCAAGGTCGGCCGGCCGTCAAAGCGCGCATCCAGGGTTTGGAAGAGATAGGTCAGAACCGGTGCGACGAGCGCAGGCAGCGCCATCAGTTCCTCCATCTCGAAGGTCAGAACGTCGGCGCTCGATAGACGGTCGGCGTCTGCGTCTAGGAAGCGGCCATAAGGTCCTTCGAGGGTGTAGGGTTGCAACGCCTGGCGCAGGGCATCGCGGGCAAGCAACGCCACAAGCCCGGTCATCGTCCGCTCGGAGACGGGCGCCGTGCCGAGGCTCTTGAGCGCCGACCAAACGGCTTCCTTCACCTCGGGGGTCACCGTGACGCGCTCGTGCGCAAGCACGCCACAGAGCCAGTCGAGCGCCCAGAGCCGTGCGCTTTCCTCCGCGACGTCCTTGAGCGGCTGAAACGCGATGCCGCCCTTGGCGCCAAGCTCATACCAGGCACCCGACAAGGCGAGCGTCGTCGCGCGAGCGGACCGCCCCTTGTCGAACGTGATGAGCTGGGCATTCGGGTAGCGGCGGAATTGCAGCGCAAGCATCGACAGGAGCACCGACTTGCCCGCACCAGTTGGCCCGACAACAATCGTGTGCCCTACATCCCCCGCATGGAGCGAGAGCCGGAACGGCGTCGCGCCCTTGGTTTTGGCGATCAGGAGCGGCGGCCCATCGAGGTGCTCGCACCGGTCCGGTCCCGCCCACACCGCCGACAGCGGGCACATGTGTGCAAGGTTGAGTGTGTGAACGATGGGCTGACGGACATTCGCATAGGCCTGCCCCGGCAGGCCACCAAGCCAAGCCTCGACTGCATTGACGCTTTCCCGGATCGTGGTGAAACCGCGGCTGTTGATCGCACGTTCCACGAGGCGAATCTTGTCGTCGGCGGCGCGCGAGTCCTCATCGCAAATTGTGACGGTTGTCGTGACGTAACCGAATGCTACGAGATCATCACCAAGCTCACCGAGCGCGGCGTCCGCGTCGACTGCTTTGTTGTTAGCGTCCGTGTCAATGAGCGCGGCCTGCTCGTTGAACATGACCTCCTTCACGATCGCGGTCAGTGATTTGCGCTTGGCGAACCATTGGCGGCGGTACCGCGACAGCGCCGTATGGGCTTGCGTACGGTCGAGCGGCAAAAATCGCGTCGCCCAGCGGTACGCGATGCCGAGCCGGTTGAGTTCGTCCAGCAATCCCGGGAAGGTCACTGCCGGAAAACCAAGCACCGTCAGCGCACGAAGGTGGCTTCGGCCGATCGCCGGCGACAATCCGCCGGTCAGTGGCTCGTCGCTTAAGAAGCAATCGAGATAGGCTGGGATCTTGGGCACGACGACCGGATGCCGCTTGGTCGAAACGCAACTGTGCAGGTAGGTCAGCGTCTCCTCGTCGTTGAGCGGCCAGATTTCGGGCAGGACGGAGGACAGCAGATCAATCGCTCGATCCGCCTCCTGGATAAAGCGTTCAAGGTAATCCCGATAGCTGTGCTCATGCGACGGCTGAGGCTGGTTACCCTCAATGCCGGCCTCGGGAGTTCCGTCCCTTTGCAGACCATTCTCTTGTCCTGCCTGCGAAGGCACTTCGGCACGCTTCTGACGCCGCCTCCGTCGCGCGGATTGCGTCTCGCGTGGGCGCTCTACAAACAGTCCCTCAAACCGCGACACCCGCTCAGCCGGAGGCAGATACATCAAGGTGAGGTGCAGCACGCTTTCAAAATGCTGGCCGCGAGGACGTGAAGGATCGTCCCATGACGCGTCAGAAATGTTCTCGAAGGCGGCTCGCCGTTCCTCATCGACGAGCCAGGACACCGCGTCGGGAAACCGCGAGCGCGGATATTCTGACGCTTCGATTCGCGTAGCGTCAAAGAACAGCGCCCAGCCCGAGCCAAAGCGTTTCAAGACATTGTTGACCCGCGAGACGACGCTCATGAGCTCGATCTCGGTAGCACTGTCGAGATCCGGACCCCTATAGCGGATAGTGCGCTGAAAGCTGCCGTCCTTGTTCAGGACGATACCCGGGGCGACAAGGCATGCCCAGGGCAGCCAATCGGCCAGGCGAGAGGCATGGCTGCGGAATTCTCTCAAGTTCAGCATGCAAGCCAGCCCTTGTGCTTGGTGTGGCGGACGGCGACCTCGACAAAGTCGGGATCGCGCTTGGCAAGCCAGACCGCTATGCCGTGACCGACGATCCAGAGCACGAGCCCGGCGAGCCAGAGGCGCAAGCCGAGCGCCAGCACGGCCGACAGGGTACCGATCAGGATGGTGGCGGCACGCGGCGCGCCACCGATCAGGATGGGCTCGGTCAGCGATCGATGGAGTACAAGTTCAAAGCCATCGGGGCGCATCAGATCAATGCTCCGCCGCCAAACGAGAAAAATGAAAGGAAGAAGGAGCTCGCCGCAAAAGCGATCGAAAGGCCGAACACGACCTGGACCATCTTGCGGAATCCTCCGGAAGTGTCGCCGAAGGCGAGCGAAATGCCGGTCACCGTGATGATGATGACTGCGACGATCTTGGCGACCGGCCCCTGCACGGATTCCAGGATGCGCTCGAGCGGCGCCTCCCACGGCATGCCTGAGCCAGCGGCGTGCGCCGCCGACCCCATCAACAGCACGCAGCCAGCTACCGCTCCGAGCTCTATGAGCAGAGGCTTGTGACCTCCGAAGAAGACGAAACGCGCCGTAGAACGCAGCGAAACAAGCATGTCGCACTCTCCGAGGGTCAGGGACGGTGGCTGGTGTTTGGAAGACCGGGCGGGGTTTCCAGGAGGTAGTCGCCCGCGGGATCGAGGCCTTTGAGCTCGGCGACCGCCTCGATCCGGCGCGCAGGTCCCCGCCCCTTGATGAAAACGACAAGATCGATCGCCTCGGCAATGAGCCGGCGTGGCACGGTGGCGACGGCTTCCTGGATCAGCTGCTCGACCCGGTAGAGCGCCGCGCGCGCCGAATTGGCATGAACCGTTGCGATCCCGCCAGGATGGCCCGTGTTCCAGGCCTTCAGCATGTCGAGGGCTTCGGCTCCCCTCACTTCGCCGACAATGATGCGGTCCGGACGCAATCGGAGCGTGGACCGTACGAGATCGGCGAGGCTGGCGACGCCAGGTTTGGTGCGGAGTGTCACGGCATCCTTGGCCTCGCAGCGGAGCTCGCGCGTGTCCTCGATGATGACGATGCGCTCATCAAGGCGTGCAATCTCCGCCAGGAGCGCGTTGGCAAGCGTTGTCTTGCCCGATCCCGTACCGCCTGCGACCAGAATGCTTCGGCCCTCTGTTACCGCGGCCGTGAGCACCTTGGCCATCACGGGTGAGCAAATCTGCGCCTTCACGTAGTCGGACAGACGGAAGGTGGTCGTTGCGGGCTTGCGGATCGCAAAGCATGGCGCGAGCGAGACCGGCGGCAGGACGCCTTCGAAACGCTCCCCGGTTTCGGGAAGCTCAGCCGAGATGATCGGGAACGATCCGCTTGCCTCGGCGCGGACATGGCTTGCAACCAGGCGGATGATCCGTTCGGCCTCCTGTGGCGTCAGCACGACGCCAGTATCCGCGCGCCCGGACCCGTGCCGGTCGAGCCAGAGTCTGCCGTCCGGATTGACCATCACCTCGACGACATCGGCTTCTTCAAGAGCCAGTGCGATCGCCGATCCCATCGCGGTCCGCAACATGCCGCGGCGACGTTCGCGGGTTTCGGGCGAGAGAAGATCAGACATGGCCGACCTTCTCCCGCCCTGCCGGAGACGGCCCCGGCTGCCCGCCCGTCGCGTGCTGCGAGCGGGATTCTGCTGCGGAGTTTTCCTTGCCGCCGCCAAGCGGCGCACCCTCCTCCAGGTGCCGCATGAAGAGATCCGGATTTGACGTCGAGACCTGCTCCATGACGTCAGCGACCAGACGGCCACCTGACGCGACGCGTTTGCCGACCTGGACGACAAACATTTCGAATCGCTCCCGCCCAAGCGCGCGCGCCGCGTCCTGATCAGGCGACGGCAGCGGCGGCGTGATCGTCAGGTAGTAGCGGACAAACAGAGCGATGGTTTCCGCCATGATGGAGAGATCACGGTCCGAGCGGTCGAGCTGCCGGCTCATGCGGTCGAGCCTGCGGATCAGCGCGGCATCGCCGCTTGGATCTCTCTCTGGATTGAGGAAACGGTCGAGCGCAGCTTCGACGATCGCCGACTTGTTCGTCCCGGGCCGCTTGGCTGCGAGCTCGAGCCGCTGCGCGACGCTGTCCGATACATAGGCTGAGAGTTTGGGTTTCATTTGGAACTCGTCAGAACGCTGGAAGGAGATCGTCGTCATCCCGGGTGACAGCATGGGCGCGGCGAAGGGCACTGGACGCGCTCGCCGCGCGCTGCATCTGGTTGCGATCCGCGGCCAGGTCTTCATCATCGTCGAGCAGCCGCTCCTCAGCGAACCTTGCCGCCTCGGTACGAGGGGTCGCCTCTTCAAACAGCGGCAGTTGTTGCCTGAGGGCGCCTTCCTCGGCTCCTGTCTGCATGAGGTCGCGGTACGGCAGGGTTGCCAGCCGAAGATCGAGGTTACGGATTTGATGGGCCCAGTCGTTTGGACGTGCTGCCGGACGGTCGCGATATTGGTCCGTGGCGAGCTGCGGCGGCGAACGCAGACGCCCTACAAAATTTGCGTCCTCGTAGTGCCTGAGCTTGCTGGCTCGAACCGGTGGAAGCCCGGAGACCAGCACGATGGCCTGATCGGGCGGCAACTGCATCACCTCGCCCGGAGTGAGCAGTGGCCGCGCGGTTTCCTGACGGCTGACCATCACATGGCCGAGCCAAGGCGCAAGCCGGTGACCGGCATAGTTCCGCTGCGCCCTCAATTCAGTTGCAGTGCCAAGCGCGTCCGAGATGCGCTTTGCGGTGCGTTCGTCGTTTGCGGCAAAGGCGATGCGGACGTGGCAATTGTCCAGGATTGCGTTGTTGTCGCCATAGGCCTTGGCGATCTGGTTAAGCGATTGAGCGATCAGATAAGCGCGGATGCCGTAGCCGGCCATGAAGGCAAGCGCGCTCTCAAAGAAGTCGAGCCGACCGAGGGCGGGAAATTCATCCAGCATCAGCAAAAGCTGGCGCTGCTTGGCCTCGCCCGCTTTCGCATCTAAGGATTCGGTCAAGCGGCGGCCGATCTGATTGAGGATCAGCCGGATCAGCGGCTTGGTGCGGCTGATGTCCGAAGGCGGTACGACCAGGTAAAGCGTGGCAGGTTTTTCGGCGCTAACCAGATCGGCAATGCGCCAATCGCAGCTTTCTGTGTTCCGGCTGACAACGGGGTCGCGGTAGAGCCCCAGGAAGCTTACGGCTGTCGACAGCACGCCTGAGCGCTCGTTCTCTGACTTGTTGAGAAGCTCGCGCGCGGTGGCGGCGACCACGGGATGGACCTTCGGCTCAGCCTCGCTTCCGAGATGGTTCGTGGCCATCATGATCCGCAGCGTCTTCTCGAAGGACTGCGCGGGATCGGCCAGGATCTCGGTCACGCGGGTGAGCGTCTTCTGGTCCTCCGCATAGAGAACATGAAGGATCACGCCGACCAGCAGGGAATGACTGGTCTTTTCCCAATGGGTGCGACGTTCCAACGCGCCTTCCGGATCGACCAGGATGTCGGCGATGTTCTGGACATCGCGCACCTCCGCAGCGCCCTTGCGGACCTCAAGCAACGGGTTATAGCGGGCGCTTCTCGAGTCGGTCGGATTGAACAGCAGGCAATGCGAGAAACTTGAACGCCAGCCAGAAGTTAGTTCCCAGTTCTCACCCTTGATGTCATGCACCACCGCCGAGGAGGTCCAGGACAACAGTGTCGGCAACACGAGCCCCACCCCCTTACCCGAGCGGGTCGGCGCAAAACACATGACATGCTCCGGCCCATCATGACGGAGATAGTTGTTTTCAAGCCGTCCAAGAAAGACGCCCTTGGTCCTGTAGAGTCCGGCCTCCTTGATCTCTTTCGAAGTCGCCCAACGTGCCGAACCGTAAGTCGTCACCAGCTGATTTTGCCGCGCCCGCCACACGGAGTTGAGGATGGCAAAAAGCGCGCCCGCGATGCCACCGACTGAAGCGATCGCGCCGCCCTTTTCAAAGATTTCCGGCGCGTAGGCCTCGTACGTGAACCACCATTCGAATAGCCGCCACGGCAGATAGATCGGATAGCCGGCAACCAGAAACCAGGGCGCACCCAACCGCTCCTGAAACCCGAGAGAGGCGGCAGTCCACTGCGTTGCCGCCCAGGTCGATACGACAACGATGCCGAGCACAGCGGCGATCTGACCGATGTAGATTTTTGCCGGAAACATTCTCGTCCCACTCACCGCGCAACGAGCGCAGCGAGATGAAAAGCGAGAGTGCGCGGAGCATTCAACTGAAATAAAAACCGTCAGCGGCAACGAAATCCGCGCCGATCAAACCCATCAATGAGAGATCATCGACGCGCTAACTTCAGCTTGGCTGAGACAACGCCTCAATAGAATGTGAGCGGTTTGATCACGCTTGATCAATCGTCCAGTCGAGCTTCGATTGCTCAGCGTTGGCTGATGTCAGAGTTAGGCGGGCGAATCGAGCAATGTTGTCGAGCGTTCGTTGTGATTGTCGCATCAACTGAGCGCGCGAAGAGGAGCCGTTATGCGCAGTTCGCGAAACGAGCATAACCGCAAGCATCAAGCGAAACCTGTTTTGCTGTCATCTTCGATGACACCGAGCCCTTCAGGCCAAAGCAGAAGCGATCGATCGCAAGGACCTTGAGAGGCGGCGACCGATTTGGACGGTGGCTTCTTGAGGCCAGGGTGGCCAACGGAACCGGCCGGCCGAGGGCGCCCCCGATGCGGGGAATAGCCGCCCTATTCTCCGCATAATCTGCGGAAAATACCCTTGCGGGTGCGGAGAAAAGCCGCCATATTCTCCGCAAGGAGTGCGGAGAATGATTAACTACATCCACCAACTACCTGATTGGCCTAAGTTTTCCTGGGATTCCGAGGCCCTAGCGAAGCAGCTCGCGGCCGTCCGGCTTCGGCAAGGACAGCTTATTGGCCGAATGCAGGCCCTAGGCTTCCACCAGCAGGAGGAGGCTGTCCTGACCAGCCTGACCGAGGAGATCCTCAAGTCCAGCGAAATCGAGGGAGAAAAACTCGACAAGGATGCTGTGCGCTCATCGCTGGCGCGTCGCCTAGGCATGGACGCCGGCGCCTTGCCGGCGGCAGACCGCAACGTCGAAGGCATTGTCGAAATGATGCTCGACGCCACCCAGAAGTTCAAAGCCGAGCTCACGGCAGAGAGACTCTTCGGCTGGCATGCGTCGCTCTTTCCGACGGGCCGTAGCAACATGAAAAAGATCACCGTGGGGGCCTGGCGCGACACGTCGGCGGGACCGATGCAGGTCGTCTCGGGCGATTACGGACGCGAGCGCGTGCATTACGAAGCACCAATCGCCGAAAAACTCGATGCTGAAATGACGGCCTTCCTCGATTGGTACAACACCGAGGA
>Ga0081540_1004907_pt1 | contig 10074 bp, 8 predicted proteins | sample TabmetS2T1R1_FD_71024 | JGI IMG/M metagenome (GOLD analysis project Ga0081540, IMG submission 71024) | Tabebuia heterophylla rhizosphere microbial communities from the University of Puerto Rico - S2T1R1 | ecosystem: Host-associated > Plants > Roots > Rhizosphere ... | reverse complement strand
GACGCCTGCGCCGCGCAGATCGAGCGGCTGTGGCAGCAGTCGAATGGCGGGTTCGGCGCGTATCTCCTGCTCGCGCACAACTGGGCCAATCCGGCGGCGACGCAGCGCTCGTACGAGCTGATCGCGCGCGAGGTGATGCCGCAATTCCAGGGCCACGCCCAAGCAACCCTCGATGCCGCGCGCCGTGCCAAGGATGTGCGTGAGAATCTTGCGGCGGCACAGGCCCAGGCCGTGGAGGACGCGAGAGCGCGCTACGGCGCGGAGGTCGCCAAGCGAGGCGGCTGAGGTTCGCGCATCTTCACGTCGACTGAACAGCGAGCGCCGCCGCGGTCGCGCAGCAGAAGCTTAGCTGCGGCGACGAGGTGTGGCATTCGACCACCGCCGGCAGGCCTCGGCGGCGAAATCGCACAAAATCGCGGAATGGCGCGCCACGGCCGATGAAGATGGGCACTATTGCTTCGCCGTGGCGCTATGATGCCGAGGTCCGCAAATGCGATATGGTATACGATGCTGCATTGAGGTCCGATCTGACACCACGCCCCTTCTGCGCGCGTTATCCGACCGATGGTCCTCTCCTCCAAGAGTTACTTGAGATACTTGAACACTCTACTGAAATCCGGAAGCTGCAATCTTTCTTTCTCCCGTTGATATTCCAACTCGTTCAAAGGGCCGATCACTGAAACGCGTGTCCGAGGGTCCGTCTCATTTGGTTGTCGGACGATGTAATAGAATTCCGTGATTGACCGGTCTGCCTGCCGCGGCCAGATTCGTGGGTGCCGAGCGATCACTATGTATTTTGAGCTCCAGCCGGCTTGAAATACGGTTGCATCGGGTAGGCCGTCGCCGACGCAAGTTCCGCTCGTGTCAACGGACCGACAAAGGCTCATATCCTCGGAAATGTCGATTGCGACCAGCCGGTATGGCCGGTCAAGGACTTCGTCCCAAACGAATCCATTACCGCATCCGATCAGGCACAAGAGGCTTACCAGGCTGGCCCATCGCATGGCGCGTGAGATCATGCTTGGCCCAGATTTGTACCGAAGTGGCGCGCCCGAAGAGATTCGAACTCCTGACCCCCAGATTCGTAGTTCTAAAATATTCATTCGCCAAGCCTCTCGAACGCACGCTGGACGACTACGACATACGAAAGACCCTTCATTTTCAGGCATTTCTCGCATATCTTCGTATTCTCTCGGGGACAGACCTACGAACGACCCGCTCACCCACCACCGTTTGAAAACCGTTTTAGTCCTTGGATCCAACCCATGGCTGACGTCCGGATTCTGCTGACCGACAAGGCAATCGCTCGACTGCCCACCCCTAAAGAGGGCTGGTACCTGGCTCGAGATACCGAACTGAAGGGCTTCTTCGTTGTCGTCGGAAAGCGCAAAAGGACGTTTACCGTCCAGGGTGATCTACGAGAGGGAGGAAAGCGCGCTTCTTCCATCAGGGTAGCGATTGGTGACGCCAGCGAGATAACGACGCGCACTGCACGCGCGACCGCGAAAGAATATTTGGCCCAGATCAGTCGAGGACAGCATCCGAAAGCCGAGAACAGAAGGGGCCAGGACGTTAAAGCCGCAATCACCGAAGTTGCAGTAGGTAGTGGCGGGATCACTCTCCGACAAGCCTGGGAGCGATATCGGGACGCTCACCTGGTCCGCAAGGGCCGCAGTGAACGTACGATCGAGAGCTACCGCGATCACGTTGAGCGGATTTTTGAAGCATGGCTTGATGCTCCCCTAAAGGATCTCGGACTAGATCCTGCCCGCGTGGCGAAAAAGCACGATGACGTTAGCAAGGAGAACGGACCATATATCGCGAACGGAAGCATGCGAACGTTGCGCGCGGTCTATAATCATGCCCGCAAGACCAACAAGTCGTTGCCTGCAGACAATCCCGTGAACGCGATTGATTGGAATGGCGAGAAACGTCGCGACACCGGGATGGGTACCTATGACCTGAAAGGATGGTTTCTCGAACTGGCGGCTCTCGACAATCCAATCCGCCGCGAGTTCCATCTCTTTACCCTTCTGTCCGGTTGCAGGCCTAGTGCGCAGCAGCAAATTAAGCCATGCCACGTCGATTTTCGACGGCGGATGGTCCACGTCCCAAAGCCTAAGGGTGGTGCGAAGCGAGCATTTGACATTCCGCTCTCACGTGAAATGATCCTGTGCCTCGTTCGGGCCATGCGTTTCGGCCGAGAGATGTACCCGTGCCAAGCTGCCGAATGGATATTTCCTGCCGACAGCGCATCAGGTCATCTGACCGAGCAAAAGGAAGACCGGTCGGAGTTGTCGAAGTGGGGCAACGACCTTCGTCAGAGTTTTCGCACTGTCGCAACCGCAGCCGGGGTATCAGAATTCGACGCGAAATTGCTGATGAACCACGCCATTCCTGGCGTCAACGCTGGTTACATCACCCGGCATAAGCTTCTTGAGGATCATCTCCGCACCCAACAACAAGCTATCAGCAGCGCCGTGTTCGCGGCTTTAGGAAAGCCCCTCAGCCAGCCTTCAGAAATCCGGAGTTGGCTTGGCCGCCGCGGTGTACAGCAAGTGGTCCTGACAGCGACGGTCTCTGAATGCGAAGATTCGCGAACAGTCGCTAGCACCAACAAGATCCAGCGCGAGGCCGCATGACCCGTCCCCTCTTATCGGCGCTAATCGGGTTCCAGGGAGGCATAATTATCGTTTCTGATCTTCTAATGATGATTATTTGAAAGGGGATCGGCCCACCTCTAGGGAGAGATCGAAACCGTACGGCGGAATCAAATCCGTTTGACTATTTAGCGATATCAAGAGGAAAAATTGGCTCAAACGCCCTCCAGCATTCGCTAGCTTACCAGCCGTTCCAAGATAAGGAAGCCGCGCCCGTGGAGCGGTTCAGCTCTGAAAAGCCGGTGCAACGGGGTTTGGGCGCACGACCGAGAAGAGGGACGCTTCACCACTGCCACGATAGATTCTCTCATGTTCACACATCGACGGGCCGTGCCAGCGCCCGACGGCGTCGGCGATCGCCGAAAGGGCTCTTGTATCGCCTCGGAGCCAGCGGAATGCAATGGGACATTGCGCCGGGTACCACGCTTTGCACCGATCGAAAACGTTGCTTGGCAGGCAAGAAACTGGCACCGCAGCTTCCACGCGTCTCCCGACACGAGGCGATCCGGACGCCGCGACCGAGACCGCGTTTGGCAACATGCGGCAGGCCCTTAGGCTCATGAACTCGGATTCCGCTTTCTTTGAACTGTTCCAACTCGGCTCAGACTCAAGGCTGATGGCCCAACCTTACAATCATCTTCGGGTGGCGTTCACTCAAGGCCTTTAACACGAACAAATTCTTCCGAGTGCGTTCCCGGTCGTCGATGTAACTTCCGGGCTCGACGCCGTTCTCCCAACCCCAGCGCGTGTGGCAAGTGTCGCCGGTCAGGAGCACCGGGCCTGTCGGCGTGCGTGCGATAAATGCCATGTGGCCCGGAGTGTGTCCCGGACTTTGGATCGCAAAGAACGAACCGTCGCCGAAGACATCGAGCACTCCTTCGAGTTTCCCGTCAGGGTCTTTTGAGAACTGGAATTCTTGAAGTGCGGGCCTTCCCTCAAGAAAGCGATCTTCCATGCCCTGGACGAACATGTTCTCGAAATTCGAGTACTCAGGTTCGCCCGGTCCCGTGTAAATCGGAGCGTCCTTCGGAATGTCCGGCATCCCCGAGATATGGTCGAAATGGAGATGGGTCATAAAGACACCTTTGAGGGGGATCCCCTCCGATTTGATGACCGACAAAGTGTCTTGCCGGACTTGCATCCTGTCTATTTTAGCGAACGTTCTCAGCACCCATCCGACCCCCACACCCGCGGGATCCTCCACCAGCCGCTTTGAAACACCCGTATCGATCATGAAAAATCCCTGCGTTGGATGCCTCACAAGATGCGCATAGATCTTGATCGGCTCCTCATGATCCTTGAGTCCCGCCCGAACGGCTTTTGGATCGTTCAGATTGAGCAGCCCGGAAAGGTCGGCGACCCAATCGGCGCCGACGACGGTCTTGAGCTCAATCGGTCCCGGCTGCTCGATCAAGGCCTCCATGGCCGATGAACTGACCGGCTTGCCGAGGCTGGCAGGCGTCGCTGGATGGGACGTCTGCGTGCACGCCGAAAGCGTAACGATGGTAAGGGCGCCAATGAAAGGCAGTCCAGACTTACGGTGCATGATGTTTCCTCATTTCTGCTGCCGCTTTTGCCCTGGACGGGTAGAATAGCAATCGTCTAAATTCCTATATCGCCATACATAAATGAATGGCCTCTGGACGAAGCCGAGGAGTGAACGTGGACTTCCAATGGGATGACCTCCGGATTTTTCTCGCCGTTGCGGATGCCGGCAGTCTGAGCGGCGCCGCGCGACGCCTCAAGGTGAGCCAACCCACTTTGAGCCGGAGGATTGCCGATATGGAGTACGAGCTCGGCGAGGCCCTCTTCGTCCGCAAAAACCAGGGGATCTCCCTGACGAAAACCGGAAGAAGGCTACTTCCCGCGGCCCAAGGCATGGCGCAATGGGCGACGGAAGCCAATCGCTCACTCGATGCGAAGAACTCCCCCGTGAGCGGCCGCGTGCGCATCACAGCGGCACCGGCATTCGCTTTCGATTTCCTGGCGCCGTTCGCAGAAGCGCTCAAAAGGAAGCATCCACAGATCACGCTCGAGGTTCTGGCCAGCACGGAGCGCCTCAATCTCTCGCTCGGCGAGGCGGACATCGCGCTCAGGAAACAACCGGCCGATGACCCCGATCTGATCACGGTCGATGAAGTCATAGTTCCGATTCGCGCCTACGCGAGCAGTGACTACGCCCGGAGACTGCCCGCAACATACGATTTCCGCGACCTCGATTGGATCGCGTGGGCGGGCCAGCACGAAATGGCGAGCCCGAATCCGGAGCTCGCGGGCAGGATCCCGGACTTTCGTCCCGCTTTCACGTCCGACGACTACAGCGTGCAGGTCGCGGCCTGTCAGGCCGGCCTCGGCGCGATGGTCCTTCTGAAAACTCCCCATCGAGTCACGCGCCCGGGCGGGCTCGTGGAGCTCAAACTCGAACTTCCGAAGGCGCTCCGTGCACCACTTGCGATCATCTGCCACAAGCGTATGACGGATCTCCCCAAGGTGAGAATCGTCGTGGACCTGCTCAGGCAAGAGCTTGCTGATCTGAGGAAGCGCCAAATCGCGAAGAAATTTCGAAAGGGTCCAAGGCAAGCAAGAGACAATAAGGAAGCCTCACCCAACCATTTTGGGCGAGAGGCTCAGTAGGGAGCGGCAACGAGTCTTTGCCAGCCGGACCGCAAGAGTCCGGTTAGGGGTCAACAGGCGACATTCGCGAAATGAAAGAAGCCGGCCTTAAAAAGCTCCCCGCCCACCGTGGAACCGGAATGGACGGGGAGTATGCGAGCGCAACGGAGCGGCCATCGCAGTTACCAAGCAATCGCAGTACGGCAGTCGTGTGAAACTGTTGGGTTCGTCGGCTAGTGAGGTCCATTATCCTCAATAGGTAGATGCAATTCAGCGGCCCGCTCCTCGCGATCCTTTTTGCGAAATGCAATTTCCAGCCGCTCGAATTTCGCAAATTCCCTTTGGACCGCATCACGGAAGCCGTCACGCAGTTCCGGCGCAATCTGCGCGTACTCTGTCATTTGCTTACCCCGTCTACCGGCACGCCAGCCTATGGCAAAACCCGAATCGCTGAAAGGTTCAGTGCCGTAAGATTACGGATTTATGACGACGGAGAAGCCTTGGAGCAATGATTCACATCATCAGCGAATTGGGACACCTGGGCTGAAATAGCGACAGTACCCCGACCGCAGGAGAACGGGTTGGCAACGCCCGCGTAGCTCGCGGCGCCCACTAAGGCGCCCACTAAAATGTCGGAAGCGCGCGCACTTCCTTCGCGGCGACCTTCATCAGCGGCCTCACCGCCTGATCCTCGCGGCCAAGCACCACGCCGGACGCAAAGGCCAGGGCGCGCCGATGCTGACGCGACCTCTTGAGCACCGCATCGACAACCATCTCCAGGTGCGCAACAAAATCGTTGAGCGCTCCCAAGGCATCCTGAATCTTTTTTAAGTGGCCGGACAAACGCGCAAGCCGCTTTTTGTCGCGCTTGGAAGGAAAGAGCGTCTCGAAAAATTCGACCGCATACCTGATCTTCTTCACCCTGATTCGCAATCTATGCCGCGCAAGGGAAGACATCTCGTCGAGATCGCGCCCGTCCTTGCGCACCTTCCTGATGCGGCGATGGAGCACATCGGCCGCGAATTTGCTGATCGGCATGCTCGCCTGATCGGTCGCGATGGCCTGTTTTGATTCGATCCATTGCAGCGTATCGATCAGCAGTTTTCGAAAGCGCTCCGAGTTGACCGCCTTTCTTGCGCGCGCGAATGCCTGATCGCGCCTTTCGGAAAATGCCTGCTTGATGGCCTGGCCGCCCCGGCGCAGCAGGGCGTCGCGCGTCGCTGGCTCGATATTCTCGTTCACAAACACGTCGAGCTCGCGCGCCGGCGCGAGCTCGCCCGTCAACCACTTCAGCTGCGCCTTGATTTTCCGCGAGCTTGCGCCAGGCAGGAGTCTTGAAAAAAGCGAGATCTCCGCACGCAGCCGCCGCAGTCCGACCCGCATCTGGTGAACGCCTTCCGGATCGGAGTTGCGGACCGCGTCGGCGTTTCCCGAAAAATGCCGGATAGCGGAGCGGGCGATGGCCCGGAATGCCTCGCCTACGGTCATGTCGTTGTTCAGCTCGATCGTTTCGGCGAAGACGACGTGCTGGTCGTTGCCACTGGCGAGATGATACCCCCGCTCGGCTTTTGACTGCAGATCAAGCTCGGCTCCCGTCTTTCGCTCGATCGCCTTTGCAACCCGGAACAAGTCGACCAGGCGACCGCTTTTCAGTTCCAGTTCAAGCTCTTCGACAGGACTCGATCGACGTCCGGCGCTGATGCTGCCAAGGTCGATCGCAAGCTCGATCGCGCTCCGTTTGGTGCGGACAGGTAGTGTGATGCGATGGACAGACGTCTTGAAGATCGGCTTCAGCTTGCGGCGCAGCTTTTCGGGGGCGAACTGCTCGAGCGGCGTGCCGTCGGCCTTGCCGAGATCGGGCACATCGTCTGCTATCTCCGTTTCCCATTCACCTCGGCCAAACTGCACAGCGTTCGCCAACTTGACCGTCTGGATCTGCTTCTCGCCATCTTGCCGCACGCGAAGCGAGCAGCCATGGCGCTTCAGCTTGTGCTTTCTCGTATCGAAGTAGGTCGACACCAGATCGCTCTCGGTCCGCTCACCAATCTTGCCGCCCGCAATCTGCGATTTCGCTAGTGCCTTTTGGCTGCGTGCTGGTATGCGGAATTTCAGTTCCGTTTCGACCGCCATTGTGCACTCCTCAAAGCTTCGTCAGGCTGATCATATCCCTGGATAGCGCGCGAGAGCCATTCAGGATCCCCGCACGCCGGCAATTTTGTTGCCAGCTCACCGCTTCCTTGCGATACGTCAACAGCTGTGACTTCTCTGGACCGGCAAATCACGTCCACTCCGCCCGACCTCAACCTAAGTCCTCAAACGAAAAAAATTCCGCTTTTAGATCCCCGCTGACTGTTCAGCGCTCCAGAATGTCGCCTTTGGGTCTTGGCCGTGTAAAAACGGTCTGCACGGAAGTCGGTTTTGAGAGCCGGGAGCCGAGGTGGTTCAGGCCGCGATCGCGGCGATCAGCGGCTTGGTTCCGATGATGTTCATGACTCGTGTCAGATTGTAGGCCAGGACGGAGAGAGCCATTTCGGCGGCCACTTTCGGAAGCGTTTTGGTCAGGAAGTGCGTCGCGCCCATGCGGGCTTTCATCGTGCCGAACGGATGCTCGACCGTCTCGCGACGCTGGCGCATGGCTTGTGGGTTTGCATCAAGGCGCTGCTGCACGGCCTCGAGCAGATGCTCATGCTCCCAGCGTGTAATTCGCCGCTCTGGCCCTGTCGTGCACTGCGATTTGAGCGAGCAAGTTGAACAGGCTGTGGTCCAGTAGCGCCGCAGCATCTTGCCGTCTTCTTCGTTTGTGTAACGATAGGGCAGCAGCTCCCCGGCTGGACAGCGATAGACGTCCTCCTCCGGCAGATAAGCAAAGTCCTGTTTGCCGAAGCGCCCCTCCGATTTGGCGCCCGAGGTCTGCGGTTTGGGCAGGGTTACCGTGATGCCAGCCTCATGGCACGCGAGGATCTCCGGGCTGCTGAAGTAACCGCGATCGGCCACGGCCTCGAGCGTCTCGGTCTTTAGAACAGCCTTCGCCTGCCTGGCCATGTTAGCCAGTTGCGCCCGATCTGAGCCGCTGTTCGTTACCTCGTGCGTCACAATCAGATGGTGCTCGGTATCGACGGCGACCTGCACGTTGTAGCCGACGACACCGGAACCGCGGCCGCTCGTTGCCATCGAACGGCTGTCGGGATCGGTCAGGGAGATTTGCTTATCGGGCGAAGCAAGCATCTGTCTCTCGTAGACAGCAAGCTTGCCCATTTGCTCCTTGAGCTTCGTCAGCTTCTCGGTGAGCCTTGTTACCTTCGCCGCCAGCGCCTCCGTCGGCTCCTGCCGATCGGCGGTATCAAGTTGGCTCAGATAGCGCGCGACGCTCTCCTCCAGCTGAGCGCGCCGCCGCTCCACCTTCGCCCGCGTGAAGTTCTTGTCCCGATTGTTCACGGCTTTGAACTTGCTGCCATCGATGGCTACACTCGCCGTCGCGAGAAGACCTATTTCACGGCAGAGTTCGACAAAGCGCGCACAGACCTTGCGAAGCGCCAGGCCGTTATCCTTGCGGAAGTCCGCGATCGTCTTGTGATCGGGTGCGAGCCGACCGAGCAGCCACATGACCTCGACGTTGCGTCCGGCCTCTCGTTCCAGCCGCCGGCTCGATTGCACCCGGTTCAGATAACCGTAAATGTAAAGCTTCAGGAGAACCGAGGGATGATACGATGGCCGGCCGGTTGCCGCGGGCTCGACCCCCTCAAAGTTCATCTCGGCCAAATCGAGCGCATCAACAAACACGTCGATCACGCGAACCGGGTTGCTCTCGTCAATGAAATCATCGAGGCATTCGGGCAATAGCGTCCATTGCCCACGATCCGCCTCCTCAACGAAGCGCTTCATCGATTCTCCCCAGAATCACAGCAGAATCATAACAGCAGCACGGCGTTTTCACACAGCCAGGGTCAAACTCAGAAGTCTGAGTGCGCAACTAGGCAGTCCGCTTTACCCTCAAGAACAGACGTCGCCAGCCGGGCCTGTCAGGTCCGCTAAGGGCATAACCGGACATCGACCTCCGCGCAACCAGTGCGCCTCACTGCACGGGGGTGCATTGCAGGTCGGCACCGACGATGAGCGGACCACTGTAGTATTTTCTCAGATCGGTAATGGCTGCGTCGATATTGAACAGGCCGAAATGACTGAGGATGAGCTGTCCGACACCTGCTTCCTGCGCGATGCGACCGACAACTGCGGGCATTGCATGTAGAGGAACGTCAGCACCGGGCGCAACAGCCAGATGCATGATCAGAACGTTCGCTCCTTTCGCGAACTCGACGAATTTGGGATCAGTTCCGTTCTGATCGGAGCTGAAAACGACCGACATGTTCCCGGTTTGCACGCGGTACGCCAAAGTCGGCATGTTTCCGTGCGGTATTCTCTGCGCCATAACGGTCGTTCCCTCGCGCTGAAGAACCAGAGACGGTGCGACTTTCGATGCATCAATCACGCCGACGTCAAGCCGGACGCTTCCAGCGACAACTCGTCCGATATCGGGCCGTACGCCTCCGCCACCATACGACCCGCCCAATGCGGAACCCAGCACGGGAAATGCACCTGTTTTCTCGTCAAAAAGCCGATTGAGGAATGTCGCAAAATCAGGCGCCGCGTCATTGCCTGTCGGACCAAAAATCTTCAGAGGCTCCTTTCGAATCTCGTGGCTTTGCCAAAGAAGCGCTGGCAGGTCGGAAATGTGGTCGGGATGAAGATGGCTTACGCCGACCATCCACAAATCTTCAAGTTTTGCTTGTGACTCGCCAAAGCG
>Ga0081540_1004906_pt1 | contig 10074 bp, 11 predicted proteins | sample TabmetS2T1R1_FD_71024 | JGI IMG/M metagenome (GOLD analysis project Ga0081540, IMG submission 71024) | Tabebuia heterophylla rhizosphere microbial communities from the University of Puerto Rico - S2T1R1 | ecosystem: Host-associated > Plants > Roots > Rhizosphere ... | reverse complement strand
GACCCCGCCGCGAAGCCTTGCGGCGGATGCGGAAATGCCCAAAGCCGACGATCTTCACGTCCTCGCCCTTCTCGAAGCACCGAAAGATGATGTCGAACACCGACTCCACCACTGACGACGACTGCCGCTTCGAGAGCCCGTGGTTGGCCACGGCATTGACCAGATCGTTCTTCGTCACGGTTGGAAGTCACCTCCCCCGGGAGACGCGGTGCGCTGCGCCCACGCGTCCCCGGCGGTCACTGCCCGCCCCGTGCGATGAAGGGCGAGTACCCCTTCTGCTCGAGCTCGCGAAGTGTCGACGTCGCGGAGGTCTTGTCGTCGAACGGGCCCACGCGGACGCGATACAGCATCCCGTCGCCCGTGGCGACAGGCGCGCTGGGCGCCGGAGCCGGGGCGGGAGCCGGCCCACCGGCGGCGCGCCGGACTTGCACCTTGAGTCCGTCGACCGCGAGATCCTTCGAGAGCGCCACCGCGTCGCGCAACGGCAGGCCGGCGGCGTACGGGCCCTGCAGCATGATCGCCGCAGTTGTGGCAACGATCGCCAGAACCCATGCCCCCCACAGAACCCGTCGAAGACGCACTTCAGCTGCGCCTGCGCGCCAGGCCAGAGCGAGCAGCAGCGTGCCTCCGACGACGACGGCAAGGGCCAGGAACCCGAGCGCCCGGTCGACCCCGAACACAACGCCCACTACCCGACTGCCTTGGCCTCGGGCGAGCAGCGATGCCGCTTCGTCGCGAAGCGCGGGCCGGGACCCAGCCGCACCGATCTGGAAAGTGAACGCACCGTGCACCGGATGTGAGTCGGCCGAGACCACCCGCCAGGTAACGACATATCCGCCTGCGGAGAGATGTGACGGGACGTTCTCGGACACCGCCTTGCCATTCCCGGACGGGTGGTACGGACCTCCCTTGTCCACCCGCCGACCGTGGGAGTCGTAGACCATGACCGAGCCCAGCGAAATCCCGACCGGCTCATCGAAGACCATCGCGATAACGCCGGGTGAGGATCCGAGAACCGCGCCATCCGCGGGTGCACTGCGCTCCAGCACGGCGTGGGCACCGGCGGCCTCAGCCAGCCCGGCGAACGCCGCCACAGCGCACACCGAGAAGACCAGCCAGCGTGCCCCGCGCACGATAACGACTCACCTCACCGGAGATCGAATCACCCCGTGGCCGACCCTGAAGAGGCTGACAAGTCCCCGCGGGAAATTGCCGCCACCTCGACGGCTACCCTAAGCCGAGCAAGCGAGCGGACGATCGGCGCCATAGTAGGCATCCCGCTACGACCAGCGGACGCACTACAGCCAGTCCTCCGCACAGCGCATACGAACGGGGAATTGTGTGTACGGTCGCGGGCGGCGTCCGATCCTTCTCATTGCATCCGCGGTGCTACTGACGGGGTGTGCCTCGGCGACACCGTCCGGAAGCCAGAGCGTCCCGGCCACGCCGACGACCGCCGCTTCCGCAGGCTCATCGAGTAGCCAAGGTGGGGGCCCGTCCGAGTCGGCCCGGATGATCTGCGACATCGAGGTTCGAAGCCAGGTGGCCGCGATGCTGAACCTGCCCAACCCGCCCCCCACCACCCCGAGTTGGGCCGATCAGGTGTACACCTGCGTCTATCACCTCACGGCCGGACCTCTCACACTCTCCGTGCAGGAATCAGCCGACCCGGCCTCCGCCCGCGCCTGCTTCGACACGTCTAAGCAACGCCTTTCAGCCGATCGACAACTCTCCGGACTCGGCGAGTTCGCCTACGCCGCTCCAGCCGGATCGGTTGTCGTGCTCAAGGACAACAAGACCCTGCGCGTCGACGTCACCGAGCTACCCAGTCAATTCGGCCAGCCTCCGGTACTCCGCACCGACCTAGGCTCCGAACTCGCCGCCGCCATCATGGGTTGCTGGACCGGCGCATAGTCCACCACGTTCCCAGCTCGCGAGATTGATCGCTCGCCAATTCTCCGTCATCGGACGAACGTAGGCGAGAAGCGACCCAACGAAGGAGTTGGGGATGCCGGATCAGGAACTCGTTGGAGTGCGGGCCATAGACATCGGCAGTGTCGACAACGTCCCGCCGGAGTCGACGATGTGGCGCAGCAACGAGATCCCGCCATCGTGGTCGGGATACTCACCCCAGACGTGGTCACCGGTCAATTGCATGGCGCCGAAACCGATCCGACCCACGGTCAGGTCGCCGCCGACCGTAATCGTCCCCATGCTCGGCCTGGAGCGAATTGACCTCAGCTCGTAAGCCAGAGTCGAGGGCAAGATTGATCAACGAGGAGAAGATTGTCTGACTGCCACGCGCGAATCCTGGACAACGGAAGGGGATCTGCCGATGGACCGGACGGGATGGCCGATTTCATCGGTTGGTGTCGGCGGTGATGTGCTCGAATAGCCCCGCGTGGATACGGGTGCGTACTCCCTTGGCCCACGGCTCATCCAGCTCGTCAATGTCCAGGGCGGCCATGTTGTTGAGAAGCATGCCGAAGGCAAGAAACGATTTCACCGTGACCGGGTCAAGGCCTGCCGTGTCGGCCACTGTGTCCCACATCCGGGCGAGTCGTGTCCGCACTAGATCACGGACCTCGCCATCACCGCAGGCGGCGAAGCCTTGCAGCTGCAGCAAGAGGATGGTGCGGTCCGCGAGCAACTCGTAGTACTGCGCGCCCATCAGCCCCAGCGCACGAAGGCCTCGTGCGTCCTTCGCGGCCTGCATCATGCCATCGCTGAAGCGATCGAAGGCTGAGCCGACCAGCTCCAGGAACAGCGCCTTCTTGGTCCCGAACATCCGGAACACGTAGGCCTGCGTGATGCCGGCCTCGTGCGCGATCGCCTCGATCGACGCACCGTGAAGTCCGTGATTCGCGAACTCTCCCGCGGCAATCCCCAGCACCTGGGATCGTCGTTCGGATCCGCTCATACGCGCAGCCACAATGATCAGATTAGTCCTTACTAACCACTAACTTATATCGTGGTCTCGTGAGCGATGACACCTGGGCCGGCCTGGCTGACCAATTCGCAGATGAGGCTTACGCGTCGGTGAAGGGGTATGTACGCACGTACGTGTTGCACCGGCAGCTGCTGGAGCATTTACCAGCGCCTCCAGCGTCTGTTCTCGATGTCGGCGGCGGTGCGGGCCATCAATCGTTTCCGCTGGCGCAGGCCGGCTACGACGTGACGTTGCTTGATCCGTCGCCGGCGATGCTCGAGAAAGCTCAACAGCGATTGCAGCGGCTGCCGGCTGAGGCCCAACGACGCGTGACGCTCGTGCAGGCCGACGGTGAGCACGCCGACGAGGCGGTGAACGGTCGACGCTTCGCCGCTGTGTTGTGTCACGGCGTGCTCGGGTACCTCGATCAGCCTGAGCCGGTGGTCAACCAGCTGTGCCAGTGCGCTGCTGCTGGCGGCGTTGTCTCGATCATGGCAGGCAACGCCAAGGCGGCGGCGGTGCGCCCGGCGTTGGAACGGCGGTGGGACGACGCCTTGGCGTCATTTGACGCCAGGAGCGAGATTGGGGTCTTGGGCGTGCCAACCCGAGCCGACACGGTGGAGGAGCTCGGCGAGCTCATTCGGCGCCGCGGGGTGGAACAACTGCGCTGGTATGGGGTGTGGCTATTCGTCGACTGGCTCGATTTCAGTGGAGTCAAGTTAGACCCAAGCGATTCACGGCAGCTGGCGGCAGCGGCCGCGGTCGAACTCGAAGCCAGCCGGCGAGATCCCTACCGTCAACTCAGTCGCATCTTTCATCTCGTGGGACGCAGGGTCAAAGCTAACGGGACAACAGACGCCAAGCGCTGAAATCAGCCCCGCCGCCATCCGGTTGTGCGGTCTGGCTCAGGTACCACGGGAGTTTCAGGTGTCGCAACCCGCTCGGATGGGTAGACCATCAGCATGGTTAGAAGTAATCCACTCAAGGGCAAGAAGATTGCGTTCGTCGTTGCGAACGAGGGCATCGAACAGGTCGAGTTGACTGGACCGTGGCAGGCTGTGGAAGAGGCGGGCGGGACACCGGTGCTGATCGCCCCGGAATCGGGCTCCGCCCAGGCGTTCAACCATCTCGATAAAGCCGACAAGTTTCCGGTTGACATGACAACCGATTCGGCTGACCCCACTCAATTCGCCGGCGTCGTCCTTCCGGGCGGGGTCGCCAATCCGGACGCACTGCGGACGGATAGCGCAGCCGTCAAGTTCGTCACCGACGCTGCCGCAGCCGGAACCCCGATCGCGGCAATCTGTCACGGCCCATGGACCTTGATCGAAGCCGGTCTCGTCGCGGGCAAAACACTGACGAGCTGGCCGAGTCTGAAGACCGATATCCGGAACGCCGGCGGACATTGGCAGGACGAGCAGGTCGTTACAAGTAGAGAGCGCGGCTGGACGTTGATTACCAGCCGCAAACCGGCCGACCTCGGGGCGTTCAACGCCGCACTCGTCGAAGCCTTCGCCGAGTAGAGCGAAAGTTCTCAGACCCGGCACCGCTACAGAAGCTCAACCACGCCGACGGTGTCGAAACGCTTGGCGACGCGCTGATCTCCTAGGACTTCGATCACCAACCGGGTATCGATGTCGTGGGCGCCAGCATCCCCGAATCGTCGGTGCCGGATGTTCACCAGACGACCCACGACGAATGTGTCGTCGTCGTGGTCGATCCGTACGGTCCTACTGAGGTTGTCTGCGGTGAGCTCGGCGGCACGGATCTGCATGCGGTTTGTCCCTTTCTAAATCGCAAGGATGCGTCCATGTGATCGAAACACGCGGTTGTTTGACCTTGTCCGGCGAGGTCACGGGGACCATGCTTGTCTCCGGCAAGCAACGGGTACAGCGAGGGGAGAGGCAGTGGATTTCTCAGCACCGCTCGACGATCTGCAAAAGCGCGCCGCGGAGGCGAAGGCATCGGTGCAGGCCGCGCTCACAGAGTCGCGCGACAAGCTCCGGCAGCGCATCGACCAAGCTCAGGTTGACGTGGACCTGGCAATGAAAGACGCAAAGCAGCAAGCCACTGAAACGGCTGACCGCGCTCGAAGCAAGTGGGCCCAGATGAAGGCCGATGCGTCAGCCAAGATGGACGACGTCAAGGCAAAGATCGACAAGCGAACGGATCAGATCGACGCCACGCGGGCCATGCAGGACGCGGCCGATGCCGAAGCGGAGGCGATGGACGCCCTCGACTACGCCAGTTGGGCCATCGAGAACGCACGATTGGAAACGCTCGACGCCATCGATGCCCGCGCGTACGCCGAGCAGCGGGCCAAGCAGGCTGGCCTGTAGCGGCAAGCATCGGGGGGACAGGCTCATCACACAAAGTTCGGGAATCGTTCAACGTCCGATAATTGTGGATGCGTGTCATCCTGCGTCACACTCCCGAGGCGGCCCTCGGGGAGGTGGGCCGGGCCGACCCGGGGCCGACCAGTGAGCTTCGGCGTCACGGGCAGACCGAACGCCGTCACTGTTGTCTGTTTCTGATCACGTAGCGGGACGCGAGGTCTCGTCCCGCGGGAAACGTCGTCGAGACTACGAGTCGTCCATTCGCGAGTAGGCAGAATGCGGTCGAGCTCACTGTTACGGTGACGGTCCAGCATTTGGCAATCGAGTCGCGGGGCACCGAGTTGGCCTGCCTAAGGAGCCACCATGTCGGTCCTTCCGGATCTCGCCGCGGCCCTTACCTCTGGGACGGTCGAGGTCATCGATCTCACTGCGCCGTTGTCGAGCAGCACGCCTACCCTTAAGCTTCCGCCGCAGTTCGGCCAGACGGCGACGTTCGAGTTCGAGCAGATCAGCAATTACGACGATCGGGGTCCGGCATGGTATTGGAACAACTTCCGTACCGGCGAGCACACCGGCACACATTTCGACGCTCCGTGCCACTGGATTACCGGTAAGGGCGGCGAGGACGTCGCGTCCGTTTCGCCGCGGCGACTCGTCGGGCCGGCCGCAGTCCTGGACTTCTCGGCGCAGGCCGCGGAGAACCCCGACTTCCTGCTCGAGGTGGACCACATCCGCGGCTGGGAGCGCGAGCACGGCCCGTTGCCGGAAGGCGGCTGGCTGCTGTACCGCACCGGATGGGACGCCCGGTCGCACCTGCGGGACGCATTCCTCAACGCCGACGAGAACGGTCCGCACACCCCAGGCGTCTCGATTGACTGCGCGCGGTGGCTGGCCGACGAGTCGCCAGTCGTCGGACTCGGCGTCGAGACCGTGGGCACCGACGCCGGCGCCGCGGCCGGGTTCGATCCGAGCTTCCCCTGCCATACGTACATGCACGGTGCTGGCAAGTACGGGCTGACCCAGCTGCAAAATCTCGCGTTGCTGCCACCGACCGGCGCAATCCTCATCGCGTCTCCGCTGAAGATCGTCGGCGGCTCAGGCAGCCCGGCCCGCGTGGTGGCACTGGTCGAACGTTGATGACCGCGGCGAGGGCGGTCGGGATCACGCTGGCCAGACTGGGGATTCGCTGCGTCTTCGGTGTGGTGGGCTCGGGTAACTTCCACGTGACGAATGCCCTGGTCGCAGGCGGCGCTCGTTTCGTCGCCGCCCGGCACGAAGGCGGGGCAGCGACAATGGCTGACGCCTACTCGCGGATGAGCGGCACGGTAGCCGCGGTCACCGTGCACCAGGGTTGCGGCCTCACCAACGCGATGACCGGCATCGCGGAAGCCGCGAAGAGCCGCACACCGTTGCTCGTGCTTGCCGCCGAGGTCACCGAAAAGCGCTCGAACTTCTATGTCGACCAGGATCGTTTGGCCGATTCGGTCGGCGCGATCACCATGCGCGTCGAGGCTGCTCAACACGCCGTCGCCACTGCCGCCCGGGCATATCGCCTCGCGCGGGACGACCGGCGCACCGTCGTGCTGAACCTGCCGCTCGCCGTCCAGGCCGCGCAGACCGCCGAGCCGACGACGATGGTGTCAGAACTGCCGCGCCCACCCCAGACGGAACCCGACGCCGCCGGACTCGCCCAGCTCGTCGACGCGCTGACCCATGCGAAGCGCCCAATATTCGTCGCGGGCCGCGGCTCGCGCGTCCCCGGAGCGCGCGAGGCGCTTCTCGAACTCGGCGAGGTGTGCGGGGCACTGCTCGCCACGAGTGCCGTCGCGAAGGGGCTATTCCACGACAGCCCCTGGTCACTCGACGTCTCGGGCGGGTTCGCTTCGCCGCTGGCTGCGCAGCTGATCCGCGACGCCGACCTGATCGTCGGCTGGGGCTGCGCGCTGAACATGTGGACGACCAGGCACGGCCACCTCATCGGGCCGCAGGCGACCGTTGTGCAAGTCGACCTGGATCCAGACGCGCTCGGCGCGCATCGTCCGATTCAATTCGGGGTGATCGGCGGGGTCACACCTACCGCACAGGCCGCAACCGCGGCAATAGCCGAGGTACAGGTCGGTTACCGGAGCGAGTGGATTCGCAAAGAAATTCAGCAGCGGATTCGATGGCGCGACGTCGATTACTACGACACGTCGACCGCTGATCGCATCGATCCACGTACGTTGACCATCGCGCTCGACGACATGGTGCCCGGCGAGCGAGTGATCGGTGTCGACTCAGGCAACTTTATGGGCTACCCGAGCATGTTCCTGTCTGTGCCAGATGAATACGGCTTCTGCTTCACCCAGGCGTTCCAGTCGATCGGGCTTGGCCTGGCGACGGCGATCGGCGCGGCACTGGCCCAGCCGGACCGTTTGCCGATAGCCGCGCTCGGCGACGGCGGCGCGCTGATGAGCGTCGCCGAGCTGGACACAGTCCGGCGCCTCGGCCTGCCGATGATCGTGATCGTCTACAACGACGACGCCTACGGTGCCGAAGTCCATCATTTCGGTCCGGACGGGGTCGACCTGTCGACGGTGCGTTTCCCGCCCACCGATATCGCCGCGATCGCGCGCGGCTTCGGTTTCGATGCCGTAAGCGTCACCCGCCCCGGCGATCTCGCTGCCGTCAAGACGTGGCTCGATGGTGCGCGAGAGCATCCCTTGCTCATCGACGCAAAGGTCACCGCTGACCGTGCATCGTGGTGGCTGGAGGAAGCCTTCCGCGGTCACTGACCGGCGGGTAGCGCTACTCGATCGTGATCTTGGTCTTGTCGTCATGGGGGCGACAGTAAGTCCAAGATCATCAGCGGTTAAACTCGATTCGAGTCATCCTCCCGGAACGGTGATCGACTCGTGCCGCTCGTTCCAAATTCGGCCGAAGACAGCGCCGAGATGGATACATACGCCAAACCCGATCAGGTACGACAGCAACGCTGTGACGACGCCGACGGGACCATAATTCTCATTGCCAGAGACGATCGATGACGAAAGCACGAGTGCGGAAAAGATGTTTAGCCCGGTCAGACAGAGTCCGGTGGCAATACCGCCTGGGAGCGCGGCCCGCCATGCGATCTTGCCCAGCAACAGGAGATATGGAGAGAAGGTCCAGAAGACAACGGCACAGCCGAATTCGGTGACGAAGATCAGGACGTGCGCTCCGAGCGAGCCGACCTGACGGCCGATTAGCACCTGAACGGCGAGATAACCGAGGAACCCGGCGAGCCAGAAAGCCTGAGCGGCAAGTTGCTTCGCGGCACCATGCGAAGGCGGTTCGTCATACACCTTGCGGTACCAGCCTTGCAGGGTGGCCGAGATTCCGAAGGCCCCGAATACCAGCCAGGCAACGCCGAACACACCGAGGGCGGTCACAGCCGTTTGCCCCGACGAGATGAGCCCGTCGACCGCAGCGGCCGCCTGATGGTTCAAACCCATTCGGATGATGAGGCTCCGCCTGACGTCCCGTCCGGCGGCCGCGGAAAGAACGATCAGAAACGGCAAGAAGCACATCAGGGTGAGCGCGGCAAGCATAAGAGAGCTATTAATGAAATCGACTGCACTGAGTCGGGTCCAGAACGTTCCCGCGGGGCTGGCTTTCACCCGCGCCGCGGTCGCTGTGGCCTTGTGGTGCAGTGTGCTTGCTGATGATTCCCGCGGCGGCTCTGCATGCTCCGGCACGTTCGAATCCTCCGCGTCATTAGGAGTGCGTAGCCAGCCCCCGGTTGGCTACGCACTCCTGTTGGGCTAGTGGGTCGGGGTGCTGCCGGCGAGGGCTGCTTCTTCCTGTTGGTTGACGCGGGCGAGATGAGCCGTTCCTTCGATGTCGAGGTTGGGCATGATGCGGTCGAGCCATCTGGGAATCCACCAGGCGTGGCGGCCGAGGAGGGACATGACGGCAGGGACGAGGATCATGCGGATGATGCTGGCGTCGATGAGAACGGCAGCGGCCATGCCGATCGCGAGCATTTTTACCGTGGGGTCGGGGTCGAGGACGAAGCTGGTGAATACGACGATCATGATGGCGGCCGCGGTGGTGATGACGCGGGCCGTGCTGCCGATGCCGATGGCGACGCTGCGGTGGGCGTCTCCTGTCTTGGTCCAAGCCTCGTGTACCCGTGAGATGAGGAACACCTCATAGTCCATCGAGAGCCCGAAGACGATGGCAAACATGAGCATCGGCACGAACGCCGGGATGGGGAGTTTTTCGTGGATGTCGATCAGGGAGGAGCCCCAGCCCCATTGGAAGATCGCGACGACGACGCCGTAGGCGGCGGCGACGGAGAGCAGGTTCAGTATCGCGGCCTTCGTGGCGATGACGACGGAGCGGAAGGCGATGGTGAGCAGGATGAAGGCGAGTAGGACCACGGTTAGGATGAGCCAGGGCATGCGTTTGGCGATCTTCGCGGTGAAGTCGATATAGCCGGCGGTGGTGCCGACGACATAGGTCTTAGCGGGAACGGTGGGCAGCACAGAGTTGCGCAGGTGGTTCGCGAGTTGGGTGGTGGCGGCGTCTTGCGGTGAGGTGGTGGGGACGACGTTGATCACCGCCGTAGTGTTGGCGCTGTTCACCGACGGTGCCGCGACGGCGGCCACGCCCGGGGTCTTGCTTAGGCTGCTTTGCGTGTTCGCCAGCAGCGTTTGGTTGGCCTGCGGGCTGTTGCCGGAGGGCAATTGGACGACGACGGTAAGCGGGCCGTTGGCGCCGGGCCCGAAGTTGGTGGCGATGAGGTCGTAGGCGCGGCGAATGCTTTCGGACGTCGGGTTGGTGCCC
>Ga0081540_1004905_pt1 | contig 10075 bp, 7 predicted proteins | sample TabmetS2T1R1_FD_71024 | JGI IMG/M metagenome (GOLD analysis project Ga0081540, IMG submission 71024) | Tabebuia heterophylla rhizosphere microbial communities from the University of Puerto Rico - S2T1R1 | ecosystem: Host-associated > Plants > Roots > Rhizosphere ... | reverse complement strand
CCGGGCTGAAGATCGCGGGCGGCGGGATTTTGGGGGCGTGCTTGTCTTCGTCTTCGGACTCGTCTTTCGGCGTCGCGACAAAGCCGGGCAACGCGGTCGGATCGCTGATGGCGCCGAACACGGTAAGACTTGGATCAAGGCGGCCGAAATCGATGCCGGCGGATACGACGGTGTTGATGTCTTCGCCTTCGGGATCGGTCCGCCCGGGGTTGAACACCAGGAAGAAGATCGCATCCTTGGCCTGCTTCATCAGCGAGAACACGAATTCCAGGTCGGGCGGAACGGTGCGCGTCTTCGGCGTTCCAGTCTTCGGCGTATTGGGCGAATACCAGAGATCGACTTTGGTCTTTCCCTTATCGATCGTCATCGAGTTTGGCGTCGCGTCGGCCAGGCGCAGCGCCGGGCCCTGCTCGCAGCTGAGCTGGGCGCTGAGCGGATCTGGCACCGGCAATTTATCGGCATGCAGCCTGTTCCAGTAATCGAAATAGGCTTTTGCGACGGTTTCCGATTCCACAATGATCGTATTGTTGGACTGGGCGCACAGGCCGGTCTTGGTCCAGTTGGTCGAGCCCGACCACACGACGGTCGGCGTGCCATGCCGGTCGAGCAGGACCGCGAACTTGTTATGTCCGATGTGCGCTGAATTGTTGAACATCCGGTTCTGCAGCCGGTTGCCCATCAGCTTCGACAGCTTGGCCCGCGCGGGGGCATTGGTGGTGTCCCAGATGGTGACGTTCTTGGGTTTTGCAGCGCCGCCGTTCGTCGTCTTCTTCGCCGCTTTCTTGGCAGTCTTCTTGACGGTTTTCTTGACGGTCTTCTTGGCGGCCTTTTTCGCCGGGCTGGCTTTCTTCGCCGACGTTTTGGCCTTTGCGGCGCTGGATGTCTTTTTCTTCGCTTTCTTGACCACCTTCGATTTCTTCACCATGACTTTCGCCGCGGCGGCCATGCTGGCCGGCTTCGCTTTCGCGGCCGGAACCGTGTTGCTGCCGGCGGTCGAGAGAATGAGATTGAGGCGTGCCTGGTTCTGCACCAGGAGGTCGACCAGTTCGGTATCCTCCAGTTCGTACAGCGCCAGATGCAGCGTCCCGTCGACCTGTTCCGCGCGCGCGAACATCGATTTGAGCGCCGGCAACACGTCACCGGCGAGGAACGTGCGGATCGGATCGCCGGGCTTTTTGATATGGGCGTCGATCTGCGGCTTGGTCGGCGCCTTGCCGTCGGCCGTCTCGAGTTGCTTGCGCAGGTTCTGCGTCGACAGGATGCCGTTGTTGAAGAAGGCCGAAACGTCGCCGAAATTGTCCGTCACGCTGAATTCATTGGTTTCGCCGGCTTCGCCGCAGGCAAACATCGGAATCGGCGTGCCCTTGTATTTGCCGGGCTGCGCGGTCGGCGAGGGCGGCACCGCCACCCGCCCCGGCGCCGCCGGGCCGACCGGGACAATCTCGTATTTGGCGCGGAACGGCGCGCGCACCGCAAGCGTGTTGCGGCTGCGCCGCAAGGTGAGATCGCGCCAGGAGAATTTCTGGATCGGCCAGACGCTGGTGTCCTGTTCTTCCCAGTCGGGATTGGACTGGGTGTCGAATGCGACCCATGCCGGCAACAGCCGGCGTTCGCCGGTGTCCAGATTGATGCGGGTGATCATGAAGCCGAGGCAGTCCTTGATCTTGCCGTCGGTCTTCCAGGCGAGATAGGCAACTTCATTGTTACAAAAAGCACGGGCTTCAATGACTTTGGCCATGGCAACCTCCCGATCGAATTCAGTGGCTGCGCCGGCCCTGCCGTCTCGGACGACCCACAGGAGCAGCGCGCCGCAAGCATATGTATTTGCGTTCAATCAGAATTTGTGTGAGCTAATTTACACACTCGTATGACGGGAGGCGCTTTGGTCCACCAATTCAGTGGACAGCGGTAGCGCCGTCCGGGTTCTAGAGCGTTTTCGAGCGAAGTGGATACCGGTTCGCGTAAAGAAAACGCGTCAAAACAAAATGCTAGAGCCAGTTCTGATTCAATCAGAACCGACAAGGCTCTAGCGCCCCCGCAGCCGCTCCAGCACGTCCGAGGAGGCGAAGCCGTCCGCGGGCGCCCCGATCGAGGCCTGGAAGCCGCGCAGCGCCTCGCGGGTCTGGCCGCCGAACTGGCCGTCCGGCGTACCCTTGTAGAAGCCGCGCTGGGCCAGCAGCTGCTGCAGCTCCAGCCGCTCGCTCCGCGACAGCACCCGCTCCTGCCGCGGCCACGGCTGTACGAACGGCGCTCCGCCGCGCAGGCGGTCGGCGAAATGTCCGATCGCCAGCGCATAGGCCTCCGCCGGATTGTACTTCAAGATCACCCGGAAATTCTGCAGCATCAGGAAGCCCGGCCCTTGCGCGCCGGCCGGCGCCAGCAGGTAGGCCTTTTCGGTGGTGTCCGGGAACGGTTTACCATCGGCCCGCGCGAGGCCCTGCTGCTGCCATTGCGCGATTGTCGTCGCCTTGGCCTTGTCCGCCAGCATGAAGTTGAAACCTTGCGGCAGCACGACCTCGTAACCCCAGCTCCGCCCGGTCTGCCAGCCGTCCTTCTTGAGGTTGTTGGCGGTGGAGGCGATCAGGTCGGCAGGATTGTCGACGACGTCGCGGCGGCCGTCGCCGTCGCCATCGACCGCATAGCGCTTGAAGGCCGTCGGCATGAACTGTGTCGGCCCGAACGCGCCTGCCCAGGAGCCGCGCATCTGTTCGGGACGCAGGTCGCCGCGGTTGAGGATTTCCAGCGCCGTCAGAAACTCGTCCTTGAAATAAGCCTGGCGGCGGCCGACGCAGGCCAGCGTCGCGGTCGATTGCACCACGTTGCGGTCACCCATCTGCGTCGAATAATTGGATTCGATGCCCCAGATCGACGCGATGATGTAGCGGTCGACGCCATAGGCCTTCTCCACGGCGTCGAACTGCGTCTTGTATTGGGCGAGGATCTCGCGGCCTTTGGCGAGGCGGTTGTCGTTCACGAGAATGTCAAGATAGTCCCAGATCGCCTTGGTGAATTCGGGCTGCGAATCCATCAGGTCCATGATCCGCAAATCTGGCTCGAGGCCCGCCGTAAAGCGCTCGAAATTTTGCTGGCTGATGTTGCGGCGTGCGGCATCAGGCCACATCGAGGCGACGCAATTCTGGAAGCTTGCGGCGGCCTCACGGATCGCAGATGCCGTCATCAGCGGATGGCCGGAGGCGCCGTCCTCGCCGCTCCAGGGCGGCGGACCGCCATCCGGGCCGGCCGTGCCCCGCGGCGCCTGGCCGGATTTGGGCCCGGAGAAGATGTTGTCCAGAAAGTTCGAAAGCCCGTTGCTGCCCGGCGATTGGGCATGGGAGGGGCTGACAAAAACCGCCGGACTGGAACACACCAGCGCCGCCACGATTATCATCGCGCCGGTTCGATTGGTCATCGCTCGTTCAGCCAAGCCCATGCAGTGTCCGTCCGTATTACCCCGGTTGAGAAGGCCCCCTCGCGGTTTCCAACAACTTAACAGAGGCAGAATTTCGTTGTCGCGCTCGGCTCATGCAAGGGGGAGGCGAAAAGGCGCAGGCCAGACAACCGGCACCACACATCCGCCTTTGTTCGGGGATGCAAACCGTCCGGCAACGTGCCATCAACGAGCTTTCCTGTTCCCGAAACTCCTCATTTCCAAGGCTCCCGATATCCCATGAAAATCCGCAAAGCCGTTTTCCCGGTCGCCGGTCTCGGCACCCGCGTCCTGCCCGCCACCAAGGCGATGCCGAAGGAAATGCTGACGATCGTCGACAAGCCGTTGATCCAGTATGTGGTGGATGAGGCCAAGGAGGCCGGCATCGAGCATTTCGTCTTCGTCACCGGACGCAACAAGGGCGTGATCGAAGATCACTTCGACCGGATGTTCGAGCTCGATACCACGCTGGCCGCGCGCGGCAAGAAGGCCGAGCAGGACGTTCTGGCGCGCGATCAGCCCGAGGCTGGCGCCATGAGTTTCACCCGCCAGCAGGCGCCGCTTGGCCTCGGCCACGCGGTCTGGTGCGCGCGCGACATCGTCGGCGACGAGCCGTTCGCGGTGGTGCTGCCGGACGAACTGGTGCTGAACACGCCCGGCTGCCTGAAGCAGATGGTTGAGGTGGCCGAGAAACTCGGCGGAAAATCCAACCTGCTCGCGGTCGAGGCGGTGCCCGACCATCTCACCCACCAATACGGCATCTGCGGCGTCGGCAAGCGCCACGCCGGCAACATGTTCGAGGTCGACGGCATGGTCGAGAAGCCGCCGAAGGGCACGGCGCCGTCGAACCTGTCGATCACCGGGCGCTACATCCTGCAGCCGGAAATCTTCGACATCCTCGCGACGCAGGAGCGCGGCGCAGGCGGCGAGATCCAGCTCACCGATGCGATGATGGGGCTTGCGAGGACGCAAAGCTTCTATGGCGTCGAGTTCGTGGGCGAGCGGCACGATTGCGGCTCCAAGTCCGGCTTTCTGCGCGCCAACATCGCCTACGGCATGGCCCGCGACGATTTGCGCGAGGGTTTGCGCGCCGAGATGAAGAGGTACCTGGAGAAATGACGAGAGCAGCGCGGCGCGCTGCTCTCGTCATTCCGGGGTGCGCGTAGCGCGAACCCGGAATCTCGAGCCGCATAGACTCTTTTCCAACAACCTCGGGATTCCGGGTTCGGCTGCGATGCAGCCGCCCCGGAATGACGTCTTGTGGGGCCTAAGCCACCCGCGCGAGCCGCGAACTGGTCGCGAGCACGGACTGGTTCCGGCCGTTGGCCTTGGCGGCGTAGAGCGCCTTGTCGGCCGCTTCAATCAGGTCGGGCCAGTCCAAAGGCGCATTGGGCGTCATGCTGGCCACGCCGACGCTGATGGTCGTGACATCATCTTCCGCCCATTGCCCGACCTTCATCCGGATGATCTCGGCCACGGCGAAGGCTTCCACCGCCGACAGTCCGGGCAACAGCACCGCGAATTCCTCGCCGCCATACCGCGCCGGGCAATCGCCCGCGCGCCGCACCGTGTCCGAAATGCAGATGGCGATGCCGACCAGCACCTGGTCGCCCGCCTGATGTCCAAACGTGTCGTTGTAGGCCTTGAAGTGATCGGCATCGATCATCAGCACCGCGACCGGCGTCTGGCTGCGTGCCGCGCGCCGCCATTCCGCGTCGATCTCGATATCGAACTTGCGCCGGTTCTTCAGCCCGGTGAGCGCGTCGGTCGTCGCCAGTTCTTCCAGCTTCTCCTCGGCCTCGGCGCGGCGGCCGATTTCGCGCGCGAGGAATAATGAGGTACCGACCACGAACAGGCTCAGCATCACCATGATCGCGCCGATCCGGATCACCTCCCTGTGCCAAAGCTTCAGGACCGTCGCGAGCGGCTTTCCGACCACGACAAAGAACAAGTTCGTGCTGCCGCTTCGAACGTAAAGCCGCGGCGTCGGGTCCACTGGTCCGACGCCGGCATAGGTCGTGCCTTCTCTCAGGTTGTCAGCGCTCCAGCTCTTTTGTTCCGCCAGACTCTTTCCGATCACGTCCAGATCGAACGGCGTGCGCATGATGATCGTCCGGTCGCGGCGCAGCACGGTGATGGTGTCGCCGGGGTCCAGCGTCAGCCTGCTGAACAGGCCATGGAAATAGCTGAAGCGGATCGAGCCGACGACGACGCCGAGAAAGCTGCCGTCATGGTCGGTGATGCGACGGCTGAGCACGATCGAAAAGGCGCCGCGATGCAGCATCGGACGGCTCATGTAGAGGCCCACATCGGGCGTGTCGCGATGAACCGTGAAATATTCCTCTTTGCTGCTATCCTCCGGCACGGGGTCGAGGCTCGCCGCATCGATGGTCAGCTTGCCCTGCCCGTCGAACACCTGGATCACGCCGAGATGCTTGGCGGTGGCGGCATGGTCGAACAGGATCAGGTGCCGGATCTCGTTGCTGACATTCTTGATCTCCGGCATCACCAGGTTGCTGGCAACGGCACGCAGCGACAGGTCGTAGAGTTCGATATTGCGGCTGATGTCGGCGTCGATGCCCGAGGCGAGGTTAGTCAGCGTCTGGCGCGCGAGTTCCTCTTCGCCGCGGCGCATGTCGAGCATGACGCTGCTGCAAATCGCGGAAAAGCCGATCACGGTCGCTATCGACGATGCGATCAGAAGCTTGGCCGACAACCGCAATGGCCTGCGGCCGGTGCTTGTTCTGAAGAGGCCCTTCCTTGCCACGTCGTTGCGCCGCCCGAATAACATCCTCCGCTCCCCGATCTGCCGGTATGCGCCGGATCGGTTGTTGCGGCCTTAAGCGGCGACAGCGATATGATACTGAGTTAATGCCCGGTTGCCGGGGGCGACGGTTTTAGGCAAACCAGCATCGAGGACACACGTGAACGTTTACGACCCCTTGCGGGACTATCTCAGGAAGCAGACGCTGACTGAATTCGTGCTGAGCTTCGAGCAGATCGAGGAGATCATCGACGCGGCGCTGCCGCGCGCCGCGCAACGCGCATCCTGGTGGGAGACGTTGCGCAGCCCGCAGGAGAAGATGCCGCAGCGCGAAGCCTGCCTGGAGGCCGGCTACATCGCCACACGGCAGGCGGACGGGAAAAGCGTGAAGTTCAAGAAGATGCCCGTGAGACGGTGAGTGCGCGCAAGGCTACTCCGCTGTCATCCCCCGCGAAGTGTTTAGCCCGGACAGATCACTGACGGGTGTTCGGAGACATAGCTGACACATCAACATTGGCTGGATTGGTCCGATTCGGGAGGCCGTCCATGCCTTGGAGCGAGGTGTCAGTGGTGGATCAACGGCGCGAGATGATACGACTTGCCTTGCAGGAAGGAGCGAACCGGCGGGAGGTGTTCCGACGGTTCGGGATCAGCCCTGATGTCGGCTACAAGTGGCTGGCGCGCTGGCAAGCTGGCGATCGAGAGCTGGCCGATCGCTCCCGCCGGCCGCATACCATGCCCAAGCGCAGTGCTGCTTCGATCGAGGCGCCAGTTCTGGCTGTTCGTGACAAGCATCCGGCGTGGGGTGCGCGCAAGATCGCCCATTGCCTGAAGCGGAAGGGAGAGACGGTGCCTGTGCCGTCCACCGTTCATCAGATCCTGTGTCGCAATGGCCGGATCAAACCGAGCGAGAATGCGCCGCCAAACCCAGGCCATCGCTTCGAGAAGGAAGCTCCCAATCTGTTGTGGCAGATGGACTTCAAGGGCCACATGCCGCTCGCCAACGGCACGGAATGCCATCCCTTGACGGTCGTCGACGATCACTCGCGCTATGTGCTGTGTCTGAAGGCTTGCGCCAACGAGCAGCGTCTCACCGTGCAGGAGCATCTGACGGCCTCCTTCCGTCGCTATGGCCTGCCAGAGGCCTTCTACACCGACAACGGCTCGCCTTGGGGCGACACGTCCGGTGTCCGCTGGACCGGACTGAAGGTATGGCTGCTCAAGCTTGGCGTCAGGGTGGTGCATGCCAGGCCGCGTCACCCGCAGGCCCGTGGCAAGAACGAGCGCTTCCATCGCACGCTTAAGGCGGAGGTGTTTGCCATGCGCCACTTCCGTACCCTGCCGGAAGTTCAATTGGCCCTCGATGCCTGGCGAATGGTCTACAACCTGGAACGCCCTCACGAGGGCCTCGACATGGGGGTTCCCGCCGATCGCTTCCGGCCCAGCTCGCGCACCATGCCGACCCGACTTCCGGAAGTCCAATACGACAGCGGCGAGATCGTTCGCACGGTCTCCTCGACGCGAAGCTACATCTCCTTCAAGGGGCGGATGTGGCGGGTCCCGCAGGCCTTCGTTGGCGAGCGCCTCGCCGTCAGGCCGCTGGACCGTGATGGCTGTTATGGAATCTTCTTTGCCAGCTGGCAGGTCGCTGCGATCGACTTGACCAATGGCCAACGTGTCAGTGATGTGTCCGAACAGGTGTCAGCTATGTCCCCGGACTAAACACTTGACCCGGCAATCCATCCCAAAATGAATCCATTTTGCGAAGCTTGAAGCTTGATGGATACGCGGGTCAAGCCCGCGTATGACGAGCGAGTATGCGGGCGCGCCTTTGCGCCAATGCTACTCCGCCGCTTCCTGCGCCACCGTCGGCGCGGTGCCCGCCACCGTCGCGCGACGCATGTCGCGGGGCTGCGACTGGTCGTAGCGGCGCACCCGGTGCATGGTCTGGCGGTTGTCCCACATTACGAGATCATGCAGCGTCCATTTGTGGACGTAGACGAACTCCGGCTGCGTCGCGTGCTCGGTGAGATCGCGCAACAAGAGCCGGCCCTCGGGCATGCTCATGCCCCTGATCGCGCCGGCATGCGATGACAGATACAGCGATTTTCGGCCATGCACCGGATGCGTGCGCACCAGCCGCTGCAGCACCGGCTTGAACAGCTGCTTCTCTTCGTCGGTATAGTCGAGGAAGCCGAGCGATCCCCGCGAATACATCAGCGAGTGCTCGCAGACGAGGTCGTCGAGCTCCGCCTTGGTCTCGTCGTCAAGCGCGTCATAGGCCGCGCGCATGTCGGCGAATTCGGTGTTGCCGCCCTTCGGGTTCACCACCCGCGCCGACAGCAGCGAGAACTTCGCCGGGATCGGCCGGAACGAACTGTCGGAATGCCACAGGCAGTTGCCGAGGTTGAACAGATGATTGCGGTTGTCGCGCGCCAGCGGCTTGCCGTCCTTGCCGAGATTGGAGACGTCGTTCAGCCCCGTCGTCAGGCGGCGATCCTCCTTCTTCGTCACATTGCCGCCGCGCGCCTTTTCGCGCTCGCCGAAATTCAGCGCGAACGCCAGTTGCTGGTCGTCGGTGATGTCCTGGTCGTGAAAGATCAGCACGGCATATTTGTCCATGCCGGCCTCGACCTCGATCGCCTCGTCGCGCGTCAGCGGCTTGCGCAGATCGAGGCCCGAAACCTCGCCGACGAAATGCTTGTGAAGCTGGCGGATCGCGATGGCCATGACGTTCTCCCGAGCCGGGCCGTTGCCGCCCGCTTTTCAGGAAAAAGCTACTCCAGCGCCTCGCCAAGTCAACGCCGCGCGGTGCGTGCCGCGCACACATCTGTCATGCTCACGCATTCCGCGCCATCAGTCCGCCGTCGACGGGAATGACCGCGCCGGTCAGGAACGAGGCGGCGGGCAGGCACAGGCTCAGCGTCATATGCGCGACCTCCTCGGGATCGCCATAGCGGCCGAGCGCGGTGCGGCGCCTGGCATAGATCTGCTTGTGCTCCTCGGGAATGCGGTCGGTGATCGCGGTGCGGATCGGGCCCGGGCAGATGCAGTTCACGGTGATGCCCTCGCGGCCGAGCTCGACCGCGAGCGAGCGCGTCAGCCCGGTGACGCCGGCCTTGGCCGCGGAATAGGGGCTGTGCAGCGCGGTGGCGCCGAGCGCCTCGGTGGATGCGATGTTGACGATGCGCGGGCAGGCCGATTTGCGCAGATAGGGCAAAGCGGCGCGGATGATGCGCTGATGCGCGGTCAGCATCACGGCCAGTGCCCGCGCAAACGCCTCATCATAGGCGGCATCGTCGATCGCAACGCGAACCGAGATGCCGGCGTTGTTGACGATGATGTCGAGCCCGCCGAAATGCCCGGCGGCATCGTCGATGACGGCCGCGATTGCCTCGCGGTCGGCGACGTCGAGCCGCCAGGATTTCGCGCTTCCGCCGCCGGCCGCGATCTCGCCTGCGACCTTCTGCGCGCCCTCCTCATCGAAGTCGGTGACGGCGACGTGCGCGCCTTCCTCGGCGAACACGCGCGCGGTGGCGCGCCCCATGCCGGACGCCGCGCCGGTGACGAGCACGGTCAATCCCGTCACGGAGCGGCTGAGCGATTTGAAATCAGGCATTTTGCGGCTCGCGGAAAATGGTGGGCGGGATGGCATTGACAAGCTTGGCCGCGATCCTGAAGACACCGAAAACAAAGTCAAGAAAGGACAGGGAGATGAACGAGCTCGATTTCTCGAACAAGCAGGTCCTGGTGGTGGGCGGCTCCAGCGGCATCGGCAACGGCATCGCGCAGGCGTTTCGTGCCAAGGGCGCGCGTGTCGCGGTCTGCGGCACCCGCGCCGGCGCGGCCGACTATGCGGCGGAGGAGGGCTCGGATCTCGACGG
>Ga0081540_1004904_pt1 | contig 10077 bp, 6 predicted proteins | sample TabmetS2T1R1_FD_71024 | JGI IMG/M metagenome (GOLD analysis project Ga0081540, IMG submission 71024) | Tabebuia heterophylla rhizosphere microbial communities from the University of Puerto Rico - S2T1R1 | ecosystem: Host-associated > Plants > Roots > Rhizosphere ... | reverse complement strand
ATGCCGTGCGCGCGCGCCGCGGCGACGCCCGCGTGGCACGCGATGCCGTTGTCCACCGTGACGATCAGCGCCGGCGCATCTTCCGCGAGCTCCGCGACCAGTCCGGGCGAAAGGCCATAGCCGTGCCGCAGACGATTCGGCACGCGGTAGCGCACATTGCGCGCACCGAGCATGCGCAGGCCGCGCATCGCGACGGCGGTGCCGGTCGCGCCGTCGGCATCGAAATCGCCGACGATGCAGATCGAACGGTCGTAGTCGATCGCTTCGACGAGCAATTCGCACGCGCGCTCGAGACCGCCGAGCGCGGACGGATCGGCGAGCCCCGAGAGCTTCGGATCGAGCGGCGCATCGGCCGCGAGCCCGCGCAACGCGTAGATGCGCGCGAGCACCGGATGCACGTCCGCGGGCCACGCCGCTGCTTCGAAACTGCACGCGCGGCGCCGGATTGCGGTCGGCTTCATCGACGAAGATTAGTGCGCGGCGGCGGCGGCGATCAACCCTGATAGCGCACGCCGGTGATCTCGTAGCGCCGCGTGCCGTTCGGCGCCTGGAACTCGAAGCTGTCGCCTTCGTTCTTGCCGATCAGCGCGCGCGCGAACGGCGAAGACACCGAGATCAGGCGCTGCTTGATGTCGGCTTCGAGGTCGCCGACGATCTGGTACGAAACTTCCTCACCCGAATCCTCGTCGGCGAGATCGACCGTCGCGCCGAACACGATGCGCGAGCCCGCGTTGAGCCGGCCGACGTCGATGACCTCGGCATACGACAACGCCGCTTCGAGCTCGTTGATGCGACCTTCGGTGAAACCCTGCTGCTCGCGCGCGGCGTGGTATTCGGCGTTTTCCTTGAGATCGCCGTGTGCGCGCGCTTCGGCGATCGCCTGGATGATGCGCGGGCGCTCGACGCTCTTCAGCCGCTCCAGCTCGCTGCGCAGGCGCTCCGCGCCCTTCTGCGTCATCGGTGCTCGCTTCATGCCAGTTCCCTGTGCAGTTCCTGCAGGCTGTGGACGTCTTCCGAGTTGCGAAAGTCCAGTGAGTGCAGCAGCGCCTTCGCGCCGCTGACGGTGGTCGAGTAGGTGACGCGTTGCTGCAGCGCTTCGCGGCGGATCGAGAACGAGTCGGCGATCGCCTGCTTGCCTTCGGTCGTGTTGACGATGAAGGCGATCTCGCCGTTCTTGATCAGATCGACGATGTGCGGACGACCTTCGAGCACCTTGTTGATGCGCTCGCAGGCGAGCCCGCGCTCGGTCAGGAACTTGTGCGTGCCGCCGGTCGCGACGAGGCTGAAGCCGCGCTCGAGGAGATTCGTCGCGACCTCGACGAGGCGTTCCTTGTCGGCGTCGCGCACCGAAAGGAACGCCTTGCCCGACGACGGCGCCTTGATGCTCGCCGCCTCGTGCGCGCGCGCGAACGCGGCGCCGAAGTTGCGGCCGACGCCCATGACCTCGCCGGTCGAGCGCATCTCGGGGCCGAGGATCGGATCGACGTTCTGGAACTTGAGGAACGGGAAGATCGCTTCCTTGACGGAGTAATAGTCCGGCACGACTTCGCGCGTGGCGTTCTGCGATGCGAGCGTGCGGCCGATCATGCAGCGCGCGGCGATCTTCGCGAGCGCGACGCCGGTCGCCTTCGACACGAACGGCACCGTGCGCGAAGCGCGCGGATTGACTTCGAGGATGTAGACGGTCGCGTTCTGGCTCGTGTCGAACTGGATCGCGAACTGCGTGTTCATGAGCCCGACGACCTTGAGCTCCTGCGCCAGCAGCGTGACCTGGCGGCGCAATTCGTCCTGGATCGCGGGCGTCAGCGAATACGGCGGCAGCGAGCACGACGAATCGCCCGAGTGCACGCCGGCTTCCTCGATGTGCTCCATGACGCCGCCGATCAGCACGTTGCCGGCCGCGTCGGCGATGATGTCGACGTCGACTTCGCTCGCATGATCGAGAAAGCGGTCGAGCAGCACCGGCGAGGAATCCGAGACGCGCACGGCCTCGCGGATGTAGCGCGAGAGATCGGCGTCGTCGTGCACGACCTCCATCGCGCGGCCGCCGAGCACGTAGCTCGGCCGCACGACGAGCGGATAGCCGATCTCGCGCGCGAGCGCGAGCGCCTCGTCGGCGTTGCGCGCGGTGCGGTTCGGCGGCTGGGTGAGCTTCAGCTTTTCGATCAGCTTCTGGAAGCGCTCGCGATCCTCGGCGAGATCGATCGAATCGGGCGACGTCCCGATGATCGGCGCGCCGGCGGCTTCGAGCGAGCGCGCGAGCTTGAGCGGCGTCTGTCCGCCGTACTGCACGATCAGGCCCTTCGGCTTTTCCTTGTCGACGATCTCGAGCACGTCCTCGAGCGTCAGCGGCTCGAAGTACAACCGGTCGGACGTGTCGTAGTCGGTCGACACGGTCTCCGGATTGCAGTTGATCATGATCGTCTCGTAGCCGTCCTCGCGGAGCGCGAGCGCGGCGTGGACGCAGCAGTAGTCGAACTCGATGCCCTGCCCGATGCGGTTCGGGCCGCCGCCGAGCACGATGACCTTCTCGCGCGTCGTCGGATTCGCCTCGCATTCGTCTTCGTAGGTCGAATACATGTATGCCGTCGTCGTCGCGAACTCCGCCGCGCACGAATCGACGCGCTTGTAGACGGGCCGCACGCCGAACGCGCGGCGCAGATGCCGGATCGCGTTCTCGTCGGTGCCGACGAGCTCGGCGATGCGCGCGTCCGAGAACCCTTTCCGCTTGAGCTGGCGCATGCGCGCCGCGTCGATGGCGCCGAGGCCGGCGGCCTTCACGGCCGCCTCGATCTCGACGAGGTTCTGGATCTGCACGAGGAACCACGGATCGATGTGCGTCAGCGCGAACACGTCCTCGCGCTCGAGACCCGCGCGGAACGCATCGGCGACATGGAAGACGCGATCGGGTCCCGGCTCGCGCAGCTCGCGCTTGAGCGCGTTGAGCCCGTCGGACGTCGACGCGTCGACCTTGCTCGGATTGAGGCCGTTCTTGCCGGTCTCGAGGCCGCGCAGCGCCTTCTGCAGCGATTCCTGGAACGTGCGGCCGATCGCCATGACCTCGCCGACCGACTTCATCTGCGTCGTGAGGCGCGGATCGGTGGACGGGAATTTCTCGAACGCGAAGCGCGGGATCTTGGTGACGACGTAGTCGATCGTCGGCTCGAACGAGGCCGGCGTCCTGCCGCCGGTGATCTCGTTGCGGAGCTCGTCGAGCGTGTAGCCGACCGCAAGCTTCGCGGCGACTTTCGCGATCGGAAAGCCGGTCGCCTTCGACGCGAGCGCCGACGAGCGCGACACGCGCGGATTCATCTCGATGACGACGACGCGCCCGTTCTCGGCGTTGACGCCGAACTGCACGTTCGAGCCGCCGGTGTCGACGCCGATCTTGCGCAGCACCGCGATCGATGCATCGCGAAGGCGCTGGTATTCCTTGTCGGTGAGCGTCTGCGCGGGCGCGACCGTGATCGAGTCGCCGGTGTGCACGCCCATCGGATCGAAATTCTCGATCGAGCAGACGATGATGCAGTTGTCCGCCTTGTCGCGGACGACTTCCATCTCGAATTCCTTCCAGCCGAGCACCGATTCCTCGATCAGGACTTCGTGCACGGGCGACAATTCGAGGCCGCGCTTGACGATCTCCTCGAACTCCTCGACGTTGTAGGCGATGCCGCCGCCGGAGCCGCCGAGCGTGAAGCTCGGCCGGATGATCGTCGGATAGCCGACCTTCTGCTGGATCTCGAGCGCCTGCTCGAACGACTTCGCGACCTCGGCCTTCGGGCATTCGAGCCCGATGTCGAGCATCGCGCGGCGAAACAGCTCGCGGTCCTCGGCCATGCGGATCGCGTCGCGCGAGGCGCCGATCAGCTCGACGCCGAATTTTTCGAGCACGCCGTGATCGGCGAGATCGAGCGCGCAGTTGAGCGCGGTCTGCCCGCCCATCGTCGGCAGCAGCGCGTCCGGGCGCTCCTTCGCAATGATCTTCTCGACGGTCTGCCAGTTGATCGGCTCGATGTAGACCGCGTCCGCCGTCTCGGGGTCGGTCATGATCGTCGCCGGATTCGAGTTCACCAGCACGACGCGGAAGCCTTCCTGCTTGAGCGCCTTGCAGGCCTGCGCGCCGGAGTAGTCGAACTCGCAGGCCTGGCCGATGACGATCGGGCCCGCGCCGATGATCAGGATCGAGCGGAGGTCAGTTCTTCTTGGCACCGCTCGTCCCTGCGTCCTTCTTGGCCGGCTCCGGTGCGGGCGCCGATGCGGCGGGCGCTGCATCCAGCACCATGATCGACTTGATGGTCTCCTTCGGCACCGTGAACTCGGTCGGATGGCCTTCGCTGCCGATGTCGAGCGTCAGCGTCGGCTGCGTGTACTTGATGAGCTTGCCCTGGCGCGTCGTCTTGAACTTCGTCTCGATGACGAGCGTCTCGCCGACGCGGTTCTCGAGCTCGGGATATTCGACGACGTGCCCCTGCGGCTTCGGCGGCTCGGCCGCCTTCTTGGCGGCGGCATGCTTCTGTGCGGCGAACGTCGTCGTTGCGACGCCGGCCGTCGCGGCGGCGATGAGCGCGATCGAAAGCGTGCGGATGAGGAGCTTCGGATTTTTCATGCGTTTACGCCGCGGCAGCCGCGCGCGCCTCCATCAGCTGGATGAACTGGTCGAACAGGCCGGCCACGTCGTGCGGGCCGGGACTCGCCTCCGGATGCCCCTGGAAACTGAAGGCCGGTGCGTCGACGAGCCTTATGCCCTGCAGCGATCCGTCGAACAGTGAACGATGCGTCGCTTTCACGTTCGCCGGCAGCGTCGCCTCGTCGACGGCGAAGCCGTGGTTCTGGCTCGAGATCATCACGCGGCCCGAGTCGAGGTCGATGACCGGATGGTTCGCGCCGTGGTGGCCGAACTTCATCTTGACCGTGCGCGCGCCGGCTGCGAGGCCGAGGAGCTGATGGCCGAGGCAGATGCCGAACGTCGGCACCTTCGCGCGGATGAATTCGCGGATCGCGGCGATGGCGTAGTCGCAGGGCTCGGGATCGCCCGGACCATTGGCGAGCAGCACGCCATCGGGACGCAGCGCGAACACCTCGCTCGCCGGCGTCTCGGCCGGCACGACCGTGACGTCACAGCCGCGATCGACCAGCATGCGCAGGATGTTGCGCTTGACGCCGAAGTCGTAGGCGACGACGCGGAAGCGCAGCGGCGGCGTCACGAACGCGGCCTTGTCGAGATCGTAGCTGCCCTCGCGCCAGCCGTAGCGCTCCTTGACCGAAACGACCTTCGCGAGATCCATGCCCTTGAGGCCCGGGAACGCTTTCGCCGCAGCGATCGCCTCTTCTTCGGAAATGTCCGCGCCGGCGATGAGGCAGCCGTTCTGCGCACCTTGATCGCGCAGGATGCGCGTCAGCTTGCGCGTGTCGATCTCGGCGATGCCGACGATGTCGTTGCGGCGAAGATAGGCGTCGAGCGTTTCTTCGAAGCGCCAGTTGCTGGCGGCGAGCGGAAGATCGCGGATGACGAGTCCCGCGGCGTGCACTTGCGAGGCTTCGGCATCGGCGGCGTTGCAGCCCGTGTTGCCGATATGCGGATAGGTCAGCGTGACGATCTGCCGGCTGTACGAGGGATCGGTGAGGATCTCCTGGTAGCCGCTCATCGCCGTGTTGAAGACGACTTCACCGACCGTCTTCCCCTCGGCACCGATCGCGACGCCGCGAAACAGCGTGCCGTCGGCCAGAGCGAGAAGAGCGGGTGCGGTCATGCGTTCGCCTGCGTTGAAATCTGCGTCGTGCCCGCACCTGACCTCGACCGATATTCAGGTGCGACAGAACCCGCGGGCTGGTGTTGACCAGTCCGAAGGCCGGGCGTGAAAGGAATCGAGGCGAGCCGCAATTCTACAGGAAACCGACCGGTCCGGCACCCGCCCCGCGTGCGGCGATCCGCCGCTCGGCACGCGCATTACAATGCGCCTCATGAACGACGCGCACCTGATTGATCCCGCGCGCCTCGCCGCTCCCGGCACGCGCGTCAGCCACGAGCCGTTCGCGTTCGTGATCGCCGGCGGACAGCTCCCCGCGAGCGCGCGCACGGAGCTGCGTGACGACTTTCCGCGCTACAGCGGCGCCGGTTTCTTCCCGTACGCGGCCGAGGACTGCGGACCCAGCATCAACCGCCTCGTCGAAGAGATCACGGCGCCGGCGTTCGCGGACGCGCTCGGCAAACAGCTTGGCATTCCCGACCTCGGCGGCTATCCGACGCTGGTGACGATCTGCCGGTCGCTGAACAAGCGCCACGGCACGATCCACACCGACAGCAAATCGAAAGTGGCGACGGCCTTGCTCTATCTCAACGAGAGCTGGCCCGACACGAGCGACGGCTGCTTCAGGTTCTTGAATCGCATCGACGACATCGACGATCTCGCCGCGCCCGAGATCAGGCCGCTCTACGGCGCGCTCGCGGCCTTCAAGCGCACCGACAATTCGTTCCACGGCCATCTGCCGTACGAAGGCGAGCGGCGCGTGATCCAGGTCGCCTGGCTGACCAGCGAGGAAGAGAAGGCACGCAAGACGAAGCGCGGCAAGCTGTCGCGTCTCTTCAAGAAACTCTTCGGCGGCCTCGACAGGAAGCTCGGCGCCGGCCGCGACCGCAACGCCGCGCACCGCGACTGAGCGCGCACGACTCACGACGCCACACCAAGACTCACCGAGGAGACCATGCGCACATTCGAGAAGCTCGTCTCAAGCATGGTTCGCGCCGCATTTTGCGTCGCGCTCGCGAACGCGCCCGCGTTCGCTCGCCAGGGCGAGCCGCCCTGGTCGCTCGCGCATGCCGCAAAGACGGCGCGTGCGTTGCCGATCGTCGACGTCGGCGCGATCGATCCTGCGCGCCGTCGCGCGGAAACGGACGCACGGCGCTCGGCAGGCGCGCCGTCGAAGCGGCTCGCGACCGCGGACGACTTCGACGTGTCGATCGCGAGCGCGCGCGACGGCACCTGGCAGCTCCTCGCCGACGGCTCGCGACTCTGGCGCGTGCGCCTGCGCGTCGCGGGCGCGACGGATCTCCGCTTCGGATTCGCCCGCTTCGCGCTGCCCGAAGGCGCGACGCTGTACGTGATCGGCGCCGACGACTACTACCAGGGCCCGTACACGGCGGCCGATGCCGGCGACGGCACGTTCCGCTCCTCGGTCGTGCCGGGAGACACCGCGACGATCGAGCTGCGCGTCCCGGCCGGTACGGCGGCATCGGACGAAGTCGATATCACGCGTGTCGGCGCGGGCTTTCGCGATCTCTTCAAGCGCATCGAGGGCAGCGGGCCCGGCACCTCGGGCGCGTGCAACATCAACGTCGCCTGCCCGCTCGGCGACCCGTATCCGAACGAGATCCGCGCCGTCGCCTACTACGAATTCGAGGACGACGACGACCACGCGACGTTCATCTGCACCGGCACGCTGCTCGCCGACGTGCCGCACGACCGCCGCAATTTCTTCCTGACGGCCGCGCACTGCATCTCGAGCGCGAGCGAAGCCGCGTCGATGGTCGTCTACTGGAACTACGAGTCGACGCAGTGCAATTCGCTCAGCGAGCCGTCGGGCGGCTACTTCAACGACGACCAGCACGGCGCCTCGCTGCGTGCGGCGCGCGACGACGCGGACTTCGCGCTGGTCGAGCTTTCGCAGACGCCGCAGTCGTCGTGGCATGTCTACTACGCCGGCTGGGACGCGAGCGGCACGGCGCCGTCGGGCACGATCGGTCTGCATCACCCGAGAGGCGACGTGAAGAAGATCACTGCAGGCCCTTCGCCCGGCACGACCGACAACTGCATCGGCACCGGCGGCTCGAGCACGAACACGCACTGGGAAACGGGCCCGTACACGCAGGGAACCACGGAAGGCGGATCGTCGGGCTCGGGACTTTTCGTGAAAGCCGGCAACGGCGGCGGCCACGACCGGCTCGTGATCGGGCAGCTCTCCGGCGGCTTTGCTGCGTGCAGCCTATCGAGCCCCGGCCAGCCGAACAACGAGACCGACTGCTACGGCAAGCTCGCCAGCGACTGGAACGGCTCGAGCGCGTCGACGCGGCTGCGCGACTGGCTCGACCCGGCGAGCACCGGTGCGCTCACGGCAGCCGGCATCGACAGTCAGGCCAGCGAGCCGTCGGGCTCGCCCGGCCATTCGCATCACCAGATCCCGCCGCGCGTGCCCGGTACCTGACGCCGCAAAAAAAACGGCCGGACCGTTTCGGTCCGGCCGTGATATCGCGCGGTTGCGCGATCAGTTCCGCGGCGTGCCGGTCGCGCCGTCGTCGCCGACTTCGAAGCCTCCGCGCAGGATCACCAGCGTGTCCTGATCGTTCGCGCTGTGGCTGCCGGCCGGACCGTTCACCGTCACCTGATTGTCGACCGAGGACGACGCCGTGTTGTCGAGCACGGACGCCGTGAGCGTGTAGCTCAGCGTCCCGCTCGCCGGGATCACGACGCCGCTGTCGCTCAGCGCACCGGTGCCGCTTGCCGTGCAGGTGGCACCCGTGCCGCCATGGCAGACCCAGCTCGCGGCGCCGACGTCGAGCTCGGCGGGGAACGCGTTGCTGATGCTGACGCCCGTCGCCGGGTTCGCGCCGGCGTTGGTCAGCGTGATCTCGTAGTCGAGCGACATGCCGTACTTCGCGTAGCCGCGGCCGTCGTCGATCGAGATCGTGACATCCGAAACCGCCTCGAACGATGCGTCGACTTCGCAGTCGGCCGTCACCGGCGCCGTCGTGTACGTGTTGCCGACGAGGCTGCCGCCGCAACCGGTCACGCTGTCGATCGTGAAGCCCGAATTCGGCGTAACCGTGAACGCGATCGTGTCGCCGTCGTCGACGATCTGCGGCGTCGACGGAACGATCGTGCCGCCCGTACCGGCGACCGGCGTCACCGTGTGCGTGACGGTGCCGTCCGAGCAGCTCTGCACCTTGACGTCGTCGAGCGCCCAGCCGTCGACGCCGACCGTGGAGTCGGTGCCCAGGCGATAGCGGAACTCGACCGTGTCGCCGCCGAACAGGCTGAGGTCGACGATCGAGTGGGTCCAGTCCTTGACTCCGCAGTATGCGTCGAGGTTCTGCAGCGGATTGCCGCAGCAGGTCGAGACGACGCCGTCGTACGGATCGGTGAGCAGATCCGGTGCGCCGAGCTGGGTCCAGGACGAGCCGCCGTTGGTGGAGATCTCGAGGATGCCGCCGTCGTAGCAGGTCGTCTCATCTTCCTGCTCGATGCCGCGCTTGTGCCAGAACGAGAGCGTGAGGGGATCCTGGCCGGTCGGCAGCACGATCGACGGCGAGACGAAGCGCTGGTCGCTGGTCGTCGCCGAATCGGTCGCCTTCCACGAATGCGCTCCGCCGTGGTGGTCGCCCGTGTTGTCGGCCCAGGTGTTGCCCGTGCTGCCGCTGCCGAGCGTCCAGCCGTTGAGTCCGGACTCGAAGCCGTACTGATAGAGGATCTGCGGCGTCGTGCCGGCCGCGCAGTCGCCCGGCAATGGCTGCGTCGTGAACGAGAACGTCACCGACGTCGCGCCGCTGCCGCACGCGTTCGCCGCCGTCACGCGCCAGAAGTACTCGGTGTTCGAGTTGAGATCGGTGTCGGTCGTCGCCGTCGTTCCGGTCACGGTGTCGGTGAACACGATGTTCGTGAACGACGCGTCGGTGGCGACGTCGATCGTGTAGTCCGCCGCGTTGCTGCCGGTCCAGGTGAACGTCGGACGCACGGCGACGTTGGTCGCACCGTCCGTCGGTCCGGTCAGCGTCGGCGCGCCGGGCGCCGTCGTGAACACGTCGAGCGTGACGTTCGTCGTCTTGTCCGGCGCGCCGCTCGCGGTGCCGGTGATCTGGATCGGATACGAACCCGCGGTGACGCCGCCGGTGCTGCCGACCGTCAACGTGCTCGAGCCCGGCAATGTCGGCACCGGATTCGGCACGAACGTCGCCGTGGACGGCGACGGATTGCCGGACGCGGCGAGCGTCACCGGGCTGTTGAAACCGGAGACCGAGCCGACGTCGACGTCGTACGTCGCCGGCGAGCCCGCGCACACCGCGACTTCCTGCGGCGCCGCATTCAG
>Ga0081540_1004903_pt1 | contig 10078 bp, 6 predicted proteins | sample TabmetS2T1R1_FD_71024 | JGI IMG/M metagenome (GOLD analysis project Ga0081540, IMG submission 71024) | Tabebuia heterophylla rhizosphere microbial communities from the University of Puerto Rico - S2T1R1 | ecosystem: Host-associated > Plants > Roots > Rhizosphere ... | reverse complement strand
ACGTTCTCGCGGGCATCCTGCGCGACCACGGCTTCATCCGCATGAGCCCCGAAAGCGCCGTCGAAACCGGCGTGTCGTCGACGTTCTTCCCGCACGGCCTCGGCCACGGCATCGGCCTGCAGGTGCACGACGTCGCCGGTTTCCAGAAGAACGAAAGCGGCGGCACGATCCCGAAACCCGAAGGCCACCCGTACCTGCGCCTGACGCGCAACCTCGGGCCCGGCATGGTGACGACGATCGAGCCCGGCCTTTATTTCATCGACATGCTGCTTGCCGAGCTCAAGAGCAAGCCGGCCGCGAAGGACGTCGTGTGGGACAAGGTCGATGCGTTCCGCAAGTACGGCGGCATTCGCATCGAGGACGATGTCGTCTGCACCGGCGGCGAGCCGGAGAACCTCACGCGCGACGCGTTCGCCGTCGTTGGCTGAATAGTTCCTCCCGCGCGCCGCGCGGCTGTTCCCCCTCTCCCGCTCGCGGGAGAGGGCTGGGGTGAGGGCACGCTCGCAACGCCCTCTCAAGATTGCCCTCATCCGCCTCCGGCACCTTCTCCCGCGCAGCGGGAGAAGGAAAAGCCGAAGCCTCCGCCCCTCGACGTTTCGAACCGCTCGTTTCCACCTCGGAAATAATCCACCCGCAAGCACCCGCGCGGCCGATTCCCCACTAGAATCGCCTTTTCCCGCCGCCGCAACTCTGGGGAGTGCGCAATGCGTTCATGGGATCTCCGGCGCACGCGCGCCGTCGCAGCCATCGCCGCGCTGCTGACCTTCGCTGCCGCCGAAGCCTGCGACATCGAATCGCCCTCGATGCGCGAGCACATGCAGCACCGCCCCGCGCACCAGCCGATGGCGCCCGCTTCGCACACGCCGTGCGTCGACGGCATGGCCGGCATCTATCCGTGCTCGAACATCGATCTCCTCGCGTTCGTGCCGGTCTCCGGATTCGGCGCGACGTCGACCAACAGCCTCTGGGGCTGGACCGATCCCGATTCGGGCACCGAGTACGCGCTGATCGGCGCCAACAACGGCATCGCGTTCTACGATCTCTCGACGCCCGACGCGCCGCGCTACCTCGGCAAGCTGCCGACGACGACCGGCACCGGCAGCTCGATCTGGCGCGACGTGCGCGTCTACCAGAATCACGCGTTCGTCGTCAGCGACGCGAACCCGGGCCACGGCATGCAGGTGTTCGACCTGACGCGCCTTCGCGACGTGACGTCGCCCGAGACGTTCACCGAAGACGGCCACTATTCGGGCTTCGGCTCGAGCCACACGATCTCGATCAACGAGGCGACGGGCTTCGCCTCGGTCGCCGGCGCCGACGTGACCTGCCCCGGCGACTCGAACCACGGCGGCCTGCAGATCCTCGACATCCACGATCCGCAAGCGCCGCAGTTCGCCGGCTGCGTCAACGACGCGGGCTACACGCACGAGTCGCAGTGCTACGTGTACTCCGGTCCGGACACCGAGCACGTCGGTCGCGACCTCTGCTTCGACTCGAACGGCTCGAGCGGACGCATCGCGATCGTCGACGTCACCGACAAGTCCGCGCTGCACACGCTCTCGTCGACGCCGTACAACGGCAGCGCGTACACCCACCAGAGCTGGCTCACGGACGATCAGAAATACCTCCTCCTCGACGACGAGCTTGACGAGGAAGGCACCGGCAATAACGCGCGCACGTACATCTTCGACGTGTCCGACCTCGACGCGCCGGTGCTGGTCGGCTATCACGAGCATCCGCTCACCGTCATCGACCACAACCTCTACGTGCACGGCGAGTACGTCTACCAGTCCGACTACGAGGCCGGCGTGCGCATCCTGCGCATGGACAACCTCGCGTCGACGTCGATGACCGAAGTCGCGTACTTCGACACGTATCCGCAGAGCGACAACGCGGCGTTCAACGGCACGTGGAACAACTATCGCTTCGCGGGCAGCGGCAACGTGATAGCGACCGGCATCGACGAAGGCTTCTTCGTGCTGCAGCCGCATCTGTGCGAAGCGCCCGCCGTTCCTGCCGACCTCACGGCGACGCCGAACGGCGATCACCGCATCGACCTCGCCTGGGATGCGTCGCCGACGCCGGGCACGAGCTATCGCGTCGAGCGCGCCCAAGGCGGCTGCACCGGCAGTTTCCGCACGATCGCCGACGACCTCGCCGATGCAAGCTTCTCCGACACGACCGCCTCGGGCCAGGTCATCTACGGCTATCGCGTGGGCGCGTTCGACAAGTCCGGCCTGTGCGGCTCGGCCGTCTCGACCTGCGTCGAAGCGCAGACGACCGGCACATGCACGGCGGCGCCGCTGTTCGGCGGCCTCACGAGCGCGACCAACGCAGGCACGACGCAGTGTCGTATCGATCTCGGCTGGAATGCGGCGAGTCCCGCCTGCGGCGGCGGCGCGACGTATTCGATCTACCGCTCCGACGATGCCGGCTTCGTCCCCGGCGACGCGAACCGCATCGCGCTCGGCTGGATCGACACGATGTTCAGCGATGCGACCGCGAGCGCGGGCACGACGCACTACTACGCCGTGCACGCGGTCGACAGCGCGAGCGGCGGCGAGGACGACAATCTCGTCCGGCTCGCCGTCGTTCCGAGCGGACCGCCGGCCGACGGCACGTTCGCGACGGGCGCGGAGGCCGGCGATCCGGCACTCGACCTCGGCATCGCGGGCTGGAGCGCGTCCGGCGCGCGCGCGCACGCGGGAACCGAAAGCTTCTGGTCGTCGGCCGCGAACAATCTCTGCGCGAGCCTGACGACGCCCGCGTTCGAGCTGACGCCCGACACGACGTCGACGGTTTCGTTCTGGACCGTGTGGGATATCGAGCAGGGCTGGGACGGCGGCGTGATCGAGGTTTCGAGCGACGGCGCAAACTGGACGCGCCTCGTGCCGGAGAGCGGCTACCCCGGCACGATCAACCAGGGCGGCACGCTCTGCGGCATCGCACAGGGCGACGGCGCGTTCACCGGCATGGGTCACCTGACCTGGTCGCCGTATCAGGTCGATCTCTCCGCGTACGCGGGGCAGACCGTGCAGGTGCGCTGGCTCTATCGCACCGATCAGGCGCAGGCCGGCGAAGGCTGGTACGTCGACGACGTCGCGCTGACGCACGCGCAGGTGCCGGGCCTGTGCGTCGTCGCGCCGGACGCGATCTTCATCGACGGCTTCGAAGGCCGCTGATGCCATGAGCGACAACGCGCCGCAGGCATGCGGCGCGTTGCGGCGTACAATTTGCGGCAGGTGCTCTGCAGGAGTCGCCTGTCATGTCGACGGCGCCTGATCGCGACGCCACAACGTCCTGGTTCCGCACGCGCGGCGGGCGCCGTTTCGGGCTCGAGTTCGCGCTGATCGTCACGATCAAGCTTTCGCTCCTGATCGTGCTCTGGTACGTCTGCTTCCGCCCGCATCCGCGGCCCGATACCTCGCCGGCCGCGATCGAACAACACCTCCTCGCTCCGATGGAGACCGTGCGTGATCGATGAATCGGTCGTCACGCTGTCGCGCCTGCAGTTTGCGCTGACGGCGCTCTACCACTTCCTGTTCGTGCCGCTGACGCTCGGCCTTTCGTGGCTGCTCGCGATCATGGAGGCGGTCTACGTGATGACCGGACGCGAGATCTGGAAGCGCATGACGCAGTTCTGGGGCATCCTGTTCGGCATCAACTTCGCGATGGGCGTCGCGACCGGCGTCACGATGGAATTCCAGTTCGGCACGAACTGGGCCTATTACGCGCACTACGTCGGCGACATCTTCGGCACGCCGCTCGCGATCGAAGGCCTCATGGCGTTCTTCCTCGAGGCGACGTTCATCGGCCTCTTCTTCTTCGGCTGGGACAGGCTCTCGCGCATCAAGCACCTCGTCGTCACGTTCCTGCTCGCGCTCGGCACGAATCTCTCGGCGCTGTGGATCCTGATCGCGAACGCGTGGATGCAGAATCCGGTCGGCAGCGAGTTCAATTTCGACACGATGCGCATGGAGATCACCGACTTCAGCGCGGTGATGTTCAATCCGGTCGCGCAGTCGAAGTTCGTGCACACGGTGAGCGCGGGCTACGTGCTCGGCTCGATGTTCGTGCTGTCGATCAGCGCGTGGTATCTCCTGCGCGGGCGCAACCTCGATTTCGCCAAGCGCTCGATGACGGTCGCCGCGAGCTTCGGGCTCGCCTCGGCGCTCAGCGTCGTCGTGCTCGGCGACGAATCGGGCTACACGGTTTCGGAAAACCAGAAGATGAAGCTCGCCGCGATCGAGGCGATGTGGGAAACCGAGCCGCCGCCAGCCGCGATCACCGCGTTCGGATTTCCCGACGTCGCCGAACGCAAGACGCATTTTGCGATCCACATTCCCTGGGTCATGGGCCTCATCGGCACGCGCTCGCTCGACGGCGTGCTGCCGGGCATCAAGGAGCTGGTCGAAGACGCCGACCGCCGCATCCGCAACGGGCTCGTCGCGTACGAAGCGCTGCAAAAACTCCACGCGAACCGCAACGACGCGCAAGCGCGCGCCAACTTCGAAGCGCACAAGTCCGATCTCGGCTACGCGCTGCTCCTCAAGCGCTCGCTCGAAGATCCGCGCAAGGCGACCGACGCCGACATCGGCAAGGCCGCGACCAGCACGATCCCGAACGTGCCCGTTCTCTTCTGGGCGTTCCGGCTGATGGTCGGCTGCGGCCTCTGGTTCATCGCGCTCTTCGCGTTCTCGTTCTGGCTTTCGGCGCGGCGCGAGCTCGACCGCTATCGTTGGTATCTCAAGGCCGCGCTCTTCAGCCTGCCGCTGCCGTGGGTCGCGATCGAGCTCGGCTGGATCGTCGCCGCATACGGCCGCCAGCCGTGGGCGATCGAAGGCGTGCTGCCGACGGCGCTCGGCGTCTCGTCGGTGTCGGCGTCGCAGGTCGCGACGAGCCTCGTCGGGTTCGTGCTCTTCTACACCGCGCTTGCTGTCGTCGACGCGATCCTGATGGTGCGCTACGCGAAGAAGGGCCCGGACGGACTCGGCATGTGGCCCGAAACCGCCGCGGCGCCGAAACCCGCGCTCGCCGCGGCGCACTGAGAGAACGCCATGCTCGAGTACGAAACCCTGCGCGTGATCTGGTGGCTCCTGCTCGGCGCGATCCTGATCGGCTTCGCCGTCATGGACGGCTTCGACCTCGGCGTCGCCGCGCTGCTGCGTGTGCTCGCGCGCGACGACGATGAGCGGCGCGCGCTGCTCGAAACGGTCGAGCCGACCTGGGAAGGCAACCAGGTCTGGCTGATCGTCGGCGCCGCCGCGGTGTTCGCGGCGTGGCCGCTGCTCTACGCGGCATCGTTCTCGGGCTTCTACTTCGCGCTCCTGCTCGTGCTGGCCGCGCTGATCCTGCGGCCGGTCGGCTTCGGCTTTCGCAACAAGCTTCCCGACGCGCGCTGGCGCAACGCGTGGGACTGGGCGCTGACCTTCTCCGGCACGATCCCGGCGCTGATCTTCGGCGTCGCGTTCGGCAACCTCTTCCTCGGGGTGCCGTTCCGCTACGACGATTCGCTGCGCATGACGTACGAAGGCGGCCTGATCGGCCTGCTGCGCCCGTTCGCGCTGCTCTCGGGCGTCGTGTCGCTGTCGATGCTGCTGATGCACGGCGCGACCTGGGCCGCGGTCAAGTCCGAGGAGATCATCGCCGCGCGCGCGGAGCGGCTCGCGACCGTGTTCGCGCTCGTATTCGTCACGGCGTACGCGCTCGCCGGAGCTTGGCTCGCGTTCGGCATCACGGGTTATTCGATCGCGGGCGACGCCGCGACGGCCGCGCCGTCGAATCCGCTGCTGAAGCAGGTCGCGACCGGCGGAAGCTGGCTCGCCGACGGCGCGCTCGGTCGCTGGGCCTGCCTCGCGGCGGCCGTTGCGATTCTCGCCGCGCTCGCGGTGCCGCTGCTCGCGCGGCGCGCGCGTCACGGCGGCGCGTTCCTCGCGAGCGCGCTCGCGGTCGCGGGCACGATCCTCTCGGCCGGCTTCGCGCTGTTTCCGTTTCTGCTGCCGTCGAGCCTCGATCCGAAGAGCAGCCTCACGATCTGGGACGCGTCCTCGAGCCGCACGACGCTCGGCCTCATGCTGCTCGTGACGCTCGTGTTGCTGCCGATCGTGATGGCGTACACGACGTGGGTGTATCGCGTCCTGCGCGGGCGCGTGTCGCTCGCGCATGTGAAAGAAACGCACGGAATCTACTGAAGGCGCGAACGGACAAAGGAGCACGCCATGTGGTACTTCGCCTGGGTTCTCGGTCTAGGCCTCGCCTGTGCCTTCGCGATCCTGAATGCGATGTGGTTCGAGCTCCACGCCGATGACGAGGCGCGCCGCCTCGCCGACACGAAGACGCCGCCACGCTGAGCGTGACAGCGCACTGCGCTTCCGCTAGCGTCGCAGGCGCTCGGGGCAGCGTCATCGCAGGGAGGCTATCGTGGCTCTTCGTCTCGTCGCGCTCGTCGCAGCGGTCGCGATCTGGCTCGTCTCGCCGGACGTCTCCGCGACGAGCGCCGCGCCTCCCGCAAAAGCCGCGGCGAAACACCGCAAGCACGCGCCGCCCATGCACGATCCGCTGGCCGAGCGCTATCTCAATGTCGCCGGTTTCGGTGAAGTCGCCGTCTACAAGCCGGCCGGCGCGGCGAAGGGCCTCGCGCTGTTCGCATCGGGCGACGGCGGCTGGAGCCTCGGCGTACTCGACATGGCGCACGAAGCGGCGACGCTCGGCTATTGGGTCGCCGGATTCTCTACGCCGCAGTTCCTGAAGGCGCTCGACGTCGGCGACGGCGACTGCAGCGACGCCGATGGCGTCCTCGCGACGCTCGGCGACAATCTCGTGCGCCTGCTCAAGCTGCCGCTCGACACACGGCCGGTCGTGATCGGCTACTCGTCCGGCGCGACGATCGTCTACGCGACGCTCGCCGCCGATGCCGGCCGTCACCTCGGCGGCGGCGTCAGCCTCGGCTTCTGTCCCGATCTTCTGATGCACAAGCCGTTCTGCGCCGGCAGGGGCGGCCTCACACAGCAGAAGCAGCAGCAGCCTCCGTTCGGCTACGTGTTCGACAAGCGCGCCTCGGTGCGTGCGCCATGGCGCATCCTGCAGGGCGAGGCCGACCGCGTCTGCGATCCCGCGTTCGCGCCGGAATTCGCCGAGGGCCAGGCCGATTCGAAAGCGGTCATGCTGCCGAAGGTCGGCCACGGCTTCGGCGTTCCGCGCAACTGGATGGCGCAGTACCGCGACAGCCTGCGCGAAGTGCTCGAAGCGCAATAGCGCTGCCACTTTCCCCTCTCCCGCTTGCGCGGGCTTTTCCCCTCTCCCGCTTGCGGGAGAGGGCAGGGTGAGGGCGCTCCCGCGATCACCTCCAGAGCAAAATGGATTCCGGCTTCCGCCGGAACGACGATGTTCGGGCGCCTTCTCGCTTTTCCGGCCCGCCCTCCCCTTTAGAATCGCCTTCCTCACGGACGACGACGGCCCTGCATGACGACAGCCGAATCCGCCCCTCCGACCGCAACGCGCCTCTGGCTCTCGCGCCTGCGCGTCGCCCTGCCGTTGCTGTTCCTCGCGATGGTCGGCTGGCTCGTCGTGCGCGAGATCGGCGAGATCGATCTCCCGCAGATGCAGCGCACGCTGATCGACGTGCCGACGGTGCCGGCGATCGGCGTCGCGATCTTCGCGCTGGCGGCGGTCGCGTTCACCGGGCTCGTGGACGTCGCGATCGCACGCTGGCTCGACATTCCGGTGCGCCTGCGCGATCTCCTCAAGCTTGCGTTCGTCGCCAACGCGATGGCGAACACGCTGAACCTCTCGGGCGCGACCGGCTCCGGCGTGCGCCTGCTCGGGCTGTCGGCGCAGAAGGTCGAGCTTGGTCGCGTCGCGGCGCTGATCGGCATGCAGGTGCTCTCGCTGCCGCTCGGGCTTTCGATCCTGATCATCGTGACGCTCGCGGGAGGCTCGCTGCCGATCACCCCGAGCACGACGACGCGCTGGCTCGCGATCGCCGTGCTGATCGCGGCCGCGCTCTATCTACCCGCGTTCTTCGTGCTGACGACGCGGCGCCCGCTGATGCGCTGGCTGCCGAAGGGCCAGGATCTGCCGCCGCTTCGGCTCAAGCTGACCCTCGCGCTGCTTTCGTTCGTCGACTGGGTGCTCGCGGCCAGCGTCCTGTACGCGTGCCTGTTCCTGTCCGGCGCGCACGTGAAGCCCGGACCGCTGCTCGGCAGTTTCGCCGGCGCCTCGATCCTCGGTCTCGTCAGTCTCGTGCCGGGCGGCCTCGGCGTATTCGACGGCCTGATGCTCGTCGCGCTGACGACCGGCGGCTACGATCAGGGCGCCGTCACCGCGGGGCTCTTCCTGTTCCGCATCGCGTATTACCTGCTGCCGCTGTTCGCCGCCCTGTATCTCGGCTCTGGCACGGTCGCCAAGCAGATGCCGATCATCGCGCACGCGATGGGACGGCTTCGCGCGCATCCACTGTTCGGCGTGCTCGGCCTTCCGGCGAGCCTGCTGGCCGATCTCGGCATCCGTCTGCTCGCCGCGCTGACGTTCCTGGCCGGTCTCGTCCTGCTCGCATCGGCGGCGATCCCCGCGGTGCACGAGCGCGTCGTCGCGGTGCGCGAGGTGCTGCCGGCCGCGGCGATCGAAAGCTCGTACTGGCTCTCGATCCTGACCGGCACGCTGCTGCTCGGCCTCGGCCGCGGCATCGACGGGCGCCTGCGCGTCGCGTACCGGCTCGCGTCCTGGGTGCTCGTCATCGGCGCGGTCCTCGCGGTGACGAAGGGCCTCCACTTCGGCGAGGCGTTGTTCCTGCTGGTCATCGCCGCGCTCCTGCGCACGCGCAAGCGCGAGTTCTCCCAGCGCGCGATGAGCCTCACGTCCGCGACGACGTTCGGCTGGTACCTCGGCCTCGTCGCGGTCGTGCTCGCGTTCTTCGCGGCGGGCGTCTGGGCCGTGCTCGGCGACGACAGCTTCGATCTCTGGTACTTCGGCGTCGGCGAGCATTCCTCGCGCCTCGCGCGCGGCCTCTTCGCGGCGGCGCTCGGCGTCGTCATCTATCTGATCTGGCAATCGTTCGCGGTGCGAAGGCCGCCGCTCAACCTGCCCGATCGCGCCGAGCTCCAGCGCGCGAAGGCGATCTACGACGCGCACGGCGGCGGCGAGTTCGCGCATCTCACGTTCATGGGCGACAAGCACCTCTTCTGGGCCGCCGACAGCCACGGCGTCGTCGCATACGGTTCGGTGCGCGACCGGCTCGTCGCGCTCGGCTCGCCGGCCGGTCCCGAAGACGCGATCAAGCGCGCGATCCTCGACTTCCGCCAGTTCGCCGACGCGCAGGACCGCGTGCCGATCTTCTACGAAGTGCTCGAGCCCGATCTCTCGCTCTACCACGATCTCGGCTTCGATCTCTTCAAGCTCGGCGAGCTCGCGACGATCCGCCTCGACGAGTTCACGCTCGCCGGCAAGCGCTGGGAAGATCTTCGTCAGGCGGTCAATCGCTCGATGAAGGAGCGCCTGACGTTCGAGATCGTCGAGCCGCCGTTCGACACCGCGCTGATGGCCGACGTCGAGCGCGTCTCCGACTCGTGGCTCGGCGACAAGCACGCCAGCGAGAAAGGCTTCTCGCTCGGGCGCTTCGATGCCGACTATTTCGCGTGGAGCCCGCTTGCGCTCGTGCGGCGCGACGGCGACGTCGTCGCGTTCGCGAACGTGCTGCCGCCGTACGGCCCGCACGGCACCGCGAGCGTCGATCTCATGCGCCAGACGGCCGACGCGCCGCGCGGCACGATGGATTTCCTGTTCGCGAAAGTCATGCAGTGGGCGAAGGAGCGCGGCTACGAAACCTTCAGCCTCGGCATGGCGCCGCTCTCCGCGGTCGGCGACAACCCGTACGCGCGCATCAACGAGCGCCTCGCCGCGCTCGCGTTCCAGTACGGCGGGCGCTTCTACAACTACCAAGGTCTCAGGCGCTACAAGGAAAAGTTCGCGCCGGAATGGACGGGCTCGTATCTCGCGTATCCGCGCGGCTTGTGGGTGCCGGGACTTCTGATCGACATCGCCGCGCTCGTCGCCGGCGGCTATCGGCGCTTCCTCGTCGGCG
>Ga0081540_1004902_pt1 | contig 10079 bp, 8 predicted proteins | sample TabmetS2T1R1_FD_71024 | JGI IMG/M metagenome (GOLD analysis project Ga0081540, IMG submission 71024) | Tabebuia heterophylla rhizosphere microbial communities from the University of Puerto Rico - S2T1R1 | ecosystem: Host-associated > Plants > Roots > Rhizosphere ... | reverse complement strand
CATAGCGAGATACTCACGGGACAACGCATACAGCTGCGTCACAATGTTAGGCAAATCGGCGACGTCGTCGCCCGCAAGGAAGATCCGCGTGGCTATGCGAAGCAAATCGGGAGCCTCATCGGGGCCTGGCTCGCGATAGAAGAAAACGATGATGTGTTGGCTGATGGGGTGGCCTCTTTCCCACTCCCGATCGGCGCGGTGCCGGGCGTGTCGACGGCAGGCGAGGGCGAGCCGATCAACGACGTCTCCACGTAGCCTGTTTTGTTGTGTCCTATCGGCCGCATCGGTTCGGTTTCCCTCCTCCTCTACAGCCGCAGCCTGCTGTCTGACGTCCCGGTGCCGACCGGGGTCAGCAGTAAGCTCGGGCCCCCACCATGCCATTGGTTGATCAGCATCCCGTGCAGTAGTTCTCGGTTCCACGATTGCGATAGTCCTGTCGTCGATGATTTGTCAAAGTTCAAGATGTGAAAGGGATCGGTCTAGCACCGCGAGGGGCTTGGGCAGCCCATAGCCAATCGCTGCGTACACACCTGGCCGCTGCTGACGGAGAACCTGCGCCCACACTGCACCGGTTATCGCCGCAACCAAGATGACACCGGGGAGCAGCCACTGCACATACGACGTTGTTGATCCAGTGACCGCGGTGATATTCAAAACGGTGATCGCAAGGATCACAGCGAGCGCCACGCCACCCACAGCTGGTGCAATAAGCCACTGCCATCTTTCAGGACGCGCAGGCGTCCGACGGTAAAACAAAATCACGGACAGCGATGCGCCGATCATGAGAAGCAGCACCCCTATGGCCGCGGCCTCGGACAGCAGGGCGAAGACAGCCGTGAACGGGTCCGCGTCCAGAGCAATAGCGACGAGAATCGTCGCAGCGGCGATGACGGACTGCACGATGGATCCGCCGATCGGCACGCCACCTATCGACCCCCCGGTCACACCCCAGGAAGCCGGCAATATTCCCTCCCGCGACAGGCCGTATACATACCTGGCAACTACATGATGGAAGGAGACCATGGCAGCAAAAACACTCGTGATGAGCACGGCCTGACCGAGCCCAGACATGATCGGGCCGTAGTGAGTCTCAAGCACCGAGAACGGCAGGCCGGCCGACCCCGGACTGCGCACGGCATCGATAATCTGAGAAGGGCCAACGACGACAGTGAGGGCCCAGCTGGCGAGTGTGTAGAAGACGCCCAGAAACAGCACCGTGCCAAGCGCGGCACGCCGTACGGCCCGCCACTCGCGCGCCTCCTCCCGGTAGACAATGACTGTCTCGAATCCGATGAAGGCGGCAACAGTCAGCGCGAGTACAACACCAATGCCGTTGGCGAATAGCGCACTTGGTTTGAGCGACGCCATATTGTTGCCGGACTCGGCAGGGTGAGTCACGGACGCGGCGATGAACAAGACGATTACTGCAAGCTCGACCGACAGCACAACGCCCACTACCCGCGTATTCAGCTCAATATGTCGGAGCCCGAGCAGGGTTACAACGACCCAGACCGCGGCAGCCCATACCCACCAGGTGCCACCAACTATTCCAGCTACCGTCGCTCCGAACAGACCATAGAGAGAGATCTGGATGGCGTTATACGCGACCAATGCGACGCCCGCTGCAGCGAGTCCGCACGTGCGGCCAAGGCCCCGAGCTAGGAAGGCATAGAAAGCCCCCGCGTGGGCCATATCGCGGCTCATCGCAACCAGCCCGACGCTGACCAAGAGTAGCGGAATGGTAAGCAGAATAAATGCCAGCGGAACGCCGAGTACGCCAGCCGTCGCGAAGGTGGCTATCACCCCACCAGCGAGAACAGTCATTGGCGCCGAAGCGGACACCCCAAGCACCGACAGCCCCGACGACCCCACGCTCTTCCTAGTGAGACCGTGCGGTGAAGCAGGAATTGTCACGGTAGCGACTCCAACATAGCTGGTCCAGCGGACACGCATCCGGACGCATCCGAGATCTCGCGATCGGCAGACGTCCCAGCTGCGCGCCGCATACGCAGCGGTACGTCCCTGGACGGGAGCTTCATCCGCGGGCGTGACGTGGTGCGTCTCACGAACGCGGATGGATGGTTCGTCCAATAAGGCTGGACTGAGCGCCCAGAGTGGTGAACTGACGCAGATCGATACCTGGCGCGTGGCCCGCAGCGGAAGCACATGACGAACAGCAGACTAGACCCTTCTCACGCCACGCCGGCACGGAGTGCCAGAGCCTGACGGGTCGGACCCGAACCGAGAACACTTCTGCTGGGTTCGAGGCCCAACTCGGCGAGGAACATATCGATGGTCGCCCGCGTAAGCCCAGGCACGCAGATGATATGGCCCCACCCGGCGCTCGTTGCCAGCGACCACCGAGCGACGACCTCCGCGGGAGGGGACTTCAGTACGACAGTGAACGCATGTGAATGGCGCCATGCAGTCCACCCGGCGGCGAGCAAACGCCGCTCTAGATACGCCGCAAGCGAACGTGCCTGTTCAGCTCGCCGCTGGTGACCGTCTAGACCGATGTGGGTCAGGGCATACCACAACTCGACGGCGCTGTGCCCGGACCGGGATCCACTAATCGTCACGTCGACGTCGGCAATGTACTCCACTCCGCGGGTGACCCGTGCGGCGTGCCTGCGCCTCGTAAGGACCACACCGTTGATGTGTGGCGTTGCGAAGAACTTGTGGCCTGAGATGCAAACGCTGTCTGCCTCGGCGCGACGTCCTGCCGCGGGACGGGACAACAAACCTGCAGTTGGTCCGCCGTCGAGGGCCAGCGGTACCCCGGAAAGGGCGCCGTCAACGTGAACGTGCCGGCCAGGCACCCGGGCGTTGTCAAGCGCCGCGTGAATACGGCCCAGATCATCTACGGCTTCCGTCATCGTGGTACCTGCGGTCGCGACAACGATTGCCGGTCGATTGGCACGAGCCGCCGCCGCACGGGCAAGGTCGTCATAGTCCATTTCACCGCGTTCATCGGTAGAGATCACTACCGAGTCTGCGGGCCTAGACATCCCCAGGATCCGCGCAGCTTTCGCCACACTGAAGTGCGCCGCGGACGACCAATACACGACGCCATTGGGGAAATGCTCACGCCCCAGCCACAGCCCGTACTGGTTGCCCTCAGTAGACCCGGCCTGCGTCACGTAACCCCAGCATTCGCGGAGGTTGCCGCCGAATACTTCTACTAGTTGCTTTACAACCTGTCTCTCTAACGCCTTCGAATTCCGCGGATCACGACCATTTCGCTCCGGGTCGCCGACATTGTTAATGATGCTGTTGTGTATTCCTGCAAGAGCGCTGTAATTGATATCTGTCGCTGCTGGATATCCGATCGAGGGCGGGCTCGCCGTGTGAAGTCGGCGCCGGAGGTCAGCCAGCGTGGCTGCAGGCACCCTAGGCCGAGGCATTACGACGGCCACAGCGATGGCGAGAGGGCGCTCGGGTACAGCGGCTGGGTCGTGTGTACTGACATCTCCGCTCTACCTCCGTGACGTGGCCTGCGCAACACAGGCAATCGAGGCCTCTTCAAATGGCTGCTCGGCTGCGATAGGCCGACGTGCGGCAGCGCAGTTAGGCCTAGCCGTGAGATCGAGTCGCAAGCCGCGTTCTCCGCCGTGCTGGAGCTCACGAGCAGTTGACGCAGGCCCATAACAGCGGCGACTGGCGGACGCCACGAAGCTAGCTTCTTCAGCTGCAACGTCAGATCATCTTGCCGTGCCACGGTCATGGCTCGCCTCCCTTTGCAGCGGAGCGCTACTTCGGGTACACGGTCGCGGACGGAGAGCATCGGATCGAGAGCATATCGCAGTGCGAGCGGATTGGCTCAATTCCCGCGTAACAACCCACGGCGAGGTCCCCCTAATCCTGCTCAGCCGTTATCTAAGTCCCAGTCAGCAGGGCAGCCATTCGTCGACGATCCCTGGCGGTCGATGTATTCCGGCGGTTACCCTCTGAACCCGGGAGGAGGAACATCGGTGGCACGCCGATGAGGACCTTGTCGCATGGTGGGGCGGGTGGGACTCGAACCCACGACCCAGGGATTATGAGTCCCCTGCTCTAACCGGCTGAGCTACCGCCCCTGACTGACGGGTCCGCGCTCGCCACCCTAGAGGACTCTCCTCACGGCTCCGAGACAGGACAACCTGGCGATGAACGAGGAACGCGCCGAGGATGAGAAAGGCAAGTCCTAAGAGCACGTAGTAGTTCCCATATATGAGCTGCCAGCCAGTCCAGTGGACCTCTCTTGCACGGTCGTGCGGAGCGAACCGTAACCATCCGGATGGACGTAGAGGTGCGGTGCTATCAATGACACCGTCGCTGCGGATCCTCAGTGGCCACCATCCGAACAACACGATCACGGCCGAACCAACCGCTGCACGAAAACCCATCGACCACCCGGGTACGGCGACGAGCCCAAGCAGTGGCACCACCCAGACCCAGTGATGCGTCCATGACACGGGAGATATCAGTAATCCGGTGACCGCGGCCGCCGTCACGCCAAGTAATTCTTGGCCCGACCGGGACGACACGACGGCCACGGCAAGACCGAGCGCGGCAACTACTAAGGCGACGCACACCCACAGCAACAACGAGCTTGACGGAGGGCTCAACCGGCGCAGGACGCCATTTAGCGACTGATTGACCAACCGGTCCGGCGCGTCTCCTGCCTGCGTGAAGCGACCGCCCCAGTACTTCACCGAATCAGTCGGAAACGTGACAAACCCGACCGCGATGGTCCCGGCAAACGCACACGCCGCCACAATCGCCGCGTGGCGCCGGCCGCCGAACCACAAATACGGCACGAACACCAGGGGCGTGAGCTTGATGCCGGCCGCGATACCGATCCCGACTCCCTTCCACCGAGCGGAATCGGATCGTGACAAGTCGACCATAACGACTGCGAGCAAAACCAGATTGAGCTGCCCGAAGAAAAATGTCATGACTACCGGCTCGAGCCAAAGTGCGGCGGCGCACGTCGCGACGAGAACGCTCGGGACCACACGCCCAGCCAGCTGGAGAGCCCCGCGGACAGCGAGGACCAGGCTTACGAGGCCAGTAACGAAGAGCAGCACCTGCCATCCGCCAAAGGGCACAACGCTCACCGGCGCGAACAGGAGTGCGGCAAACGGCGGGTACGTGAACGGCAGGCTCGCCGCTCCGAAAGCTGTTCCGTATATCGGTCCACCGTGGAGCGCGGCCGCGCCGGCGTCTCGATACACGACGGCATCGCCTTGCTGAAGGTAGTGAGCAGGGTCAGCCGCTATCAGGACTGCCCAGCCCGTCACCGCGACGACGGCGAGCAGAAGGCCGCCGAGGAGGCCTGGAGTAACCACTCTCCGCCCGAGTTGCACGCAAGCAACGTAACGCTGTCCGCACAGTAACGTGAGCCGCCGACAAGCCGTCGACTCGATGTCATAACCTCTCGTGGTGCCGAACTCGTCGCCATCGAGCAATGCCGCCACGTCGGTCGTCATTGGGGCCGGCGGAACCGGCGGCCACATCTACCCGGGTCTTGCGACTGCCGATGCAATCCGCGCAGCGCGACCCGACTCGCAGATTGTGTTCGTCGGTACGGAACGGGGACTCGAGAGTCGGCTCATTCCACAGGCTGGCTACGAGCTGGTCACCGTCGACATGCTGCCTCTCAACCCGAACCTGAGATGGAGACTTGCCTTATTCCCCTTCTCGATCGTCCGGTCGACAGTGCAGACACTCCGAACACTTCGAGGACGGAAGGCGGATGTCGTGCTCGGGATGGGGGGCTATCCGAGTGTTCCCGCCGTGCTCGCGGCCTGGATCGCTCGCGTGCCACGGATCATCCACGAGTCCAATGCCACCCCAGGTCTGGCCAACCGATTTGTCAGCCGTTTTGCCCCGAACATCGCGCTGGCGTTCCGGGAAGGCGGCCGGAAGCTCCCTCGCCACCGCGATACTCGGCTAGTCGGTATGCCGATCAGCGAGTCCTTGGCCGCATTCGACCGCGACGCATTGCGCGAGGAGGCGCGCGCCCACTTCGACCTGCAGGACGGCGAGCGCATGGTGCTCGTCAGCGGCGGCAGCCTGGGTGCGGTCCGACTAAGCAGGGCCGCCGCCGACCTCGCCGGCCGCTGGCGGGATCGAACCGATATCCGACTCGTGATCAAGGCTGGACGAGATCAACTGCCCGCAATCGAGCAGCAGCTGACGATCAATGGCGGCCATGCCGTCGCGACGCCGCTTGCATACCTAGATCGGATGGACTTGGCGTACGCCGCAGCCGACATCACCGTCTGTAGGGCCGGCTCCGGCACCGTCGCCGAGCTATCGCATGTCGGACTACCGGCCGTCCTGGTGCCCTATCCTTCAGCGGCGCACGACCACCAGAGCTTCAACGCCCAGGCACTTGTCGACGTCGGTGCGGCGGTCATGATCCGGGATTCTGAGGTAACGGCAGATCGGCTCGAGCAGGTGTTGACACCGATCCTGGCCGATCCGGCGAGACTGGCCGCGATGGCCGCGGCCGCCCACCAGACCGTGCATGCCACGGCTGCTCGTGACCTTGCCCGCTGGGTACTAGAGCTGGCCGACCATCCAGGCACCGATCGACTTAACGGTCGCCCGGGCGCCGACCGCAACCGGACTGACGACCACGACAACAGTGACGACCACGAACAGGAGCTATCCGCATGACGCAATCCCCCGCTATGCCCCAGGCTGCTACATGGGAGGGCCGTACTGTTCTGGTCACCGGAGCAGAGGGCTTCATCGGCAGCACGCTCGTCGATCGGCTGGTCGAGCAGGGCGCCACCGTCCGCGCCTTTGTGCACTACAAGCCTTATGCCGAACGCGGGAATCTCGCTAAATACCTAGGCGATCCCGATTCACCGGTCATACTGCGGGCCGGTGACCTGCGCGACGGCGGTCAGCTCATCGATGCCGTCGCCGGGTGCGACACGGTATTTCATCTGGGCGCACTGATCGGCATTCCCTACAGCTACGAGGCGCCCGACTCTTACGTGCAGACGAACGTCGGCGGCACGCTGAACGTCGCGGAGGCATGTCGACGAAACAATGCCCGCCTCATCCACACGTCAACGAGTGAGACATATGGGACCGCGCGCATCGTCCCGATCTCAGAAACCCACCCGATGCAGCCGCAGTCGCCCTACTCGGCCTCGAAGATCGGTGCCGACATGATGGCGCTGTCATACTGGCATGCCTTTGAGCTTCCCGTATCAGTCGTACGCCCGTTCAACTGCTACGGGCCGCGTCAGTCGGCGCGCGCGGTTATTCCAACGATTCTCGGCCAGCTGCACGCCGGTATCACGGAGATCAAACTCGGCTCGGTCACACCCACGCGGGATTTCACATTCGTCACAGACACCGTAGACGGCTTCCTAGCCGTGGCATCGACTGACCGCACGTTGGGCGAAGTCGTAAATGTGGGAAGTGGGAGGGAGATCTCCATCGGAGAGCTGGCCGAACTGATCATCGAGGTTTCGGGCAAGGATGCAAAGGTCGTTACCGACGACAGTCGGCTCCGGCCGACTGGGAGCGAGGTCGAGCGGCTGCTCTGCGACACGACGAAATGCCGCGAGCTAACGGGCTGGTCCGCGCGAGTTGGACTGCGCGACGGCCTTCGGCGCACGTCGGACTGGGTCCGCGACCACCAACCTCGGGGACAGGCACTTCGTTACCAGGTCTGATCGAGGCCGTGGTCGACGGGAGAACCTAAGAAGACGGAGCACGTCCGGATGCTCCGGCCGCCCGATTGAGGAGACAGCGTGGCCATCAAGGATGTCCTTTCAGGGTTCAGGGATTTCATCGCACGCGGCAATGTGATCGACTTGGCAGTTGCCGTGGTCATTGGCGCTGCATTCACCGGTGTCGTACAGGCCTTCGTCAAGGACATCCTCACGCCGCTCATCGCCGCGATATTCGGGAAGCAAGATTTCTCCAGCCTTACCTTTACGATCAATGGCAGCGAATTCAGGTACGGCGACCTGGTGAACGCTGTGATCAACTTTGTCCTTGTCGCTGCAGCCATTTACTTCTTCGTGGTGGTGCCGATGAACCACTTCGCGGAGCGTCGGAACCGGGGAATGGTCGAGACGCCGACGACGCGCGAGTGCCCCGAATGCCTCACGCTGATCCCCATTTCAGCGCGTCGCTGTGCTGCCTGCGGCATCGAGTCGGATCCGAGGTCCGCTGGCAGTAGCACTGCCCGCCCGACGCCTGTATGAAGCTCGGTGCATCCAGCATGGGTGGAATCGCCTGTTCACTGCAGCAGAACCACGCACCGCTCACCGGCCGAGGACTGACTCGACGGCGCCGGCGATTCGAGACGGTCGACCTTTCCGCTCCTCCAAAGCGTCGGCCAGGATCATCGCGCGCAAAGCGGCGTTGGCGCCTAGCCACCGCATCGGTTCTCGCGGCCACTGCGGCGAGCGATGAGCTACCCAGGGCAAGCGCGTGAGGCTGTCGTCGTCGCCGCGAATAAGCCGGGCGAGCGTGCGCCCCGCCAGATTGCTCGCCGCCACACCGTCGCCAACGTATCCCCCAGCCCAAGCGAGCCCAATCGAGCGATCGAAGCCGACGGATGCCTGCCAGTCCCGCGCGATACCGAGAGGACCGCCCCATTGATGGGTGATCTCGACGTCCGTAAGCAGTGGAAAGAGCAACCCCAGGCCATGTGCTAAGACGGCAAAGACTCTTGGCACCCGATCAAATGACGGACGGATCCGGGAGCCGAAATGATAGGGAGCACCGCGCCCTCCGAAAACCATTCGGTCGTCCGCTGTTCGTTGGCCGTAGATGATTAGGTGACGGTAGTCACTCCAGGTCTCGCGGTGCCTCAGGCCGATAACCTGCCATACGTCGGCTGGCAGCGGCGCCGTCGCAATCATCAGCGAATAGACCGGAGCGATCCGGCGTCGCTGTCCAGCGAGGGTGGGCGTGTAGCCTTCCGTCGCCTGTACGACAACATCCGCCTTGACAGTTCCCGTCGCCGTGATGACCCGGCCAGGCTGAATGGCAGTGGCTGGACTGCCTTCAAAGATCCGACCGCCTTTCCGTTCGACACACTCGGCGAGGCCACGGACAAGTTTCGCTGGATGGATCGCCGCGCAATGCGGCGTGAACGTGCCACCGACCGTGTTCGCAGCGTCCAGCCGTTCCCGGGCAGCATCGGCGGTAAGCAACGTCGTGCCTAGGCCGAACCGATCGGCCTCCGCGGCCTCCGCTCGGGCGCGCGACAACTGCGCGCGATTTCGGGCAAGCACGACCGTGCCCCCAAGCGCTATGTCCGCGTCGATATGCTCCGCGTCGGCCACGCGGAGGACTTCGTGCACCGAGTCGCGCATCGCCCGATAGTGCGCGCGAGCGGCGTCCGTGCCATGACGTGCGGCCATCGTCGATGCGCCGGTCGGGAACAGCGCGGAACACCATCCGCCATTGCGTCCAGATGCGCCGAAGCCGGCGATCTCAGCATCTAGGACCGAGATCCGCATGCGGGGGTCTTCGGAGAGCAGGTAGTACGCCGTCCACAGGCCGGTAAAGCCGGCACCCACAATGGCTAGGTCGACGGTGAGGTCTCCGGGCAACCCGGGCCGACGCCGCAACGAACCAGGTACAGTATCGTGCCAAAGCGATAGCTCTCGGTAGTCTCGTCCTTGCAGTGGTGGCACTCGCTCATCCTCCACGCGAATGCATTGACTGCAGGCTTCCAGTCGATGCCGCAACATCGCCCCTCAGGACCGGACAATAGTTGCTAATGGGATAAAGTCTCCATTAGCCGCGAGGAATGACGCCGATGTGGCTCGAGACGATAGGGTCACTCGTCGATGCTTCCAACTGGATCACTTAGATGCTGGCGCCGGTCCGATCGGCCGCTAGCTGCTGGGCGGTTCGCATTGACTTGATCGAGCGCGTAGCGTCTCACCCTAAATTCGCCGCAGACCGCATAGGGGGCGTCGTGGACGAGATGTCGTCCGAACGCTTTCGCGAACGCTTACTTTCCGCCGAACAACCCGCAATTGATAGAGGCTGGGGCGGGGCGGGGCCGCCTGCCACCACCGGAGCTCAACCCCCGGCCCCCCGTGGGC
>Ga0081540_1004901_pt1 | contig 10081 bp, 12 predicted proteins | sample TabmetS2T1R1_FD_71024 | JGI IMG/M metagenome (GOLD analysis project Ga0081540, IMG submission 71024) | Tabebuia heterophylla rhizosphere microbial communities from the University of Puerto Rico - S2T1R1 | ecosystem: Host-associated > Plants > Roots > Rhizosphere ... | reverse complement strand
GGGCCGAGGTGATCGATTCGGTGGCTGCGGCGTTTATTCTTCAGGGGGCTCTCGATCGCATGAAGATGATCAGGAGGCCGTGAGCGTCGAAGCCCTGGTCTGGCGAGAGTAGACGAAAACGAGGGACGACCATGAGCGAACCTGCGCCCGAATCTGAAAATGACAATGCTGGTGTAAGAGTTCCGCCACCGCTGATTTACATTGCGGTGCTAGCGTTCGCGCTCGTCTTCGACCTGGCCATCGGCGGACCGAGAATTGGCACGCCCCTCGGCATTCCCAACATTGTCCGGATTGCCGCCGGCGTCGCGCTTTTCCTCATCGGCATGCTCCTCGGTGGGCGCGGCCTTGCCTTGTTCCGGTTGGCTGGGACGGAAGTGCGTCCGTGGATGCCATCGACCGCGCTCGTCACCTCTGGCATCTATCGTTTTACCCGGAACCCGATGTATCTCGGCCTGACGCTGTGCTATGCCGGCCTCAGCCTCCTGGCCGATAGCGCCATCGCGCTTCTGTGCCTCATACCGCTCCTGGTGATCATCACCTACGGCGTCATAAAGCGGGAGGAACACTATCTGGAGGTGAAATTCGGAGAGGACTATCGGGAATACAAAAGGAAGGTGAGGCGATGGATATAGTGGGCGCAAGTCCGACGTCGCGCAAGATTGGAGGCGATTTCCTCAGCTCATTGCCGATCGTCGTGTTGCTGCCACAAGCCTAAGCTTAAAACCGTTCAGTCAGAATCAGGCTTGCGAGGGGGACATGCAGGTCACAGCCGATATTCGCCGCTCCGATCTGATGCATTTGAACCTGTATGTCTATCCGCGTCATCGAAACACTTACATCCTATTCGCGATATTTGTCGTCATAGGCCTGGCAATGCCGCTTGTATTTGACGGCAAATTCAGCTCGCAGGGCCTCATTCGAGGGCTGGGTATTGGAGTGGCCATGGGGGTGGCCATGGTCATTTTCACTTTTCTCATCTGCGTCTTCGGTCAGGCTCTATTCTCGCCGAAAAATACCGGAAGGCTCGGGGTAAGGACTTATAACCTTCAGGACGACGGATTTGAGTGGGCCAGCGAGACGGGTAACGGAAAACAAAAATGGACGGCAATCAGCGCTGTCACGAAAACCCGGGACTATGTGCTCATCGCCGTAACACCCAGCCTGTTCTTCATTGTGCCAAGCCGGTCGTTTCCATCGGGCGAAGCCTTCAATGCTTTCTTTGATCAGGCGCTCACTTTGTGGAAGAGGAGCAATCCCTGAGCTTGCCGGCAATTAAGGGCGGCCGCCCGCGCAGCTGTGGCGAGCGGCCGATTTCTCTCACGCGGCTTTGACATTGCTGAGGAAGGCGAACACTTCGCGGCGCAGCTCTTCCGAATGCTTGGCGAGCTGGCGAGCGGCACTGAGCACATTGCCGGCGGCGCTGTCGGTCTCTCCGGCGCTGCGCTTGACGTCGGCGACGCTATGGGAGACCTGGCCGGTGCCGCTCGCGGCCTGATGCACATTGCGCGAGATCTCCACCGTCACCGAGCCCTGCTCCTCCATGGCCGCGGCAATAGTGCCGGCGATAGCGTCCATCTCGCCAATGGTCGAGCCGACCGCCTGAATGGCCGAGACGGCTTCCTGGGTCGAGGACTGGATAGCGGTGATCTGGGCGGCGATTTCCTCGGTTGCCTTGGTGGTCTGTTCGGCCAGCGTCTTCACCTCGGAGGCAACCACGGCAAAGCCCTTGCCGGCTTCTCCGGCACGCGCCGCCTCGATGGTGGCATTGAGGGCGAGGAGATTGGTCTGCCCGGCAATGCCATTGATGAGCGACACCACCGCGCCGATCTTGTCCGCGCCGCCCGACAGCGCCTGAACGATAGTGTCGGTCTTCCTGGCATCATCCACCGCCTTGGCGGCGATGTGGGAGGATTGCTTCACCTGGGCGGCGATGTCGCGGATCGAGGCGGAGACCTCCTCGGTGGCCGCGGCGACGGCCTGAACATTGGATGAGGTCAGCTCTGCGGCGTTGGCCAGATTGACGGACTGGCTGTTGGTCTTCTCGGCGACGGCGGTCATGGAGCGGGCCGTCTCCTCCATCCTGCCGCTGGCTTCCGACAGCGCCTTCGTGCGCATGTCCACATCCCGCTCGAAGCCTTGGGTGAGCTGCTCGATGCGCCGGACGCGCTCGGCCTTGGCCCGCGCTTCCTGCTCGGCCTGCAGATCGGCCTCCTGCTTGGCGACCAGCGCCTCCTTGAACACCTCGACCGCGCGCGCCATGGCGCCGACCTCGTCCTTCTGAGCGGTCTCAGGAATTGTAACTGCCGTATCGCCATCGGCTAGCCGGCTCATAGCGGCGGTCAGCGACCGGACAGGCCCCACCACACCGCGCGCTATGAAATAGGCGCTGCCGATGAGAACGGTCAGCAAGCCTGCGCTCCACAGCAGAGCTTCCTGCAAGCGCTGCCAGAATACTGTCTCGATATCATCGATATAGAGGCCTGTGCCGACCACCCATCCCCATGGGCGGAATTCCGCTGCATAGCCCAGTTTCGGAGCAGGCTCGGTGCCGCCGGCGCGCGGGGTCGAATAACGCAGATAGCCACCGCCGCGCCGTGCATTGGCGACATGCTCGCGGACGGTGTAGATGCCATTTGGATCCTTGAGGTCCCAGCGGTTCTGGCCTTCGTAACTGGGATGGACCAGGAAATTGCCCTCATAGGTGAAGACAAAAATATAGTCGTCCGAGCCGAACCGGATGCTGCGCAACACCTGCTTGGCGCGCTCCTGCGCTTCTGCGAGTGGCGTCGTGCCTTTGTCCACTTCGCTGGCATAACGCTTCAGGATCGATAACGCTGATTGCACCTGCAGCGCGATGGTGTTCTGCCGCTCCTGATAAAGAGTGGTGCGCAGAGAGAAAAGCTGCTGGGCAATAGCCGCCAGGCTGATGACGACAGCGATAGCGACCAGAAGGCCGAGGCGGCGGGACATGGTAAGCGACATGGGCAGCCCTGAGAAATTCACACAGACCTAGGTTTGTCTGCATGCTCCAACGCGCCAGTGCCTGACGGAAAACAATCTCAAGTGTCGGAGTGCAGAGTATGGCGAAATATACCCAGCTCCCAGCTACCAAAGGTTTAATCGCGGGGGCGCTCCGCACCTTCGGCGTGCTTATGCGGTTGGGCGACACATAAACGTGCTCCTATCGGTTCTTACGTCGCGGCATTGCGCCTGAGTTCAGTGATTTCCTGTGCACGACTTTGTCCCTTGAGGCGGCCAATCCGCTCGAATCACCTAGCGTTTCCTCGCTTTTTCATGAAGAGGGGCGGCACATGGCGGACTTTGCGACACATCTCGGCTGGGGAGCGGTCGGGGCGGGGCTGGCGGCTTCGGCCACTTATGCGGCCGATATCGTGCCCTCAAGCGAGCTGCTGACTTTGACGATGGCGGGCGTGATCGGCAGCATTCTGCCTGATATCGACCTCGAGAAGACCGTGCCATCGCGAGCCCTGTTCACCGGGCTGGGGCTGGTGCTGGCCTTCATCGTGCTGTTCAATTTCCGCGCCACGTATTCCATCATCGAGCTGTGGGTGATCTGGCTGGGTGTGTTCTGCGCCATTCGCTACGGCGCCTATCACATCTTTCATCAGCGCACCAACCATCGCGGCATCTTCCATTCGCTGCTGGCCGGGCTCTTCTTCATGGTCCTGACCGCCGTGCTGTTGTCGCACGCGATCGGGCGCGAACCGCTGGTTGCCTGGATGGCCGGCCTGTTCGTCCTGTTCGGCTATATCATCCATCTCCTGCTGGATGAAATCTATGCAGTCGACATCACCGGCGCCCATCTGAAGCGCTCGTTCGGTACCGCACTGAAGCTGTTCGACGGCCGCTCCATCCGCGCCAGCAGCGCGATGCTTGGAGCGCTGTTCATCGCACTTGCCATGGCGCCGTCAGCCAGTGACTTCGTGCGGATTATGCGGCCGAACCAGGTCGGCCAGTTTTTCCGCGAGCGCATGTTGCCGCAAGGACGCTGGTTTCAGTCGCGTGGAGAGACTGCCGCCATGCATCAGGTCGATCCGGCAGGGACCGGAGCGATTGACGCGCAAGGTGTCTCAACCGTGCAGCGCGCCGAGGGGAGAGCTGCAACCCAGCCGAATTAGCGGAGGCAACTGTCGGCAGGGCAGAACCTACGCAGACCGGCAACAGTTACAGCAAATTTGGTTCTGCCCCAAAAGGCGCTATCTTTCCCTCCAAGTCGGGTGCTATGAGGCCGGCTTGGAGCACGCCGCGGGGATAGCATGAACGACCGGCACCGGATTGTAGACACCGTTCTTTCGGTCCTGACGCCCATCCATTGGGACGGCCACAAATTCATTGCCATCGGAGCGATCGCCACTCTGGTGCTGTTCTGGATATGGAACCCGCTCGGTTGGATTGGTGTCCTGATCACACTTTACATGGCCTATTTCTTCCGCGATCCGGAGCGGGCAACACCGATCCGCGATGACCTGGTCGTCGCCCCGGCTGACGGCCGGATCGTTGCGGTTGCCCTCAAAGCCCCTCCCGCCGAGCTTGGCCTGCCGCCCACCCCGATGACCTGCATCTCGATCTTCCTGTCCGTGTTCGACGTGCACGTCAACCGCGCGCCGGTCACCGGGACGGTTCTGCGCCGCGCCTATGTGACGGGGCTGTTTCTCAATGCTGCGCTGGATAAGGCGAGCGAGGACAATGAGCGGGAGGCGATGGTGTTCAAGACGGCAACCGGCCGTGAGATCGGCGTCGTGCGCATCGCTGGGCTGGTTGCGCGCCGCATCGTGACGCTGGTGCGTGAGGGCCAGACGATCGAAGCCGGTGCCCGCACCGGACTGATTCGCTTTGGCAGCCGGGTCGACATCTACATCCCCGACGGTAAGGGTGTATTGGTCGCGGAAGGCCAGCGCGCCGTCGGCGGGGAGACAGTGCTGGCCGATTTCCGTTCGGAGGAAGTCGGGCGCGAGGTACGGGTAAGCTGACCGGTATCGGGTGATCCGGCTGCCCTATGCGGCTCGCCCGGAGCCGACAAAGAAGCGCAGGGCGGCGGCGATGATGGCTTCGGGAGCATCCTCCTGCATGAGGTGTCCTGAGCCGGCGATCTCCGTGAACTCACAATTCGGGATCATCTGCGCAAGGTCGCGGCCTCGCTCGATCGGAATCCATTGATCTTCGGTGCCCCACAGCAGCTTCACCGAACATCTGATGCTGCCGTAATGGTCTTGAACCTCATCCGTATACTTCTCGTCCATTTGCGCCACCTGCCGATAAAAGGCCGCCTGCCCGAGAGCCCCCAACCATGGCGCGAGATAAGGCTTGAGCTCCGCATCGCCGATGGGCCGATACGCTGCTCCACGAATATAGGCCTGCAGGATCGCTCGGTGGAGATAGTCAGGCACGCCGGTGAAGGCTGTTTCGTGCTTGCGGACATGTTGGACAAAGGGCGACCCCCATGGCCGGATTGCCACCGGGTCGAACAGAAGCAGCCGGTCATAGTCGCATCCGTCCAGCAGATGCGCCCGCAGGGCTGTTGCACCGCCAAAATCGTGCGCAATGACCTTCGGTCGATCGAGACGCCAGTGGCGCAGAAGCGCCGTCAGGACGGCGTTCTGAACGCCGAGCGATACATCCTGGCCGTCCGCCTTGTCTGACTGCCCATACCCCAGGAGATCGAAGACGAAGACCTCATATTCACGCGCGAGTTCGCGGGCGATCGATCGCCAGACATAAGAGGAAAACGGCGTGCCATGAATCAGGACGACTGGTTCACCTGCGCCGAGCGTTTCGAACGCAACTGACTGCCCATTGAAGTTGAAGCTTTTCGTGAGGCGCCACTGCGCTTTCATCGCTTTAAACGAACGACGCGGCGCCCGGCCACTCCACCCAGCCGTCGCCATAGTGGCCGAAATCGAACAGCTCAGGGTGCAGGACTTCTGCGAGGATCTCCAAGCTCTCCACCAGGCGCGGACCAGGGCGGTTGAAATACTGGCTGCCGTCGACCACCGCGACGCGCCCTTCCTGGACGGCCCGCATCTCCGAGAAGCCCGGCTTGCTCTCCAGAACAGGGATCTCCCCTGCTGCGCGCGTAATATCGAAGCCGCAGGGCATGACGACAATGACGTCCGGTGCCGCAGCTACCGCGCTTTCCCAGGTGATCCATTGCGAATGCTGGCCTGCTTCTGCCAGCTGACTCACCCCGCCTGCCAACTGCACCAGCTCGGGCATCCAGTCCGAGGCGCTCATCAGCGGGTCGATCCATTCGACGCAGAGCACGCGCGGGCGGCTTACCGCCATTGAGGCGCGGGCTGCAATAGCGTTCATCCGCGTCTGCATGGTGAAGACGAGCCGATCGCCTCGATCGGGAACACCGAGGGCATCGGCAATGCGGCGGATATCGGACCAGACATCGGCCAGTGAGTTCGGCCGGCAGGAGACGATCTGCACATCGTTCTCGGTCCAGGTGCTGACGGCGCGCTCCACATCCTTCAGGCTTACCGCACACACCTCGCACTGGTCCTGGGTAATGATGACGTCCGGGCGCAGCTCTTTCAGCCGCTCGGCATGGATGTGGTAGACTGATGCACCTTCCTCCACGATCGCCTTAACCTCTCGATCGAGCTGGCCGCTGGTCCCATCAAGCCGGAATTTCGGCACTGTCAGGACCGGAATTGCGGCGATGCCGTCGGGATGGTCGCACTCATGCGAACGTCCCACGATCCAGTCGCGGCAGCCCAGCGCCGACACGATCTCCGTCGCGCTGGCGATGAGGGTCGCCACGCGCTTTTTTTTCTCCGGGCTGGTTTTGCGGTTTTCCGCTGATAGAGTGATGACCGTCATCGTTTCGCTTCGCCTTGCGATCGGAGAGGCCGACCGCCAATGTCCTCAAAACGTACAAGTTCAAATCAAGTCACAAGAGGCGTCAATGCCTGAAATTGAAATAAGGCGTGAAGATCGCTTATCGGCCCAGGAATTCCTCGACGTTCTGCACCGCTCGGGCCTCGCCGAGCGCCGGCCTGTGGGCGACCTGGAGCGCGTCGCGGCCATGCTGGAGCACGCCAATCTTTTCATCTGCGCCCGGGAGGGGAGCAAGCTGATCGGCGTTTCGCGCTGCGCCACGGATTTTTCCTATTTTTGCTACTGCTCCGACCTGGCGGTCGATAAGGCCTATCAGAAACAGGGCATCGGACGGCGGCTTCTCGATGCCACACGCGCGGTTCTACATCCCAAGGCGACGCTCTATCTCATTGCCGCTCCGGCGGCCGTGTCCTATTACGAACACATCGGAATGACCCGGCACGACCGTTGCTTTGCCATCCTGCCGGAAACCTAGAGGTCTGAAAGGACGCCGCATGGTGGGGAAGAGCAGCGGGGGCAATTTCTTCGAAGATTTCAAACTCGGCCAGATCATCACCCACGCAACGCCCCGCACCGTCACGGGAGGCGACGTTGCGCTGTATACGGCGCTCTACGGCTCGCGCTTCGCCGTCCAGTCCGCCGACCCCTTTGCCAGAATGATCGGCTATCGCGCCGCGCCGGTCGACGATCTCCTGGTATTCCACATCATATTTGGCAAGAGTGTACCCGACATATCGCTGAACGCCGTCGCCAATCTCGGCTATGCCAATTGCCGCTTTCTGAAGCCGGTCTATCCCGGCGATACGCTCGCAGCGACGTCCCGCGTGATAGGCCTGCGCGAGAACTCGAACCGGCGCAGCGGCATCGTCTATGTGCAGACCACAGGCAGCAATCAGCACGGCGGCACCGTACTCGACTATGTCCGCTGGGTAATGGTGCGCAAGCGCGATGAGGCAAGCGCGGCACCCCAGGCCGCGGTGCCTCAGCTCGAGGCGCGGGTCGATCCCGCCGGACTCGCCGGCGCCGTGCCTCCGCTGGATCGAAGCGCGTACGATGTGGCGCTCTCAGGCGCAAAGCATTTCTGGGGCGACTACACCGCCGGCGAGCGGATTGACCATGTTGACGGCATGACGATCGAGGAGGCCGAGCATCAGATGGCAACGCGCCTCTTCCAGAACACCGCACGGGTCCATTTCAACAGCCACGCTGCGGGCGAGAGCGGATGCCGGCTGGTCTATGGCGGTCACATTATTTCGCTCGCCCGGAGTTTGAGCTTTAACGGCCTGGCGAATGCCTTCCACATCGCCGCCATCAATGGCGGCCGGCACGTCGCGCCAAGCTATGCCGGCGATACGGTTTATGCCTGGAGCGAGGTGATCGAGACGGCCGAAATTCCCGGCCGCGGCGATGTTGGCGCCCTGCGGCTGCGGACGTTGGCGGTCAAAAACCGGACATCGGCCGATTTCCCGCTCATGGCAGATGAGAACAGCTATGAGGAGGGGGTAGTGCTGGATCTGGATTATTGGGCGGTGCTGCCGCGCTGAAGGTGGCGCGATCATCGCTCCAATGCAGCTTGCCGGGGTCGTACTCCTCACGCGTCGAGCTCAAACCTATTCCCTTGGCCGCTCGCCACGATGCCCTTAGCGATTTGACCCTCGCGGCTAGATAAAAACATGTGTGGCGTGGCCGCGGCCACGCCACACGCGACGGTCTATAATGCGGAGCATCTATCTCCGCTTGCTGCTCCCGCGGAGCATATGGATCACAGCCAGGCCGCCAATTGCGAAGGCAATGATCGCGATGCACGCCGTGATCCCGAACTCCCTATCCGGCATCGGCAGGTCTTCAAGGGTTACCTCCGGTATCGAGATGAAGAGCCTTCCAACTTCAATCAGAAAAGAGCCAATGCCCGCCAACAGAGAGGGTACAATCAGTGTCCGGTGGAAGCTGTGCGTCATCGCGCCCTCCTCGGCCGGACTCGCCATCCCCAGGCTATCCGGCTCTACTCCAGAACCCCACTCCTCGAACCGCATAATACGCGGCTGGTTGAACTTGGTTCACGTTAACCATTGATCTTGCAGGCCATTTTATTCTTGGTTGCTGCACCGGACCCATTTCCGGCTGCTTACAAGATGGATAATAATTTATTGGTGCAAAAAATACAGCACCAATTTCTAATTAATATCCAGTTCAGACATCGAAAGTTTTGAAATTTTTAAAAAGCACTGGAAATCGCTTTGTTTTGCCGCAACACTCTGCTAAGTGCTTGATGGACTTCTCCTTAGCCGAATCACCGCACCCCCTGTCGAGACCGCCGGAGTGGCGTTTCTCACTTTGTTGGCGGTGTACCAGCCGTTGAGATACCGATGAAGGGTCCGTCAAAAGGGCGTGCCGCCGGGCTTGAAACACGGCAGGAATGGAAGGAAAGGCTTGACCGCTTCGCCGCCGCGAAGACGCCGGAAGAGAAGCAGGCTGTATTCGATCATACGCAGCAGATCAATCCGGGCGGCACCATACGAAAGCTGCTTGAGGCGTGGGGCTACTCGGCCTCAGGTCGCGGGCGCAAGAAGGCAGGGGAGGCGGAGCCGGCTGGCAAGCCGGCTCGGGAGCGGCTGGAGGCATCCCTTAAAGACCTCTTCGGACATAACGAGAGCCCGGTCAAAAGCCTTTACCCGAAGCTTGCGGGGAAAAGCTTCACAACCGTAGGCGACGCCAGTCGCATTGTTGCTGCGCTTCTCGCCGCCTGGCCCGAACCGCTCGAGGCGGAAGCAAAAACCACCGACGAACGCAGGCGGCGCACGAGGCAACTCGGCGAGGATTTCATGCGCGCCTTGCTGGCCGAATTGTCAGGAGGGCGGTCCTGGGATTGGTCCCAAGGCGAGACGGAGGTGCATGCCTTTCGACTCGAGGATGAAGAGCGCATCGGCGCCAGCCAGTTCATCAAGGAAGCCGGCGAGCACGAGGGTGCCGTGATCGTCGCTAGCAGGCGGTATGTTCTTGTCGGCAAAAACTCCATCCAGACAATTCGTGACTTCCACAAGCACACCAGTGATTTCATCAACGCTGGCGACAAGTCGCTGCTCATCTTTGTATTCAATGCCGGGATTTTCGACTCGGGCGACGATCGGTTCGATCTGCTGCTCAATCTCGGGCATCTCACCACCGCGATCACGGCGTTCGCGCTATTCGAGGAGGAACTGGAGGAGCGGCAACCCAT
>Ga0081540_1004900_pt1 | contig 10082 bp, 13 predicted proteins | sample TabmetS2T1R1_FD_71024 | JGI IMG/M metagenome (GOLD analysis project Ga0081540, IMG submission 71024) | Tabebuia heterophylla rhizosphere microbial communities from the University of Puerto Rico - S2T1R1 | ecosystem: Host-associated > Plants > Roots > Rhizosphere ... | reverse complement strand
GCTACCGACCGAACGAGCGCGGCAAATCCCAGGCGCTCAACGACCTGCTGGTCTTCAGCACGACCGCCACGTCGAGCTTCATGGCGGGCTTTCTGCAGGATCGATGGGGCTGGCAGCCGCTGAACTGGTTTTCGGTGCTGCTGATGATGGCCGCCGCCTGCGCTGTGTTGTGGCTTCGCAATCAACGCTCGACGTTGAGCCCTGCGCGGTAAAGTTCGGCTATTTAGTTCCGACCATCACGTCGATCGCGCCGTTGACGATCGCTTCGAGTTCCGCGCGCGGGGTCCCGGCGCGGGCGCGGATGGCGATGGTGTGAATGGTGGCGGAGGCGAGCTGCGCCAGCACGGCCGGATCGGCGCCGGCGGGTAGTTCGCCCTTCTCCTTTGCGAACCGGAAGCATGCGGCAAAGGCCTTGTCGAGTTCGGCAAAGCCTTCCAGCACCATGGCGCGGATATCGGGATCGGCCACCGCTTCGGAGGCCGCGGTCATCACCGTGAAGCAGCCGCGCGGACCGGATTCGCCGGAGAGATAGATGTCGAGCGCCACCGCATAGATGCGCGCAAGGCGCTGGCGGATCGGCAGCTCGTCCCTGAAAATATCGACCATCGCCGCACGCGCATCCTCGCGGTAGCGCCGGTAGCTCTTGATGTAGAGCTCACGCTTGTCGCCGAACGCCCCGTAAAGGCTCGGCCGGTTCATGCCTGTCGCGGCCGAGAGATCGTCGAGCGACGTTGCCGCAAACCCATCCCTGCGGAACAGGTCGAGCGCCTTCGCCAGCGCTACATCCGGCTGGTAGGCGCGCGGCCGGCCGCGGCGCTTGGGCGGCACAGGCGCATCGATCTTGGTTACGGGCGGCTTCTTACTTTTTTGTACCATTTCGCAATAAATTCCTTGACCGGGTTTATATTATGCGAGACGGTATAAAAATCAATTCCGCCTGCCCCCGCATCGGCGCGATTGATCAACCGCCAAGGAGGATACCCATGGACCTTTATTTCTCGCCGCTCGCCTGCTCGCTGGCGACCAGGATCGCGCTGTACGAAGCCGGCGCCGAGGCCAACTATCTCGAGGTCGATCCCAAGACCAAGGTGGTGCAGAACGACGGCTCGGATTTCCGCAGCGTCAATCCGCTCGGGCTGGTGCCGACGCTGCGCACCGACGACGGGACGGTGCTGACCGAAAACGCCGCGATCCTGCAATATGTCGCCGATCGCTTTCCGCAGGCCGGCATCTCGGCCGCGTCCGGCATGGAGCGCAGCCGCCTGCATCAATGGCTCTGCTTCATCGGCACCGAACTGCACAAGGGCCTGTTCGTGCCGGTGCTCGACAAGACGGCGCCAGCGGAGATGAAATCCCATGTTCTCAGCAAGGGTCTTTCGCGTCTCGACTATCTCGACAATTACCTGAAGGGCCGGGAGTTCCTGCTCGACCATTTCAGCGTGGCGGACGCCTATCTCGTCACCGTGATCAACTGGACCATGGCGACGCCGCCGATCGAACTGGCGAAATGGCCCAACGTGAAAGCCTATTACGAGCGGTTGCGCGCCCGCCCCAGCATCGCGAAGGCGGCGGCCGAGGAGTTCGAACTCTACAAGGCCGAACTCGCGCGGCACAAGGCAGCGGCGTAAGGCGTCATCACTTCGTACGTCGTCCCTGCGAAAGCAGGGACCCATAACCACCGACGCTGGTTTGTTGGCAGTCGCCGACCACGGCAAATGGGTCCCGCTTTCGCAGGGACGACGTCGCAATCGCAAGCGTCAATCTGACGGCACGAGCAACCGCGTCGTCAGATCGTTCAAGGTCCGGCGAAAGATCTTGGCGTCGCTGCGCGCCCCCGTCGGTACGAAGTTGTAGACACCGTTCCCGGATTGCGCTGCGCTCCATCCGGTCTACGGGTCTCTCGTCCGGTCCGGTCAGGGCGCAGGCTTGCCCTTCTCTTTGGAAGGGAACTCAAGAAAGAGCGAAGCGTGAGGGACCTCAACGAAGACCGGCACGAAGTGCTTCCATTGTTCGTAATACTCGGCCGGCAAGGTATACGGTTGGCATTCAGCGATCGCCTGCAAGGTGCTCTTTTGATAGGCCTTGGAGTAATCTGACGTCGTCGGACTGCTCTCCTCCGACGACACCAAAGGTTGCCCCACCAATCTGCCCTCTCGAGTCAGGCTGATCTCGATAACGACCTTCATCTTCGCGGCCTCGTCCTTGACGGGGCGAGGTTTCTTCCAACACCTCGTAACCTGAGATCTGAACATTGGACCCCAGATCGAGGCATTATTGCTTTGCGCCATCACCGGCTGGATAGGGATCGCTGCGAGAGCGACCGCAAAAACAATAAGGCTTGTGTGCACCGAGGCTTTGGATCGCTCTGTACATTCAATTGGCATGCAATAAGTCCGATTGGCACGTTTAGGTTGCAGTGTGTCCAGTCAGAATAAATCCGTCTTCATCGGGACATGCAAACACTTTCAGTCAGCCGATTTCTCTTCACGCCCTGTCAGCGTACGCGGGACGCGCCTGTAGTCCGCGTGAAGCGCGCCGCAATGCGCGACCGGCCTCGCCGCTGAACGATTATCCCGGATTGCGCTGCGCTCCATCCGGCTGCCGGATATCAATCTGGCGGCGCGAGCAACCGCGCTGTCAGATCGCTCAGCGCCCGACGAAAGATTTTGGCGTCGTTACGTGCCCGCGCCAGCACAAGCGCGCCCTGAATGGTGAGTAGCGCATCTTCGGCGCGACGCTGCGCCTGGCTGTTGCTCAATCCGGATCGCCGCAACAGCGACGCAAGTGCGGCCTGCCAGCGGGCAAAATAGCCGTCGACCGTTTCGGCAAATGCATCGCGTGCAGCGCCGAGCGCCACCATGCCGACCAGACAGACGCGATTGCCGGAGTGAAAATAGTTGTCGACGCCCGCGATCATCTCGGCAACGGCGCGCGCCGGATCGTCGGCGGCGCGCAACGGCGCATAAATGTTGAGTTCGAACCAGGCATCGATGTCGGCCAGCACCTCGGCTGCCATCTGTTGCTTGCCGTTCGGAAACAGGTGATAGAGGCTACCCTTGCCGAGGCCGGTGACTTGCGTGATCAGCGTCAGCGACGCGCCCTCATAACCGTGGGCGCGAAACACCTCGCCAAGCGCGCGCAGGACCTCTTTCCGCTCGACGACGTCTTTCTTCATCGCGACTCAGAACGGACTCTCGCTCAGGCCGGCAACATCGGCCGGGCGCGGGCCCGGAGCCGGCCAGTGAAAGCGGCGCTCGCTCTCCTTGATCTCGAAATCGTTGATGCTGGCCTCGCGCCGGCGCATCAGGCCGTGTTCGTCGAACTCCCACTGCTCGTTGCCGTAGGAGCGATGCCACTGGCCGGCCGCGTCGTGCCATTCATACTGGAAACGCACCGCGATACGATTCTGGTCAAACGCCCAGAGATCCTTGATCAGGCGATAGTCCAGTTCCTTCTCCCATTTGCGCGTCAGGAATTCGACGATCGCGGCGCGGCCCTGGAAAAACTCGGAGCGGTTACGCCAGCGGCTGTCCTCGGTATAGGCCAGCGCCACACGCTCGGGGTCGCGGGAATTCCAGGCGTCTTCGGCCATGCGGGCCTTCTGGGCGGCGGTCTCACGGGTGAACGGCGGCAGCGGCGGACGCGACATGGCACTTCTCCGGGTTGGCGATCCCGAGACAGTGTACCGATCGGTACAAAGAGTCAATCCCAAAGATCAATCCGGCGCCAGATCGGCCTTCAGCAGCAGCCGCAGCGACTTCGGGATCGGCTTTGCGCGGCCTTCGCTGATGAAGGCGACGCGGACCGCGGCCTTCACAAGCACGTCATGGCCGCGACGCACCTCCTGCGCCAGCGTGATGGAAGCGCCCTTCACGGCGAGCGGCCATGTCACGACGTCGAGCAGGTCATCCATCCGCGCCGGCCGCAGGAAATCGATCTCCATCGAGCGCACCACGAAGGCAAAGCCCGGCGTTTCCTCCTGCGCCTGCTCGAACAGCGCATGCTGGTCAGCGCCCATCAGCCGCAGGTGATTGGTGCGTCCGCGCTCCATGAAGCGCAGATAATTGGCGTGATAGACGATGCCCGAAAAGTCGGTGTCCTCGTAATAGACACGGACCTGCATGTGATGGCGGCCGTCGCGGATCTCGCCGTCGATATGGGGTAATGTCAATTGCGGTTCCCGGTCGCTGCAAAGCATCGTTTTTGCGCAAAATCAGCGCAGCGCGCAAGTCAGGCCTGGGAGCGAATTAGGCCAGTTGCGGCCGCGGCGCGCCGAGCGTCACCAGCACGATTTCCGGGGGCACGCCGAGGCGGAACGGCATGATGCTGCAGCCGAGGCCGCCGGAGACGACGACGTCGCAGTTCATCTGGATGTGGCCATAGGCCAATTGCTGCCCGGACGGCGAGATCGGCGACCAGCCCAACATACGCACCTGGCCGCCATGGGTATGCCCCGAGAGCTGCAGCGCCACGCGCGAGGGCGTGCGCCGCGCCACATCAGGCTCGTGCGCCATCAGGATCAGCGGCGCATCGTCGGTAACCTTGGCGAGCGTTGCGCCGAGATCGTCGACGCCGACGCGGCGCAGCGGCCGGAAGCGGCGCGCCGGCACGTAGGCGAGCTGGTCGCCAAGCCCGGCCAGCCAGAACGAATGGCCGTCCTTGCTCAGGCGCCTGGCGTCGTTTTCGTAAACCGGAATGCCCGCAGCCTCGAGCGCGCGGCGCGCGATCGGCGGCCCCTGCCCTTCCTGTTGCACGGTTCTGTCGTCCCACCAGTCGTGATTGCCGAGCACCGCATGGATGCCGAGCGGCGCCTTCAAGCCGGCGAGCACTGCGGCCCATTCGCCGGCGGGAATGAAGCGCGTGACGTTGCGATGTCCGGCGACGTAGTCGCCGAGCATGACCACGATATCCGGCTTCAGCGCATTGGTGCGCTCGACGATCGCATTAATGTGATCGAGCGACATCCAGGGATCGCAGGCATGCAGATCGGCGATGGCCGCGATCCGGAGCTTGAGGCCCGCGGGCCATTGCGGCGGGGAGATATTGTACCGCGCGACGCGAAGCCGAACGACCGGCTCGCTGAACCCGTAAGCGGTGGTGGAGACGCCGAGCGCGCCCAGTCCACCGGTGAATTTCAGAAAACGACGGCGTGTTAGCATGTGAGCTCAATCGTGATGCATGGCAAACATGGGGACGGATTGAGCCCGAATTGCGGTCCGTCTGTGCAGATCGTCAGCAGAGTTCCAGCAGGTTTTTACCATTTGTTATCTCCGACCAGAGCGTCAAGGCGCGCCTTCAATTCATCGGAGGCGCGGTAATACCACACGCCGCCAAGCAAGTCATGAAAGCGCTTGTTGGCCAGGGCCTCGCGCTCGATCCGGTCAATCGTCTCCATGCTGATGACGTCTTCGAGCGGGCCGGCCGCGAGCAGCCCCAGCAGCACCGGATTGCGTTCGATCTTCAGGATCTCGACGATCAGGTCGATCGCCTCGTCGGGATCCTCCTCGCGCAGATCACGCTCATAATCCAACATCGCGAAGAAATTGTCATCGCGGTCGCGGTCGGATTTCGAATTCTGCTCGACCCAGGCGCGCGCCAGTTCTGGCACTGACATCGTCTCGCAATCGAGCGGATGTTTTGGCGTCCGGCGCGCACGCTCATCGCGGCGGTAGGCCCTGGCATCGGCGATCGCCTCGATGCGGCGCTTGAACGGCTCATCAGGGCCGAAGTGAATCCCGCCGAGCAGCCAGCGCAGCTTCGCATCATGTTCCGCCTCGGACTCGATACGGTCGATCACCGCGGCGCCATGCGCATGGAGCAGCGACGGCATGAACTTGTCGTTGAGCTGCATCACGGTCGGCTTGTCGGATTCGGAAGCCAGCACTTCGAACGCAAGATCGAGCGCGCGATCCGGCCACTTGTGCGGCAGATGGTCGAAATAGAGGATAGCCGCCCAGGCGCCGGACGTCTGGTCGCGCCGGCTCAGGCGTTGCAGCGCGCCCCACATCGAGGCGAGTTCAGGAACCGACATCGCATTGAGGAACGCATCGGTGTCGTCGGGAGTGGCAAGCTCCGGCGCCGACGTCACGGCGGCGAGAACCTTTGCGTCTTCGGTCAAATTCACGTTCCGGCACTCCCCAACAATACCGCCGGCTGAGGCGCCGGCATTTCGCCGTTAGTGCACGGTGATGATGATCCGGTTCGAAGCGTCAGTCGTCGTTGCCGTCGCCATTGCCAAACAGCCCGAACTGCGCGGGATCGCGGGCCGGCTCGGCGAGGCCGAGATGACGGAAGGCGTGCGAGGTCAAGAGCCTTCCGCGCGGGGTGCGCTGCAGATAGCCGCACTGGATCAGGAACGGCTCGATGATGTCCTCGATGGCGTCGCGCGGCTCCGAGAGTGCCGCCGCCATGGTTTCGACGCCGACCGGACCGCCGCCGTAGTTCAGCGCGATCGTCGTGAGGTAGCGGCGGTCCATGGCGTCGAGGCCGGCGGCATCGACTTCGAGCGCGCTCAGCGCGTGGTCGGCGATGGCGCGGTCGACGGAGCTTGCATCCGCGGCGGATGCAAAATCGCGCACGCGGCGGAGCAGACGACCGGCGATGCGCGGCGTGCCGCGGGCGCGGCGCGCAATCTCGTTGGCGCCGTCTGGCGTCATGCCGATATTGAGCACACGGGCGCCGCGGCTGACGATCTTTTCCAGCTCTTCCTCGGTGTAGAAATTCAGGCGAACCGGAATACCGAAACGATCGCGCAGCGGATTGGTCAACAGGCCCGCGCGCGTCGTGGCGCCGACAAGCGTGAACTTTGCCAGATCGATCTTGACCGAACGCGCCGCAGGTCCCTCGCCGATGATGAGATCGAGCTGAAAGTCCTCCATTGCCGGATACAGCACCTCCTCGACGGCGGGGCTGAGGCGATGGATCTCGTCGATGAACAAGACATCGCGCTCTTCGAGATTGGTCAGCAGCGCGGCGAGATCGCCGGCCTTGGCGATGACCGGGCCCGAGGTGGCGCGAAAACCGACGCCGAGCTCGCGCGCCACGATCTGCGCCAGCGTGGTCTTGCCGAGGCCGGGAGGGCCGACGAACAGCACGTGATCCAGCGCCTCGCCCCGCTTGCGCGCGGCCTCGATGAAGATCGAGAGATTCTTGCGCGCCTGCGCCTGCCCGACGAACTCGGACAGCAACTGCGGACGCAGCGCCGTGTCGCCGACATCGTCGGAACGGCGCTCGGGGGTGACGATGCGGGAGGGCGTGTTCATGCGATGACCTGTTGATCCCGGCGGCGGCGGAACGGCCACAGCAACGCATTGCAAAGCAGCCAGCACAATATCGTGCTGCCGACATGCAGGACGAGGAATATCGACAACCCTTCCCAGGCGGGGGGACCGGCGTTTTTTATCATCATGAAAACGGCGTATGCGACGGTGATGAACAGCGCCCCGAAAAGCACCGGCCGGAATGGCACCAATCCGGTTCGCGATGAGGCCTGGGCAATCGAAGCCACGAAGGCCAGGAACAGCGCCTGGACACCGCCGGCAATATAGGAAGCGATCGCAAAGAAGCCGAACGTCCGCAAGTACACCGAAGGATTATAGCTGGCGGCGGGTTCACCGTGCGCAAGAATCAACGTCGTTGCCGACACCAGCAGGATAGCGATCGGTGGGCCGACTACGAGAAAGACAATAAACACCAGCGCCGTCTTCGGCGTAAACCCTTCTGCGTCGCTCGCATGGCCCGTCGCGCCGCTCATGTGGCCAGTTCCTCGACGATTTCCCTGGCAATGCGGGAGAGCATGTTCATTCGCTGCCCCGCTTGTACTTGTTCGGCAGCAGTTCGCCGATGGTCACGACTTTCGGCGCACGGCCACTGTCGGGGACGATGACCCGCGCCTTGGCGTCATAGTCGTGGATCAGCTCGCGACAGATGCCGCAGGGCGAGACCACGGCGATCTTGCCGGGCTCGCCGGGCTTGGGGTGACGCACGGCGACGATGGTTTCGATGCCGTGGTCGCCGGTTTCGGTGATGGCGCGCCCGATGGCGATGGCCTCGGCGCAGACCGCGATCCGGCCGATATAGGCGTCGATATTCACGCCGGTGACGATACGGCCATCGCGGGTGCGCATGGCGGCGCCGACCTCCTGCCAGTCGTTGCGATAGCGCTGACTGATGACTTCGGTGGCGACGGCGATCAGCTCCTTGTCCTTTTTGCTCAGCATGGTGGAGATTGCATTCCCTGGTCAGTCGGTGGCCGGCCGATGGCAGTCTATTTCGACAATTCCTTCAGACCTAGCCGGATAAGCTGCGCGGTCTCGGCTTTTTCGCCGGCGCTGCGCGAGGCGGTGGCGATGGCGGCGGCCGCCTGCGGCTGGCCATAGCCGAGATTGACCAGCGCGGAAATGGCGTCGGTGACCGGGCGCGGCGCGCGGTCATTGTCGATCGCGCCGGCCAGATGCACCACGGCCGGATCGACGTTGGCGAATGCCGGCGCCTTGTCCTTCAATTCACTGACGATGCGCTCGGCAACCTTCGGCCCGACGCCCGGCGTGCGCGACACCGCGGCCTTGTCGCGCAGCGCGATCGCATTGGCGAGTTCGGACGGCGGCAGCGTACCGAGCACCGCGAGCGCCACCTTGGCGCCGACGCCCTGCACGGTCTGCAGCAAACGAAACCATTCGCGCTCGACGTCGGTGCGGAAGCCGAACAGCTTGATCTGGTCCTCGCGCACATAGGTCTCGATCGAGAGCACCGCGGCCTCGCCGGGCGACGGCAGCGCCTGCAGCGTGCGCGACGAGCAATGCACCTGATAGCCGACGCCGCCGACATCGAGGATCACGTAGTCCTCGCCGTAGGAATCGATCAGGCCTTTGAGCTTACCGATCATGCTGGCAACTCAGACATGGCACGTCGTTCTCGTTCGTCATGCCCGGCCTTGTGCCGGGCATCCACGTCTTTCTTGCCGATATTTCAGACGTGGATGGCCGGGCATAGGCGAGCGGAAGCGACGCCGTCCTTTGGACGGCTACGCCCGGCCATGACGGCTGAGATTGGTGCTCACTAATCATAGGCTCGCCACCTTCAGCCGCAGCGCCGCGCCCTGGCGGTGATGCGCGTGGGTGATTGCGATCGCCAGCGCGTCGGCGGCGTCGGCGGATTTCGGCTCGGCCTTCGGCAGCAGGATTTTCAGCATCACCGCGATCTGGTTCTTGTCGGCGTGGCCCGCCCCGACCACGGTCTTCTTGACCTGGTTCGGCGCATATTCCGCAACCGAAATACCGAACATCGCCGGCGACAGCATGGCGACGCCACGCGCCTGGCCAAGCTTCAGCGTGGCGACGCCGTCCTTGTTCACGAAAGTCTGCTCCACGGCGGCCTCGGCGGGACGGAAATCGCCGAGCACGGCGGCCAGCCCCTCATGAATAGCCAAGAGACGGCTGGCCAGCGGCAGGTCGTCCGGCGGCTCGACCGAACCGCAGCCGATGAAGACGAGGCGGTTGCCCTCGGTCTCGATCACGCCCCAGCCGGTGCGGCGCAGGCCGGGGTCGATGCCGATGATCCGGACGGGTTGGCGAATCGGTGGAGGCGTCATGGCGTATTGATAGCGCCAGACCAGTGTGAACGAAACGGAAAGAGAACGGAAATCCCCTGTTGTGGGGTCCCCCACCGTACCATCGTCGTCCCTGCGAACGCAGGGACCCATAGCCACCGGCGGTTATTTGGCGAAAGGCCTCTGCCAACTTGCCAAAACTGATGGATCACGCGGTATGGGTCCCTGCGTTCGCAGGGACGACGGATTACCCGCCCATCTTGGCGACGAGCGCGTCGGAAATTTCAAAGTTGGCGTAGACGTTCTGGACGTCGTCGTGCTCGTTCAGCAGATCCATCAGCTTCAGCAGCTTCTCGCCGGTCTCGTCGTCGACCGCGACCGTGTTCTGCGGCTTCCAGGTCAGCGCCGCCTTGCGGGCCTCGCCGAATTTCGTTTCCAGCGCTTTCGCAACCTCGCGAAAAGTTTCCTGCGAGGCGTAGATCTCGTGGCCGTTGGCGCTCGAAATCACGTCGTCGGCGCCGGCCTCGATCGCCGC
>Ga0081540_1004899_pt1 | contig 10082 bp, 10 predicted proteins | sample TabmetS2T1R1_FD_71024 | JGI IMG/M metagenome (GOLD analysis project Ga0081540, IMG submission 71024) | Tabebuia heterophylla rhizosphere microbial communities from the University of Puerto Rico - S2T1R1 | ecosystem: Host-associated > Plants > Roots > Rhizosphere ... | reverse complement strand
CCCTGCACAACAGCGATCTCTCCGGCGAAAGCCTGGATCGCCTGCGCGATCAGGCCCTGCACCGACAGCCCGTCCGCCTGCATCTGCCAGCCGGCGAACGGCGTCCCGTCGTACTCGATCAACAGCTTGTAACGCGGCATGGCGTCAATTCAATCGCTGCCCCGGCATGACCGGCGTGCCGCGCAAAAACTCGTCCGTCTTCATCGCCTGCTTGCCGGCGCGCTGCAACTCGACGATGCGCACGGCGCCGTCGCCGCATGCGACGGTCAGGGCATTGTCGAGGACTGTGCCCGGCTCGCCGGAGCCCCCGCCCCGCGTCGTGCGCAGCACGCGCACGCGGGTGCCGTCGGGCATTTCGAACCATGCTCCGGGGAACGGCGAAAGCCCGCGGCTGTGATCGTGCACCTGCCGCCACGGCTTCGTCCAGTCGATGCGGGTCTCAGCCTTGTCGATCTTCGCCGCGTAGGTGACGCCCGTCTCGGGCTGCGGCGTCAGTTTAAGCGAGTCGCGTTGCAGCGCGCTCAGCGCCCTCACCATGAGGTCGGCGCCGAGCCGCGCCAGCCGGTCGTGCAGATCGCCGGCCGTCATGTCGGGGTCGATCGGCATGCGCTCCGCCATGCCTATGGGCCCGGTGTCCAATCCTTCCTCCATCCGCATCACCATCACGCCGGTTTCGGCCTCGCCCGCCATGATGGCGCGGTTGATGGGGGCGGCGCCGCGCCAGCGCGGCAGCAGCGAGGCGTGCAGGTTGAAGCAACCGAGCGGGACGGCATCGAGGATTTCCGGTGGCAGGATCAGGCCGAATGCCACGACCACCGCGGCGTCGGCGCCGTGCGAGCGGAAAACGTCCTGCGCCTCGTCGGTGCGCAGCGTGCGCGGCGTCAGCACCGGCAGGCCCAGCAGGCGCGCCTCGCGTTCTACCGGGCTGGCTTTCAGGTCCATGCCGCGGCCGGCCGGCTTGGCCGCGCGCGTATACACGGCGGCGACCTCGTGGCCGCGGCCGGCGATCTCGGTCAGCGTCGGCACCGCGAAATCCGGCGTGCCCATGAAGACGAGGCGAAGCGGCATGGATGCGGCTCTCAGGCGCGGCCGCGGCGTTTGAACAGGCTGAGATCCATGTGCCGGTTGGCATCCTTGTAGAGCAGGTAGCGGAAGCGCCCTGGGCCGCCCGCGTAGCAGGCCTGCGGGCAGAACGCGCGCAGCCACATATAGTCGCCGGCCTCCACTTCGACCCAGTCACGGTTCAACCGATAGACCGCCTTGCCCTCCAGCACGTAGAGGCCGTGCTCCATGACATGGGTCTCGGTGAACGGGATGACGGCGCCGGGCTCGAAGGTCACGATGTTGACGTGCATGTCGTGGCGCACGTCGAGCGGATCGACGAAGCGCGTCGTCGCCCAGCGTCCGTCGGTGTCTGGCATCGGCACCGGCGCGATGTCGGCTTCGTTGGTCACGAACGGTTCCGGCGCCGGGACCCCTTCGACCGCTTCGTAGCATTTCCTGATCCAGTGAAAGGTCAGCGGCGTGGAGCCGGCATTGCGCAAGGTCCAAGCGGTTCCCGAGGCAATGTAGGCATAGCCTCCCGCCTTCATTCGATGCTCGCGGCCAGACAGCGTCAGCACCGCATCGCCGCCCACCACGAACAGTACCGCCTCGGCGCTGGCGTCTGGCTCCGGCTTGTCGCTGCCGCCGCCGGGGCCGACCTCCACCACGTAGTTGGAAAATGTCTCGGCGAATCCCGACAACGGACGCGACAGGATCCAGACGCGCGTCTTGTCCCAGAACGGCAGCGCGCTCGTCACGATGTCGCGCAGCACGCCGCGCGGGATGACCGCATAGGCCTCGGTGAACACGGCGCGTCCCGACAGCAGGTCGGTCTGCGGGGGGTGCCCGCCTTGCGGCACGTAATAGGTCCGGTCGTCCATTCGTCGCTCCAAGTTGGGCCGGAAGGCAGCCTTCAGCCGGTGCCGAGGCGGCGCGCGGTGCTCGCCGTGGCACTGACGGGATGCAGGGACAGCGTCTGGTCAAGCCAGACCTCTTCGAGATTGCTCCCCGGTCCTGCGCGGTCGACCACCAGAAACCGCTCTTCCGCGTTGAGCACCAGCAACGGGTGATGCCACACGTTGCGGGCATAGTTCACGCCCTGGCGGCCGTCGGCTTCGAACGCGCGGTAGCTCGCCGGAACGTGCGGATCGGTGCAGACGAGCACCAGCCACGGCGCATCCTGCAACGGAAAGAACAGTTGGCTGCCAAGCGGATGCCGCTCCATCACCTTGATGTCGATCGGCACCGGGCGCGGCTGCGCCACGAACAGGCTGATGTTCACCGCTCCAGCATCCGTCGCCACGTCGATCTGCGCCAAGTCGTTGACGCGCGCGGCGAACCCCTGATTGATCGTGATGAGGTCCGCGGCGTTGAGCTCCACCAGCTCGCCGAAGGGCGCGAACGCCGCCTCGCTTAGTGGGACAATCGGAATCCGGTGCATGGACGTCGGCCTACAATCTTCGAACTAACCTGCCGCGAAGCTCGCCAACCTATACCACGTCGCCACGCCCATCATCGCAATCGGGCGGTGGTTGCTCACGGATCAAAGAAACCCTTTGAAACGGGTCGCTCGGGCGAACTAGCCTTGGCTGCGTCCGAGGGAGACGAAAATGGGTCGCCTGTCCACGCATGTTCTCGACACCGTCCATGGCGGTCCCGCACAGGACATGGCGGTCGATCTCCATCGCCTCGCCGCCGACGGCACCTGGCAATTGGTGAAACAGGTGCGCACCAATGCCGACGGCCGTACCGACCAGCCGTTGCTCACCGGCGACGACTTCAAGGTGGGCACCTACATGCTGACGTTCCATGTCGCGGCCTATTTCGGCCGTCGCGGCGTGGCGCTGGCGGACCCGCCGTTCCTCGACTTGGTGCCGCTGCGTTTCTCGGTCGCGGACCAGGACGGTCACTATCACGTGCCGCTCCTCACCACGCCGTGGAGCTATTCCACCTACCGCGGCAGCTAAGGCCAGCTGCCGCCCGTGCAACGACCACACATGACGAGATTGCCGCCATGAGCACGACTCCTTATCCGCGCGATCTCATCGGCTACGGTCGCAACCCGCCGCACGCCCAGTGGCCCGGTGAGGCGCGCGTGGCCGTCCAGTTCGTCATCAACTACGAGGAGGGCGGAGAGAACTGCATCCTCCACGGCGACAGCGCGTCCGAGGCCTTTCTGTCCGAGATCGTCGGTGCGCAGCCGTGGCCCGGCCAGCGCCACATGAACATGGAGTCCATCTACGAGTTCGGCTCGCGCGCCGGATTCTGGCGCCTATGGCGGATGTTCACCGAGCGCAAGCTGCCGGTCACGGTGTTCGCCATCGCGACCGCCATGGCGCGCAATCCTGAAGGCGTGGCCGCCATGAACGAGGCCGGGTGGGAAATCGCCTCGCATGGCCTCAAATGGATCGACTATCGCGATTTCACCGCGGAGCAGGAGCGCGCCCACGTGGACGAGGCGATCCGCATCCACAGAGAGGTTGCCGGCAAGCGGCCGCTCGGCTTCTACCAGGGCCGCACGTCGACGCATTCGCTCGATATCGTCATGCAGGAGCAGGGATTCCTCTACTCGGCCGACTCCTATGCGGACGAGTTGCCCTACTGGGTCGAGGGACCGCACGGGCCGCACCTGATCGTCCCGTACACGCTCGACGCCAACGACATGCGTTTTGCGACCGCGCAGGGCTTCAACTCGGGAGACCAGTTCTTCGCCTACCTCAAGGACAGCTTCGACGTCCTTGTGGCCGAGGGCGGCGAGCGGCCGAAGATGATGTCGGTGGGATTGCATTGCCGGCTGGCCGGGCGCCCCGGTCGCGCCGCCGCGCTCGCCCGCTTCCTCGATTACGTCCAGGCGCAGGAGCGGGTGTGGGTTGCCACCCGCCTCGACATCGCGCGCCATTGGATCCGGACGCATGCGCCGGCCGGCGGATACCGCCCGTCCCGGCTGTCCCGCGCCCTGTTCATGGAGCGCTTCGGCGACATCTTCGAGCACACGCCGCAGATCGCCGAGGGCGCGCACCGGGCCGGGCTGTCCACCGATACCGACACCGCGGAAGGCCTGCATCGCGCCTTCGCCGCCGTGATGCAGGCGATGAGCCGCGACGACAAGCTCGCCCTGATCAAGCGGCATCCCGATCTCGCCGGACGCCTGGCGCAGGCCCGGCAGATGACAACCGATTCCACCACCGAGCAGGGCTCCGCCGGGCTCGACCGCCTGACGGAAGACGAGCTTCGGCGTTTCACCACGCTCAACGACGCGTACAAGGCGCGCTTCGGCTTCCCGTTCATCCTGGCCGTCAGAGAGCGCACCAAGAACGAAATCATCGCGTCTTTCGAGACCCGGCTGAAGCACGATGCCGAGGCCGAATTTGCCGAAGCGTTGCGCCAGATCGAGCGGATTACCTTGCTGCGCCTGAAGGATCGATTGCCGTAAGGGTTCACTGCGAGCGGGCGCCTGCCGTCATTTTCGGCAGGGCGCCGGCACACGTATTGGTCGCTTTACAAATACGCCCTGGAAGCGTGCAATTTTTTTCCTCTTGCGGCTGCGGCATTCGCCGTGATCATGGGGGAGGGGTTTGGATGATGAGGCAAGCCGATACCGCTTGGCGTGCGATCGCGCGCGGCGCGAACTCGCGCGGGATCGTGCCCCGCGGGCGGCCGGGCTGAGCGATGCCGGGCATCTCCATCCATGTGGTCGACGTGTCGCGCGGTCTCGTGGCGAGCGGGATGAAGGTCGAGCTCTACGCCGTGGACGAGTTCGACGACTGCCGCCTCATCACGTCGGGTGCCATCTCAGCCACCGGCGTTCTCGCCGACAGCGCGCTCAATCGCAGGTTCGACCAGGGCTATTACGAAGCGCGCTTCCACATTGCGGATTTCTACCGCGTCGCGACGCACGCGGACCTCGTGGTCCCGTTCCTCGACGTCGTCTGTTACCGTTTCGGCATCGCCGATCCCGACGCCCATTATCACTTGCCGATGAAGTGCACCCCGTGGGGATACTCCTGCTTCCGCGGCGGTGCCTGAGCGGCCAAACATGGAGGACATGGTGACCACATCCCGTCGTGCAGCTCTCGCGGCCATCGCCGTGGCGGCCATCGCATCGGTGGCTCCCGCTCATGCGCAGGATTGGCCCACCAAGCCGGTGCGTATCGTCGTCACCTTCGCGCCGGGCGGCTCCAGCGACGTCGTGGCGCGAGCCCTGTCGGTGCCGCTGCAGAAGCAACTCGGCCAGCCCGTGGTGGTCGAGAACAAGCCCGGCGGCGGCGGCACCATCGCGGCCTCGGAAATCGCGCGCGCGGCCCCCGACGGCTACAACCTGCTCATGTCCAACACGACGCCGATCTCGCTGTCGCCGTTCATGCTGGACCCGCCGCCTTATGACTCGATCAAGGCGTTCACCCATGTGAGCCTGGTCGCAACGGTACCGGATGTCCTCATGGTGCATCCCTCGGTGCCGGCGAAATCGCTGCCGGAGCTCGTGACCTGGATCAAAGCGCAAAACCGCAAGGTCTTCTTCGGCTCCGGCGGCATCGGCTCCATCGGCCACATCCTCGGCGAGACCTTCAAGAAGCACGAGGGCCTCAACATCGAGCATGTCGGCTATCGCGGCAGCGCCCCGATGATCACCGATTTCCTCGCCGGGCGGCTGAGCTTCTCCATCGACACGCTGCCGCAGAACGTGCCGCACATCAAAGCCGAGAAGCTGCGCCCGATCGCGGTGACGTCGCGCGCTCGTTCCCAGGTGGCGCCCGACATTCCCACCGTGTTCGAGGCTGGCCACCCCTACCTCGTCGCCGAGAATTTCATCGGCGTGTCGGCACCCGCCAACCTGCCGGCTCCGGTCACCAAGAAGCTGCACGAGGCCATTCAGGCCTCAATGGATGATCCCGCCTTCGTCGCCCGGCTCGGCGAGCTCGGCCTCACCGTCCGCAAGATGTCGCAACCAGATTTCACCGGCTTCGTCGACGAGCAGGTGAAAGGCTGGACCGAGCCGGTGAAGGCGTCGGGGGCGAAACTGAACTGAACTGGAGTCACACCGCGCCGCCGGTTGAGCGGCGCGTGCCCGTGCGAGGCAACATGCTGCACATCCGCAATCCGCGCGACTTCTGGGCGGGCGCCTTCTATGTGGCGCTCGCGCTCGCCGTGTTCTGGTTCGGCAGCGGACTCGCGACGGGCACCAGCGCCCGCATGGGGCCCGGATACTTCCCCACCGTGCTGGGCGCGATCCTGGCGCTGCTCGGATTGGCCTCCGTCGTGCGCTCGTTCATTCGTCCCGGCGAAGGCGTCGAGCCGATCGCGTGGAAGCCGTTGACGTTCATTCTTGGCGCCACCGTCCTGTTCGGCCTGCTGCTCGAACGTCTCGGCGTTGTCATTGCGCTCGCCGTCCTGATCGTCGTCAGCGCCATGGCCAGCCAGCATTCCCGGCCCAATGCCGTCTCGATCGCCGCCCTGGTCGGCATCGTGGTGTTCTGCGTGCTGGTGTTCGTCAAAGGGCTCGGTGTTCCGATGCCGCTCCTCGGCAGCTGGTTCGGTGGTTAGGAGCGGCGCCCGATGGACGTGCTGGCAAACCTTGCGCTCGGCTTCCAGACGGCGATGAGCCTGTCGAACCTGCTCTACTGCCTGATCGGGGTCTTCCTCGGCACGGCGGTCGGCGTGCTGCCCGGCATCGGGCCCATCGCCACCATCGCCATGCTGCTGCCGGTCACCTTCGGGCTGCCGCCGGTGTCGGCGCTGATCATGCTGTCGGGCATCTACTACGGCGCCCAGTATGGCGGCTCGACCACCGCCATCCTCATCAACCTGCCCGGCGAATCGTCATCCGTGGTCACCGCCCTCGACGGCTATCGCATGGCGCGCCAGGGCAAGGCCGGGCTGGCGCTGGCGACGGCGGCAATCGGATCGTTCATCGCCGGCACCGCCGCCACCTTCCTGGTCGCGCTGTTCGCGCCGCCGCTCGCCGAGCTGGCGCTGCGCTTCGGGCCGGCGGAATATTTCTCGCTGATGGTGCTCGGGCTCGTCGCGTCCATCGTGTTGGCGAGCGGCTCGCTGCTGCACGCGATCGCCATGATCGTGGTCGGCCTCGTGCTCGGGCTGGTCGGCACCGACGTCAATACCGGCATCTCGCGCTACAGCTTCGGCTTTCCCCAGCTTGCCGACGGCATCGGCTTCATCGTGGTGGCCATGGGGGTGTTCGGCCTCGGCGAGATCATCGCCAATCTCGAGAACGAGGCGACGCGAACCAGCGCCATCAAGCACGTGACCGGCCTCCTGCCCACGCGCGAGGACTGGCGGCGCATCATCGGACCCATTCTGCGCGGCACTGCACTTGGGTCGGTGCTCGGCATCCTGCCGGGCGGCGGCGCGCTGCTTGCCTCGTTCGCGTCCTATTCGCTGGAGAAGCGCATTTCGGCCACGCCCGAGGCGTTCGGCAAGGGCGCTATCGAGGGGGTGGCTGGGCCGGAATCCGCCAACAATGCCGGCGCCCAGACGTCCTTCATTCCCATGCTGACGCTCGGCATTCCGGCCAATCCGGTGATGGCGCTGATGATCGGGGCGTTGATGATCCAGGGCATTCAGCCCGGGCCGGCGATCGTCACCGAGCAGTCCGCCTTGTTCTGGGGCGTGGTGGTGTCGATGTGGATCGGCAATGTGTTCCTGCTGATCCTCAACCTGCCGCTGATCGGCCTGTGGGTGCGGATGATCACCGTACCGTATCACTTCCTCTATCCGGCCATCCTGGTGTTCTGCGCCATCGGCGTGTTCTCGCTCAGCAACACCACCTTCGACGTGTTCCTGATGGCCCTGTTCGGGTTCGTCGGCTACGTGCTGAACAAGCTCGGCTGCGAGCCGACGCCGATGCTGCTCGGCTTCATCCTCGGCCCGATGATGGAAGAATTTCTCCGCCGCGCGCTAGTGCTGTCGGACGGCAGCCCGCTCGTGCTCCTAACCGAGCCCCTGAGCGCCGGCCTGCTGGCCGTTTCCGCGGTGCTGCTGGCCACGGTGCTGCTGCCGGCGGTGCGCCGCAAGCGCGAGGATACTTTTGTGGCCGAGGGCTGAACGCCAGGCTTTCCGGGCAGCTTGGCGCGTCAGCCCGTCTCGCGCTTGGCCGCCTTGGCGAATTTCTTGACGATGCGGTCGCGTTTGAGCCGCGACAGGTGGTCGATCAGCAGCACGCCGTTGAGGTGGTCGATCTCGTGCTGCAGGCAGGTCGCCAGCAGGCCATTGGCGTCGACCTCGACGGTGTTGCCGTCGAGATCCATGTAGCGGACCTTCACCTGCGCCGGGCGCTCGATCTCTTCGTAGATTTCGGGGATGGACAGGCAGCCTTCCTCGTAGGTGCCGCGCTCCTCCGAGCTCCACAGCACCTCCGGATTGATCACCACCTGCGGCTTCTTCGGCTCCTCCTTCTTGGCGAGATCGAGCGTGACCACGCGCAGCGGCACCCCGACCTGGACAGCCGCGAGCCCGATTCCCGGGGCCGCGTACATGGTTTCGAACATGTCGGCGACGAGGGTGCGGACCTCGTCGCCGATCGTCTGCACCGGTTTGGAGACCAGCCGCAGGCGCGGGTCCGGTAGTTTGATGATCTCGCGCTCGGCCATGCAACGGCATGTAATTGCAAGCTTTCGTAGGGTCAATGAAAAGCCGCGCCGCCGGATTGCCGCGCTTCCTGGATGCCGGCGTTCCCTCTTCGTTCGCCCGGGTCGGCGAATCAGGATAGAAGGGCCGGATGACCGAGGTTCTCTTCGTCGCCGGCGATGTTGCCGTCACGGTCGGACAGGCGCTCACCGTCGCGGCGGCAGGTGATGCTGGTCGGCGTCGCTTCTCATGCTGGCCATCCAGATGATACAGCGGCGACGAAGCGCAGCGCGATCCACCGTCATTCCGGCACCGATCGGCCGCAAGATCGGCGCCGTCGAATGATGTTTTCGGTCACGGCGCGCACGCGCGCAGGTCAACGAGGCACGGCGAGGTAAAGCTGGATGACGGTCGCGCCCGAGGTTGCTCCTGCCCGCCGATCGTTCGGCGACGCGCTCGCCGTCTATCTCCAGCCGCGCGTGCTGATCGTCATGTTCCTCGGCTTTTCCGCCGGACTTCCGCTGGCGCTGTCGGGCTCCACGCTCTTGGTGTGGATGCGCGAGGCTGGCATCGACCTCGGCATCATCGGTCTCTTCGCGCTGGCCGGCACCCCTTACACCATCAAGTTCCTGTGGGCGCCGATCGTCGACGCGCTCGACGCGCCGGTGCTGTCGCGGCTGCTCGGCCGGCGGCGCGGCTGGCTGATTTTCGCGCAGCTTCTGTTGTTGGTTTCGATCGTGCTGCTCGGCCTGTGCGATCCCGCCAGGGTGCCATGGTACTTGGTGTTCGCCGGCGCGGTTCTCGTCGCCATCGCGTCGGCCACCCAGGACATCGTGATCGACGCGTTTCGCATCGAAAGCCTGCCGAAGAGCGAGCAGGCCGCCGGCATGGCTGCCTATGTGGCGGCCTATCGCATCGGCATGCTGGCCTCGACGACCGGTGCCCTGTTCCTGGTCAGCGGCTTCGAAGGCCTCGGACTGCCTAAGGGCATGGCGTGGACCGCCGGCTACGTGGCCATGGCAGCGCTGGTGTGCATCGGCATGGTCACGGCGCTCATCGCCACCGAGCCGGAAAAATCTCGCGCTGCCGCGGCTGAGCACGCCGCGCATGCGGCCGAGAGCCCGGTGAAGCGCGTCGCGCGGACCGCGGTGGACGCCTTTGCCGATTTCCTCACCCGCCTGCGGTCCGACGCTCAGGCGAAGGAGAGCGAGGCCCATTCTCCGGACAAGCGAAGGAACGGGTCCGTCCTTCACGCCGCGCAGGCTTGGTGCGCAAGAAATCAGATCGCGCTGGCCGTGCTGGCGTTCATCGTGCTGTTCAAGTTCACCGATGCGCTGGCCGGGGTGATGACGGCGCCGTTCGTCGTCGACCTCGGCTTCTCGCGCAGCGAATACGCCGCGATCATCAAGGGCGTCGGCCTCGCCGCCACCCTGATCGGCGGCTTTGCCGGCGGGTTC
>Ga0081540_1004898_pt1 | contig 10084 bp, 9 predicted proteins | sample TabmetS2T1R1_FD_71024 | JGI IMG/M metagenome (GOLD analysis project Ga0081540, IMG submission 71024) | Tabebuia heterophylla rhizosphere microbial communities from the University of Puerto Rico - S2T1R1 | ecosystem: Host-associated > Plants > Roots > Rhizosphere ... | reverse complement strand
GGACCCACCTGATAAAGACCGCTGGCAAGCCAGAGCAGAACCGCTAGGCCACCGATCAGGCCGCCAACCTTGCCGGGGCCCATGCCGCCGGGCACCAGGTGTTTCATGCGATCCTGGCCGCGACGCAGCATTTCCTCGAAATCGGGCGGCTGGCCGCCACCGCCGGGACCGCGCGACCAGGGGCTCTGCCCGCCGCCCTGGCCACCGCCGCCACCGCCCCACGGGCCGCCCTGATTGTTCCAAGCCATGATAACTCCAGACAATTCCCGGGTAATTTCTGTTCGTTGGGGTCGAAGCGGAGGCTCCCACCCTGGTCGTCCGGCCGGGCCGCAATCTATGAATTGCATCGCCGACCCGCGGCCTTATATGACAGGGGCGCGCCGGTCGCGCAACGTGGGGTGAACCCTCCTTGGATATCGCCTCGGATGTCCCACTGGGCGGCCAGGCCGAACCGCTTAACGCATATCGTCCGCCGCCAAAGGTGTTTCAAGCATGGCCCTGACCGAAACCCAGATCATGGAGGCGCTGCGCGCCGTCCGATTGCCGCAGGGGGGCGACATCGTCACCGCCCACATGGTGAGCGGATTGATGCTGCGCGACGGCCACGTCGGCTTTGCCATCGAGGTCGACCCGTCGCAGGCGCCGGTGATGGAGCCGGTCCGCAAGGCGGCCGAAAAAGCCATCATGGACCTGCCCGGCGCGCTGAGCGCGGTGCACCCGACGTTCCGGGTACCGCACCGGGCGGAGCTGGCGGTCGCGGTAGCGGTGGTGCTTCTGGTGTCGCTCGGGGACATCCGCTCGGCGATCGGCTTCTCCAGCGTCACGGTGCTGGTCTACTACGCGGTCGCGAACGCGTCGGCGCTGACGCTCGGGCGCGACCCGCGCAGCCGGCTGCCGGTCCGGGCGCTGGCGGTCCTTGGTTTCGTCGGCTGCGTGGGACTGTCGGTCAGCCTGCCGTGGCACACGACCGTTGCCGGATTCGGGGTACTGGCGCTCGGCGCGGTCGGGTACTGGCTGCGCCACGTTCTCCGGCGGACATCGGCCAGCTAGCGGGCGTCAGCCAGCCAGTACCGTCAGGAAGTGCGCGACCGTCGCGGCCATCGCCTCGCGCGCCTTCGACAGATACTTCCTCGGGTCCACTACCGAGGGATCCGCCAGCAACGCCTCGCGCACCGCACCCGTGAACGCCAGGTTCAGCGCGGTACCCACATTGACCTTCACGATGCCGGCCAGCACCGCGTCCCGCAGTTGCCCGTCCGGTACCCCCGACGAGCCGTGCAGTACCAGCGGCACCGGTACCGCGTCGCGCAGCGCAGCGATCAGCTCCAGGTCCAGCGACGCCGAGCGGCTGGTCATCGCGTGCGAGGAGCCCACGGCGACCGCGAGCCCGTCCACGCCGGTCGCGTCGACGTACGCCGCCGCCTCCCCGGGATCGGTACGCGCGCCCGGGGCGTGCGGCGACAGCGGCGGCGCGCCGTCCTTGCCGCCGACGGTACCCAGCTCGCTCTCGATCCAGAGCCCGTGAGCGTGGGCGAACTCGGCCGCCTCCCGGGTCGCCGCCACATTGTCCACATAGGACATTCCGGAGAAGTCGGTCATCACCGAGCCGAAGTCGCAGTCGGCGGCGGCGCGCAGCAGCGCGGGTGACTCGACATGGTCCAGGTGCAGCGCGACGTCCACCGGTGCCGAGCGGGCGACCGCCGCGGCCGCGGCCGCGACCGGCCCGACCCGGCCACCGTGGAAGGCGACCGCGTTCTCGCTGATCTGCAGGATCACCGGCCGGTCCACCGAGGCCGCGCCCGCCACGATCGCCTCGGCGTGCTCCAGGGTGATGACGTTGAAGGCGCCCACACCCGTGCCGGGCGCCACGAGCGACCCCGTCGGTACCAGGGGCATCTACAGCTCCCGTACCGTGGCGGAGCGCCGCATCCGCTGGTAGTCCTCGCGGGTCACGTTGCCGGCGACCGGCGACACGACCGCGGCGCCGGACAGCCCGACGGCATCGGCGAGCCGCTGCTGCCACGGCAGCCGGTAGGCGATGCCCCGGGCCAGCGCCGCGACCGCCGCGTCGCCCGCTCCAGTGGGGTTGCCGGTCAGCGCGTCGGCCGGCAGGGCATGCCAGTGACCGTCCACAGTGGAGGCGACCAGTCCGTGCCGGCCGAGCGAGGCGACCACCGCGACCCCGGCGTCCGCCCCGGAGCCCGGCGCCCCAGACCCCGGCGCCCCGGCGCGCGGCGCCCGAGAGGCAAGCGCCCCGGAGCCAACCGCTCCCGTGCGGAGCGCGTCGGAGGCCGCGACAGCCTCCGCCAGCGCCAGTTCCTCCGCGTCCGGCAGGGCGCCGACCGGCATGCCGGTCGCCATCGCCAGCTCGTGGGCATTCGGCTTCACCACGTCGGGTCCGGCCGCGACACCCAGCCGCAGCGGTTCGCCCGACGTGTCCAGCACCGTCGGTACCCCGGCGGAGCGGGCCAGCCCGACAAGCGTCGCGTACCCGTCGACCGGTACCCCGGGCGGGAGGCTGCCGGACAGCACGGCGACCCGGCTGACCCGCAGCAGGGCGTCGTAGTGCGCGACGAACGTCTCCCACTCGGCCGTCGACACGAGCGGACCGGGTTCCCAGAAGCCGGTCGCCTCGGTGCCGTCGGCGATGACCGTGGTGCGCCGCGAGATCCCGGCGATGTCCACAAAGGAGTGTCGCAGGTCGCCCAGCAGCGCCCGGATCGAGGCGCCGGTACCCCCGCCGACGAATCCGGTCGCAACAACCGGCTCGCCCAGCGTGTGCAGTATCCGCGCGACGTTTACGCCCTTGCCGCCGGCGCGTTCGTCCACGGTGGACACCCGGTGGGTACCGCCGTGACGCAGTGCCGGGACGTGATAGGTGACGTCGAGGGCGGCGTTGAGGGTGACCGTGAGGATCACGCCCACGCTCCGCCGCGCATCACCCGCACCACCTGGAGGTCCTCGGACAGCTCGACCAGGTCGGCGCGCAGCCCGGGGCGCAGCGCGCCGACGGCGTCCGACAGCCCGATGGCGGCCGCCGGAGTACCCGAGGCCATCCGCGAAGCGTCCACAATGGACAGCCCGGCGGCGACCGCCCGGCGCAGCGCGGCGTCCATGGTCAGCGTGCTGCCGGCGATCGCGCCGTCGCTGCCGAGCCTGGCCACGCCACCCGACACGGTGACCGCGAGGCTGCCGAGGTCGTAGTCGCCGTCACCCATCCCGGCCGCCGCCATCGCGTCGGTGACCAGCGCGGCCCGGTCGGGTCCGGTGACCGAGGCGGCGAAGCTCAGCGTCCCGTCGTGCAGGTGCACGCCGTCGGCGATCAGCTCGCAGATCACGGACGGCGACTCCAGTAGCGCGACGATCGGGCCGGGTTGGCGGTGGTGCAGCGGGCGCATGCCGTTGAACAGGTGGGTACCCACCGTCCCGCCCGCCGCGACCCCGGCCAGGGTCTGCTCGTAGCTCGCGTCGGTGTGGCCCAGGGCGGCGACCACACCGTGCTGGACCAGCAGCTCGATCGCGGCCAGGGCACCGGGGCGCTCGGGCGCGATCGTGACCATCCGCACCGCGCCGCCGCCGGTACCGATCAGCTCGGTCAGCTCCACAGTGGACGGATCCCGCAGGTAGGCCGGGTTCTGGGCGCCGCAGCGCAGCTCGGACAGGTAGGGGCCCTCGAAGTGGATGCCGGCCAGCAGGCCGTCCGCGACCAGGGGGGCGAATGCCTTGGTGGCCGCCAGCATCAGCTCGAACGGCGAACTGACCAGGCTGGCCAGCATGGTCGTGGTGCCGCGGGAGAGGTGGAACGCCGCGGCCAGCCGGGCCTGTTCGGCGTCGCCGGTCGTGAAGGTGTGCCCGCCGCCCCCGTGGACATGGATGTCCACGAAGCCCGGCACGATCCAATGTCCACTCTGGACATCCACGACGGAGCCGGCGTCCGCCGGCTCGACCGAGGCGATCGTCGACCCTTCGACGGTGACGACACCGGACTCGATGACACCCTGCGGCGTCACGACCCGACCCGAGATTTTCACGGTTGCTCCTCCACGAGTCGATCGCTGGCCTTTAGCCGCTCCGCAGGCGTCGCGACCAGCGTTTCGTCTTCCACGGCTGGCTCAGCGTCCACGATGGACAGTGCGAGGAGGGCCGCGCCCAGGCAGCCGGCGGCGTCACCGAGCGCCGCGCGGACCATGGCCGGCCGGTACTGGAAGGTGAGCTTCCCGGCCAGCGCCTTGTCCAGCGGGCCGAGCAGCGCCTCGCCGGCCTCGGCCAGGCCACCGCCGATGACGATGACCTCGGGGTCGTAGAGGGTCAGGCCGGTGCGCAGCCCGTCGGCCAGCGCGTCGATCGCCTCAGCCCAGACCGCGACCGCGTCCGGGTCACCCGTCCCCGCGTGGCGCACCACGTCCGCGGCGGTCGCCGGTCGCCCGGTGCGCGCCGTGTAGGCCTTGCCGATCGCCGAGGCCGACGCCTCGGCCTCCAGACAGCCGGCCGCCCCACAGCCACACGGGCGTCCACCCGGCCGCACGATGATGTGACCGATCTCACCGGCCGCGCCGTGCGCCCCGGCGAACGCCTTGCCGTGCACGACGTGCGCGGCGGCGATGCCGGTACCGATCGGCACCACCAGCACGTGGTCGAACTCCCGCCCGGCGCCCAACCGCGCCTCGGCCAGCCCGCCCGCGCGCACGTCGTGGCCGAGCGTGGCCGGCACCCCGAGCCGCTCCTGCAGCAGGTGGCGCAGCGGCACGTCGCGGAAGCCGACGTTGGCCGACCACACCGCGACGCCGTTGGCCTCGTCGATCACGCCGGGCACCGCGATGCCGGCCGCGATCAGCCGGTCGCCGCCGGCCCGCGCCTGCCGGGCGAGGCCCGCGGCGACGTCGAGGATCGTGCCGACCACCGCCTCCGGGCCCCGGGTCGCCCCGGTCGCGTGCCGCTCGGTGTGCACCACGTTGCCGGCCGCGTCGACCACGGCGCATTTCATCCCGGTGCCGCCGACATCGATCGCCACCACGACGTCGCGCGGCGGCGTGGGATCGCGGGTCATGGCAGGATCACCGAGCGGGTCAGGTGCCGCGGCTGGTCGGGGTCCAGGCCCCGCTGTGCCGCCGCGGCCACCGCGAAGCGCTGCGCGAGGATCAGGTGGGCCACTGGGTCGCGATCGCACTCCACCAGGGTGGCACCAGTGTCGCGGATCTGCGCCGGGAGGCCGTCGGGCAGTTCGCCGAACGCCCAGACCGCGCGGCCCGGGCCGGCGATCGCGATCGGGCCGTGCCGGTAGTCCAGCGCCGGGTAGGACTCGGCCCAGAAGACCGCCGCTTCGCGGCACTTGAGGGCCGCCTCGTGGGCCAGGCCGACCGTCCAGCCGCGGCCGAGGAACGTCACCTGACCGGTACCCGACGGGTCCAGCGGCAGCGGCGCGTCGACCGCCCCGGCGGCGTCCCGGCCCGCCCGCGACAGCTCCGCGCCGACATGCGCGCGCAGCAGGGTCAGCGCGCTGGTCGCGAACCGGGTCTGCACCACCGAGCGCTCGTCGGCGAAGGGCAGCAGCACGGCCTGGTCGGCGAGGTCCACCGCGGGAGACGTCGGGTCCCCGATCAGCGCGGTCGTCGGGATCGTGGCGCCGCGGATGAGCCGGAGCACCTCGGTCGTGGTACCGGACCGGGTGATCGCGACGATCCGGTCATAGCGCCGGCCGTCCGGAAACTCTGACGCCGCGAACGCGTCCGTCTCGCCCTGGCCGGCTGCCTCGCGGAGGCCCGCGTAGCACATGGCCATGAACCAGGAGGTGCCGCAGCCGACCACGGCGATCCGTTCGCCGGGCGCGGGCAGCGCCTCGACCGTCGCGGCCTCGCCGGCGAGCGCGACCGCTCTCGACCAGCATTCCGGCTGGCTCGCGATCTCCTCGTCGACGTGGCCCACGGTACCTCCCCAGCTATTTCTGCTCGTTACCCCCGTGTTTCGCGCACCATTGTGCAGGGCGCCGACGGGGGTACGCCAGGGAGCCTACCGAGCAACTTCGCTCACAGTTCTCGACGTAACGACCCTCTTTCACGCATGATTGTGCACACATCTGTCAGTAGCTGTGCGCGGAGCGTTCGTGAGGAGGTCATCGTGGACCGGTATGCACGCTGGAACGCGCTGCTCGAACTGCTGACCAACAGCGGGCGGGTGACCGTCGAGGACGCCGCCGACCGGCTGGACGTCTCGCAGGCCACGATCCGCCGCGACTTCGACCAGCTCGCCCAGCAGCAGATGATCACCCGTACCCGGGGCGGAGCCGTCGCCAACGGTGTCTCCTACGACCTGCCCCTGCGGTACAAGACGGCGAAGCACTCCGCGGAGAAGCAGCGTATCGGCACGGCCGCGGCGGCGCTGGTGTCGCCGGGCATGGTGGTCGGGCTCAACGGCGGCACCACCACGACCGAGGTCGCCCGCGCCCTGGCGGTGCGCCCGGACCTGGCCAGTACCCCGGACGGCGCCCAGCTCACCGTCGTCACCAACGCGCTGAACATCGCCAACGAGCTGCTGGTCCGCTCCCGCATGAAGATCGTGGTCACCGGCGGCGTGGTGCGCCCGCAGTCCTTCGAGCTGATCGGACCGCTGGCCGGCGGCATCCTGCGCGACGTCACGCTGGACATGGCGCTGCTCGGCGCCGACGCGATCGACGTGGCGCTCGGCCCGGCCGCGCACAACGAGGGCGAGGCCGCCATGAACAACCTGATGGTCGCGCGGGCCAAGCAGGTGGTCATCATCGCGGACAGCTCGAAGCTGGGGCAGCACGCGTTCGCCCGGATCTGCCCGATCGAGCGGGTCAACGTGCTGGTGACCGATGCGGGCGCGACCGACGCGGCGGTGGCGTCGTTCGGCGCCGCCGGCATCCGCGTTGTCCGGGTCTGACCCTGATTGGTACCCACAGGGGATGTGCATGTCGTAACCCGTCGTTAGGCTCCTCGACTATGGACGGCACAGACGTAGACGCTCTCGAATTCATCGATGAGCCACACGCGGCGGTCCAGGACCAAGAGGTCGATGACGAGGTCGACAGCGACATCCTGCCCAGCCAGCGCCTACCGGTCGACCTGGAGATCGGCGACGGGTTGACCGAACGGGAGCGGCAGGTGCTCGCGTTCGAGCGCCAGTGGTGGCGGCGCGCGGGCGCCAAGGAACAGGCCATCCGTGACCTGTTCGGGTTCTCCTCGACGCGCTACTACCAGTTGCTCAACGGACTGCTGGACAATCCCCTCGCACTCGCCTATGACCCGGTCCTGGTCAAGCGACTGCGTCGGCTCAGAGCCTCCCGCACCCGGATCCGCACCGCCGGCCGCGTCGCCTGAGGGTCAAACCTGCCCCGCCGCCGGCCGGCCGGCACGGAGCCGCCGGTCAACCGGGCGCGTGGGTGCTCGCGTAGGTGGCGAGCCACGCGACCTGGGTCGGCTCCAGCGAGCCACGGACCCGGCCGCGCGCCGTCGAAACGTGGTCGGCGGTGACCGTCGCCGCGTCCAGCGACTCGCGCATCGCCGCCAGCGCCGACTCGCGGATCAACGCCGCGCAGTCCGCGGCCGAGAAACCGTCCAATGTGGACGCGAGCGCCACGAGGTCCACGTCCGCGGCCAGCGGCACACTGCGGGCCGACGCGCGCAGGATGTCCGCGCGGGCGTCGCCGTCCGGCGGGGGTACGTACACCAGCCGCTCCAGCCGCCCCGGCCGCAGCAGCGCGGGGTCCACCAGATCCGGGCGGTTCGTCGCGCCGATCACCACCACGTTGCGCAGCGACTCCACCCCGTCCAGCTCGGTCAGCAGCGCGGCCACCACCCGGTCCGTGGTACCCCCGTCGGACGCCTGCCCCCGCACCGGAGCGAGCGCGTCCACTTCGTCGAGGAACACCAGCGTCGGCGCCGCCTCCCGGGCACGCCGGAACAGTTCGCGCACCGCGCGTTCGCTCTCGCCCACCCACTTGGACAGCAGCTCCGCGCCCTTGACCGACAGCACGTTGGCCTTGCCGGTGCCGGCGATCGCCTTGACCAGATAGGTCTTCCCGCACCCGGGCGGCCCGTAGAGCAGCACGCCCCTGGGCGGCTGCACGCCGAGCCGTGCGAACGTGTCCGGGTAGGTCAGCGGCCACAGCACCGACTCGGTGAGCATCTGCTTGACCTCGGCCATGTCGCCGACGTCGTCGAGGGTCACCTTGGCCAGCTCCAGCGTGGACTCGGCCATCGACGTCGGCCGCACCACCTCCAGCGCACCGTGGAAGTCGGTCGCGGCGACCATGGGTGACTCCGCGTCCTTCTGCCGCAGCGCCGCCCGTACCCCGGCCTCGCGCACCAGGGCGGACAGGTCGGCGGCGACGAAGCCGGGGGTACGCCCGGCGACGTCGGCCAGGTCGACGTCCTCCTGCAGGGGCATCCGTCGGGTCAGCACGGCGAGCTGCTCGCGGCGCATGGCCGGATCGGGCAGCGGCACCACCAGTTCGTGCTCCAGCAGTCCGGGCGAGCGCAGTCCCGGATCGACAGACTCCGGACGGCTGGTCGTGCACACCACCGCGGTGCCCGTCCGCAGCGCCTCCGCGAGCAGTTGCCGGAACACGGTCGGCAGGGGGCCGGGCTGGTCGCGCGGTGCCAGCGCCTCCACGTCGGCCACGATGACCACGCCGGGCGAGCGGCTGGACTCGAAGGCGCGGCGCAGCCGCACGGCCGCGTCGTTGTTCGTCAGCGCCGCGATCTCCGGGGCCCAGAGCATGGTGACCGCCGCGCCGACGCTGGCGGCGACCGCGCGGACCAGCGCGGACTTCCCGGACCCGGCCGGCCCGGTGACCAGTACCCCCAGGGACACGCTGGTACCCAGGCGCCCCAGCACCTCGCCGTGGTGGAAGCCGAGGTCGAGCAGTTCGGTCAGCTCCTGCGCCTGGCTGCCCAGCCCGGGCAGGTCGGCCAGGGTCGGCGCGTCCTCGACGGCCGGCGCGACCGGGGTCTGCGTGGAGTGGGTCGCCTGACCGTTGCGCCACGCGACCACGGTGTCCATCGTGACCAGCCCGCCCTCGACCGGTTCGGCGCCGGTGACGGTCAGCAGAGTGCTGGTCCACCCGTACCCGATAGTGTTGGACAGGCTGCGCCGCGCGGCCTCGAGTTGCGGTCGTACCCCTGCCACCGGCTGCACGTCCTGCGGCAGCAGCGACACGTTGTCGCCCTCGGTGACCACCTTGCCGAGCAGCGCCAGGCGCAGCATCTCCGGGGTGACCACCGCGACGATCTCGGGCGGCCCGGCCAGCGCCACGCGCAGCGCGGCCCGCGTCGCGGCCGGCGAGACGGTGACCTCGCCGCCGTCGCGCACGCCCAGGTTGCCGAGCATCAGGTCGTCCGCGTAGAGCAGGGCGCGGCTCGCGCCGGACTCGGCGAGCGCGACGATGCCCGCGGTCTCCCGCCGGCCGGCCAACCGGACCGGGTCCCCGGCCCGCAGCCCGAGCGCGGTGAGGATCTCCGGGTGCAGCCGCACGATGCCCCGGCGGGCGTCCAGCGCGGCGGGCCGGAGACTGGCGGTCAGCCGAAGCGAGGGATCACTCACGCGTCGAGCCTATCGGTGGCGTGCTTGGCTGAGTGGCCGCTGAGAGTTCAGGGCTCCGCGCCACGCCCGGCAACCCCGCCGACGTACCGTGACGCCATGCCGCTGAGATTGCGCCGCGCCCTGCCCAGCCCGCGCCTGACCCGGCGCCGGCTGATCGGCGGCGGCGTCGCGCTCGCCCTGCTGGTCGGGGTCGTGGTGTGGGCCGCCTGGCCGTCCACTCCGGACTACCGGGTGACCAACCAGGTGATCACCGTCCACAGCGGGCCGGACGGCACGGTGCCCATCGACCTCGACACCGCCTACTACGTGCCGAAGTCGGCCTCCGCCGGGCACCCGGTCCCCGCCGTGCTGCTGGCGCACGGGTTCGGCGGCACCAAGGACGATGTCGCCCAGGACGCGGAGGACCTCGCGGAACGCGGCTACGCGGTGCTCGCCTGGACCGCCGAGGGCTTCGGCGACAGCTCCGGCCAGATCCACCTGGACAGCCCGGACTGGGAGGTCAAGGACGCCCGGGGCCTGGTCG
>Ga0081540_1004897_pt1 | contig 10084 bp, 7 predicted proteins | sample TabmetS2T1R1_FD_71024 | JGI IMG/M metagenome (GOLD analysis project Ga0081540, IMG submission 71024) | Tabebuia heterophylla rhizosphere microbial communities from the University of Puerto Rico - S2T1R1 | ecosystem: Host-associated > Plants > Roots > Rhizosphere ... | reverse complement strand
GAACTGGTGGCAGGGCGGGTTCTGGCCCAGGCCCTGGACCGGACGGCCGGCGACGCGGGCATAGGCCACGTTCGCCCGACGCACCGAGTAGTCGGCGCCGCGCACCACCGCGAGCGGCAGGTCCAGCGAGTCGAAGGAGAGCTCCCACTCCCGCTTGGCGACCACCAGGAGCCGGGTGCGCTGCTGCACGCGCTCCTCGAGCTCGGCGTTCAGGGCCCGGAGCTCCTCGTTCTGGGATCGGGTGATCTCCTGGAGGCGCGCGTTCTCCGCCTGCACCTTGTACTGCTCGAACGCGCTCTGGACGGTGAGGAGGAGCGCGGAGTCGTTCCAGGGCTTCGCGATGAAGCGGAAGATCTCCGAGCGGTTGATGGCCTCCTCGATGGCCCGCTGATCGGCGTGACCGGTCAGCATGATCCGCTGCGCGAGCGGGACCCGCTGCTTGACGTGGAGGAGGAAGTCCGCCCCGTTCATCCCGGGGAGGCGGAAGTCCGAGATGACGACCTCGGGCGTGAACTGCTCCAGGATCTTGAGCCCGCGCTCGCCATCGAGGGCGGTGCGGATCTCCCAGTCCTGGGTGCGGAGGACACGGCGGAGCGACTTGAGGATGTTCTCCTCGTCGTCCACCACGAGCAGTCGCCCCTGGGCGGGCGACATCCTGAGCGCAGGCTCCATGGGTCTTCCGGTCGGTGTGCGTGGTTGCAACCGCCTGGCCACCCAGACGGTTTTGACAACCCGCGGGGATCAGGTCCGTTTTGCCCGGTTCAACGGCGTGGACCCGGGGTCATTCTACACCCATCCCAGGTGCTTGCGGTCGCTGGCGACCCAGCCCGGCAGGCGGAAGCCCGTTCGCCGGAAGTCCGCGATTCTACGAGCCGGCGGGCCCCCGGGGACTCGCGCCGACCCCGGGGTCCGCCAGACAGACGCGGTTTCGACCCTCGCGCTTGGCCCGGGCGAGGCACCCATCCGCGGCGCCGATCAGCTCCTCGGGGGTCTGCACCTGCACCGCCGGATGACTCCCCACGCCCACGCTCGCGGTCAGGAGCACGTCCGCCGCCGGCCCGGTCCGCAGCGCCGCGATGTCCCGGCGGATCCGCTCGGCCACGGTGAGGGCGCCGGCGAGGTGCGTCTGCGGAAGGATGCAGGCGAACTCGTCACCACCCGTCCGGGCGACGGTGTCGGTCTCGCGCACGGCGGCGACCAGGCACTGGGCGACTGCGCGCAGGACCCCGTCGCCCACCAGGTGCCCGAACGACTCGTTGATTCCCCGGAACTGGTCGAGGTCGACGAGGACGAGCGCGAGCGGGTTGTCGTAGCGCTGCGCCCGGCGGAACTCGTCCTCCAGCCGGAGCATGAAGTAGCGCCGGTTGTGCACCTCGGTCAGGGCGTCGACGACCGCGACCCGGTCCTCCGGACCCCGGATCACCGCGCTCGCGGCCCGGCGGAACACGGCGCTGCGACGCCGGAGGCGCGCGAGCAGCTCGTCGGTGCCGACGCTCGCCGGCAGGACGTCGTCCGCGCCGAGGTCGAGCAGACGTGTCCGGCTCGCTGCGTCCTCCACCCCGAGGACGATCAGCGGGCAGTCGGAGTCGAGCGTCGACCGGAGCCGCGACACGAGCCCGGTGGCGCCCCAAGGTGGGCACGGCTCGACGACGATGAAGGCGTCCGGCGCCTCACCGCCCGTCGCCTGCTCCACCGCCTCGCCATCCGCGAAGCAGGTGCAGCTCCAGCCCGCCTCCTCGAGCCCGCGTGCGAGCGCGCTCCCCGGAGCGTCCTTCGCGGTGACGAGCCAGAGGTTCATTCGGGACAGTCCCGACAGGCTAGCAGAGGCGGACGGTCGTGCCCCGGGGCACTCGCCACGCGGGTGCACGCTAACCCCTCGGTTCCCGGGGTCGTTTGCACCGGGTCGGCGCGTGGGGCTAGACCCCTGGGCCGCACCGGCCGTGGACCCGAGCAGCGCAGAGCCGTCTGCTGTCCCCCCGCCCCCCGAGCCTCCCCCGCTCCGTCGGCGGGTCCGGCGCTGGCTGGTCGGACGACCACGGAGCGTGGAGGACCCCGGCGTCTTCCACCACGTCTCGCTGGTGGCCTTCCTCGCCTGGGTGGGCCTGGGCGCCGACGGGCTCTCCTCCTCGTCGTACGGACCGGAGGAGTCGTTCAAGGCGCTGGGGGAGCACGTGGCGCTGGCCCCGTTCCTCGCCCTGGCGACTGCCTTCACGGTCGTCATCATCGCCGCCGCGTACTCGCGAATCATCGAGCACTTTCCGTTCGGGGGCGGCGGGTACATCGTCGCCACCCGGCTCCTCGGCGCGAGGGCGGGCGTCGTGTCCGGCAGCGCGCTGATGGTGGACTACGTGCTCACCATCACCACCTCGGTCGCGAGCGGGGCGGACGCGATCTTCAGCTTCATCCCGCCGGGCATCGCCGAGTGGAAGCTGCCGGTGGAGTTCCTGGCCATCGCCGTGCTGGTCGTGCTGAACCTGCGCGGGGTCCGGGAATCGGTGACCATCCTCGCCCCCATCTTCATCCTGTTCCTGATCACCCACGTCATCCTCATCGGCGGCTCGGTGTTCGGCCGGCTCGACGAGATCCACGTGGTGAGGAACGACGTCCAGAGCGGCCTCTCCCGGGGAGTGACGACGCTCGGGGTGGCAGGGATGCTCGCGCTCTTCCTGCGCGCCTACTCGATGGGCGCGGGCACGTACACCGGCATCGAGGCGGTCAGCAACGGCCTGCAGATCATGCGCGAGCCCAAGGTGGCGACCGCCAAGAGGACCATGGTGCTGATGGCGACCTCGCTCGCGCTCACCGCCGGCGGCATCACCCTCGCCTACCTGCTCCTGAACGTCAGCCACGTGCCCGGGCAGACGATGAACGCGGTGCTCGCCGACCGCTTCGCCGGGGCCTTCCGGCTGGGGGGGATGCCGGTCGGCCAGTGGTTCGTGTGGCTCACCCTGCTCTCCGAGGCCCTGCTCCTCTTCGTCGCCGCGCAAGCAGGGTTCCTGGACGGCCCGCGGGTGCTGGCGAACATGGCGGTGGACAGCTGGGCGCCGCACCGCTTCGCGCAGCTCTCCGACCGGCTGACGATGCAGAACGGGGTGCTGCTGATGGGGGGCTCGTCGATGGTCGCGCTCCTCTACACGCGCGGGAACATCACCACCCTGGTCACGCTCTACGCGATCAACGTCTTCGTCACCTTCTCCCTGAGCCAGCTGGCGATGTGCCGCTTCTGGTGGCGCGAGCGGAAGAACCGCGCCGACTGGCGCCGGCAGGGAGCGATCCACGTGGTCGGCCTCGTCCTTTGCGTGGGAATCCTGGCGGTCAACCTCTTCGAGAAGTTCGCCGAGGGCGCCTGGGTGACCATCGTGGTGACCGGCACGGTGGTCGGCGTCTTCTCCTGGACCCGGGCCCACTACCGAAAGGTGCAGGAGAACCTCGGGCGACTCGACACCATCCTCTCCTCGATGCCGAAGTCCTCGACTCCGGCGAGGGCGCTGGACCCGAAGAAGCCCACCGCCGCGCTGCTGGTGGGCGGGTATGCCGGCCTCGGCGTGCACTCGCTGCTCACCATCCAGCGGCTCTTCCCGAACTACTTCCAGAACTTCGTCTTCCTCTCGGTGGGGGTCATCGACTCGGCGACCTTCAAGGACATCGCCGAGGTGGTGGAGGTGAAGGAGCGCACCCGGAAGGCGCTCGACCAGTACGTCTCGCTGGCGCAGGGGCTGGGCCTGGCGGCGACGGCGCGGATGTCGCTCGGCACCGAGGCAGTCGACGCCGCGACCCAGCTCTGCAGCGAGGTGGCGAAGGAGTTCCCCCGGGCGCTGTTCTTCGCCGGGAAGCTCGTCTTCGAGCAGGAGCGCTGGTACCAGCGCGTGCTCCACAACGAGACGGCGTACCAGATCCAGCGCCGGCTCCAGTTCGCCGGGCTGAACGCGATGGTGCTGCCGGTGCGCCTCCTCGAATCCGAGGGCGCGGGGGCCCAGGCGGCGGCCTAAACCGCGCGCGCGGGGGCGGCGACCGCGGGCGTGGCCGGGGGAAGCCGGAGACCGAGCGAGGCGAGGTACTCCTCGTAGGCGCCCTCGACGGTGGCCATGTTCCGCTTGCACTTCCGCCGGAGGAAGATCCCCAGGATGACCAGCGGGACGCCGATGAGCGCGCCGATGACGGTCAGCGAGATGAGCACCCCGCAGATGATCGGGACCATCGACATGATCTTCAGCGGCCGGTACTGATCGAGCAGGTCCTCCTTCACGTGGAGCAGCACGTCGGGGTCGGTGGAGTTGGCGGCCTTCAGGGCGCCGATGACTTGCGGCTTGGTGGCGGTGGACAGGGCAGCGTTCGGGTTCATGCGAAGGGTCCTTTCCAGAAGACCCATGCGCAAAGCGGTGGCAGGAACCGTCACCGAGCGCCGCACGGCTCGGCCGGCTGGCCAGAGGCGGGTCAGTCGCCGGAGAGCCGGAGCGAGAGCAGGTCCATCTCCGTTCGCCACCTCCGGGCGTCGGCGTCGGCTTGCTCGACCGCTCCATCGGGCTCGTCGTAGACGTCGCGGGCGTCGAAGGTTGGCTCCGGAACCCCGCCAATGCGCTGCAGGGCCGAGCGGGCCTTGTCCCGGAGCTTCCGCAGCTCGCCGCCGCAGCGCTCGACCAGCGCGTGGGCTTCGGGCGGCAATTGCGCCGAGGGCCGGCCGAGGCTGGCCGCCACGACCTCGGAGGCTGCGAGCGCTTCCCGGACCGTCCCCGCCTCCAGGCTTCCGGGGCCTGCGTTGACCCTGTCGAGCGCGCGCTCGACCGATTCCGGGTCGTGCGCCGGAAGCTTCGTCAGCCATCGCCTTCCGAACATGGGAGCACCTCCGCTGGGTGGACCCGGCAACCTAGGTCGCGCGTGGGCGGGCGGCGGCAACACCTCGGTGTCGTCGCCTACCGGGAGTCGGGGTAGAACCGAGTGCCGCGCCCGGCCATCTCCCGGAGCAGCGGCGCCGGCTCGAACCGGATTCCCTTGCGCTCCTTCCACTGCTCGAGTCGCGTCACCATCTCCGCGGCGCCCATCGCGTCGATGGCACGGAAGGGACCGCCCCGGAACGGCGGGAAGCCCAGGCCGAACACCGCGCCGATGTCCCCGTCGCGGGCGCTCCGGAGGATTCCGTCCTCCAGACAGCGCACCGCCTCGTTGAGGAAGAGGAGCACCGGCCGCTCGCCCAGCTCCTCCTCGGGGAACGGAACCCGCGTCGCGCCACCGGGAAGCGAGGCGTAGACGCTTCCGTCCACCTCCTTCCCCTTCACGTCGTAGCGGTAGAAGCCCTTCTTCGCCTTCCGCCCCAGCCGTCCGTCCTTCACCAGCGCCGCCATGGCCGCTGGCGGTGTCATCCGCTCGCCGAACGCGTCGTGCAGCACGTGGCTCACCTTCTCGCCGACGTCGATGCCCACCTCGTCGAGGAGCTGGAATGGGCCCACCGGAAACCCGTAGGCCCGGAGCGCGGCGTCCATCGCGGCGATGTCCGCGCCCTCGATCAGGAGGTGCGCCGCCTCGTTGAGGTACGGCGCGAGCACCCGCGAGGTGTAGAAGCCCGGCCCGTCGCGAACGACGATGACCGTCTTCCCCTGTCGCTTGCCGAGCTCGACGCAGGTGGCGACCACCGTGGGATCGGTCCCCGCGTGGGTGATGACCTCGAGCAAGGGCATCTTCTCCACCGGGCTGAAGTAGTGCATCCCGATCACGTTCCCCGGGCGCGCGGCTCCCTCGGCCAGGCGGGTGATGGGGATGGAGCTGGTGTTGGAGGCGAAGATGGAGGCGTCGCCGCTCGCCGCTTCGACCTCGGCGAGGAGGCGGCGCTTCAGGGCGAGGTCCTCAAACACCGCCTCGATGATCACGTCCGCCCGATGGAACCCCGAGAGGTCGGTGGTGGCGGTGACCCGGGCGAAGATCTTCTCCAGCGCGCGGCGGTCGAGCCGACGGCGGCGAACGCGCTGGTCCAGGAGACCTCGCACGTGCGAGAGGGCGCGCCCCACCGAGGCATCGTCTCGCTCCTTGATCCGCACCGGGAGGTCCGCCTTCTCCGCGCTGACGAAGGCGATGCCTCCGCCCATCAGCCCTCCGCCGAGCACCGCGACCTTCTGGACCGTCCGCGCCTTTGCCGCGCCATCGACCCCGGTGTCCTTCTTCAGCGCGGTGGTGGCGAAGAAGAGCTCGCGGAGCCGGGCGCTGACCTCGGTGACCAGTAGCTCTCCGAAGGCGCGGGCCTCGGCGCGAAGGCCGGCCTCGAATCCCTTGTCCAGCCCCTCCCGCACCACCTCCAGCGCGCGCTCGGGCGCGGGGTAGTGGCCGCCGCTCTTCTTGAGCAGCTGCTTCCGCGCCTCGGCGAAGAGAAGCCGGCGTCCGATGGGATTTCCCTCCAGCGCGGCGCGGGTGACGGTCTCCCGCGGGCTCCTCCGGGGCGAGGCGGGCGGACGACCGCCCCCGGCGGCGAGGGCCAGGGCGTGCTCGACCGCGACGTCGACCAGGATGGACTGGGGAACGACCTCGTCCACCAGCCCGAGCTTACGCGCCTTCGAGGCCCGGACCGGATTCCCGGACAGGATGAGATCGAGGGCGGCCTGGACGCCGATGAGCCGCGGCAGCCGCTGGGTGCCGCCGGCGCCCGGGAGGAGGCCGAGCTGCACCTCGGGGAGCCCGAGCTGCGTCCGGGGCGCGTCCGAGGCCACCCGGCCCCGGCAGGCCAGCGCCCACTCCAGACCGCCGCCGAGGCAGGCCCCGTGGATGGCGGCGACCACCGGCTTGGGGAAGAAGGCGAGTCGATCGAAGCCGTGCTGTCCCTCGCGAGAGGCCTGCTCGCCATCAGCGACGGTCCGGAGCGAGCCGAGCCACTTCACGTCCGCGCCGACGACGAAGTCCTGCTTCGCCGAGGTGAAGACGACGGCCTTCACCGCCTCGTCGCGGCCGAGCCGCTCCAGCTCCTCCCCGAACTCGGCCCCCACCGCCGGGGAGAGCGTGTTCACCGGCTCACCGGGAAGATCGAAGGTGACCACCGCCACCTCGCCGCGCATCTCGGTCCGGAAGGAAGGCATCAGACGCGCTCCAGGACGATGGCCGCGCCGAGCCCACCGGCGGCGCAGACGGTGCAGAGCGCGGTCCGCTTGTCACGTCGGGCGAGCGCATCGAGCGCCTGCATCACGATGCGGGCTCCGGTGGCGCCGAAGGGGTGACCGAGGGCGATGGAGCCGCCGTGGACGTTGAGCCGGTCGGGGTCGACCTCGCCGAGCGGGGCGGAGCGGCCGATCTTCCGTGCGAACTCCGGGCTGGCGAAGGCCTGGAGGTTGCTGGCCACCTGCGCGGCGAAGGCCTCGTGCATCTCCACGAGGTCGATGTCCTTCAAGCTCATCCCCGCGCGGTCGAGGGCCACCGGCGCGGCGTAGGCCGGACCCTGGAGCAGCTGGTCCCCGGGGTCCGTGGCGGCGTAGGCGAACGCGCGGAGCGCTCCGAGCGGCTGGAGGCCGAGCGCCTTCGCCCGGTCCTCGCGCATGACCAGCAGCGCGGCGGCGCCGTCGGTGAGCGGCGAGCTGTTGCCCGCAGTGACCGAGCCATGGGCCTTGTCGAACACCGGCTTGAGCTTCGCGAGCGCCTCGAGCGAGCTGTCGTGGCGGACGATGTCGTCGGTGGTGCCGGTGGCGGTGTACCCGGGCGGGATGGGGACGTGCATGACCTGCGCGTCGAACACGCCGGCCTTCCAGGCGGCCGCCGCGCGCTGGTGCGAGGCGAGAGAGATCTCGTCCTGCCAGGCGCGCGAGATGTGGTTCTCCTTGGCCATCTTCTCCGCGCTCTGACCCATGGTGAGGCCGGTGGAGTACTCGGCGATGGCCGGCGGGACGGGGACGATGTCCTTCGGCTTCAGTCCGGCGAAGGCCCGGACCCGCTCGGGGAGACTGCGGGCGCGGCTCGCCTTGACCAGGGCGCGGGAGAGCGGGCGGCTGGTGAAGATGGGGACGTCGCTCATCGACTCCGTTCCGCCAGCCACGGCCACCTGGCTGACGCCGAGGGCCATGGCGGAGGCGACGTCGGTGAAGGCCTGGATGGAGGTGGCGCAGGCCCGGGAGACGGTGTGGGCCTCGGTGGCCCGGGGGAGCGCGGAGGCGAGGCCGACCTCGCGGGCGATGCTGGGGGCGAGGAGCGTGGGGATGGCCTGGCCGAAGACGATCTGATCGATCTCCGCGGGGTCGATGTCCGCACGTTCGACGAGCTCGCGGACGACCGCCGCGCCGAGGTCGAGCGAGGTGAGGGAGTTGAAGACGCCGCCCGCCTTGACGAAGGGGGTGCGGAGCCCCTTCACGACGACCGCGCGGGTGGTGCCGCGTAGACCGATGAGCCGCTGCGCCATGACGCGGCGTTCCACCACTGTGCGACTCGGGCGTCAACGTGGCGGCGCCCGGCGCGCTCAGCCCCTCAGCAGCTGCTGCCCCTGCGCGTCGTAGCGAGCCCCGGCGGCCGCTCCTCTCGGGGAGGCCTGGTCGAGCCGCTCGAGGTCGGCCAGAGTCAGACGAACGCGAACCGAGCCGGCGTTCTCCTCGAGCCGGGCGGGTTGCGCACGGGGAGCGTGCGCTCGCGAGCCGGCAGGACGTCGTCGAAGGCTCGGCTTCAGTCGTCGAACCAGCCGCGCCGCTCGCGCGGAAACCATGCCGGAAGGCGAGTGACCGCGCGGATCAGCGCGTTGACGAGCTCACTCCCGAATTCGGAGCGCAGGCGCTCGTCGACGGAGTGCCAGACGGGCTCGAGCACCTCGAGGTGCACCGCTCCTCCGCGCTCGAGAGCCCATGGGGAGAATCGCCATGGCTGGGCGCGGCTCACCATCCCGTGCTGCTCGAGTCGCGCCAGCGACCGGCCGACCGGAACGGGGTCGAGGCGGAGGCGACGCGCGAGTGCGAGCACCCGGGCTGGCCCTTCCCGCCAGAGAGTCAGCATGAGCTGGAACTCGGTGAGCGTGATGCCGTTCCCTGCGACCACCCGGTCGAGTTGGTTGCTCGCGTAGCGGCTCAGCATCCGGAGCGAAGTGCAGACACAGGCATCCGACTGTGCGGACCCGATCGCGTTGATCGCGCCCGGAAGCCAGAGGTTGCGTGTCATCGCCAGCTCGTTGTGCGATTCCCGTGCCTCGGCCACCGGCGAACGCAGCGAGGAGCCGCTGCGAGTCCGCGCGCCTTCGCACACGCTCAGACCACCCGCCGCCGCCTTGAGCCATGGCCCGCGTGCGACTTCCGAGCGCTCCGGCGATCCGGACTGCGAGTACGACTTTCTCGCGTGCAACCACGCGAAATCCGGTCCGAGAGGTTCACGCAGATGCGAAGTTGGAGTTATATCTACAACTTAGACGCGGAGTGCGTCTCGTGGCCTCTCAACCCCTCGAATTCTGGTTCGGCGACTTCACTGGCGTTGCGGTTCTCCGGAGTGCGCGAGGAGCGCTCGCCGGCGGCCGGGCGCGGCATCGGTCGGGGCGGGGGCAAGCGCCGCTTTAAACGCCGCACCCTACCCGCTCATCGACAAGGTCAGCCGGGCGCGAGGCGACCTCGACGACCGGGGGATCTGCGGTCCGGTGGAGCGAAGGTCCGCGACGTTCCGCCCGATGACCTCGTCGTCCTGGATGGAGACGAGATCGAGGCCGTCCTCGATCCGGCCGAACACAACGTCCGGCCCTGAGCCGAGCACGCGAGGCCTCAGCCCCTGAGCAGCTGCTGTCCCTGCGCGTCGTAGCGAGCCCCGACGGCGGCTCCTCTCGGGGAGGCCTGGTCGAGGCGCTCGAGGTCGGCCGGAGTCAGACGCACGCGAACCGAGCCGGCGTTCTCCTCGAGCCGGGCGGCGCTGCTCGTTCCCGGGATGGGGACCACGTCCTTGCCGCGCGCGAGGACCCAGGCGAGCGCGAGCTGCGCCGGCGTGCATCCTTTCTCCTCGGCCATTTCCCGCACCCGGTCGGCGATGGCGAGATTCCGGGCGAAGTTCTCGCCCTGGAAGCGCGGATTGTTCCTCCGCCAGTCGTCCGGAGCGAGGTCGTCCAGCGAGCGGAACCGTCCGCCGAGGAAGCCGCGGCCCAGCGGGCTGTAGGCCACGA
>Ga0081540_1004896_pt1 | contig 10084 bp, 6 predicted proteins | sample TabmetS2T1R1_FD_71024 | JGI IMG/M metagenome (GOLD analysis project Ga0081540, IMG submission 71024) | Tabebuia heterophylla rhizosphere microbial communities from the University of Puerto Rico - S2T1R1 | ecosystem: Host-associated > Plants > Roots > Rhizosphere ... | reverse complement strand
CATCTCCGGCCAGGTCGCACGTCCCTTTGAAGGCGGCACCCAACTCGTCGGCAAGGATGAGTACGAACAGACCAGGCAGATATTTTCCCGCATCGAGCGCATCATCAAGGCGGCCGGCGGAACGATGGACAATCTGGTAAAGATGACGATCTACGTCGTCGACATTACGAAGAACACCGAAGTCTGGCGCGCGCGCCGCGAGTTCTTCACCGGAGATTTTCCCGCTTCCACGCTGGTCGAAGTGCGCTCCCTTGCCGGGCCGGAAACGTTGGTGGAGATAGAAGCCGTGGCTTATCTGGGCGGGGGTTGAAGAGCTCGCAGGGCGGATCGACCGCAGGCGTAATCCGCCGTCTGCCTTACAACGTGACTATCTTGATTTGGCAGCAAGCGTAGCCCGGATAAGCGGAGCGACATCCGGGTTCTCTGCAGCGGTCCCGCATATCGCGTGCGCTCATGCGGGCTACTCGCTTTGCTTGCTGAAGCCAGCCCGACAAAAAGGCTTGATGCTGCAGCGCCTCCAAGCCAGCTTGCCTGCACATGGCTGAAATTCATCGGTAACACATCACCGTCACGGCTTGCATCCAGCAGGAACGCAGCCTCACGAGTGGGCATTGTCCTTTTGCCTTTTCATTGCTTGTGAGGTTGATCATGCGTTTGTTGCTTGTAATCGCGGTTGCTGCAATCCCGGCTTGTTCGGTCGTCTCGGTGAATTCTGCTGCCGCACAAGACTTCAATGACAGATGGTCCATCATTCCGAAGGCTCACGCGGAACCGGCTCCCGAGGCACCCGACCAGGCCAAGCAGAACTCACTGGAACAGCCTCCGATCAGCCAACAGCCGCAGCAATCATCGGACGATCGCTTCCCGCCTCGAGCTACCGGTCGCGCATTTTCGGGGATAGCATCTTTCTATTCGTATCCGAAGGGTAAAACCGCCAGCGGCGCCACCTTTGACCGGGATGCGATGACCGCGGCCCACCGCAGCTTGCCGTTCGGCACCAGAGTCCGCGTAACTGATCTTGCGAGCAGCAAGACAGTGGTCGTTCGTATCGTTGACCGAGGTCCCTGGATTCGCAACCGTGTCCTCGACCTTTCGCTTGGCGCCGCGCGAACCTTGGGGATCACGGACCGTGGCGTGGCCCAGGTCCGCGTCGAGGTACTTTAGCTCGTTACCGTTGCGATTGTTCGTAATGGATCACATCAGCCCGTAGAGGGGGCAGTTGCTTTAGGCAGTCACTTCGCTCGCTTGAATACGAGGTCAAGCGTTATGCCGGCGGGTGTGCGCGGGTTCGTGAATCTCAATTCCTCGTCGCTAATGGAAGTGATGATCCGGCGCTGATTGGGTGCGCCGACCAGATTCGGAAACGAGCTTGTTTCGATGTTGGCGTGGACCGTCTTTGTGGCCTCGTCCAATGTGTAAGTACCGGTGTAAGCAACCACGCCTGACGCGATGGCCATGGCCTCGTCCGGTGACGGGCGTGCCGAATCGCCTGACGCGTACTTCGGAGCGTCGGTCCTCACCGTGATGAAGTGGAAGCGGCCGTCGGCTGTGTAGGTCACCGCGCCTTGCAAGCTTGGCCGTTGCACGGCGCTGCCATCCTCACGCTTGGCTGTGCTCGAAACGTAAATCCAGGTGCCGACCAGCTGATCCCTCAGCGGCTTTGCCTGGGCCATCCCGTGGTTCGGGAATGCAAGGCTGGAGATCAATGCGATCGCGCAGAAGCCAGGCGACAAACGTCCGCTCATGAGAAACCCTCCTTTGCCAACCTCTTAAGGACGCCAAGCAAGCGTAGCCCGGATGAGCGGTAGCGACATCCGGGTCTTTACTTGCGGCGGTCCCGCATGTCGCTTGCGCTCACGCGGGCTACTCGCCCTCACGAACGCTTCGCCTCGTCAAGAAATGCCTGCACCGCCTCGAACAGCTTGAGGCGGTTGCGCTCCATGATGATGCTGTGCGTTCCCTCGGCCAGCGCCACGTAACGTTTTCCCGGGGAGTTCACCAGCAGCGGAAACAGCGTCTGCGCCATATAGGGCGGTGTGTCGCGGTCCCATTCGGCGTGGATCAATAATGTGGGCACCGTGATCTTGGAGGGATCATAATAGGGTTTGCCGGCGCCGAAGAACTCGGCGCTGTCCTGCACGACGCCGTTGGGGGCGCGAACGACCGGCGGGCTCATCGCCGCGCCGACCGGATCGGTTGCGAAGGTTGCATCAGCCCAGGCGTCGAACCAGCCGGCCGGAACGAGATCGGCTTTCTTGTCCTCGGCCACGCCGGTGTACCAGCGCTCCTTTGCCTGATCGCGGTTGACCATTCGGTACGCGCCAAGCTTGCCCGGGCCGGCCTGAACGAGCGAGGGTGTCTGACGGATCCACGCCGGCGCGTAGAGCACCAAACGTTCGACCTTCGCGGCGTTCTGCGTCGTGTAGGTGGCCATCAGGGTCGTGCCCCAGGACCAGCCCAGCAGATTCAGGCGCGGTATGTTGCGGCGCTGCAGGATGAAGTCGACGGCGGTGCCGATGTCCTTGACCGCCGTCGCGCCGGTGACGATCGGAGCATTGGCGTCGGGCTTGTCCGCCATCTCGGCCGGACGCGTGGATTTTCCGTAGCCGCGCAGGTCCAGCAGCCACACGTCGTAGCCGCGCGAGGCGATGTATTCCATCCACGACAAGCCGTCGAGCTTGAGGTCGAACGCTGTCTCGGCAGGATAGGTCGCGCCGTGGACGAAAAGCACGGTCTGCTCGGGGCGGAACGAGGTCATGTCGGCCGGCCGCTTGTTGCGGACGTAGATTTCGATGCCGGGATCCGATGTCTTCACCATCGTCTCCTCGGTCACCAGGGCTTTCGTCTGTGCCATCGCCGGAATGGAAAGCAGAGTTGCGAGCAAAAAGCCTGCGGTCGCGATTGAAAGTCTCACCATGGCCTCCCTGCCATTTTCTGTGTTTTGTCCAGCCCCAGCCTAACGGGAATTGCGGCGACATCGCATCTGATTTTCGCCCGGCGCCATGCGGACAATGCAGGAGATGCGGTCCCGGGTGGGCGGCCGGAGGCATTGGGCCGACGGACCTTCGTGGGCCGAAGGTTGATCCAGATCAACATAAGCGTTGCGGCATTGTGCCCCGGGTACGCGTCCACAGGGTTCCGTCGTCTCCATGAGGGAGCTTCCAATGACCCGTACCCGTGACATCTCCAAGCCCGAAAGCCGCTTACCGAATCGCCGCAACTTGTTGCTTGGCGGCACCACACTCACCGCCGCTTATTTGCTGTGCGCGCTGGGAACGACCGGCCTTGCGCAGCAAACCACCGGCACACCGGGCTCGCCCAGCGCCACCACGACGATAGATGGAAAGTATCTTCCGCCGCCACCGCCCAAGTTCGGCGGCGAGATCAACCTTGATGCCAGCCAGTCGAAGCCGTATTGGCCCGCCCAAGTGGTGCCGCCGAAGGGCGCACCCAACGTTCTCCTCATCATGACCGACGATCAGGGCTATGGAGTGTCGGGGACCTTCGGCGGCGTCATCCCAACGCCTGCAATGGATCGTATCGCGAACGCCGGGCTGCGTTACACCCAATTCCACTCCACCGCACTCTGTTCACCGACACGGGCAGCGCTGATCACCGGCCGCAACCATCACTCGGCGGGCTTCGGGGTGATCACCGAAATGTCCACCGGATACCCGGGGTATGACTCCGTCATCGGGCCGGAGAGTGCCACTATCGGTACGATCCTGAGGGAGAACGGCTACGCGACGGCGTGGATCGGCAAGAACCACAACACTCCCAGCTATCAACTGAGTTCGGCAGGGCCCTTTGACCAATGGCCGACCGGGATGGGGTTCGATCATTTCTATGGCTTCATGGGCGGCGAAACCGACCAGTGGACGCCGTTTCTGTTCCGCGACCAGACGCAAGTGTTCCCGTGGGTAGGACGCCCCGGCTACAACCTCACCACCGACATGGCGGACGATGCGATCAACTACATGAGGGGGTTGGATAACGCCGCGCCGGACAAGCCGTTCTTCATCTATTACGTGCCGGGCGGTTCGCACGCACCGCACCAGCCTACGCCGGAGTGGATCAAGAAGATCAGCGACATGCACTTGTTCGATCAGGGATGGGAAAAGCTGCGCGAGACAATCTTCGCCAACCAGAAACGGCTCGGTGTAATTCCGGCGAATACCCAGCTCACTCCGTGGCCGGATGGCCAGCCCGAATACGGCGGCGCAAAGCTCCAGAAATGGGACACACTCAGTCCCGACGACAAGAAGCTTTTCATTCGTCAGGCGGACGTTTTTGCAGCCTACACGGCCTATACCGACCATGAGATCGGCAGGGTCATTCAGGAAGTCGAAGACCAGGGCAAGCTCGACAACACACTCATCATCTATATCAGCGGTGACAACGGCAACAGCGCCGAAGGCTCCATCCTCGGCACCCCGAACGAAATGGCCGCGATCCAGGGCGTCAACATTCCAGTCGCGGAGCAGTTGAAATTCTACGACGTTTGGGGTTCGGCCCAGACCACGCCGCACTTTGCGGTGGCCTGGACCTGGGCCTTTGACACACCATTCAAATGGACCAAGCAGGTCGCGTCGCACTTCGGCGGCACCCGTCAGGGCATGGCCATCTCATGGCCCGGTCACATCAACGACGTGGGCGGCATCCGCTCGCAGTTTCATCACATGATCGACATCGTGCCGACGATCCTCGAAGCCACCGCCATTCAGGCGCCCGTGATGGTCAACGGCGTTGCCCAGAAGCCGATCGAAGGCGTCGGCATGGCCTACACCTTCGACAAGGCCAACGCGAATGCCCCCTCGACCCGCCGCACGCAATATTTCGAGATGGTCGGCAACCGGGCGATCTACCACGACGGTTGGCTCGCCGCCACCACGCCGCCCGAGCCGCCCTGGGATCTGGGCTTCGGCAAGTATCCCAACGTCGTCAACGGTTACAATTGGGAGCTTTACAAGCTTGCCGACGATTATTCGGAGGCCAAGGACCTCGCCGCCAGGATGCCGGACAGGCTGCGCGACATGAAGGAACTCTTCATGGTCGAGGCGACGAAATACAACGTGTTCCCGCTGGACAATAGCTTCACCGCTCGCGCAGCCACGCCGCGACCGAGTGCGACCGCGGGTCGGACCGTATTCACCTACTCGGGTGAGTCGTCTGGTCTTCCCTACAGCAGCGCCCCCGACATTGCCGGCAAGTCTTTCATCATCACCGCCGAGGTCGAAATTCCGCAGGCAGGTGCAGAAGGCATGATCAATACGCTCGGGGGCCGCGGCGGTGGCCATGGCCTCTACTTGCTCAAGGGAAAACCGGTCTTCGTGTACAATTTTTTCAACGTGGAACGCTTCCGATGGGAAAGCCCGGCAGCGCTCACGCCGGGCAAGCATACCGTCGTGTTTGATTTCAAGTATGACGGCCCCGGTTTTGGCAAGGGCGGCACGGGCCTCCTGTCCGTGGATGGCAAGGAAGTCGCCAGCAGGACGATCCCACACACTATTCCGTTCGTCGAGACGATCTACGAGACCTTCGATGTCGGTGTGGACACGCGAACGGGCGTGGACGACAAGGACTACCAGCCGCCATTCCGTTTCACCGGCACGATCGACAAGCTGACGGTGAAGCTGGCCCCGTTGAAGGCTGCGGAGGAACAACTCCACCAGCAAAAGGTCCAGGAAACGATAAACAGGGCACAGTAGATCGCTCCGCCCGTGGTCGCTTGGCACTTGGCCTTGAACTCGAAATTGCGACGGTCAAGTAATGGGGGTCACTTCCGCTTCTGGTCCCAAGCAGGAGGCGCTTGATCTGGATGGAGAGACAGATGCGGTGCTCTGTCGCCACCCGTCCCCCCAAACGCGAGCTCAACTACCCATCTCGTCGGTCCGACCAAGCAGAAAATAGGTTTCCATCGGGCCTTTGCCTTTGACATCAACGCTGCCGTTCGGCTCAAGCCGGAAGTATCCATCGAGGTGTCGATGGGTCGTTTCAGAGATCTGGATGGTGTTCGGCAAACTGTGCGACTCCATTCGACTGGCGATATTCACCGCATCACCCCAGATGTCGTAGGCGAATTTGTGTTTCCCGATCACGCCGGCCACGACATCGCCCGAATGTATGCCGATTCGCATCTGCAAGGGGGTAATCAGCTCGCGATTCATGCGCTCGATCACCTCGATCATTGATAAAGCCATGTCAGCCACCGCATGAGCGTGATCTGCCCGTGGTTCGGGCAAACCGCCAACCAGCATATAGGCGTCCCCGATCGTTTTGATTTTCTCGACTCCAAACCGAAGAGCCAGCCGATCAAACTCCGAAAATAGTTCGTTCATGAGGCGGACCAAATCGGCCGCCGACAGCCGAGAAGAAAGTTTTGTGAAACCGACGAGGTCGGAGAACAAAATCGTCACATCCGAAAGCTGATCCGCAATGATGGTTTCTCCACCGTTCAACCGTGTGACGATCTTCCGGGGTAGAATGTTGAGGAGAAGCTGCTCCGAACGGTCTTTTTCGATCCGCAATGCTTCAACCATCTCGCGCTCCCGGTCTCGCAGATGCTTTTTCTCGAGTGAGGAACCAACCCGGGCGCGAAGGAGGGTCTGATCGAACGGCTTGGCAAGATAGTCATCGGCTCCGGCCTCGATACAACGGACGACGGCATCAAGTTCGGTCAGCGCCGAGATCATGATGACGGGGATTTCCCGGAATCGCGGATCGCACTTGAGCCGGGCGAGGACTTCAAATCCACTTATGCCCGGCATCATCAGGTCCAGCAGCAGGAGGTCGAGAATTTCCTGTTCGACCATGGCCAGCGCAGTGGCGCCGTCTTCGGCTTGAAGCACCTTGTGTCCCTGACGCTGCAAGCGGCGTGACAGAAGATCTCGGTTCGACGCATTGTCGTCTACCACCAGAATCCGACCAGGCTGGATCGTCGCCCGGTCGGCTTCCTTGTCCGTTACCGGGCGAACCGCCCTAAGCAGTCTCTCGACCATCTGCTCCGACGCGGGAGTCGCGATCGTGATGGGGCTGTCTCCGTCCGATGCCGAGGTATCGCTCCAGGGAAACGTGATCAGACCATCGATCCGCTCAAGCAGCAGCGTTGCTTCTGCCAGAAGTTTGTCGAGATCGGCAACCAATGTATCGGACCCCCCATCTGCCGCGTCCTCGCGCAGCATCTCTCCGTATCCCTTGATCGCATTTATTGGCGTGCGCAGGTCGTGGCGCAACGTGCGCCGAAACTCCACCAGGTCCGCACCGGCGGCCCGGTGAATGCTTGCGGGATCGAGCAAACCAAGTATCAGGCGGTGCAGTGTTCCGCTGGCATCGAGAATGCGCTGGAGATCGCCGACGAATTGGTCGCAATTCGCTTGAACCGCGTCGTCCATCAGCATCTCGGCGTAGCCCAGGATGGCGATCGCAGGTGCGCTCAATTCCTGCCGCGCGTAGGCAACAAGCGCACGCTCGGCTCTTTGATCGGGTGCATGGTCAGTTCTATCGGTCGTGGCGCAGTCCCCGTTATGGCTTGCCGGCGCTGCCTCTGATCTGGTCGCTTTATCCAGCGGTGGAATCCAGCAGAGCCGTCATCTTGTCGAGAAGACGCGTAATTTCCACGGGTTTGGTGTCGTAGTCGTCGCAACCAGCTTCCATCGCCTTTTCACGATCTCCAGACATCGCATGCGCCGTAAGCGCGATCACCGGGATTTTTCGCGTGGTGTCATTGGCCCGTACCTGACGCGTTGCCTCCCAACCGTCGATCACCGGCAGGCTCATGTCCATCAAGATGAGATCCGGACGTTCCGACAGGGCCAAGGCAACACCTTGTTGCCCGTCGATGGCAATGACGACCTCGTAGCCCTTGCGAACCAGTCTGCGAGAGAGCATGTCGCGGTTCATCTCATTGTCTTCAACCAGCAGGATCTTTGCCATTGCTTCACTCGCACTCTCTGTTTTCGAATGTTCGATCTTTAGTTGACAAGATTTTCCGCCTCTTCAGCGAGCTGTCGCGACAGACGCCCCCGCACGGCGGAGGCGAGGTCGGTCAGATAGGTTTGGTCCTTGGCGACAATTCCATCAGTCTGTCCGCTGAGGATACGGACGTCTTCCGTGGTCAGCTCCTTCGCGGTCACCACGATGACCGGGAGATCGGCATACGCCGGCTGTTTGCGTAACTCGCGAAGAAACTCGAAGCCGTCCATCTCCGGCATCATAAGGTCGAGCAAAACCAATTGTGGCGCCGGGTGGTCGGCGAGCCAATCCAGGCCCTCCCGGCCGTTACTTGCGGCGGCAGCGGTGTATCTCATGCTGGTCAGCAAATGGCAGAGCACTTCGCGGGTTGGCGGGTCGTCTTCGACGACCAAAATCGAAGCATTGTTCGGGTTGACGCAGTGCTCTCTCAGAATTGCGGTCAGACGCTGCCGGTCTATCGGCTTGGTCACAAAATCGGCGGCGCCCAACGGCATGGCCATGCCGCGCTCGTTGAGAACGGTGACCATGATCACCGGTATGTCGCGCAGGTTGGCGTCGGCCTTGAGTTCCCTGAGCGCGCCCCATCCGTCCAGCTGCGGCATCATCACGTCGAGGGTAATCGCCTGAGGCCTGTGCTCCCGCGCAAGCGCGAGCGCATCCACGCCGTTGCCCGCCGCGATGACGCGATAGCCTTCGTTTTCCAGGGTCCTGGTGAGCAGGGTGCGGACCGAAGGATCGTCGTCCACCACGAGCACGGTAGTTCGTCCGTCCGCGCTCACCGCGGGCTCCGGCGCTTCCACTACCGTCGAGACAGCTTCTTGATTTGGCAGCGTAGCGATAAATGTCGATCCTTTGCCAGGAGTGCTCTCGACCGTCACATCGCCGCCCAACATGGTGCAGAAACGCTTGGTAATCGCAAGTCCAAGACCGGTGCCGCCGAAGCGCTTGGTCGTGGAGGCATCGGCCTGGCTGAACGCTTGAAACAGGCGTCCCACCTGTTCCTCCGTCATGCCTATTCCGGTGTCCGAGACCCGGAAGCTGATCTGCGATCCGGCGTCGCGGGTCACGGTCAAGGTCAGCGTGCCCTTGTTCGTGAACTTGTTGGCGTTGCTCATCAGATTGAGGAGGCACTGTTTCACCTTGGTTTGATCGGAATGAAAGCTGCCGATGCCTTCCGGGCAAACGACTTCAACAGCGTTGCCGCTCTTGTCGGCCAGCGGCTTCACGATCGACAGCACCTCGCTGACCAGCGCCTGAACATTGACCGGCTCGATGAACACATCCATCTTGCCGGCCTCGATCTTCGAAAGATCGAGGATGTTGTTGATCAGCCCGAGCAGGTGCCGGCCGGCGCCTTCGATCTTCTGCAGGTCGTCGATGGCAGCCTTGTCGCCGTTGTCGGCGGCATCCTCCTGCAGAATTTCACTGTAGCCAATGATGGCGTTGAGCGGCGTGCGCAGCTCGTGCGACATGTTGGCAAGAAAGCTGGACTTGGTCTGGTTGGCCTGGTCGGCAGCATCTCGCGCCTCGGCGAGTTGCTGGCTCTTTATCTCAAGTTCGTGTGTACGCTGCGCAACCTTTTGCTCAAGGCCGGCATAGGAGTCCTGCAGCCTGCTCGCCATGTCGTTAAACTGATACGCGAGCGATTCGAGCTCATCTCCCGTGTTGATCGATATCCGTTGTGTGAGATCACCCGCGCCAAGTCGAACGGCGCCGGCGCCGAGCGCTCGTATCGGCATGACGATCTTGCGTGCGAGGAGCCAGACGATCAGCACGGAGCTCAGCAGGCTCAGGACGACAGCGCCAACCAGCACCCAGGTGCTCAAACGCACGACGGAAAGCGCCTCGTCGTTCGCGTTGGAAATGTCCTGTCGGGCGCCGCCCACCAATGAATCGACCAGCCGGGTCAGGCTTTTCGACAATACGACATTCTCGCCGAGAAGCTGTGTTGCGTTGGCATTGAGATCGAGCTCGGTCTTGCGCAAAGTCGGAATGCTCTCGCTTCCACTGGCGAACGGTCGCAATTTCCCGATCAATTCGACCATCAGCGGCTGCAGCTTCGGATCGAAGTTCAGCGTCAATCGATCCAGCTCCCGCAAGGATTGCTGAAGTC
>Ga0081540_1004895_pt1 | contig 10088 bp, 9 predicted proteins | sample TabmetS2T1R1_FD_71024 | JGI IMG/M metagenome (GOLD analysis project Ga0081540, IMG submission 71024) | Tabebuia heterophylla rhizosphere microbial communities from the University of Puerto Rico - S2T1R1 | ecosystem: Host-associated > Plants > Roots > Rhizosphere ... | reverse complement strand
GCGCGGGGGGGGGGGCCCCCGGCACGGCCCGGGGGAGCACCCGCCGGTACGCGGTGACCGGCCCGGCCGCCCGGGAGCCGAGCCGCCCCGCTCGGCGATGCCGTCACCAGCTTCCGCGCCTCCGCGCCCGGGCGGCGAGGGTCCGCGGCCGCCGATGCCGCCCAGGGCCGAGCCGCCGCGGCCGCCCATGCCGCCCATGCCCCCCAGGGTCGAGCCGCCGCGACCGGTGACCCCGGCCAGGCCCGAGCCGGCGCGTGTCATGCCGCCCGCAGTCACGCCGAAGCCGGCCCAGGTGCCGTCGGCGGCCCCGCCGCACGCCGCCGCGCAGGCCCCGACCCACGACCGGAACGATTCCGACGCGCCCCGCTTCGCACCGCTGCGTGAGCTGCCCGACGACACCCGCCGGCTGCGCCTGCTGGCCCTGGCCGGGCTGGTCCTGGTGCTGCTCGTCGCGCTGCCGGCCTTCCTGCTCATCCGGGACTCGACAAAGGACCCGGTGACCACCGGCCTGGACTCCCTGGCGCTGCCGGCCTGGGCGGCCGTCGGCCACGACGACCAGACCAGCGGCAGCCGCTGGTGCATCCAGACCTGCCGGTGGCACGAGCGCACCTGGCGGTCCACCAAGGCGGCCAAGGACACCGAGCCGGCGTACCGGACGGCTCTGACCGCGGCCGGTTGGACCCCGCTGACCACCGGCTGCCCGACCGGCGGCGCCGGTACCGGCAGCTACTCGTGTTGGCAGCACGAGCAGTACCGGCTGGACCTGTGGACCCGCGACGCACCCTGCGGTCTGGCCAACGTCGCCCCGTCCCCGGGCGCCAGCCTGCCCTCGGCGGCTCCATCGGCCACCAGCGACCTCCTGCCGGCGCCCGCGGCGTCCGCGTCCGCACCGCCCCCGACCTGCCCGGGAGCCCTGGTAACGGTCAAGGTGGCAGCGCGGGTCGACCAGCACTGGCAGGATCGGTAGCACCGTCCGAAGTGTGCGCTGCCGTCACGCACGGTAGGGTCTGCCCGTTGGCGCAAACTGACCCGCCGTGACACGGCGTGGCCGCCGGCCCACGATGGACAGAGGGGAGACTTGGCGTGCACCCAGGAGAGGTTGCGGCCCTGATCGCCGCGGGCGCGTTCGTCATGCTGGTCCTGGTTCTGGCGGTACCGATCCTGCGGCTGCGGCACACCGTCGACGCGGCCACCCGGGCGATCAACGACCTGACCGACCGCACGTCGCCGCTGCTGGGCGACGTCGACGCCACGGTCAAGGGCGTCAACGAGGCGCTCGGCCAGGTGCACACCACGCTGGACGGCGTGAACCTCCAACTGGAGCGGCTGGACGCCATCACGGGCCACGCGCAGACCGTCACCGCCAACGTCGCTAACCTGTCCACCGTGGTGTCCTCGGCGGCGGCCAGCCCGCTGGTCCGGGCCGCCTCGCTGACCTACGGCGTCCGCAAGGCCCTCGCCAACCGGCGCAAGGCCGACGAGGAGGCCGAGGTCAAGGCGAAGCTGAAGGAACAGCGCAGGGCCGCGCGGCGCGGCCGGTAGGACTGGGTCCCAGATAGGGAGTGGATGGCGAGATGAAACGTCTGCTGTGGCTCGGCGTCGGCCTGGCCGTGGGCGCGCTGGTCGTGCGCGCGGTGTCGAGGAAGGCCAGGTCGTTCACCCCGCAGGGGATCGCCGCCTCGGCGCGGGAAAGCGCTGGCGGCCTCGTCGCACAGGTCCGTAACTTTGTGGACGACGTACGCGACGGCATGCACGAACGCGAGGACGAGTTCCACTCGGCGTTCGTCGACGGTACGCCGCTCGATCTGGACCGGGAGGAAGGTAGCTACCGCTGATGAGGACCGCCGAGATCAAGCGACGGTTCCTGGCTTTCTTCGAGGCGAACGGGCACACGGTGGTACCGAGCGCCCCGCTGCCGGCGATTGACGATCCCAACCTGCTGTTCGTCAACGCGGGCATGGTGCAGTTCGTCCCGTACTTCCTCGGCCAGGTCGCCCCGCCCTACCAGCGGGCGACCAGCGTGCAGAAGGTGATCCGCACCCCGGACATCGACGAGGTCGGCAAGACCAGCCGGCACGGCACGTTCTTCCAGATGAACGGCAACTTCTCCTTCGGCGACTACTTCAAGGAGCAGGCCATCGCGCTGGCCTGGAACCTGGCCACCGGCCCGGTCGCCGAGGGCGGCCTCGGCCTCGACGGCGACCGGATCTGGGCGACGGTCTACCTGGACGACGACGAGGCGATCGACATCTGGCACCGGCAGGTCGGCCTGCCGCTGGACCGGATCGTGCGCCGGGGCAAGAAGGACAACTTCTGGTCGATGGGCATTCCCGGCCCGTGCGGCCCCTGCTCCGAGCTCTACCTCGACCGCGGGCCGGAGTACGGCAAGGAGGGCGGCCCGGAGGTCGACGAGGACCGGTACATGGAGTTCTGGAACCTCGTCTTCATGCAGTACGAGCGGGGGCCCGGCGCCGACAAGGAGAACTACCCGATCCTCGGCGAGCTGCCGGCCAAGAACATCGACACCGGCATGGGCCTGGAGCGGATCGCCTCGATCCTGCAGGGCGTCGACAACCTCTACGAGATCGACGAGGTGCGCCCGATCCTCGACCGGGCCGCGGAGATGACCGGCAAGGTCTACGGCGCGCACTCCGGCCACGCGGCCAACCAGTCCCACCCGGACGACGTGCGGCTGCGCGTCATCGCCGACCACGTGCGCACAGCGCTGATGCTCATCGGCGACGGCGTGATCCCGGCCAACGACGGGCGCGGGTACGTGCTGCGCCGGATCCTGCGCCGGGCGATCCGCGCGGTCCGGCTGCTCGGCTGGAACGCGCCGGCCCTGCCCGAGCTGCTGCCGGTGGCCCGCGACTGCATGTCGCCGTCCTACCCGGAGCTGGCCGAGGACTACGAGCGGATCAGCCAGTACGCGTACGGCGAGGAGGAGGCGTTCCTCGCGACCCTGCGCCAGGGAACGGTGATCCTCGACCAGGCGGTGGCGAACGCGAAGCGGTCCGGGGGACAGCAGCTGTCCGGCGACCAGGCGTTCACGCTGCACGACACCTACGGCTTCCCGATCGACCTCACTCTCGAGATCGCGGCCGAGCAGGGCCTGTCGGTCGACCAGGAGGAGTTCGCCCGGCTGATGACCGAGCAGCGCCGGCGGGCCAAGGCGGACGCGCAGGCGCGCAAGACCGGGCACGCCGACCTGTCGGCCTACCGCGAGGTGCTGGAGGCCGGGGGCAAGGTCGAGTTCACCGGGTACCACGAGGTGTCCCGGGAGAGCCGCGTCCGCGCGCTGCTGTCCGGCGGCAACGGCCTGGCCGCGGCGGAGGAGGGGGAGACGGTCGAGCTGGTGCTCGACGCGACCCCGTTCTACGCGGAGGGCGGCGGCCAGCAGCCGGACGGTGGCACGATCACCGTCGGCGGCGGGCAGTTCGAGGTGCTCGATGTGCAGTCGCCGGTACCGGGGCTGATCATCCACCGGGGCCGGGTGGTGCGCGGGCAGGTCCAGGTCGGCGAGGACGCGTTCGCCGAGATCGACGTGACCCGTCGCCGGGCGATCTCCCGGGCGCACACCGCGACCCACCTGGTGCACCAGACGATGCGGGCGTTCCTCGGAGAGTCGGCGACCCAGGCCGGTTCGCTCAACGCGCCCGGGCGGCTGCGGTTCGACTTCAACACCCCCGGACCGGTCTCGGCGTCCGTGCTGCACGACGTCGAGGCGCAGGTCAACGAGGTGCTGATGAGCGACCTCGAGGTGCACGCCTTCATCACCTCGCTGGCCGAGGCCAAGTCGCTGGGCGCGGTCGCGCTGTTCGGCGAGAAGTACGGCGACCAGGTGCGGGTCGTGGAGGTCGGCGACTACGCCCGGGAGCTGTGCGGCGGTACCCACGCGGCCCGCTCGGGCCAGCTGGGCCTGGTCAAGATCCTGCACGAGTCGTCGATCGGCTCCGGTGTACGCCGGGTCGAGGCGCTGGTGGGTACCGACGCCTTCGAGTTCCTGGCCCGCGAGCACCTGCTGGTGTCCCGGCTGGCCGAGCTGTTCCGGGTACCCAACGAGCAGGTCGCCGAGCGGGTGGAGCACACGGTGACGGCGCTGCGGGACGCGGAGAAGGAGCTGGAGAAGCTGCGCGCGGCGGCCGTCATGGGCAACGCGGCGGGGCTGGCAGACTCCGCGCGGGACGTGGGCGGGGTGTCCTTCGTCGGCACCGAGGTTCCGCCCGGTACCGGCGCCAACGACGTGCGTACCCTCGCCCAGGAGATCCGCGGCCGGATCCCGGCGGCGCACCCGGCGGTCGTCGCGGTGGCGGCCCGGGCCGGCGGCAAGGCGTCCCTGGTGGTGGCCGTCAACGGCGCCGGACGGGATCGCGGCCTGTCGGCGAGCGACCTGGTCAAGGGCGCGCTGTCCGGTCGTGGCGGCGGCAACGCCGACCTGGCGCAGGGCGGCGGCGTACCCGAGGCGGACGCGCCGAAGCTGCTGGCCACGGTCGAGGCGCTGATTGCCCGCTGAGCACCATCCGCCCGCTGAGCGCGGCGGGTACCCCGACCCGGCACGGCCCGGTCGGGGTGCCCGGCTCGGGGTGGATGTCGGAAAGGTCAGAGTTGGCGTTGCGCGTAGTGATCCGGACGGGATCCTCGCGACCCCACTGACCACGCTGCGCCGTGACCTGGTCAGCGACGAACCCACTGATATCGCCGCACTTGCTGCATTGGTGACGGAGTACGAGGCCGTCGAGGTGATCGTCGGGCTCCCGGTGACCCTGGCCGGTACCGAGGGAATCGCTGCTGCGGATGCGCGTGACTACGCAAAGTCACTATCGCGCGCTGTGCAGCCAGTTCCCGTACGGTTGGCCGACGAGAGGATGTCGACGGTGGTCGCCTCCCGTAGGCTGTCCGAGCGAGGCGTCAAGGGTAGGCGCCATCGAGCAGTTGTCGACCAGGTGGCCGCTGTGGAGATCCTTCAGGGCTGGCTCGACAACCAGCGGAGGCGGGTATAGATGATCGACGACCTGGAGCTGTCGTTCGAGGACGATTACGACAAGGGTCGGCATCGCCGTGGCCGGGGCGGCAGGCCCGCTCCACGCCGCCCGCGCAAGCGCCGGGGCCGCTCGTTCATGGCGCTGTTCGTCACCCTGGTCCTGCTCGCCGGCCTCGGCGCGGGCGGCTGGTACGGCTACACCAAGGTCCGGGGCTACTTCACGGTCGCGGACTATGCCGGCGCCGGTACCGGTGACGTGAACATCCAGGTGGCCGGCGGCGACGGCGGCACCGACATCGCCAACAAGCTGGTCGTGGCCGGTGTGGTGCGCAGCGCCAAGGCGTTCGTGAACGCCTACAACGCCAATCCGGACGCCCAGAAGGTCGAGCCCGGCCTCTACAAGCTGCACAAGCAGATGAAGGCATCGCTTGCGATGGCGGCCCTGCTGGCGCGGGACAAGGACGGCCGGCTGCTGAACAAGGCGGCCAACACGATCACCGTGACCGAGGGCATGATCTCGCTGCAGATCTTCGACAAGCTCTCCAAGGCGTCCAACATCCCGATCGACGACTTCAAGAACGCGGCCAAGGACCCGGTCGCCCTGGGCATCCCGGACTGGTGGTTCAAGCGCCAGGACGGCAAGCAGGTCACCCCGTCCATCGAGGGCTTCCTCTACCCGGCGACCTACGAGTTCGACCCGGGCACCGACGCGACCACGATGCTCAAGCGGATGGTGCAGCAGTTCCTGACCGTCACCGGCGACCTGAAGTTCGCCGACACCGTGCAGCCGCTGGGCCTGTCGCCGTACGAGGGGCTGATCGCGGCGTCGATCACCCAGGTGGAGGCGGTGTTCCCCGAGGACATGGCCGGCGTGGCAAGGGTCCTCTACAACCGTGCGTTCAAGAACTTCGACTGCCACTGCCTCGGCCTGGACAGCACGGTGAACTACTGGCTGCGGGTCACCGGCAAGGAGGCACTGGACTCCGGGCAGATCAGCACCCAGCTGATGCACGACCCGAACAACCCGTACAACACCTACGACAAGCCCGGACTCCCGCCCGGCCCGATCAGCAACCCGGGCAAGGACGCGCTGACGGCCGCGATGAGCCCGGCGGCCTCCGGCAACTACTACTTCCTGGCCATCGACAAGGCCGGCCACACCGCCTTCGCCACGAACATGTCCGACTTCTGCGCGAAGACGCGGCAGGCGAAGGCCAACGGCGTCTCGATCGGCACCTGCTGAGCTGATGAGCGGGACAGGGCGGCGGGCCGCGGTACTCGGCAAGCCGATCGCGCACTCGCTGTCGCCCGTGCTGCACAACAGCGGGTACGCGGCGGTGGGGCTGGCGGACTGGCGCTACACGGCGATCGAGTGCGCCGAGGCGGAACTGCCCGACCTGCTCGCCGGGCTCGGACCGCAGTGGGCGGGGCTGTCCCTGACCATGCCGCTCAAGGAGGTCGCGCTCGCGGTCGCCGACGAGGTCACCCCGGTCGCCGAGGCACTCGGCGCGGCCAACACGCTGGTCCGCGGCCCGCGCGGCTGGCTGGCCGAGAACACCGACGCGCCGGGAATGGTCGACGCGCTCGCCGGGGTCTCGGTGTCCACAGTGGACTCCGTGGCGGTGCTCGGCGCCGGCGGCACCGCCCGCGCGGCGCTGGCCGCCGCGGCCCGGCTCGGCTGCGTGTCCGTCACCGTCTACGCCAGGCGGGCCGCGGCGGTGGCCGAGCTGAGTCCGGTGGCGGACCGGCTGGGCCTGCGACTGTCCCATGTGGACTTCGGCGAGGTGGCCCGGTGCGGCGCCGCCGAGCTGGTCATCTCGACGGTACCCAAGGGGGTCGCCGACACGGTGCGGGTCGACTGGCGACCGGGCGCGGTGCTCTTCGACGCGATCTACGATCCCTGGCCGACGCCGCTGGCCGCCTCGGCACAGGCGGCCGGCGCGCGGATCGTCTCGGGACTCGACCTGCTGCTGACCCAGGCGGTGCACCAGTTCCGGCTCTTCACGGGGGTACCGGCGCCGGTCGCCGCCATGCGGACCGCTTTGTGGGAGGCGGCCGCCCGCCGCTGATCGGGGTACCGGTGCGTGCCAGACTTGTCCCATGGTGCTGCGCTGGTTGACTGCTGGGGAGTCACACGGGCCGGCGCTGGTGGCGGTCCTGGACGGGGTGCCTGCCGGGGTCGCGCTCACCAGCGCCGAGGTCGCCCGGGAGCTGGGCCGCCGTCGGCTGGGCTACGGGCGGGGTGCCCGGATGTCGTTCGAGCAGGACGAGGTCGAGATCGTCGGCGGTCTCCGGCACGGCCTGACCCTCGGCAGCCCGGTGGCGATCCGGGTCGGCAACAGCGAGTGGCCCAAGTGGCAGACCGTCATGGCCGCCGACCCGGTCGATCCCGAGCTGCTGGCGAGCCAGGCGCGCAACGCCCCGCTGACCCGGCCCCGGCCCGGCCACGCCGACCTCGCCGGTATGCAGAAATACGGGCACACCGATGCCCGGCCGATCCTGGAGCGGGCCAGCGCCCGGGAGACCGCGGCGCGGGTGGCCGTGGGTACCGTCGCGAAGGCCCTGGTGAACCAGGCGCTGGGCATCGAGATCGTGTCGCACGTCGTGTCGCTGGGCAGCGTCAGCGTGAAGCCGGGCCTGCTGCCCAGGCCCGAGGACGCCCAGCGCATCGACGAGGACCCGCTGCGCTGCCTCGACCCCGAGGCCAGCGCGCGGATGGTCGAGGAGGTCGACGCGGCCAAGAAGGACGCGGATACCCTCGGCGGGATCGTCGAGGTGCTGGCCTACGGGGTGCCGCCGGGCCTCGGTACCCATGTGCAATGGGACCGGAAGCTGGACTCCCGGCTGGCGGCGGCGCTCATGTCCATCCAGGCGATCAAGGGCGTGGAGATCGGCGACGGGTTCACCCAGGCCCGCTCCCGCGGCTCCCAGGCGCACGACGAGATCGTGCCGACGGCGACCGGGGTGCGCCGGCTGACCGACCGGGCCGGCGGCCTGGAGGGTGGCATCACGACCGGCGAGCCGCTGCGGGTGAAGGCCGCGATGAAACCGATCTCCTCGCTCAACCGGCCACTGTCCACTGTGGATGTCACGACCGGTGAGCCGGCGACCGCGATCAACCAGCGCTCGGACGTGTGCGCGGTGCCGGCCGCGGCCGTGGTCGCCGAGGCGATGGTCGCGCTGGTGCTGGCCGAGGCGGCGACGGAGAAGTTCGGCGGTGACTCGGTCGCCGAGCTGCGGCGCAACCTCGCCGGTTACCTCGAGAACCTGGTGATCCGGTGACCGCCCCGGCCGCGGTACTGGTCGGGCCGCCGGGCGCCGGCAAGACGACGGTCGGCGAACTCGTCGCCGAGGCGCTCGGGCTGCCGTTCCGGGACGTGGACGCGGACATCGAGGCGGTCGCCGGCAAGCCGATCCCGGAGATCTTCATCGACGACGGTGAGGAGCACTTCCGCGCGCTGGAGCGCGAGGCGGTGGCCGCGGCCCTGGCCTCGTTCGACGGGGTACTGGCGCTGGGCGGCGGGGCGGTGCTGGCGCCGGAGACCCGCGCGGCCCTGCGCGGGCACCGGGTGGTGTTCCTGTCCGTCGAGCTGGCCGCCGCCATCGACCGGGTCGGGCTCGGCGCCGGGCGGCCGCTGCTCGCGCTCAACCCCAGGGCCACCATGCGGTACCTGCTGGATCAGCGCCGGCCGCTCTACGAGGAGGTGGCCACGGTCACCGTGAAGACCGACGGTCGCACCCCCGAGGACGTGACCGCCGAGGTCGTCTCCGCGCTCAGCCGCTAGTCACCGGTACCGGCTGGCCCTGGGCGGTCAGCAGCACCCGGGCGCCCAGCGCGGCGTCCAGATCCACCTGGTAGGTGACCTGCTTGAGCTTCAGGTACAGGGCACAGGCGCCGGAGCCCGGCACGGTACCGGTCTGGGTCGCGGTGAATCCGACGGCGACCGCCTGGCCCGACTCCCGCACCACGGGTGTCCGGCGGTAGATGGCCTCTCCCGGGCAGTGCGGATCCGCCTCGGCCACGGTCAGTGTCAGGTGCCTGCCCGTCGCGTCCAGCCTCGCGGTGTTGCCGCCCGGCGTGATGCCGCCGACCGCCGTCGACTGGGTCGCGGCCGGCCGGGCCAGCGCGCTGTCCGCGACCGCGAGCACCACGGTCGGTCCGAGTTCGTCGGCGGTGTGCACCCGCCAGACCGGCAGGGTGACCGTGCCCCGGTCGGTGGGCAGCGCCTCGGTGCCGAACTCGAAGCCCGTGATGGCCAGGGGCGCCCCGCTCGCGCCGCCCTTGTCGTCCCCGGCGTCCGCCTTCATCAGTGCGACAGCCGCGGCCGCCCCGATCACCGGTACCGTGGCCGGGCCGTCGGGCAGGGTCACCGCCGCGGCCGGCGGGTCCGGCGGCAGCGGGACGTCCACCCGGTACTGGCCCGACATCGCGGCGATCTTGGCTTCGCCGGTCTGGTACCCCGCCGGCCGCACGGCCACCGGGCCGACCAGCACGATGGGCCGGGGATGCCGGTCGGCCGGGAAGTCCTTCCACGCGGCCAACGCCCGGTCGACGTTGCCGCTGTCCTCCGGCTGCGGCGCGGCCACCCCGCCGCCGTCGGCCACCGGATCGCGGGCACATCCGGTGAGGACCGCGGCCAAGGCCAGCATGGCGACGGCCGTGGCGGCGGCGTGGAGGCTTCTCATGCCGATGAGACGCCGTACCGGCCGGGATGGTTCCGGCGGATAGGCTGTGCGCCGATGACCGACGTGACTTCGATCCCGGTCGGCGGGGAGCAGCCCTATCAGGTGCTCGTCGGCCGCGACCTGCTGGACGAACTGCCCGGCCTGCTGCCCGGCGCGGCGCAGGCCGCCGTGCTGCACGCCAGTCCGCTGCGGACGGTGGCCGACCGGGCGGCCGCGATCCTGGACGCGGCCGGGGTGGCGCCGATGCTCGTGGAGGTGCCGGACGCCGAGGCGGGCAAGGCGATCGAGGTGGCCGCCGACTGCTGGGACCGGCTCGGCGCGGCCGGCTTCACCCGGACCGACGCGGTCGTCGGCGTGGGCGGCGGCGCGGTCACCGACCTGGCCGGCTTTGTGGCCGCGTGCTGGCTGCGTGGTGTCCGCG
>Ga0081540_1004894_pt1 | contig 10089 bp, 9 predicted proteins | sample TabmetS2T1R1_FD_71024 | JGI IMG/M metagenome (GOLD analysis project Ga0081540, IMG submission 71024) | Tabebuia heterophylla rhizosphere microbial communities from the University of Puerto Rico - S2T1R1 | ecosystem: Host-associated > Plants > Roots > Rhizosphere ... | reverse complement strand
CGGACGGCCGCCAGCAGTCGGCTGGTCGTCTTCGCCGACGCGAGCCCCGGCTTGCCCGGGCCGGCCACCCAGGCCGGCACGGCGAAGTCGTCCAGCACATCCGTCGCCGCGATGACGGAGATCCGCACCCCGTTGACCTCACGCCGTAGCGGCGTCCACGCGGCGGTGTCGTTCACACCGGCGCCGAGCAGCGGCATGCCGTACCGCCGCGCCGCGGCCAGCGTGTCGGAGAGCCCGACCTGGCCGTAGTCCACGCCGTGATTGTTGGCGATCGTGACCGCGTCGACACCGGCCCGCTCGAGGACGCCGAACGCTGCTGCCGGCGCCCGGAACGTGAACTCCTTCGGCTGGGCCGAACCGCGGTCCGTGACGGCCGTCTCCAGGTTGACGACGGCGAGGTCGGCGGATCGCAACACCCCGAAGGCGGACCCCACGTGTCCGGTGAGCGCGCGGCCGGCGCCTCCTTCGAAGTGGACGTCGCCCGCGAAGGCCAGCAGCGCGCTGCCCCCACCCGAGCGAACGGTCCGCTGCGCTGGCGCGCTCGGCGCCGTCGACGTCCTCGGCGTGGAGGGCGCGGTCGACCCGCCGGCCGCCGTCGGCACAGCGCCGGCCGCCGCACGCGCGCCCGCCGAGCGCAGGTTCGCGGCGGTGTCGCTCGACGGTTTGGCCGCGCCACATGCGGCGAGAGTGAGGGATAGGGCGCAGAGCGTGACGACAGCTCCGGCCGAACGGTGCAGGCGGGGGCGACCGCGACGCATTGCGACCGAAGGCCTCGTCACCCCGGCATTGTGCCGGCACGGGTATCACGGAGGGAACACGGAACCGTCGAGTCGTCCGATTCTTCCTCGCGGCGGTCACGCTCCGCGCTGGACGGCTCCCACCAAGGCAGCGGCCGCTCGCACGGCTGCCTCCCGGACGGCGTTCGCCTCCGCGGCCGTCAGCGTTCGGTCGGGAGCGCGCAGCCGCAGTGCGAATGCAAGCGACTTGCGACCCGCCCCGACCTGGGGACCGGTGTAGACGTCGAACAGCCGGACGGACTCGAGCAGGTCCCCCGCGCCCTCGCGCAGCGCGGCCTCGACCGCGGTCGCAGGCACCGACGCGTCGACCACGAGCGCGACATCCTCCTTCGCCAGCGGGAACGTCGACACGGGCGCGGCCGCTCGGATCCCACCCGACGCGTCGAGCAGCAGGTCGAGTTCGAGCTCCGCCGCGCAGGTGCGCGGTGGGAGCCCGAGCCGCTCGACGACCTTCGGGTGCAGCTCGCCGGCGTGACCGACGACGACGCCGGCGAACTCCAGCCGCGCGCAGCGGCCCGGGTGCCAGGGGGCGTGCTCGTCCTGGATGACGGCCAGCTGCAGCCCGACCGTGCTCCCGACGAGCACGGCGAGGTCGACGGCATCTGTCCAGTCGGCCGCCCGGCCCGGTCCGTACCAGCCCGGCTGCTCGCGGTGGCCGGCGAGCAGCATCGCCACCCGGCGAGGCTGGCGTGGCAACGCGGAGTCCAGGGCCTCGAGCTCGTCCGGAGTCGGCCGCTGAGCGAGGGCTGGGCAGGGCGCGACGGCGTCCAGGCCATGCCCTTCCTCGGGCCGGGTGACCAGGCCGACCTCGAAGAGCGCGAGGTCCGTGCGGCCGCGGCCGAGGTTGCGACGGGCGGCCTCGACCAGCGTCGGCAGGATCCACGTGCGCAGGTAGGGCTGCTCCTCGGACAGCGGGTTGGCCAGCCGCAGAGCACGGCGCCGCGGGTCATCGGAGGCAAGGCCGTAGACGTCGCCGACCTCGGCGCCCACGAACGGGTAGGTGAGGACCTCCACGAGGCCGTGCTCGGCGAGCGCCCGGGCGATGGATCGACGGCTGCCTTGCTGGTGGGTCAGGCCGCGCCCCGCGGGCGCCGCGGGGAGCACGGAGGGGATCTCCTCGTATCCGTCGAGCCGGGCGACCTCTTCGACGAGGTCGACGCCGAGGCGCAGGTCCGGGCGCCAGCTCGGGGGATCGACGACGAGGACCGCTCGGTCCGAGGAGTCGGCGTCGGGGTCGGTCCGCACGGCGCACCCGATCGCCTCGAGGAGCTCGACGACGCGCGGCCGGCCATAGCGCCGGCCGACGAGGCGGTCGGGCAGGTCGGCGCTCATCCGGATCGGCGGGCGCGGCGTCCGCAGGTCGACGTCCGTGACGGGCCCCGGTCGGCCGCCGCCGTACTCGACCAGGAGCCGGACGGCGAGCTCCGCGGCAGCGGCCGCGACGTCGTCGTCCACCCCGCGCTCGAACCGGCGGCTGGCCTCCGTGGACAGCTTGTGCCGGCGTGCGGTCCTGGCGACCGTGACGGGGTCGAAGTGCGCGGCCTCGAGCAGGATGTCGGTCGTGGCCGGCGAGACCTCGCTGCTCGCGCCGCCCATCACGCCGGCCAGGGCGAGCACACGTGTGCCGTCCGATCCGTCCGCCGAGTCGATCGGAGGCGAGTCGGTGATGAGCAGGTCCTGCCGGTCCAGGGTGCGGGGGACGTCGTCCAGGGTCACCAGTCGCTCCCCCGCCAGGGCCCGGCGGACGACGATCGGGCCCTGCAGGCGGGCGAGGTCGAACGCGTGCAGCGGCTGGCCGACGGCGAGCATGACGTAGTTCGTGACGTCGACGGCGAGGCTGATCGGGCGCATGCCGGCCTGCTCGAGTCGGCGCTGCATCCACAGCGGGCTCGGCGCGTCGGCGCGCACGCCGCGGACGACACGGGCGACGTACCGATCGCAACCGAGGGCCCCCCTGACCGGGTCGTCGTCCTCGAGCCGCACGGGGTAGCCGTCGGCGTCCGGGGCCGGGACCTCGATCTCCGCCGGGTCGGTGAAGCGGGCACCGGTCGACAGGGCGTACTCCCGTGCGACGCCGCGGATGCTCAGCGCGTAACCGCGGTCGGGCGTGACGTTGACCTCGACGGTCTCCTCGGCCAGGCCCAGGAGCTCGATGGCGTCGGCGCCGACCGGTGCGTCGATGCCCACGTCGGCGAGCCGGAGAATCCCTTCGGAGTCCTCGCCGATGCCGAGCTCCTTGGCGGAGTCGATCATGCCGTCGCTCACGTGACCGTACGTTCTGCGGGCGGAGATCTCGAAGCCGCCGGGGAGGACGGCGCCGGGCAGGCTGACGACCACGAGGTCGCCTGCTCCGAAGTTGTGCGCACCGCAGACGACGCCGCGCGCGCTCTGACCGTCGGGGTTGTACGGGCCGACGTCGACGTGGCACCAGCGGATCGTCTTGCCGTTCGTCTGCGGCTCGTCGATGTAGTCCAGGACGCGGCCCACCACGATCGGGCCGCGGACGTCGCCGCCGTGCAGCGCCTCCTCTTCGAGGCCGACGCGGACGAGGTCCGCGGCGACCTGCTCGCCGGAGACGCCGTCCGGCAGCTCGACGTACTCACCGAGCCAGCCGAGCGGGACGCGCATCAGACCTCCATCCCGTAGTGCAGGCTGAAGCGCACGTCGCCCTCGACCATGTCGTGCATGTCGTCGACACCCTGCCGGAACATGAGCGTGCGCTCGATGCCCATGCCGAAGGCGAAGCCGGAGTAGGCGTCGGGGTCGACGCCGGCCGAGCGCAGCACGTTGGGGTGGACCATGCCGCAGCCGCCCCACTCGATCCATCCTGTGCCCTTGCACGTGGGGCAGCCGAGGTCCTTGCCCGCGCAGACGAAGCAGAGCACATCGAGCTCGGCGCTGGGCTCGGTGAACGGGAAGAACGACGGGCGCAGGCGGGTGCGGACGCCAGGCCCGAACATGGCCTGGGCGAAGTGGTCGAGCGTGCCTCGCAGGTGGGCCATCGTCAGGCCCTGGTCGACGGCGAGCCCCTCGACCTGGTGGAAGACGGGCGTGTGCGTGGCGTCGAGCTCGTCGGTGCGGAACACCTTGCCCGGGCAGATCACGTACGTGGGCACGCCGCGCTCCAGCAGCGCCCGGACCTGCACCGGGCTGGTGTGCGTGCGCAGCACCAGGTGGCTCTCGGGCGGCTCGACGAAGAAGGTGTCCTGCATCTGTCGCGCCGGGTGGTCGGGGTCGAAGTTCAGCGCGTCGAAGTTGAACCACTCGTCCTCGACCTCGGGGCCCTCGGCGACCTCCCAGCCCATGCCGACGAAGACGTCGGTGATCCGCTCGGTGATGGCCTCGAGGGGATGCCGGGCGCCGTCCGGCACGCGGTCGACGGGCAGGGTGACGTCGACGGCCTCCTCGACGATGACGCGGGCGTCGCGCTCGGCCTCGAGCTCGGCACGGCGCTGCTCGAGCGCCCTGCCCACGGTCGCCCGGGCCTTGCCCACGCGTTGGCCGGTGTCCTTGCGGGCCGCGGGGGGCAGGGCACCGATCTCCCTGTTCGCCAGGGCGAGCGGGCTGGAGTCGCCGGCATGCTCGAGGCGGACACGCTTGAGGGCGTCGAGGTCGGAGGCGGCCGCGATGTCCACGAGCGCGCGCTGGACCGCGCCGTCGACGGCCTCGGGGCTGAGCATGGCCACCTCGACGGGGTCGTACTGGGTGTTGGGTCCGGACATGATCGAGCGTCCACTTCGGCGGGTGCGGGAGGCCCGTCCGTGCCAGGGGGGCCGAGAGTCGAGTCTGTCAGATCAGCGCGTCCCGGTTCGCGGATGTTTCCGCCCTCGCGCTGATCATGCAATCTGCGTCGATCATGTAGCCACACGGTCACTTGATCGACACGAATTGCATGATCAGCGGGGATTGCATGATCACGGAGGAGGGGTGGCGCGTCCTCGACGGTGTGCACGGGCACTGGCGTACAGGCAGACGGCGGCAGCGGTGGCCAGGTTGAGACTCTCGGCGCGGCCGTAGATCGGAACCCGGACGACGGCGTCGGCGACGGCGAGCACGTCGTCCGGCAGACCCCACGCCTCGTTGCCGAAGACCCAGGCGACCGGTGCGCTGAAGGGGCCGGTACCGCGTTCGGCGTCGTCCTGGAGTTCGTCGAGATCCACCGCGCCGGCCGCGTCCGCGGCGAGGACCGCCAGCCCGGCCGCCCGCAGCTCGCGGATGGCCCGCGCCAGAGGCACCCCTGTGCTCACGGGAAGGTGGAAGAGGCTGCCGGCGGTGGCGCGCACGGACTTCGGATTGTGCACGTCGACGCTGGCATCGGTGACGACGACACCGTCCGCGCCGGCCGCGTCCGCCGCGCGCACCACGGTTCCCGCGTTGCCCGGGTCGCGCACGTTGGCGAGAACGGCGACCAGCCGCGGGGCGTCGTCGAGCACGCGGGCCAGCGGGACGTCGACGAGCCGGCACACCGCCAGCAGACCCTGCGACGTGACGGTGTCGCCCATCGCAGCGAGGACCTCGGAGGTGGCGATCCGCGCCTGGCAGCCGACACGAGCGGCCTGGTCGAGCAGAGCGGCGTGCCGGTCCGCGGCCTCCGCCGTGGCGTAGAGGGCCAGCAGGATGCCGGGGCGCCCGGCCTCGACGGCGGCGACGTGCGCGGCCACTGCCTCGGCTCCGGCCTGGGGTCCTTCCGCGACGAAACGCCCCTCGCGCCGACGTGCCGATCGCCCGGACAGCCGCCGCACCGCCCGCACCCGATCTGCACCGGGATTGGACAGCACGGCCGCATCCGGGCGCCCTGAGTTCGGCGGAACCACGCCGACCATCTCCGTCGTGGATTCTCCGAGGTCCGATTCGAGCGGCCCGATTCGAGCAGGCGACGGGCGCAGGTCAGGCCGCCGTCGTCCCCGCGCTGGCCGCCCCGCCCGCACCGCCGCCGGTCCCGGCGGCGCGCACCGCGGACTTGGCCGTCGCGACCAGGGCCGCGAAGGCGGCAGGGTCGTTGACCGCCAGGTCGGCGAGGATGCGACGGTCGACCTCGACGCCGGCAAGCTTGAGGCCCTGGATGAACCGGTTGTACGTGATGCCGTTCTCCCGGGCGGCGGCGTTGATCCGCTGGATCCACAGCCGGCGGAAGTCACCCTTGCGGGCGCGACGATCCCGGTAGGCGTAGACGAGCGAGTGAGTGACCTGCTCCTTGGCCTTGCGGTACAGGCGCGAGCGCTGCCCACGGTATCCGCTGGCCCGCTCGAGGACCTCGCGGCGCTTCTTCTGGGCGTTGACCGCCCGCTTCACGCGTGCCACGTGACGTCTCCTTGATTCAGGTGCGACGCCCATCGGGGCGTCGCGGCGGGAAAGGCGGTCAGCTCACTTGCCGAGCAGGCGGAAGATCCTCTTGGTGTCGGCCGGGGACGCCTCGACGTCCTTCTCCAGTCGGCGCGTCCGGTGGCTGGGCTTGCTCTCCAGTCGGTGACGCAGGCCGGTCTGCTGCCGCATGATCTTTCCGGTGCCGGTGATGCGGAAGCGCTTCTTCGCACCGCTGTGCGTCTTGTTCTTCGGCATGGCTGCCGTGCTCTCCTCGTCGCCTCCGCGCCGCCGCAGCGGCGCGGGTCGCTAGGCGGCCACCCGGGTGGGCGGTCGCCGTCCTTCGGCGCGGGCTTGCGCCCGCGCACTTCGGCGCGAGCCTGGGGAACTCGCGCACGTGGATCTACCGTCCGGTCCCGTGGTGGGGTCCGGACGTCGTGCTGCCGCGCCCGCCGTCAGGCCTGCGCGGGCTGTCTCTGCGCGGCTGCAACCGTGTCGGGTGCAGCCGCCTCGTGGACCGCTTCGTTGGCGGCCTCGTTGACCTCGGACTCCTCCGGGCGGCGTCGACGCTGCTCGGCCTTGGCTTCGGCCTTCTTCTTGTGCGGCCCGATGACCATGATCATGTTGCGGCCGTCCTGCTTCGGATTGCTCTCGACGTAGCCGAGGTCGGCGACGTCCGCGGCCATCCGCTGCAGCAACCGGTAGCCCAGCTCCGGACGGGACTGCTCCCGCCCCCGGAACATGATCATGACCTTGACCTTGTCGCCCTGCTTGAGGAACCGCTCGACGTGACCCTTCTTGGTGGCGTAGTCGTGCGGATCGATCTTCAGGCGGAGCCGGATCTCCTTGAGGACCGTGTGCGCCTGATTGCGCCGCGCCTCACGGGCCTTCATGTCCGACTCGTACTTGAACTTGCCGAAATCCATGAGCTTGGCCACCGGCGGACGGGCCATCGGCGCGACCTCGACGAGGTCGAGATCGGACTCCTGGGCCAGTTGCAGCGCCTGCTCGATACGGACGATGCCGACCTGCTCGCCGTTGGGGCCGACGAGCCGCACCTCGGGGACACGGATGCGGTCGTTGATGCGGGGCTCGCTGATGTGGTGCTCCTTCGCGACGTCGTGGTGACCATCGCACACGAGAAAGGCTCCCGTGCGCGAACGCCGGGAGCCTCACCCACGGGTCAGGAGCCGTCGGTGCATCCGCACCGACGGACGACCCATCGGAACGACGGGCCCCTGACCGGAACCTGGCGACCTCGCCGCCGGAGCGGGGGTGACAGGTGGGAGAGACTCCACTTGCGTACCGCACCCTCACGGGCACGGTCGGTCGGTCTGTAACGGTACCAGCAGAACCGGCGAGCGACCCACCCGCAGTGATCTCGAGCAGTTCCGCGCCGGATGCCGGCCACTGCTCAAAACAACCCGACCTACCGGCGCATTCCGGGCGAGCGCCCGGCGTCGGCCGAAGCGGATACCACCCGGACCTCCAGCCCCTCGACGCGCTCGGCGAGCACCGTCGAATCCGCCAGGCGCTCCCGGAACGACCCGATCACGGAGGACAACGAGCTCTGGTCGAGACCGGCACGTACCTCGAGCAGCACGGCCAGGTCGCCTCGCTCCCCCACGCTGCAGCGCGCGGCGACGACGGCGGTGAGCCCCTGGGTGGCGGCGTCGACGGCGGCGAGCACGTCGGGATCGCGCCACGGCGGGAGCCAGGGACGGCCCTGGGCGAGCGCCCACAGAAGGGGACGCCGGACGACTGCCGGCCGCGGGCCAGCGGGATCGAGAACGAGCACGTCACAGCCCTCGGCGACGGCGGACAGCGCCGCCCGCGGTCCCTCGACCGGAACGGGCCGGGCCGTACTGTCCCAGACCGCCAGCGTCTCGAGCGAGCTGAAGACGGGAAGCGCGCGGCGCCCGTCCGGGGCGACGAGGGTGGCCACCGCCATCTCCGCGTTCTTGTCGGCCGGCAGGTCGCGCCGGCCGGTCGGAGCCGGGGCGCCGCCTGCGACCGCGACGACGGGGACGAGGACCCGGGCGGACCCGAGCGCCGCGGCGAGCGCCTCCTCGCTGCCGTCGGCGAGCGCGGCCTCGAGCAGCGGATCGGACCCGCCGACGTCCCCCGTGAAGCGTTGCGGGGTCAGCGTCCGACCCGCCGACGGCGCGGTCGGATCAGGGCCGGGGCTCGGCGATGAGGTCATGGCCGACCCGCGACCTCGAGCGCCTGCTGGAGGGTGAACGCGCCGGCGTACAGCGCCTTGCCCACGATGGCGCCCTCGACCCCGGTCGGCACGAGCGCGCGCAGCGCGGCCAGGTCGGTCAGGCTCGAGATCCCGCCGCTCGCGACGACTGGGCGGTCGGTGCGGCCGCACACCTGGCGGAGCAGCTCGATGTTCGGTCCGCGAAGCGTGCCGTCCTTCGTGACGTCGGTGACGACGTACCGGGCGCAGCCGTCGTCGTCCAGGCGCGCGAGGGTCTCCCAGAGGTCGCCCCCCTGCTCGGTCCAGCCCCGGGCGGCCAGCGTGGTTCCGCGGACGTCGAGCCCGACGGCCACCTTGTCGCCGTACGCGACGATCGCGCGCCGGGTCCACTGCGGGTCCTCCAGCGCGGCCGTGCCCAGGTTGACCCGCGCACACCCGGTGGCCAGGGCGGCCGCGAGGCTGGCGTCGCCCCGAATGCCTCCGCTCAGCTCCACCTGGATGTCGAGCCGGCGGACGACGTCGGCCAGCAGCGCGGCGTTCGAACCGCGCCCGAAGGCGGCGTCGAGGTCGACGAGGTGGATCCACTCGGCTCCGGCCGTCTGCCACGCGAGCGCGGCCTGCAGCGGATCGCCGTAGGAGGTCGCGCTGCCCGCCTCCCCTCGGACGAGCCGGACGGCCTGCCCCGAGGCGACGTCGACGGCGGGCAGCAGCTGCAATCGCGGCGGCACCACGGAAGTCAGGTTAGCCGCGGGCACCGACACGCCCGGTCACGGCGATGATCCACCGGAATTGCATGATCAGCGGGAATTGCATGATCAGCGAGGATTGCATGATCACCGCAGAGGGCGATCAGCGCCGAGCATGATCACCGCAGAGCACGATCAGCGTAGAAGGTGGGTCAGAGTGTGCCCTTCGTGCTCGGGACAGCGCCGGCCGTCCGCGGATCGAGCTCCACGGCGGCCCGCAAGGCCCGAGCCACGGCCTTGAACTGGGCCTCCACCAGGTGGTGGGGATCGCGGCCCGAGATCACCCGCACGTGCAGGGCGATCCCCGCGGCGTGCGCGAGCGACTCGAACGCGTGCCGGGTGAGCGAGCCGGGAAAGGCGCCGCCGATGAGCGCGTACTCCTGGCCGGGCGGCTCGCCGGTGTGCACGCAGAACGGCCGACCCGACAGGTCCACCGCGGCCTGCACGAGGCACTCGTCCAGCGGCACCAGCGCGTCGCCGAATCGGCGTATCCCCGCCTTGTCGCCGAGCGCCTCCCGCAGCGCGTGGCCGAGGACGATCGCGACGTCCTCGACGGTGTGATGCGCGTCGACGTCCGTGTCGCCCTTGGCCTGGACGTCGAGGTCGAACAGCGCGTGCTTGGCCAGGCTCGCCAGCATGTGGTCGTAGAACCGGACGCCGGTCGCCACCGTGGCGCGCCCGGTGCCGTCGACGTCCAGCTCGACGGTGACGTCCGACTCCGTCGTCGTCCGCGTCACCCGCGCGGTGCGGGTCATCGCGAGCCCCCGCGAAGCAGCGCGGGCAGCACGACGACCGCCGCGTCGAGGAACGCCGACGTCTCGCTCGGCGTCCCGGCCGTCACCCGCAGATAGCCGGGTAGCCCGACGTCGCGCACCAGGACCCCGCGTGCGAGCAGCCCTCGCCACGCGGCCTTCTCGTCGGCCAGGCCACCGAACAGCACGAAGTTGGCGTCGCTCGGCACCGGCTCCGCGCCCCGGGGGGGGGGCCCCCCCCCCCCACGACCGCGCCGCCCCCTCTTTCCCTCCACCGGCCGCACGGGCAG
>Ga0081540_1004893_pt1 | contig 10090 bp, 9 predicted proteins | sample TabmetS2T1R1_FD_71024 | JGI IMG/M metagenome (GOLD analysis project Ga0081540, IMG submission 71024) | Tabebuia heterophylla rhizosphere microbial communities from the University of Puerto Rico - S2T1R1 | ecosystem: Host-associated > Plants > Roots > Rhizosphere ... | reverse complement strand
GCCGGCCTCGCAGACTCAGGCGATCAGGCGGACCTTCTCCGCCTGCGGGCCCTTCTGACCCTGCGCGATCTCGAACTCCACGCGCTGACCGTCTTCCAGCGACTTGTAGCCGTCCATCTCGATGGCGGAGAAGTGGACGAAGACGTCCTGCCCCCCGTCAACCGCGATGAAACCGTAGCCCTTCTCGCTGTTGAACCACTTGACGGTGCCCTGTGCCACGGTGCACTTCCTCACTTCGATGGTGCTGGGTCTGCCCGACCCCCGGCCCCACCGCGGAGCCGGTGCCGCCGTTTGCCTGCCGATCTGGCGGGATCGGGGCGAAACAGCGACCGAAAATGCACGCTACACGAGCCGTCCGTACCCCGCAGCCCCACAAATCGGACGTGATGGTCACAGGAAAGACTCAATGGGTACCGCGTGGTAAGGCCCGGAAGGTAGGACTGCGGAATGACGACGCCGACCGTGCGGCGAGTGACGCTTGCCGATACAGCGATGGCTCGCGCACTGCGTCTGGAGATGCTCGCGGACGCCCCGCTCGCCTTCCTCGAGCGGCTGGACGAGGCCTGCGCGAAGCCGCATCACACCTTCCGTTCGATGATCGGCGAGCGGGCCGAGGGCGACGACGCGGCCATCTTCGTCGCGGCGGCCGACGGCCGGTTGGTCGGCCAGGCGGGCGGCTGGACCCCACCGGGCAGCACCGGCGTCACCGTCATCTTCGCCGTCTACCTCTCCCCGGCCTGGCGCCGCACCGGCCTGCTCGGCAGGCTGGTGGACGCCGTCGCCGAATGGTCGCTAGCGGCCGGCCGTCCGGTGCTGGAACTGGAGGTGGTCAACGGCAACCACCGCGCCGTCCGCGCCTACCAGCGGCTCGGCTTCGTCGACACCGGGCAGCGCAGCCGCCATCCGCGCATTCCGGTCCTGACCGAACTGCGGATGCGCCGCCCCCTCGAAGCCGGCCAGTCCTCAGATGTGGTGTCGTGACTGGACGATCCGGAACCGGCTCGCCACATAGGCGCCGTCGGTCAGTGCCGAGTTCCCGGCCGCGTTGGCGCCGGTGGCGTGGAAGTCCGAGAACGCGGCCGACTGGTTGACGAAGACACCACCGGTGAGGTTGACCGACAGGTGCACGCCGACGTCGAGCGCGGCGGCCTCCACCTCCGCCAGCACGCCCGGCGACGTCGAGTAGACGGCCGCGGTCAGCGCGCCCTTGGCGCCGACGATCCGGCGGAACAGCGCGACGCTCTGCTCCGTGGAGTCGGTGGCGACCACGAAGGAGATCGGGCCGAACCACTCGCCGTCGTAGGCCGCCGGGTTCGCCGAATCCTGGGCCAGGATCAGGGGGGTACGCACGGTCGCGTCCGGGTACGCGGGGTGTTTGACGGTACGGGAGTCGAGCAGCACGGTGCCGTGCCCGCGCGCCGCCTCGATCCGGCCCACCACCGCCTGGTTGACGATGGCGCCGGTCAGCTCGACGGCCTTCGCGTCGTCACCGGTCAGCGCCGCGACCGCGCCCGCGATCCCCGAGGCCACCTCGTCGAACGACTTGTGCCCCGACTCGGTGTCGATCCCGTCCCGCGGCACCAGGACATTCTGCGGGGTGGTGCACATCTGTCCACTGTAGAGGGTCAGGGAGAAGCCGACGTTGCGGCACATCCCCGCGAAGTCGTCGGTGGAGTCGACGATGATCGTGTTGACTCCCGCCTTCTCGGTGAACACCGCCGCCTGGCGCGCGTTGACCTCCAGCCAGTCGCCGTACCCGGTGGACCCGGTGAAGTCGATGATCTTCACTTCCGGCCGCAGCGCGAGCGTCGAGGCCAGCTTCTCCCCGGGCGCCTCCGCGGCGAGCTGGATGAGATCCGGGCTGAACCCGGCCTCCCGCAACACCTCCCGGGCATACCGGACGGTGACCGCCAGCGGCAGCACCGCGCCCGGGTGGGGCTTGACCACGACCGGGTTGCCGGTGGCCAGCGAGGCGAACAGTCCCGGGTAGGAGTTCCACGTCGGGAAGGTGTTGCAGCCGATCACCAGCGCCACACCGCGCGGTGCCACATGGAAGGTCTTGCGCATCCGCAGCGGGTCGCCCTTGCCGGCCGGCTTCTCCCAGTCCGCGGCCGCCGGGTGCCTTGTCTGCTCCGCGTACGCGTAGGCCAGCGCCTCCAGCGCCCGGTCCAGCGCGTGCGCGCCGCCGGCCTGGAAGGCCATCACGAACGCCTGCCCGGTGGTGAACTGCACCGCGTTGGCCAGCTCGAAGACGTGCTCGTGGAGGCGGCTCAGGATCGCGGCACAGACCTCCGCCCGGCGCAGCGGCCCGGCCGCGCGCCAGTCGGGCAGGGCGGCGAGGGCGGCGGTGACCAGCGCGTCCGCCGGGGTGTGCGGGTAACGCACGTCCAGCGGGACCCCGAACGGTGAGGACTCGGTCGCGACCCGGTCGTCGCCCGGCTGGTCGAGCGGGAAGTCCGCGCCCAGGTAGGCGCGGAAGTCGGCGGCGCCGGCCTCGGCCGTCCCCTCGCCGTAGACCCGGGGGCTCGGCGACTCGGGGAAGGCGGACCAGTAGCCGCGCTCCGCGATCGCGGACAGCGCACGGCGCAGCAGCTCCGGCGGTTCGGTGGGACTGGGCTGGCTGGCGGCGTTGGCAGTCATCGGTCCATCATGCACGAGCGGAGGCCGCCGCCGACAGGACGGACGCCCGGCCCCCGTCGTCGCGGGCCGGACGTCCGGTTGAACGGGGCTCAGCAGCGCGGAAGGCTGGCCCCGGGCTTGTGGGTCACGTAGGCGTCCGAGATGTAGTTGCCGGTACCGACCCGGTCCCAGAGGTTCGTGGCGCGCACGTAACCGCTGATGTACTGCCCGACCGACTGGCACTCGATCGGTACCGTCGCGTAGGGCCCGGCCAGCCCGACGTTGCCGTACCCGGTGCTCGGGCCGGACCGGACGTTGAGGACACCGCCCGCGGTGCGGACCTGGCCCTGGGTACCGGAGCCGGTCCACAGGTAGCTGACGGTGACCCACGCGCCGTCCCCGGCGTGCAGCCCGTCCCACATCGCGCCGTCCGCGAGGTCCAACCCGGCCGGGTTGCGTACCCGTCGCCCGAACTGGTCGAGCCCCCCGTTGTACCCGCTGTAGTACGCCGCCTGCGACTCGGGCAGGCCGGCGGGCAGCGCCGGCCACTCGCGTGGCGAGTTCCAGTAGGTGTCCCGGGTGTTCCAGGGACCGACGTCCCAGACCGGTTCGTAGACACAGCGCCCGTTGTAGCAGGCCCGCACCGAGTAGTCGCCGGTTCCCTTGGCGGACAGTCCCGAGCGCGAGGGCAGCGAGACGAAATGGTCATTCGGCTTCACGATGTGCCCGTTGGCCGTGGTGCCGCCGACCAGCCCTTCGCGGGTGGCGAAGACCCGGGTCGACTCGTGGTTGTCCGCGTGCGCCGGAACCGCGCCGATGAACGCGGACAGAGCACCGGCGGCGGTGGCCACGGCGATGCCGATGGCCCTGCGCGAGCGCAGCGTGCGCCGGGACGATCTCGTGCTCAATTTGCCCCCTTGATCCGGTTACGTCGTACCTTGGGAGCTTATGGGCGGGTCACGCGTTATGAGCTTGGACCATCCGATGTCGGCCTAACGGGCGATGCGGTGCGGGTGGGGCGAGATGGGCGGGTCAGGCGAGAGGGGTGGAAAAGATCAGGTGGGGCGGTGCACACCAGACACCGCCCCACCCGCAATCCTGATCACCGCCGGAGAGAACAACGCAGCCAACGAGGTCCGCCGCGGCGATCAGGTGCCTATCCAGTTGGCGCCCCCACGGCCCGCCCGGGGTCGTTTTCCCGACCGGCCGGCGACTCGTCCCCCGGCGCCTCGTAGGAGCCCGGCTCCGGCCGGTAGGTCGGAAGCTCGCGCATCCCGCGCAGCGGCGAGAGGAGCACCGGTACGAATGCGAACATCCCACCGATCGCGCCAACCCACAAGGTCTGGCGTACGCCAAGGGTCTCACCCAATACCCCGCCAAGGAAACTGCCCAGCGGCAGCGTGCCCCAGACCAGGAAGCGCATGCTCGCATTCATCCGGCCGAGCAGCCGCTCCGGGCACAGTCCCTGCCGGAAGCTGACCTGGGTGACGTTGTAGACGACCACGCCGAAGCACCAGATCGTGAAGCCGCACGCGGTGGCCCACAGCAGCCATCCGCGCTGGGTGAGCGGCCACAGCAGGGCGAACGGCGCGGAGACCGCCGTCGAGATCCAGATGGTCGGACCCTGCCCGAGCCAGCGGGCGATCGGCGCGGTGAGGAACGCGGCGACCAGCCCGCCGATCGCGCCGACCGAGAAGAACAGGCCGATCCAGCCCGGCGACAGGTGCAGCACCCGGGCCAGCAGCACGACCTCCATCGCGCCGGCCACGCCGCTGAACAGGTTGGAGGAGCCGGTGCAGGCGGCGATCGAGCGCAGCATCCGGTTGCCCAGGACGAACCGCAGCCCCTCCATGATCTCCCGGCCCAGGTGCGCGTCCGGCGCGCGCTCCGGCCTCTCCTCACGCTTGCGGATCCGGGTCACGAACAGCGCGGAGCCCAGGTAGCTGACCGCGTCGACGGCGACGGCGAAGGGCGCGCTCAGCCACTGGATGAGCAGGCCGGCCACGGTCGGGCCGCCGATCTGGTTGCTGGCCCGGACCACCTCCAGCTTCGCGTTGCCCTCGACCAGGTGGTCGCGGCCGACCAGGTGCGGCAGGTAGCTCTGGTAGGCGACGTCGAAGAAGACCGTGCACACGCCGGTCAGCAGGGCCACCACGAACAGCTGGGCCATCGTGAGGTGCCCGCTCCACCACGCGAGCGGCACGCTGCCCAGCAGCACCGCCCGGCCGAGGTCGCCGACGATCAGCACGTTGCGCCGGCGCAGCCGGTCGACCCAGGCGCCGGCCGGCAGCCCGACAAGCAGGAACGCCAGGGTCTCGCAGGCGGCCAGCACCCCGACCTCGAAGTTGCTCGCCTTCAGCGCCAGCACCGCGACCAGCGGCAGGGCGAGCATGCTGACCTGGGTGCCGAGCTGGCTGACGGTGTCGGCCACGAAAAGCTGGCGGAAGTCGAACTCCCGCAACAGACCAAACCCCCGACGCCCCGTCACGGAAGCAGACTGCTCCACTGATTGGGAAATGTCAACCAGTGACTCCGCAATTCCCACGGGCTGGCATAGGCTGATCCCACCATGCCACTGGAGAAGGACAGCCGAGCGGCCGAGCGGCACCGCCGACCGGCCACCGAGGAGGAGGCGCGAGCGCTCGCGTCATCCCTGCGCCTGCGCATTCTCCGGCTCTGCCTCGACCGTGCGCTGACCAACAAGGAGATCGCCGCCCGCCTGGAGACCAATCCGGCGACGACACTGCACCATGTGCGCAAGCTCGTCGCCACCGGTTTTCTCGCGCCCCAGGAGGAGCGGCGGGGTGCCCGCGGCGCGCGGGAGGTGCCCTACCTCGCGACCGGGAAGTCCTGGACCCTGGACGTGCACGGCTCCGGGGTGTCGGGCGGCGGCGCCGCGATGATCGAGGCGTTCCTCGACGAGGTCCGCCTGGTCGACACCGACCTCGCCCCGTTCGCGCGGCTGGGCCTGCGGCTGTCCGAGCCGGAGCTTGACGAGCTGCGTGACCGGCTGGACGAGATCCTCAACGACTTCCGCGCCCGGGAGCTGGACCCGGCCGGCCGCCCGTACTCGATCTTCGTCGCGCTGTACCCGGACGTATCCCGCGAATGACGCTTTCCGTTCCGGCCGGCCCGACCGCCGGAAGGCCGCCGGACCGGCCGGAACGAACCCGGGCAAAACAACCCCGAACATGGTCGAGAGGACGATCGCACAGTGCTCCGCACTGGGGCGCTGACCTGCCGGAATCCCGGAGTCGAGCGGCGATTCGTCCTCCCGCACGGAGCATCCTGCGCGCATGGAAAGGTCGAGTCAAGACCTGAGTGATCGTTTAACTGGACTCAAGGCAAATTCGCAGTTACCTAACGCGAACAGTAAAGATGACTGCCCGTTCACCAGGCATGTCAGCTGAGTAGGGACGGGAATTGCAGTCACTCTCAGTGAGTTCCGCCCCCAGAAAATTAACCGAACAGCCCAGCCTCGCGCGCCGCCCGCAACGACGGCTTCACCCGGTACGTCGGCCCGACCAGGGCGGCCACCGCGTCCATCGTCTTGAGGCCCTCGCCGGTGTTCAGCACCACCGTCTCCGCGGCCGGGTCCAGCCGGCCCGCCGCCACCAACTTGCCGAGCACCGCCGCGGTCACCCCACCGGCGGTCTCCGCGAACACCCCGGTGGTGCGGGCCAGCTGCCGGATGGCGGCGCGGATCTCGTCGTCGTCGGCGTAGTCCATCCAGCCGCCGGTGCGGCGCACGGCCTCCAGGGCGTACAGCCCCGCCGCCGGGTCGCCGATGTTCAGAGACTTCGCGATGCCCGTCGGGCGTACCGGCGTGATCACGTCGGTGCCGCCGTGAAGCGCCACCGCGATCGGGTTGCACCCGGCCGACTGTGCTCCGAAGACCCGCCACGGAGTGTCCGGCACCAGCCCGATCTCGACCAGTTCGGAGAACGCCTTGTCGACCTTGGTCAGCAGCTCGCCGGAGGCCATCGGGATGACCACCTGAGCGGGCAGCCGCCAGCCGAGCTGCTCGGCGATCTCGTAGCCCAGGGTCTTGGAGCCCTCGGCATAGTACGGCCTGACATTGACGTTAACGAATGCGGTCTGCTCGAACTCGTCGGTCTCGGTCAACTCCGAACACAGCCGGTTGACGTCGTCGTAGGAGCCGTCGATGGCCACGACGTCGCCGCCGTAGACCGCGGTGGTCACCACCTTGCCCGGCTCCAGGTCGGACGGGATGAACACCATGGACGGTACGCCGGCCCGGGCCGCGTGCGCCGCGACCGAGTTGGCGAGGTTGCCGGTTGACGCGCAGGCGAAGCGGGTGAAGCCGAGCGCCTTCGCGGCGGTCAGCGCGACCGACACGACCCGGTCCTTGAACGAGTGGGTCGGGTTGGCCGAGTCGTCCTTGACCCACAGGCCGCCGGTGATGCCCAGCTCGGCCGCGAGCGCGTCGGCCCGGACCAGCGGGGTGCAGCCGGGGTCGAGGGTGACCCGGGTCGCCGGGTCCTGGCCGACCGGCAGCAGGGCCGCGTAGCGCCAGATGTTGTCCGGCCCGGACTCGATCTGCTCGCGGGTCACCCGGCGCAGCACCTCGGTGTCGTAGCCAACCTCCAGCGGCCCGAAACACTCGTAACAGGCGTGCTGGGCGGCGAGCGGGAAGCGGGTGCCACAGCCGCGGCAGACGAGGTGGCGCGCGGCGGAGCCGGCGGTGGGGACTACGTCGACGGTCGACGTCATGGAGGCCTTCCTCTCATCTTCCCGGGTGAGTCGCACATCCCGGACGGAATTGGCACCTGCCACAAGCGGCCTCGTCATCGAGGTTGGTGGTGGTTGCCGGGGCTTCACAGGGCCGTTCCCTCTGCCCCTCTGGATGAGGTATTCAGTTGTCCTTGCTGGTCGCCAAGCTTAACCGACGCTCAGCGGCTCCTCCGAGCGGGATCCCAGCTGCTGGGCCGGCGTCCGGATCACCGGCCGGCGGCCGAGCAGGTTCGCGGTCGCGATCGCGCCGACCGTCACCGCCATGCCGACCAGCTCGGCCACGCCCGGCCGGTACCCCTGGAGGATCGCGACGACCAACGCGATCACCGGTACGAGGTTCATGAACAGCGCGGTGTTCGGGGCGCCGAGCCGGCGGATGCCGGTGTTCCAGGCCAGCATCGCCACCACCGCGCCGATGAGCACGAGGTAGGCCAGCTCCGGCCAGACCCGCCCGAGGTCACCGGAGGACGGCAGGCGCTGCCAGCCGAGGGCGTCGGCGACCGCCGTGGCGAGCAGGATCGTCACGGTACCGGTGGCGGCCGTCAGGGTCGCGTACCGCAGCGGGCTGAACTCCGGGAACCGGCTGGACCCGTGCGTGTACAGCGCCCAACCGAGTACGCCGCCGAGCATCAGCAGGTCGCCCGAGCCGAACGAGGACAGCCCGGACAGCCGGCCCTTCGTGATCACCATGAGCACTCCGCCGAGGGCGACGACGATCAGCGCCAGCGTCGCGGGCCTCGGGCGCACGCCGTCCCGCGCCCAGCGGATCAGCACGGTCAGCAGCGGCGTGAGCGCGACGATCAGGGCCGCGTTCTGCGGTGCCGTGCGGCTCAACGCGAGGTTGGCCAGCAGGTTGAAGCCGGCGAACCCGGCCGCGCCAAGCACGACCAGCTCCGCGGTGCGGCCGCCGGAGCCCAGCGCGGCGCGGCCCTCGCGGGCGGCCAGCAGGCCGAGCAGGATCAGCCCGCCGACCAGGTACCGGGCGGCGGTGAGGTTGAACGCGTCGACGTGCGGCAGGGCCCGGGCGACGATGGTGAACATGACGCCCCAGGCGGCCACGGCGACCAGCGGGTACCCGGCGGATCTCGACATCGGGAGAGCTCCTTTGTTCGAGCGAAGTCGAACTAGAGCGTAGGCACGGGCCGGACGGAGGTTCGAGCGATTTCGAACAAGCGTTATCATCGTCACATGACGCTGTTCGAGCCCGAGCTGGACGAGGTGCCGGTCATCACCGTCCTGCAGGCGCTGGCCGACCCGACCCGGTTGGAGATCGTGCGCGGTCTCGCCGAGGACGGGGAGCGGCTGTGCGGCTCGTTCGCACCGGGCCTGGCCAAGGCGACCCGGTCGCACCACTTCAAGGTGCTGCGCGAGGCCGGCCTGACCCGCACCCGGATCGACGGCACCGCCCGCTACGTGCGGCTGCGCGCGGACGAGCTGCGCAGGGTGTTCCCGGGCCTGCTCGACTCGGTCCTCGCCCGCACGCCGGCCGGCCGATGACCGCCGCCGGAGGCGGCCCGGCGCCGGGACGGCGGGAAGGCGAACCGGACTGGGTGGTCCGGCCGGTGCCCCGCGCGGCCGAGCCGGCACACGTCGAGGCGCCCGGCGCCAGGCCCGTCGGGGCCGAGTCGGTCGGGACTGGGGCGCCCCTGTCCGGGACGGTCCTCGAGTTCGGCGCGTCGCCCGGGGACCGGCCGCGGCGCAGCTGGACGGCGCGCCTTCCGCTGCTGCTCGCGCTGGTTCTGCTGGCCGGGTTCGTCGCGTACCAGGTGCACCGGACCAATCTCGCGGCCGCGCCGGCGCCCTCGACGCCGCCGACCACCTCCGCCGCGCCGCCGTCCACCTCCGCACCGATTTCGGCCCCGCCGTCGGCACTGGCCACACCGGTGGTCACGGAGGTCGGCCACGCCCTGTTCGGTGCGACCTCCGCGTGGGAGCTGATCGGCCGGGGCCCCCAGGGCGTGGTGCGCATCCAGCCGGCCGCCGGCCGGATCATCGAGACGGGGGTACCGGCGCTGAACAGCACGGGTCCCGTGTCATTCGTGGTCGGCCCCGACTGGACGATGGTGCGGCCGCTGGACTCGGTCCTCGGCTACCTGGTGCGCGACGGGCAACCGGCCACGGAGCTGATCAACGAGCTGTCGCACGGCGGCCCCGCGGCACCGGGTCCGGACGGTTCGACGGTGTGGATCATCAAGGTCGGCAGTTCCGGCCCGATCATGACCCTCGTCGACACCCAGGGGCGGCAGGTCGGCCAGGCCCTGAACTTCCCGCGCGACGGCGGCGGGCAGCTGACCCCGGACGGTACCGGTTATCTGATCTTCGAAGGCATCGGCGGCGCCTACGACGTCCGGCCGGACGGCATGCACCGGATCACGAGCGGAGTGGTGGTGGCCGTCGGGCCGACCCGCTGGCTGACCCTCGAGTGCGACGACTCGTACCGGTGCACCACGGTCGCGATCGACCGGAAGACCGGTGCCCGCCGGGGGCTGAACGTGGTGACCCAGCCGTACCGGCCGTTCGGCGTGGTCTCCGCCGACGGCGCGCGGGCCGCGGTCACCACGACCGATCCGGCCGGGCTGACCGTCACCCATCTGATCGACATCGCGGCCGGGGTGGACCACGTGCTGCCTCTGCCCGGCAACACCAATGGCGATGACAGCACCATGGCCTGGTCGCCGGACGGCCGCTGGCTGTTCGTCGCGCCGCCGACCGGCAC
>Ga0081540_1004892_pt1 | contig 10090 bp, 7 predicted proteins | sample TabmetS2T1R1_FD_71024 | JGI IMG/M metagenome (GOLD analysis project Ga0081540, IMG submission 71024) | Tabebuia heterophylla rhizosphere microbial communities from the University of Puerto Rico - S2T1R1 | ecosystem: Host-associated > Plants > Roots > Rhizosphere ... | reverse complement strand
GGTCGGGCGGAGCACGACGCATGTGATCCCGCTCTCCAGGACCAATCGCTCTTGTTGTCTCTTGGTCGTGGTGTAGGCGTCGACAGCCACCGATTCCACCACCGAGGAGCTGACGTGAATCGTGTAGGGGACGTCGAACGTTCGGATCGCGGCCAGGATATGACCGGTGGTCGACAGATTGTTGCGAATGAATGGTTCGGCGGTGGCGGCGCCGATCTGCGCCTGGAGCATGACGACCACCTCGGCCCCCTGGAAGTGCCGTGTCCAATCACCGGACTCCGCCAGATCGGCATGCTCCGCAATGATGTCGGGATGCAACCGTCTCAGGATCTCCAGGTTGGCGCGGTGCTTGTCGAGGATGACAAGATTCTGGTAGCCGGCTCGTTTCAGTCGGACGACCAGGTTTTGGCCGATGAGGCCTGCGCCCCCGGGAAGAAGAATCTTTGACTGCTTGTCGGTCATGGTGCGGACGGCGAGATCTAAGGATCGCCGACCCGCTTCATGATCGTATACGGCCCCACCTCCTCCACCCCGCGGTACCGTTCGACGATGGCGCGGTTCACCGCCACGTCCGTCTCGAGACCATCATGCTTGCACCGCAACCACGCATGATAGACGAAGGACCTCCGTATGGTGTCCAGGTGCCGACGGCACACGTCGGGGGTCGGAAGCCAGCCTTTACGCACGAGCAGGTACTGGTGGCGGATCGTATCGCTGATCTTCCTCGCGAGCTGCTCCTCCGAATACACGCCAATGATCCCGCAGTAGTACTCGGGCTCGAAGTGCCGATGCGCCCATAGATACGCCATGGTTCGCCGGTCGACTCCATACGAACAGTACGGGAGCCCCCAAGGGGGGTAGCTCGCGAGCCGGCTGAGTTCCGCATCGGTGAGCGCCGGTTGACCAGGGCTCCGGACGAACGCGAGGATACGGCTGGGCCGGAGGGACTGGAGTGAAGCACCGTAAAAGGAGCGGGCGTTGCTCACATGCACGCCCCCGATCACGACGACGGCGTACGCCGCCGCATAGAGAGCGAACGCTCGGCGCGATCGTTGGCCCGTCAGCACGAACAGGAGCAGCGATACCCCGAGGCCGAAGAAGAGAACGTGGGGGGGATCGGCGCGCGTGAGAGCTCCCGGAATCATGACCACGGATACCGAAGCCAGCGCGAAGAGCAAGGCGCCCTCTGGATGCCGGCGGGGAAGGGCATCGGCGAACAGTCGTGGCACGGCAAGGAAGACCGTGACGAGATAGAGCACGATGTGCGCGGCGGGCAGGAGCGGAAAGTTGTTCGCGCCTCCGGAGAAGCTGAACAGCGACCCCGCGTACTCGCGCGGCATCGTCAGCGCCGTCAGCGCAAGTGTCACGACGAGTCCGCTCCCCCCGATCACCGCTCGCTCCAGCTCGCTTCCGGCAAGGAAAAGACAATAGGCACCCCAGCCGACCACGAAGGCCACCCCGATCTCCGGCGAGATGAGAACGTTCAGTGCTCCCAAGGCCGTCACCGCCGGGAGCGTCCCGGCTTTCCACCAGGGCCCGCTCATCAACCGATGCGCGACCAGAACGCTGACGTACGGGGGGAGGTAGCGGACGAGGTTGCCGTTCAGTCCCATATACGGGACGAGCCCAGCGGCGGCGAGAAGACAGAACGCTATCTCTTTCCGGCTCCTCGGCATGACAGCCTGATTCAACAGCAGGAGGATCATCCAGATCCCGAGCACGCTACCGGCGAGGTGTGAGATGTAGTATGCGGCTTCCAAGGAGAGGCCGGTCGATCGCAGGGCGCGGTGGAGCAACATCGGCACATAGAGCAAGGCCGGGCCGTACTCGTGCTGGAAGTCCAGGTACGGCCGAGAACCGAACAGCTCCATTAGCTGAAGCCGCCAGAGAAAATGCGACGCTTCGAAATCGATCGACCACGGCCCCGTTGACTGCGCCTTGACCCACATGACAAGGGTCAGGACGGCATGGGCACCCACCATCAGCGCGAAGACCATCGGCCGGATGCGCTCGGCGGGAGGCACCGGCTCGACGCGGAACCAACGGCTCAGCATCGGCTGCTCGTGCCCTCCTGCCCGGCGCCACAGCAGGAACAGGGTGGCCGCGGCAAGGAGCACGACGACCGAGGCCATGGCCACCGCGTTGTTGAATCCAAAGACGAGTGAGGGCGAGGCGATCTTTCGCGTCGGAGGAAAGTGGAACGGAAGACGGAAGGTGGTGTAGTAGGCTACGACAACGAAGAGCGCGATGAAGAGCCCCGTCACGTGGCGGTCGAGAGCCGCTCGCCGTCCCGCGGTGCGCCACGCGGCCGTATTCAGGGAGGTCATCGGTCTCCGGGCGGACGAGAGCGAGGCGTGGCGAGGCGGGGGCCGCGAAGGGCGGACTGACGCGGGGCCTCGCGTCTCCGCCAGGGAGAGACGGAGGAGCAGGACCGACCGCAGATACCGCGCCCGACGGAACGGGCGCATCGTCCCGGGAGGTCTGGACCGGTTCGAGACGATGTGCCATCGTATCCAGAGGTATGCGGCGACCATCCGAAGCGCCGCTGCACCACACGGAAGCGTCGAATCTTGCCGCCCACGACGATCGACGCTCCATAGAGAGGAGGCGCCCGCTTATCGCTCCGTGGCTTGCTGCTCGTCTGCTTCATGCTAGTCGCCACCAGCCTCACCCGCCGTGGTGCCGCGGTGGTTCCTGGCCGCGCATGCGCCCATCGTCTGAACACGCCTGAAGCGCCCTCATCTCTCCGGTCATCTTGCCCGTGTCGATCACTTCAGTTATTCAGGCGGACTCATCGCGGTCGGAGGGCCCCGCTCCCTCGCTCAGCATCAAGCGCCGCTCCATGATCGTCTTCGCGCTCATCGTGCTCGGCATGGCGAGCTGGCTGCCGCGCATGCACGGCCCCCTCGACCTCCGCTGGGATTCGGGTAGCTACTATATCCTCGGCACCTCGCTGGCAGAGGGAAAAGGCTACCGGCTGCTGAATGAGCCGGGCAACATCGAGGCGGTTCAGTATCCCCCGTTGCTTCCCTGGATGGTGGCCGTCCATCAACGGCTGCTCGGAACCAGTGATCCGATGGTGGTGGGCCGCTGGTTGCGCGTGTCGTTCTTTCTGATGTTCATGGCCTACACGGTGGCGAGCTACGCCTTGCTCGAGCGGTTTCTTCCCATTTCCTACGCCTTCGTGGCGGTGGTCATTTCCGGGCTTCATCTCTTCGCGATGTTTCTCTCCGATTTGTTGTCCCCCGAGCTGCCCTTCGCCCTCGTCTCCGTTCTCTTCGTGCTGTGCAATGGCCGGACAGGCGGGCGCATCTCTCCATTTCTGGCGGGCGCGTTCGCGATCATGAGCTATCTGCTTCGAGCCGCGGGCGTTACGCTCCTCTTTGCATGGGTCGGAGAGTCTCTCTTGCAGCGAAACTTCAGGCGCGCCGCCGTCCGATGCCTCGTCGCGATAGTGCCGATAGTCGGCTGGCACGCGTACATCGCCCAGGTCCAAGCGAGCACCTCGTATGCCAATCCATCCTATCCGTATCAGCGCGCGGACTATCTCTTCTACAATGTCAGCTACGCTTCGAATCTCTCGTTGCGGGACCCGTTTCGCCCTGAACTCGGCAAGGTTTCATCGGCCGACATTCTGCACCGAGTGCTTGGCAATGTGACACGCATCCCTCGCTCTCTCGGCGAAGCCATTAGCGCGGATCGGGGGTACTGGCGAGGACTTCTCCTCGCTCGGTTGCCGGGAGTTCGGTCTTTCGACCCCGGCGGATATCTGACGACGACCCTGTTGTTGAGTGTTCTGGGCGCTGTGATTATCGGGGGACTCGTCCTTCAGCTTGCCCGGCGCCAATGGGTGACCGCCCTCTACGTCATCGCCTACATCGGCACGGTGAGTCTCACGCCGTGGCCACTCCAGTGGATGCGGTATTGGTGGCCTCTCACGCCCTTCCTGCTCTTGGCATTGTTGCAAGGCTGCCTGGCCCTCCGAGATGTCCTCCGGTCCGCCCTGCCCTCGCCCATCAATCGCGTGGTCACCGGCTTCCCCGCCGTTCTGCTGGGCGTGGTGCTGCTGGTCGAATCCCTGACCGTCGTCGACGTCTACGGAAAGGCGCGCGGTGATGTCGTCCTGCTCGACGGCCAAGGGCGCCCGGTGCGGTTCACGCTCTTCTTTTACGACAAGGCCTATCGAGAGCTGGACGAGGCCTTGACGTGGTTGAGGGCCCGCACGCGGCCGGGTGATGTCATCGCCGTCGCCATGCCGCACTGGGCCTACCTCGTGGCGCATGCGAAGACGGTCATGCCACCATTCGAATCAGACCCCGTCAAGGCACAGGCGCTGCTCGATGCCGTGCCGGTTCGATACGTCGTTCTCGACGACACCGGCATCGATGTCGCCCGCCTCATGCACCGGTCGACGGCTCGAGTGTTCGAAGCCTTCCCGGCACGGTGGCAAGAGGTCTATTCCGGTCCCTCGGGCCGCGTCGCCATCTATGAGCGCCAGGGTCGGAGCGGAGGATAACGTTTCGGGCGCAGAGCCCTTCCAAGCTCATCGCACGTGTTCGTAGAGACGGGCTCGCCCATCAGGCGACCGATAGATCCGCCTCCAGGTATCCGGATGGTCTTCCACGGCGGGTGCGGCGTACCGCTGGCTGATTCGCGGATATTGGAGCTCGTCCAGCACGACGAATCGGACGGGAACCTCGTCCAAGAGCCGCTGCGCGTGATCGGGGTCTGCCTCCATAGGGGGAAGGATCGACTTGACTCCCGTCCGTAGGTACGCCCAGTGGGGCATGGAGCTCGCGACGACGTCGCCCGGCTGGGCCCGCCGGCGAACTTCCTCGAGAGCCTCGTCCATGGCAGCGGCCTCGGCCTCATAGAAGAGCAGCTGTCCGGTCGTTACGCGCCCCGCGTCATCCACGTACATGACGGGACGAGCCGGATTGAATCGAAAGGTCCACCAGGCCACGTACGCATCTTCCGCCAAGACCATGGTGAGCACGGCGAGCAACAGGGCGCGGGCCGCCCACCTTAGGCCTCGATGAGCGTCCGTCGTCGTGGAGTCCAGCGCCGCCCCCAGCGCGGTCACGAGCATGATCGAGAGGAAAGGGATCATGGGAGCGAAGTAGCGAACGAATTGCTCGGGCCAAGGGGTCACGGACATCATCGCCGCGGCCGCGCCGCAACAGAGCGGTAAGAGGTACTGGCGACGTCGAACCATGACCATGGCTCCCGCCAAGACGACCGCTCCGATAGCCGTCATGGGAAGGAGCGCCAAGTGTGCTGGCAACCTACCGCACCTCAGATAGCGGTTCACGTCGGTCATGGCAAGCTCCCAGAAGGCTCGCTGCGCCGTGACGGCGCCCCCCAGGGACGGCACGATGAACGCCGCGTTCCGCGCCAGACGCGAGACCCATCGGGCCGTCGTCATGCGTCCGCGCTCCGGCGCGAATGGGCTGACGAGGCTGATGTTCTCGGGGTAGGTCACGTTGGAGTATTGATAAGGCGCTCGCTGGTAAGAATAGGCGGGATGCCCATATTCCGGGCTCGAGGTCACCGTGGCGATGTAGGCGTGCCACGCCACGATGGGGAGGAGCGCCGCCGCGGAACGCGCGGCCGCTTCCCTGACTCGCGGCCCCAGCGAGAGCGGGCCCTCGCGTTGCTCGGTGGTGGGACGTCGGATGAGCGCTTCCACGACCCATGCCGCCAGTAATGAGATGCCAGCGGTCCGCAGCAGATACGCGGCTATGCCGAGGGCGGCCGGGGCGAGCCAGAATCCCCGCCGGTCAGCACGGCGTGCACAAAGGATGAAACCGGTGGCGATCAAGGCAAAGGGGATTTCCGTGTACAGGGCGCCCGCGAAGTACCAGATATGCAGCGCGAACATGCAGATGAGTCCGGCCAGGAACGCTCGCCGGGTGGGGAGAAACTGGCGGGCGACCCTGTACACCGTCGCGGCCAGGACCATGAACACGCAGAAGTAGAACGCCCGCAGCCATCTGCCGACGAGGACGAAATCGCTGGTCGCTAGCGCCTTCTGGTAGGCTGCCACGATGAGCGGAAGCAGGGGCGGATATTGCACGGCGCGGATGTTGCCGGGCTCGTTGAGGAGGCGATACCCTTGCCCCTCCGCTAGCGAGGTTCCCAGGACGTAGTAGATCGCCCCATCGGACCGCAGATCGATCGGACCGGCTCGCTGGGGGATCCACCACAGAACGGCGACTCCGATCAAGATGGCTACAAGTGTGCGATCTTGGCGCCGACTCACTGCTCGCTCTCTCGCGACCACCAGAGCCTCGACGGGCCGGTCGAGCGACCACCGTCCGAGAGCGGAATCACAGGTGCCGCGGCCGCGCGCCGGCCGTCAACGCGATGACCCCGGGGGGGCATTCCCAGGATGATCCACGAGGCCGTCGCGCGATCTGGCTGCGGCATCGACCAATAAGAGACGCGTAGAGCCATCCACCGCGACCAGTTGAATACGGGCACCGGTTGCCATCAAGTCGGGCAGGAGCCAGGCCCACTGGCCCGTTTCACCATAGAGCAGAAAGCGGGGATGAGCTCGGACGTAGGAGCGGTAATCCTGTATCGACATCGGGGTCCACCGCCGGAATTCTCGTATGCCATGCTCTGCAGTATCCGCCTTCAGGTAGCGCACAGAGGCAGCCGGATCGACCAAATAGACGAATCTCGACGCGAGCTCGGGAGGAGCATAGTGGCTGAACTGGAAAAAGAGGTGCGGGCTGGCGATGACGAGCGGCCACTGGCCCGGCGCTTCCTTTTCCAGGAAACCGAACGTCTCGTGGAGGCCCTCCAGCTCGCGATGCCCGGTCGAGGCCGGCTCGATGCCGTCCTTCACCACGAACCACGAGAACAAAGCGGCGGCGAGGACAATCCCCATCGTTGCTCGCCGGTCCAGGATCACGTACGCGCCCCAAGGAATGATCAGGGCGAGGCCGAGGACGGCGGGCATCGCATAGCGGTCGGTGAAGACACCGGTCGCCACCTTGCCGAGAAGCACCGCAAGGGCCGGCAAGGCGAGGTAGCCGAGGGCAGCAATGACTTCATCAATGGGGATCCAGGACGCTGCGATCGGCTTCGGCGCGACGCCGAGGTAGGAACGAACAATGGCATAGATGATCAAGAGCAACAGTATCCCGATGAAGAGAAAAATGGCGCCGGACGCCGTTCGGGCGAGAAGATTCTGATAGAAGGAGACCATGGCGAACCAGCGAGGCTTCGCCCAGAACGTAGCCGACAGCGCACGGCCGGATTGAATGAGAGGCGAGAACACCCAGAGGGGAATCGTGGCGACGGCGAAGGCGAGCCAGACAAACGGATCGAGACGCCGCCGCACGATCGTGCGGGTGACCTCTCCTGCGGCCAGAGGGAAAAAGATGAGGACGGCGTAGTAATGGCTGGCCAACGCGGCGGCCAGCGCGGCGGTCAGTCCCACGAGGGTGACGAGGCGACGCCGCTCGTCCGCTACCGACTGCCAGCAGAGCAGCGACAGAGCGGCAAACCCTAGCACGAGACCGTAGGACCTCGCCTCCGTGGCATAGTAGAAGACGTGCGTGACCATCGGAAGCATCATCGCGATCAGCCCGTAGGGGGCCGACGACCGCCGTGACACGATCACGAACAAGCAGAGACTCATCACCCAGACCCCGAGGATCTCCGGCAAGCGCAGGGCCACGGGATTCACACCGAAGACCCTCAAGAACATGCGGGTGAGGATATGGAAAGTCGGTGGCATTCCTTCGACGCCGCTCGCCAGCAGGGACCAGATATCCGAGTAGGTAGGGAGTTGGGCAGTGTACAGGGTGAAGAGCTCGTCGTTCCAGAGGAGTTTGATCCATGCCAGCACCGCGGTAATCGCGAAGTAGGCGATCGAGAAGGCCCCGAGGGCCCAGAACTTCCTTCGCTCAAGAGCAGCGGTGAGCGAGCTTTCGAGGCGATCCAGACGATCGAGGCGTGACGACCTGATTTGCTTAGCGATCGGTGAGCTCCCGCAAGATGTCACTATTGTCGACCCCGTGAACCTCCCACCCGAGCCGGTCGAAGAACACGACCGCCTCGGAGCCGATGAGACCGCTGCCGCCCGTCACGATGGTTCGCTTCACGATCGGTGCCCACTCTCCGAGGCTCCAAGTGGTCGGCTCGGGGCGGGCGCGTGACGACGCCAGACGCCACACAGCTCGCCAAGTGGCATGGACACGACCGTCTCCTCGATCTTGCACCATCGAGCGAGACGGGCCACGCTCGCCGCTCCAGTCACCCCGTGCTGGGCGAGACGGCGGAGCAAATATCCTACGGAGAACGACGCGAGTCGCCGGCCAAAGCGGATCAACGACAAGCCGGCGCTCTCCCCACAGAGGCGCAAGCTGTCTCGGCTGAAATAGATCAAGTGCTCCGGCAATAGCAGCGGCCATCGGGCCCGCAACAGACGGGTGGGCAGGCTGTCGAGATCAGGCACATTGACGAACAGATAGCCGCCCGGCTTCAGCAAGGAGGTCGCTCGCTCCATGAGAGACCGTGGATCGGGAACATGTTCCAACACGTCCCACAGCGTTACCACGTCGAAAGACGAAGGCGCCAGGGACACCTCTTGGAGCAATCCACGAATGACGTCTCCCCGGCCGCTCAGCAATGCCATCGCGCTTCGGTGAGCCGCTTTCCCCGGCTCGACGCCGACGACATTCCACTCGGCGTCCACGGCGCATCGGAGGAAGACACCGGAGCCGCAGCCGACGTCGAGAAGGCGACCCGGGATCACGTGGCGCGACACGATCCGCAGCTGACGGGCCGCCGTCCTGAACCGCGCAGGCAACTCTCCCTCGTAGGCCTCGGTGTCGAATTCCCGATAGAGCCGGCCCAGGCTCTCTTCGCTCGGCAGCGCTGCCCGGAATCCGACTCGGCACGATCGGCAGCGCAGGATGCGGCCGGCGGATATGTCACGGCGCGACGGTCCCAGGGCCGTGTGACTGAGCTCGCGATCTGTCCCCTCCCGATACACGGCAACATCCGCGCTTCCGCACACGGGGCACATCCCCCGGGTCGCGGCGGGCGGTGGGGCCGGTTCAGCGCGGAAACTGAACGCCACCACTTGTCGTATCCAGACGTCGCGCGCCTCGCCAGGCGAGGGTGAGAGCACGCGCCAGCGTGCCTATGTAGTTCAGCGCCACTTTCACGATCCGGAACGAGAAGCTACCCATCTCGATCGTCCGATTGATCCAGGAGATCGGGACCTCCTCGATGTCGTAGCCCGCCAGCAGCGGCTTCACCCCCAGCTCCGCGTTCGCGACGAAGTGACGCTCCTCGATCTCGATACTCCTGAAGATCTCCGTACGGTCCAGCTTGAGGCTATTCGAGATGTCGTGAACCCGCCCATACGCGAAGAAGTTTGATTCGTCTGCGGGTAGGTCCCGCGCGAGGTCGGTGAGGTCGTGTTGGGGAGCCTCCGGCGGAAAGCCCGCTCCCAACCATCCTCGTTGAACATGGCCGCCGTGATGAAAGCCTGCCCGCGGCACACGATCGCCAGGTACTCGGTCCATAGCCCGCTCCCGGCACCCGAGCCCAGAATCGACTCACCGGGAAGTACGCAGAATGAGTGGCGGAGGGCACCGCCCGCCAGCGGAGCTTGACTGGCGAGGTTGCCGGGTAGCGAAGCCAGTAGGCTTCGCGTCCACGCTCAATCTCGCGAAAATTATTCCCGAGAGTCATGAGCTGCCACAGGACCGTGCACGACGCGCTCGGAACCGGGAAAAGTATACCCTATGCGGCACGCTCGACCCTCGCCGGCACCCAATATCTCGCCTCTAGCTGGCGGTGACGGAGGCGGCGCGCATATCCTGCGCCCATCGCGTTACCCAACTCGGCGGAGTGCCTTGCGGGAGGTGCCAGAGGAGGGCAGCTCGGATGATGCCGCTCCGTGTGCCTGACCGACCGGCGTTGGCCGTCGCCCCCGACTGTGCCATACGCGCGCGCTCGGCATCCCCATGGCGCTGTATTCGAGCGACGTCGTCATGTAAGATGAGTTGCCCCGTGAAGTAGCAGCAGGAGCAAGGTCCTCCGTCTCCTACCGGTAGGTGCCCTG
>Ga0081540_1004891_pt1 | contig 10090 bp, 8 predicted proteins | sample TabmetS2T1R1_FD_71024 | JGI IMG/M metagenome (GOLD analysis project Ga0081540, IMG submission 71024) | Tabebuia heterophylla rhizosphere microbial communities from the University of Puerto Rico - S2T1R1 | ecosystem: Host-associated > Plants > Roots > Rhizosphere ... | reverse complement strand
GGCCGCGCGGCACCTCCAGCGAGATGCCGCGGATCGCCATGATCGGCCCGTAATAGCTCTCGATGTTGGAGAGCTTCAGGATGATGTCGGGCGCCGCGGTCGCATCCATGCGTCAGGCTCCGAGATACGCCGCAACGACGTCGGGGTGCTGCTGCACCTCGGCCGGCGAGCCCATGGCGAGCACGCGGCCGTAGTTCAGCGCGATGACGCGGTCGGAGACGCGGTTCACCAGCGACATGTCGTGCTCGACCATCAGCACGGTGATGCCGAGCTCGCTCTTCATGTCACGGATCCAGAACGACATGTCGTCGGTCTCCTCGACATTGAGGCCGGAGGACGGCTCGTCGAGCAGGATCAGCTTCGGCTCCGAGCACAGCGCGCGGGCAAGCTCGATCACCTTGCGCACGCCGTAGGGAAGGCCCGAGATCAGCTTGTCGCGATACGGCTCGAGATCGAGGAACTCGATCACCTGCTCGACCCGGCGGCGGTGCACCTTCTCGTTGGCGCGCACGCTCGGCAGGAACAGCAGCTCCTGCCAGAGCTGCGTGGTGGAATGGCGGTGGCGGCCGACCAGCAGATTCGACAGCACGGTGGCGTTCTCGAACAGCTCGATGTTCTGGAAGGTGCGGGCGATGCCGAGCCGTGCGATGTCGTAGGGCGGCTGCTCGGTGATGTCCTGGTCCTCGAAGAAGATGCGGCCCGAGGTCGGCCGGTAGATCCGCGAGATCAGGTTGAAGATCGAGCTCTTGCCGGCGCCGTTGGGACCGATGATCGACAGGATCTCGCCCTTCTCCACCGCGAACGACACCGCATCGACCGCCTTGAGGCCTCCGAAATGCAGCGACAGGTTCTCGGCGCGGAAATAGCTCATCGGTTCCGCTCCGACTTCACGTAGATCTTCTGCCGCTTGAAGGTGGCGCGCTTGTAGAGCGGGAACAGCTGGAAGAAGAGCTTGATCTTGAGCCAGCGGCCGTAGAGCCCGAGCGGCTCGAACAGCACGAACAGCACGATGATGATGCCGTAGATCGCGCCCTTCAGGCCGTTGAGCGAGGCGAAGGCCGCGACCTTCGACTGGACGTTCGCCGCGCTGTCGCTGCTCGCCCCCAACGTCGCGGCGACGCCAGCAATGATGCCCGGCATGTCGTCCTTCAGATACGTCAGGAACGGATCGATCATCACGATGAAGATCGCCCCTAGCACCGCGCCGTGCAGGCTGAAGGTGCCGCCGATCAGGATCACGATGATGAACTCGATCGAGAGCTGGAGCGTGAACATCTCCGGCGAGATGAAGGAGAGCTTGTGTGCGAACAGCACGCCGGCAAGGCCGGTGATCGCCGCCGAGATCGCAAAGGACTTGACCTTGTAGAGCGCGACATTGATGCCCATGCTGCGCGCGGCCGTCTCGGAGTCGCGGATCGCGACAAAGGCGCGCCCCGTCGGCGAGCGCAACAGATTGAGCGTGCCGACGATGGTGAGCACCAGCACGGCAAGGCAGAGGAAATAGAAAGTCGGACTGTCGCGCGGCGCGGTGACGCCGAGCAGCGACAGCGTCTTGACCCGCATGCCCTCGTTGCCGTTGGTGACGCTCTCCCAGCGCGCCAGGATCTCCTCGACGATGAAGGCGAAGGAGATGGTGGCGATGACGAGATAGATGCCCTGGAGGCGCAGCGCGGGAAAGCCGACCAGCGCGCCGATGCAGCCGGTCAGCACGCCTGCGGCAAGGAAATAGACCGGGAACGGCACATTGTATGTCTGCAAATAGGCCGCCGTGTAGGCGCCGATCGCGAGGAAGGCCGCGTGCCCGAGCGAGGCCTGGCCGGTGAAGCCGGTCAAAATCATCAGCGCCACGCCGACCGTCGCATAGATGCAGACGAAGACGAGCTGGCTCATCAGATAGCTGGAGAGCACATAGGGCGCGATCAGCAGCAGCGCGAGCAGGATGCCATAGGAGACGACATAGCCCGAATGCGGAAACAGCCTGATGTCGTCCTCATAGTCGGTCTTGAACAGGAAGCGCATGCGTTCAGACCTTCTTGCGGACGTGAAGGCCGAACAGGCCTTCGGGCTTGAGCAAGAGCACCGCGAGCAGCACGATATAGGGCGCGACGTCCTTCCAGCCCTCGGCCAGATAGAATCCGGCCATGCTCTCGATCACGCCGATCAGGACGCCGCCGACCACCGCGCCGGGAATCGAGCCGAAGCCGCCGAGCACGGCGGCCGGAAACGCCTTGAGGCCGAGCACGAGGCCGACATTGGAGTGAATGAAGGTGATCGGCGCCAGCAGCACGCCGGCGCAGGTCGCGACCGCCGCGCTGATCGCCCAGACCACCGACACCACCCGCTTGACCGGAATGCCCATGTAATAGGCCGCCAGCATGTTCTCGGAGCTGGCGCGCATCGCGGTGCCGAGCGTGGTCTTGTTGAAGAACAAATAGAGCAGCGTGCAGAGGATGATCGTCGCCGCGATCACCGACAGCTTGTCGTAGGCGAGCACCAGCGAGCCGATGCGCAGGACGCCCTGGCTGAACGGTGTGTCGATCTTGAAATCGTCGGTGCCCCAGATCATGCCGGCGACCGAGCGCAGGAAATAGCCGAGGCCGATCGTGGCCATGATGATGGAGAATTGCGGATAGCCGAGGATCGGCCGCACCACCACGCGCTCGGCCAGCATGCCGAACAGTGCCATGGCGGCCACCGCACCGGCAAAGCCGATCCAGTAGTTCAGGCCCATCATGCCGATGAAGGTGAAGGCGAAGAAGCCGCCCAGCATCATCAGATCGCCCTGGGCGAAATTGACGACCTCGGTGGCCTTGTAGACGAGCACGAAGCCGAGCGCGATCAGGCCGTAGACGCAGCCGAGCGCAACACCGCTGACCAGCTGCTGAACGAAATCCAGCATCGCCGCGCTTCCTCCCGATGCAACCGGCGGTTCTTTGGCCGCCTCGCCGCATCTTGTGTCCAGTCGCTACGCAGTCGTTTCGCCGCGTTCGCGCATTCGTCCCGGCGCCAATTCAGCCCGAACCGCCAAGCGCTGTCAACAAACGGTGACTTGCCTTTGGTCGAAACCGGATGGTGGAATTTGTGGGCCGTAGATTCACGGTGCCGAAACATCTGCGGGTCATGGTCGCGGGCGATGCAAAACCGGATGGTGTGACCGTCATGAAGCCGGACAAGTCGGCGCTCGAAGTCCAAGGGTTAACGAAGCGTTTTGACCGTTTGGCGGTCGACAGCCTCGATCTCACCATTCATGCCGGCGAATTCTATGCGCTGGTCGGCCCCAACGGCGCCGGCAAGACCACCACTTTGCGCATGGTTGCGGGCCTGCTCAGGCCCGATGCCGGCGCGGTCTCGATCTTCGGCATCGATGCGCTCCAGAACCCCGTCGCCGCCAAGCAGGTGATGGCCTGGGTCTCCGACGAGCCCATGATTTATGACAAGCTGACACCGCTCGAATATCTCGAATTCGTCGCCGGCCTCTGGGGCATCGCGCCGTCGATCTCTGAACCGGTCGCGCAAGAGCTTCTGAGTTCGCTCGGTCTCGAGCCGCACCGGCACGAACGCTGCGAGGGCTTTTCCAAGGGCATGCGCCAGAAGGTGGCGCTGGCCGGCGCGCTGGTGCACGATCCTCGCCTCATCATTCTCGACGAGCCATTGACCGGGCTCGACGCCGTCTCCGCCCGCCACGTCAAGGGATTGCTGGGCGAGCGCGTCCGTGCCGGCTGCACCGTCATCATGACGACACACATTCTGGAAGTCGCCGAGCGCATGGCCGACCGCATCGGCGTGATCGCCTCGGGCCGCCTCGTCGCCGAAGGCACGCTGACCGAGCTGCGCCAGCAGAACGGCCATGCCGACACCAGCCTGGAAGATCTCTTCATCGCGCTGGTGACGCTCCAGGAAGCCGCATGAGCTCGGCGACCGCGCTGTCCTGGTTTGCCCGCCACGAGCTCCGCCTCGCCTGGCGCGAATGGTTCGCCATGATGACCGGCGGACGGCGCAAGCGGGCGCGCGCTGCGATGATCGGCCTGCTGTTCTTCGCCGCACTGTTGCACGTGCCGGCCTGGGCGGTGATCGGCCGCTTCGCCGATCTGCAACTGCCGCTCGACAAATCCTCGCTGATCGTGATCACGGCGACGATTTTTCTCGCCTGGACCTTGATGCTGTCGCAGGCGATCGAATCCGTGACGCGGGTGTTCTACGCCCGCGCCGATCTCGACCTGATCATGTCCTCGCCGGCGACGCTCGCCAACCTGTTCTCGGTGCGCATCGCCGCAATCGCGCTTACCGTCACAGTGATGGCGCTGTTGTTCTCGACGCCGTTCATCGACGTGCTGGTGATCGGCGGGGGTGCGCGCTGGCTCGCAGCGTTCGGCGTCGTCATCGCCATGGGCCTGTCGGCCGCCGCGATCGCGATCGCCGTCACCATCCTCTTGTTCCGCCTGATCGGCCCGGCGCGGACGCGCTTCGCCGCGCAGATCCTGGCCGCGATCATCGGCGCCGGCTTCGTGATCGCGCTCCAGGTCGCCGCGATCATGTCCTACGGCACGCTGTCGCGCTTCACCATCCTGACCTCCGGGAGCCTTGCCGCCTACGCCCCCGACGTCGACAGCATCTGGTGGTGGCCGGCGCGGGCGACGATGGGCGACAGCGAGGCGCTGCTGCTGCTTCTGGCGCTCGGGCTCGTGCTGCTCGGCGGCGTGATGACGATCTTCTCGGGCCGCTTTGCCGACACGGCGATCGATGCGGCGGCTTACGGCAGCTCCGGCCGCAGGCGCGCGAAGGAGCGTCCGTTCCGCGGCGGATCGCGGCAGCAGGCGCTGCGGCGCAAGGAATTCATGCTGCTCTGGCGTGATCCCTGGCTGATCTCGCAGACCCTGATGCAGCTGCTCTACCTGGTGCCGCCTGCGCTGCTGCTCTGGCGCAGCTTTGCCGACAGCTCCGCAGCGGTGACGCTGATCACGCCCGTCATCGTCATGGCGGCCGGTCAGCTTGCCGGTGGACTCGCCTGGCTGACCATTTCCGGTGAAGATGCTCCCGACCTGGTTGCGACCGCGCCGCTGACGCCCTCCAGCGTCATCCGCGCCAAGATCGAGGTGGTGCTGATCGCGATCGCCGCCATCTTCTGCCCGCTACTCGTCGCGCTCGCCCTTGCCTCGCCCTATCAGGCCGCGGTCAGCGCCGGCGCGATCATCATCAGCGCGGCCTCCGCGACCGCGATCCAGCTCTGGTTCCGGGTGCAGGCAAGGCGCAGCCAGTTCCGCCGCCGCCAGACCTCGTCGCGGCTTGCGACCTTCGCCGAAGCCTTCTCCTCGATCGGCTGGGCCGCCAGCGCCGCGCTGCTGCTCGCCTTGCCGATCGCCGGACTGATCAGCGGATTGATCACCGCCGGCCTCGTCGCAATCACCTGGAAGTTCAGCCCGCGGCGGGAGTGACGGGCATCGGTTGCCTGCGGTGCCGCGGCCGCGTCAGGTGTCAAAGGCCGGTTGTGTGCTGCGCACTGCGGCGGCCTTGCGCCGATCCATCAGGCGCCTGACCCAGTTGCGCCCGGGCTCTTCCACGAAGCGATATGTTGCGACCGACAGCAGCACGGTCAGCACCAGCATGGCGATTTGCAGGAGATCACCAAGCCAGAGCGATCCATTCAGGGAGACCACTTTCGTTGGTTCATGGCCCGAGCCGAGCGCATAGGAGACGAACAGGTCCATATGCCCGAGACGTTCGACGACCATGAGGATCGCCCGCACAACCGCCCTGACGAGCGGATGCAGCATGTAGATCGAGTAGGTCAGAGTCCCGATCATGAGCATGAATGGCGCCGTCAGCCGATGGCTGACCCCGCCGGCCTCACGCGCGAACACGAGAACGACGAGCGTGAACACCAGTGGCGAGGCCACCTGCAGGATGACGCTGCTTCCGGCGATCGAAACATAGCCCACGACCAGCATCAGGCTTGCCGCCTCCAGCCACGTCTCGCCTGATGGCGCGAGGCGCGCGCGCAACAGCGGGAATCGCTCGCGCAAGTCGAAGCAGACAACGCCGAGTGCAAAGCCGTAAAGGCAACGCACGAGGCCGTAGTCGTAGGTCGCATTCATCCCATCGGGGCTGATGGTGGCGAGCACGACCGGCCCGGCAACGATCGGGAGCAGCCAGGGCCAGATCGCAGGCCCGATCCGGCTCACGACCGCGGCGAAGACCACATAGGCGGCGAACTCGGTGCTGATGCTCCAGCTCGCGAAGTTCAGCCAGTTCTGCGGATTGACGCCGAGCCCCTGCACGAGAAGGACGTTGGTGACGACGGCCTGGAGCAGGTTCGGCCCGACGCCGTCCTTCGCAGCGTCAATGGGAATGAACAGCAGCAGCGTCACGAGGTGCAGCGGATAGATCCGCCCCAGCCGCAGAGCGAGGAAGCGGCCCGTGCCGAAGCCCGCGGCGAGCCGCGAACGATAATTCGACGCGATGACGAAGCCGCTCAGCACGAAGAAGAAATCGACGAACAGATAGGCATGTCTGGTGAGCGGCAGGAAGGACAGATGGCTGATCACGTCGAAGTGAAACAGCGCGACCATGCAGGCGCAAATGCCGCGCCAACTGTCGAGCGCATGATATCGGGTGATGTTTTCAGCCGAGGCCATCGAAAACGGTAGGCAGAAAACGCCACTGTCACAAGCTGGGGTTGAATCTATACTTAATGTGGCAGGCAGTCGCCACATAACGCAGCGTCGTTTCGGCAGATTGACCGGCTACAGCTGCGAAATCTAGAGTTGAGGTCCCATCCGCGGACACAGCCGGCGAATTTCGGACAGCATCGTCCCTTTTTCAGACACCCTCCTCCCAGCATCAGGAATTGAAATTGACAGGTACCCCACAGACGATCGCGACTCTCCAGACCTATATGGCGAACTTGATCGCCACCCTGCAGGCCAGAACAGGAAATCTGAAGATCAACCTGGTCACCGATCCCGAATTCGGCGCCGATCCCACCAACACAGTCGACAGCACCGCAGCCTTTGCCGCCGCCCTCACCGGGCCCGCGGTAGCCGTCATTCCACCGGGCACCTACAAGATCAACAATCTCGTCGTTCCCAGCGGTGCCTGTCTGATCGGCTATTCCGCCTTTGGGTATGGCAACTCCTACGGCGTCAGCAACAAGACCATCCTCGTCGCGCTGAACAGCTCGACCGTCCGTGTGTTGAACGTCGATGGCGCCTCGAATGTCATGCTGGCGGGCTTTCAGATCGACTGCGACTACGCCCTGAACAACGCGCAGAACGCAACCTGCGACGGCATCTCGGCCGGCTCGGACGTGCTGAACATGCGCGACGTCACGGTGCGGATGGGACGATACGGATTGGGCGGCGCGGTCGCGACCGGCACGAACAGGGCGGTCGCAGGCGCGTGCTACGTGAACAATTGCGAGTTCTTCGGCTGCGTCACCGGCATCGGCGATCTCGTCGATTCCTGGCTGACGAACTGTTACATGAGCTACTGCACGAAGGGTGCCGTGTTCACGGGGCTGTCCGGCTCGATCACGATGGTCGGCTGCCGGGTCGAATGGAACACCGCCAACGGCATCGAGATCGGGAACGCTTCCGATATCGTCCTTTCCAGCACGACCTTCGATCGCAACTATGTCGCCGGGCTCTATCTGAACGGCACCTATATGGCATCGATTACCGGATGCTATTTCAAGCGCAACGGCAGGAATCTCGACAGCAATTCCTGTCACATCCGCTTCAATTCGGCCGGTTCCATCACCGTCGCGGGCTGCATATCCCGCCACGGCAGGGACGACGACAACAGCGGCAACGACTCGCCGGCGGTCTGGGCGCGCGAAAGCGGCACCAGCGGCAGCATCAGCTTTGTCGGCAACGACCTCTCCGGCACGACTGCCCCGATGCCGATGACGCTCGCCAACATGTGGTCCGGCAATCTCCCGACAAGTTACGCGTTTTCGAACAATGTCGGGCTGCTCATGGACGAGCGGACGATCGGACGGCCCGTGGTCCAGAGCGGCTTTCCCTATCAGGATCTGCAGAACATCAACCTGTCCGCAAGCTCGAGCGGCAGCATCCAGTTCGTGCACGATCCGGTGCCGGCTTTCAGCGGGCTTACGCACAAGTTGCGCGTCACTGCGCGCAACCAGAGCACCGGCGCGATGTATTCGGCGGAATTCAACTACCTCATCCAGCGGGAGGGCGGCGCACCGACCATCACCTCGTCCGCGGCGTTCGGGACCATCGGCACCGGCGGCTATATCGGCTTCGGGTCCGGTACGCTGCAACTCGGCTGGACCGGCATCGCCGCCGATGTCTCGACCTATGCGCTGAGCGTCCAGAACACCAGCGGTGCGATCCACTATGTCACCGCCCAGCTCTCTTGAGCTGCGTCACTTGTCCGGAGTCATGCCTCGACGGCATGACGCCGGGACGATTCGAAGCTACACTGACGGCATCGTCGACTGAATGGCGGGCGGACTGGTGATGTCGCGACTCTTGCTGACGGCTCTCGCGTTCTTCGGCTGGCTGCTGGCGCCTGCCCTTGCCCAGCAGCCACAGCGCAGCGAGTGCCTGGCGATGGCCAATGCCGCGCCGCGGGTCATGTCGGTCGCCTTCAGGCAGGCGGCGGCCGCCGCGGAGGTCGAGATCACCTATGCCGGCCACTCCACCTATTTCATCGACACGCCGGGCGGCTTGCGCATCGCGACCGACTATAGCGGCGCCTATCAGGTGGGACGGCTGCCGGACGTCGTCACCATGAACCGGGCCCACAGCACCCACTACAGTCTCTTTCCCGACAAGCGCATTCCCCATGTGCTGCATGGTTGGGGCGACGACGGCAAGCCGGCCATCATCTCGGAACGCATCGGCGACACCTTCATCCGCAACGTCACCACCGACATCCGCCGCTATTTCGGCGACGACGCCGGCGTCGACATGATCCGCGACGGCAATTCGATCTTCATCTTCGAGGTCGCCGGCCTCTGCATCGGTCATCTCGGTCATCTCCACCACAAGCTCGACGACAGCCACTTTGCCCAGATCGGGCGGCTGGACATCGTGATGGTGCCGATCGACGGCACCTACACCATGTCGCTGGGCGGCATCTCCGACATCACCAAACGCCTGCGCGCGTCCGTGGTGCTGCCGATGCATCGCTTCGCCACCCCGCTCGACGAGTTCATGGACCGCATCGGCCAGCAGTTCGAGATCGACCGGCGCAACGCGCGCTCGTTCCGCATGTCGCGCGATGCGCTGCCGTCGAAGCCGACGGTGATCATCCTCGACGGGGTCTGACCGGCAAAAGCGGGAACGCTTGAACCGCATCCGACTTGGTTGCTTCGAGATCGTCTTCGATCGGAGCAATCATGAGCAGACGGTTCCTGATCATCGGCGCGTTCGCCGCCATCTATTTGCTATGGGGTTCCACCTACTTCGCCATCACGCTGGGCCTGAAGTCGATCCCGCCATTCCTGCTGATGGCGCTTCGCTCGCTCTGTGGCGGCCTTGTGTTGCTGGCGATGAGCGGCGGACAGGTCGCAGGCGTGTCGTGGCAGGCCTGGGCCATGGCGAGCCTGTGCGGACTGCTGTTCTTCGTCGGCTGCCACGGCGTGCTCGCCTTTGCGCAGCAATCGGTTCCTTCGGGCGTGGCAGCCATCGTGCTCGCCACGATCCCGTTCTGGATCCTGCTGATCGATCTCGTGTTCCCTGGCGATCAGCGACCGAGGCCTGTTGCCCTGCTGGCGCTCGTGCCGGGCTTCCTGGGCGTCGGGCTCGTGGCATGGCAGAACGTCGAGCAGGCCGGCATCAGCATTCTTCCCGTCGTCCTCCTGCTGGCTGCAGCCTTGTCGTGGTCGGCCGGGACCGTGCTGTCCCGACGCATGTCGAACCAGACGTCCGCCATCCTGCTGTCAGGCATGCAGCTATCGATCGGCGGCACCGTGCTGTTCGCGATCAGCTGGCTGACGGGCGAGATCGAAAGCTTCAGGCCGGGCGACGTCTTGCCAATGTCGCTTGCAGCGGCGCTATGGCTGATCATCGCGGGCAGCGTGATCGGATTCGTCGCCTACAACTGGCTGCTCGAGAACGTCTCG